>Ga0306920_100001387_pt1 | contig 29992 bp, 27 predicted proteins | sample flu12Cox44000170_FD_204666 | JGI IMG/M metagenome (GOLD analysis project Ga0306920, IMG submission 204666) | Lab enrichment of tropical soil microbial communities from Luquillo Experimental Forest, Puerto Rico - flux4day.12C.oxic.44.000.170 (v2)... | ecosystem: Environmental > Terrestrial >... | reverse complement strand
GCGCCCACACACGCTATTATTGCGACCCGGTCGGTCAAACTAGTGCGATGAAAGCAAAAAATGCTGATACTTTTGCTCAACAATTGAGCTTGCATGTAAGAGAATACTATTAGGCCGAAAACTCCGAGATTGCTGCCGATGTAGGCCAGCGCACCGAACGCGCGATTAGAACCTAATCCGGCTCCAAGCCCGTAGGTGTCCTGCAGAACCACCAACGCGTGCCGCACTGTTCCCCAGCGGCCCACACCCGAAGCTGAGTTGGCCTTCTTCCATAGGATATCATTGAGAAGACCGGACCCGTGACCGAGCGTGAAAAAACCGAGTGCGACCATCGCGATCGCAGCAACGGTTAGGCTGATCCGGATCGGTATACGGCCTCGTCCAACGACTTCTACAGCAAGACGCCCGCCAATAAACGCCATTACCAAGCCGATAGTTACGTATCCTGTGGTCGCGGTGGTGGCGAGGAGCACCACACCACCAAGTAATGTGAAGATCCCGTGACGAGTCCGGTGCGCTGCTCCCCAGCTCGATAATAGGAGTTCAAAGACTACCCAGCAGGATAGAAACGCACCCGCTGACGACGGTTCTACAAACGTAGATGATACTCTATGCCAGCCATTACCTATCCTTTGGCTATAATTTTGCCCGTAAGTGCCATTGCTATTGAGAAAGGAGGACGGGAAAGGAAGACCCGTGTGAAAGGTCATCATTTGATACAGTCCGATCAGGGCGACGATTCCTCCCGAGTAACTGAACGCATCCATCAATGCGTTCAGAGGGCGGCTCGTGCAGAAGTCAGCCAAAGCGAGCAGGGCAAAGAAGTTAAGCACCATGTATCCAGCTTGACCCGCATTGCTGAAGGTCCACTTTAAAGGCGGTGGCTCCATGTATGAAACGTTTTCCACGCCCGCGCGTGGGCTATCGACGGGCGTGCCCTCAAACAGGACCGGTAGTACAAATGCGGAGATGACACACCATAGGATGAAAATAGCCGCAATCTGTAAGTGATTTTGGGTAAACTCTCCTCGCTTGAATCGGATCCTGCCGTTGTTCCATTTAGCTCCGATGCGTATTGCTAGGAGAGATGCAGTAAAGAAATATGGAGAAAGACCGACTGAGAAACCGCCGCCCAGGTTAACCACCGCGGCCGCCTCGAATACTGCCATGTAAATTAACAGCTCTTCGAGGCGGGCTGGCCTCAGGAAAAACACCGCCATTATGAGAGGCACGAATACTATTCCGGTTAACGGTACGTGCACTGACTACCCCGTGACTTCCTCGTCAATTAACAATAGCCACAACCTACTTCGGCTTAGTGTGCAGAGCATCCTCGCCGCTGAACTTATTTGACCGAAGTCAGCGCAAATACCGAGCGCACGGGTTGGTCATCGTTATCGCGCGATTCGTCACTTCAAATATTGCCTGCCATGGCAAACCTCCATTCCTTGCCATATGAGCGCCAAAATGTTAGCTGCCCCACAAAAGTCCGCAGGCAGATTACCGCAATGATCGTGCGCTGTGTGAACGCGGGATTTTCATTCTCCCGGACGAAGCGTTGCTGATTAATTGTCGGAGTACTAATTATCCGTGTGAATCATATTCGACTCTGTCTCACTATAGCTACGAAACGGCCGAGTCTCTACCGTCGTTCGTTTAGACGATAAAGTCGTCGTTGGAATGCAATTGGGGCTTTAGGGCCAGTCCGATCACACACCGTAAGATGCGTTTCCTATCGCTTCGGCTCGTTACGGTTGTGATCATCGATATTGCTAGCGAGCCGTAAGGCTTCGGCTACAACGAGAATCCCAATTATCGTAATCGAGAGCGCGGCCAGCGCACCAATCCAAGCAGGAATATGTGCTGCGGGTAACATCCACCACCAAAGTGCGATGACGTTTAGGCCAGGCATCTCCCCAGCGGACTTGTGCTCTACCGCACCCGCTTTACGTACCAGGAATCTTACGTCGTTTTGAGGCAGGGAGGACGCACGAATCGTGCGCCGGGCAGCGCTCCACACCGCTGTAATCGGCGCCTCCGTGATCGACCAATCGCGCACCGAGTCGCTTGTTCCGGCGGCCGCACTCTCAACATACACGCGCTCATAGTTGCAAACCAAGTTAGGGGCGCCAACTATGATGCCGACAATGGTCAGCAAGATGAGCCATCTCCTACTCTGTTGGTTAAGGAATCCGGTTAAAGCCATCAAACCTGGCAATCCGGCGATCATAAAGCGCGGGCCCCAACACCACCCCGCGTCCCAGACCCGCCAAGCCGAGTAGGAGACTAGATAGGCTGTTGCTACACCAATGCCGAGCCACGTCTCCGCTCGTCTGAGAATGTCTCTTGGTAAGAAGACGAGCGCTAGAACCGCCGGACAATACCAGAACAGGCCATGTCCAGGACTGACGAGCTGCCCAACAATCCCCACCGGAACGTTACGTAACTGAAAAACGGCAGCTTGACCAAAAAAGAATGATTCGCCGAATCGATAATCGTTGTAGCTGAGGTACAAGAGCATTCCGATAACTGCTCCACACAATGGGGCGGCGGCTGTCCTAATCTTGTGCTGTCTCATCAGGATGAATACGGCAGCAGCAGGCCCGACTATCAATCCGGTCGGCTTAGCAAGGACTGCAAGGGTGCTGACCACGCCAATCCTCGCGGTTCTGAAGTTCTTCGGATCGGCCAATGCGAGGTAGATTGTCACAGCTGTCAGCAATGCCAATAGAGGATCGGCTAGAATCTCGCGCGCGTCGATTAGAGCAACTGTTCCGAAGACAAATGCTAGGCCACTCCACAATGCTCCCTTAACACTCGTTCCAAGCCGTAGCGCTAGTGCTATTGTCATCAGAGCATTGGCGCTTATCAACATACTCGGGCATATGAGGGCGGCGGCACCCGCTAGGTAGTGTCGCGGCAGAGAAACAACAGAAGCTATTATTTGACCCGCCGCAGCGAAGGGCACAAGCACGAGCGATAGGAGCGGATACCACGGCGAGTAGTACCGGCCCTCCCGGCCAATCACTCCCAAACCCGCAGGCACGGTTATGCTACCCCGAGTAACAATCGATTCAGCAACTGCGAACATTGACGAGCCGTCGCCTTTGGCAATTACCGGAGGAGTGAAGGCGACTAACATCATCCAGATGCCCGCAACAGCCCAAATGGTGGCCCGACGAAGATTCCGGCCGTCACAACTAAGTTCCATAGATTTTAAATCTGAAAGGCGTTGCAATTTTCCTTCAGAACCAATCGGGTGCTTGCGTCGCGGAAGCACATTTTTGATTGTAATTGTGGCGCCCAACGCTATTGACTAGCTTCTCTGCTTTGTCACGTCAGCGTTTTGAGACCGTCTTTTAAGTGCAGTGATGAGTGCGAAACTTCCTCAGGATAGCGACTTTGTTGCGTAGGCAGTCACAGAAAAGGGTTTGCTTGTAGTCTCTCTGGCCCGAATTTAAGCTAAAAGGACGCTGGAATGACCTGTTTGATTCGTCGCTTCTGGGACGGGCACAGTGGCGACAGCGACAGCATCCAGGCGCTGAATCGCATAAGTATAGAAGCTACTCAAAAAGGCCAGCATGATCAAAAGCGCAAATATGGTTCCGGTTAAGGTTACGTGCATTGTTATGCAATGGCTTCGTCTCCGAATCCGTAACGATAGCGCTGTTCCATGGATGTCGTCTTGCGAAACCGTATACAACTTCCCCGCAGCATGGCCGAAAACACCTTGTCGCGCTTCCCCGATTCACAACTTAAATGCGTTAAAATTTCCGAGGAGAGGCTGTTTGGATCTTGCGAAACCAGATCAAAGAAGCAAAATCATTATTAACAGTTCCCGTTGTGGAATGAATGCGTAAAGGCTAAGTTCGCCAGGATCGCACGCCGCCGTATTGACTAGTGCCACCACGTCAATCGAAACCGCGAGAAATACTCTCCTTCCCGTTACAGATTCGGGGATTGAACACCATCGAACTTATTTGAGCGAAGCCAACGCAAATGGCGAGCAAACGGCTTGGCCAAGGTTATGATACGATTAGTCATCTCAAAGATTGGCTGCCGTGGCCAACCCCGCGTCGAATGCCACATCACCGACCTGGCTTTCTCGTCATTCGCCGTTGCTAAGCGGTTGAAATAATAGATGGCCATAGAGTTCCTCACCCGTACTCGCGGACATTGAATCGTACTTACACTATGCCACGACGTTTTCGCCACTTCGAAAATGACAGCGCGATTCAATATGGGTTTAATGCTAACCGCAGGGCAGGTCGGCTTTCCGTTTTCACTCGACCACAGTACCAACTCACCACCCCATTCCGCGCCCCACGCCGGATTCATAAATATGAGCAGATTAACGCGATGACGTAAACCCGTGTCGAACGGGTGACGATTGGAATCAAGATGAATTTCACTGAAACCGTGGTCTCGATAACGATGGAGACCGGCCCCGGTAAATTGGCGGTCCGCACTGAGTTCGCGATATCCCGTAACCTGCCCAACAAAATGCGTAAACTCTGGAGACATCAATGCCTCGTAGAAGGGCAAAAGATGCGGGACAACACCACCGATGTTTCCGATTTGCAATTTCCGCTGTGCTAAGCTCCGGAATGAGACGCGATAGTCATCGTCCCCCAATGAGTCAATTTCATTGGCTAAACAGGACGCTATTTCATGCTTGAAGAAGTTGTCGATTACAACGAATGGAAACGGCTTCCGATTCGAGAATTGAGTCGAATACCGACCCACCCCTCCAATCGACGTCGAGGAGACCACCTCTTTTAAGCTGTACACGGCTGGCCGGGGTTTCAAATCGACCATCAAACCATCCTTTAAACGGCTGGCGAAAGTTCTATCGGCAGCCCATAGGCGCGAGGCTACCGAAGGGTGGTAGCCTGTCCAACCAAAGCGCTATCAATCTTCGATGTTCCCAAAAAGTATGTGAGGACATCAATCCGTTGCTCGGAATCAGCCTTCTTATCTTCGGCCATGATTCATCCGAAACTGTCCCAATCTAACCTCGGATATTTTCCGAATGCCTAATATACCGAATTGCCAAGGGTGCCCATCCTCACCTCCTACCGCCGCAATGGTAAATTAAGCGGCGATCGCTAGAGATTTAATCGTCGATCTTCTCCGGTGAAGGTATCTTCATTCTCTGTCAAATCGAGGTGATTCGTAGTTATCAGAAAGGTCTAATCTGACCTTGTGAACGGCCGAAAGGCCCGCAGTACTTTCTTGTTAGGCAAATTGGTGAGGCAATCACGACAGAGCACCAAATTTTGCAGTCTCACGCAGCTGGCAACCATAATCATCTTCAAGTACCCACATGTTTGTCATTTTAGCCAGTGCCCGGTAGGTGTGGAGATCGAGCCCTCTTCGTTAAGTCCTAGTGCTAACCAGTTACTCATGACCTTGGCGTCCTTCTCGCCGAGGCCGATGGCGCGGAGAGCCCGGCAGAGTCTTTCTTTTCTTTGTTCGCGTTCGCTGATGACGCCTGAGGCGAAAAGCTTTTGGTTTTGTGATTTTGCTCTGTTAGCCATGCTCCAAATGCGCCTTTTGCCAATCTCATCAGATCTCCGTGCTGTTGTTAAGAGGTAAGGGCGAGTATCGTTCGATTAAGTTGTCATCCTTCGTAGTTTCCAGCCTCCCCGCCCAGATACAAGTCGACTGAACGCTAATACCGGACACCATTCCACGCGAGTATGGCCCCAAGTACTTCGCACGCGTCTAGCAGAAGGAATTAGAAGAAGCATGTGTTTTAAATCACTGCCTCGTATAAAGAAAATGAAGCCGAGGTATTGAAAGCCAAACGCACCGCAACGCACACTAAGCTGTCTTCTTCCTCGTTTTTCGAGAACTTGATCTGCGGCAACTACGGTCGCTCCGCAGAAGAAACGAAGAGGCAAAGTAAACTGTGGTTAATTTTAATGCAGGAGCACAAAGTTATAGCTCTTGGCCCACGCCTTCGTCCGACAACTCGATCTGCCGGCACCTTCCTAAAGAGGTCGCATTCATCGATTTAGAATACGGGTACACCATCGACTCCGAGAGTTCTCTGTGCCGAATAGCGTAATCGTAGGATGTCAGTCTGGAACGCAAGAGTCGCGATTGAGCACTGACGGTGAGCTCAAATCGCCAGCCATCGTTTGTGGCGAGCTCTTCAATCTTGCGCCTCAAGGCAGCCGGCTGATAGGGAGGAACGTACTCTATTTCCTTTTCGGTAAAGTAGGCTCCCAATCCTCCGGTGTCTGTACAGATCACCGGCCGACCGAACACTACGGCCTCGCAGATGACGGTAATCCCAGAAGCATGCAAATTATGTTTGAGCGGAACTACGACAAAATCTGTCCACTCATACAGGTCCTTTACGTCTTGCGTAGTTGCAGGTGTTACCACAGTCACGTTATATGGCAACCTGCGACGCGCCCGTATCTTTCTGCTAGCGATACGGACTTCGCTACGATCCCAATTACTAACTGCCTCGAGCAGCGTATCCCAATCCCGATGCATATCCGAACCTAGAGAAAGAATTCGGATTGGGCGATGAAGTTGCCGTCGAGCCGCTGGCCTTAGACAATTAGAGTCAATACCAAACGGCATGAACTCACATCGCTTGTCGGGGAACAATTTGCGAGCTTGGTTCAGATTGTCTGGCGACAATACGGTCAACACGTCGGCCCCGCTAATCAGTTTTCGGTAGAAAGTGCGTCGCACCGGAGAGAAATGCTTCCAGCGATCAAACAGCCACACGCTCTGCGCGATAATTTTAGGCAATATTTTCGGCGCCTGCAGCCACCAGAGGCAAAGGGCCGCGAGATATTCTCGCTCAGTATGTGTCCACACCACATCTGAGGTGGAAAGTAGTGTGCGATTATACCATGCGTGGATCATGTCGAATCCGAGTATCTTGAGAAGGCCTTTACGTAGGAACCGGAACGGACGGGATTCTTCGCGATCCTCGGAATACGTTATACTCCAGAATTCGTTCGCAGCATGAAAATAGCCGTAGGGCAGACGATCGCAAATCCCAGGGAGCTTACCCGTTCTCCAGGCACTCTCCCAACGCGTCGCGCCAAACCCCGTCGGCAGGAAAACAAATACCGTGCTGGGAGAGCTAGGCATGCCGATACATACCATATGGTGTGTACGAATATTCGGCTAAGACGAGGTCAGCTTCACCGAGCTTCTGGTCGGAATACCAACGCACCTTCCTGGCCCGTCTGCTTATCATAACTTTTCACCACACCATCCGGGATAGGCATCAAGTCCGTAGCCCGCCGGAAATCCCGCAAGGATGTCCCAGTGGGTGCTGAATCGATATTCGGAGCGCCGCGTGATTCTAGCAGATCGTTGATGTTAACCGTTCGAAAATCGACACTATATCGCGTCAATCCGGAAGTATTAGGAACAGTTGAGTGCAGTTGTGCTGCGGAAAAAAGTATGATCCCTCCAGGCCGACAGACAAGGCAGGTTTTCGGCTCTTGTTCAAGTGGTTCCGAAGCGCGGGGTTGCACACGCGTGTCACTCGTTATGTGCTTTGCAGCGTTCTTTCGTCCGTCCATATTCCATTGATAGTAGTTGAAGTGGCTCGATCCATTTTTGACTGGCCGGCTCGAGTAGCGAGCATGTAAAGCCATCGAGCTCTCTGCATCAATCGGGTATATCGGGAGCCACCAGTTAAGCTGGCACATTGGCGCCGAGTACCACGTATCACGATGCGGATGGTGCGCATAACCAACGCCCGAGGTCAAATATCCTCCATGCGTGACCATTCTTAAACGGGGGACGTCAATATAAGTGTCGTCCAATACGCAGCTCAGCTCCTCAACCACATCTCTGATGAGCTTCATTGTTGTCGGATGGTGAATAAATGCGGGCTTGAGCGGCGCACAAATCGAAACGAACTCCTCTACCGGCATCCTGTATTGCGCGGTTCTGGGGTCCTTGTATCCAAAGGCCTCCTCTATCATACGCTGTGCAAAACCACAGAGAGCGATTGTGCTCGCGCATGGCGAGAAAACGAAAAGGCGGCCGCTATAAAGTTGGTCGCGCCTAAGGGTATCGCTCAGTGAAGAATCGAAGAACACGGTGCCCAACACGACGTCACCTCATTTTTAGCGGTCGCTTCAAGCATGGGAGGTCAAAGCACAGGCGGGAGCCATCCTCATTCGAAGCCCTGTGTAACAATATGTGCCTTGCCGCAAATGGTTCCGTCCAGATGATCGTTACTTAGGCAGACAAAATATTCGCGTCAACTCCAAGTCCTCGCACTTGAAAGGCGATCTCGGTCATGTAGTTAGGATTCATACAGATTATCTCGTTGGCAACAGACTCGCGCAGGAACTCGGGTGGCACGATTCGCTGCCCAGTTCCGATGACGTAATTCCCCTGCTTCCGCGGGTTCACATCAACCACGTAGTCGATGGCCGACGGTTGGAGCAGGTTGAGAAACGTTGCCGCTTTGGCTCCTGCACCCCATACAACGATCTTTCGACCCTCGCTTTGCAGTTTCCCAAGCCTCAACGTCCACTCCTTCAATTTGCTCTCATAGCTATCCGCGAAGTGCTTGACCAAACTGTGAAGGTCAGCCGAGACGGACGTAGCCTGCTCCCGCTTAGAAGAGCCGGTTCTCGCGTGCAGCGTTAGGAACTGTCCGCCGAACGTCTCCGCCACTTCGACAGGTTCATAGCCAGCTTCGCAGAAAACGCGTACCAACGAAGCGGGTGTGAAATACGAGCAGTGCTCATAAATGATGTCCCAGATGCCGCCGTCGCGCAATATATAGAGACCGTTCGGTAGCTCGAAGAATACTGGAACCCCCGGCCGCGTGGCCGCGCTTCGAATGTTAGATAGAAAACGCCGGGGTTCCCGGATGTGCTCCAGGGTGTGGCGGCTGCAAATGAAATCGGCGCTAGGATGGTTATTCTGCGGTCCATAAGTTTTTCGGTGAATTATTATGCTCGGAATCGGATTCGCTTTTTTCTCGCGGCCCGAGTAACTGGGGTCAAACCCTATCCCGCAATTTCCACCACGCTCACACAAGGCCTGCAAAAATTCGCCACGGCCGCAGCCAATCTCGATAATCACGCGCCGGCGCAAATCATACCGTTCGACCAACGATTCCACTAGCGTATCGTCGTATTCCCTGAATAGCTCTGATCCACGCAGAGAACTTTCGTAGCCCGGCTGGTAATCTACATCATCCGAATCATATTCGCTGTTAAAAACGTGCCCGCAATCAACACAGAACGACAAGCAGATGGCGGCCCTTGGCGCCGCGACCGCAGCATCATAGTTGGTGCAAACGTGATTACAAGAGACCGGGACGTCTTCGATGCGAAGAAAAGGGGTCGCTGCGGTTCCCCCACATACCGTGCATCTGCATGGTTCTTTCATATCGAAATCACTTGTGGTGCGAGACCAAGCGTCTTGAGTTGTTCCGCAATTTCTTCCCGATAAACCGGATTCATCACGATTACGACATCCGGTCGATAATCATACAGAACCGAAGGTGCGACAATTTTGAGGCCTGTCTTTGCTAGATAGTGTCCAGACATGTTTGGGTTGACATCAACTACGTACTCGATTGAGCCCGGAACATCGAGCACCGATGCGAAGGTGACGCCCTTTGAGCCAGCGCCCCAAGCAACTGTCTTGAGGCCTTTCTTCAGGTATTCTTCAAGCCGAATTCTCCACTGAGCGATCCTCGTGGGAACGCGGGTCGCGAAGGTCTCGACCAGCTCTTCTAGATTCTGTAGGTCTTCTTCCGCCGCGAATCGCCGCTCGGTTTGGTCCCCGACCCGTGCCTCGATCGTGACGTACTGATCGCTGTATTCGTACCCCACGTCCAGAACATCGAAGCCAGACCGGCGGAACAGTCGAGCAAGCGAGCCGGAGCTGAAGTAGGAGCAGTGCTCATAGTAAATGTCCCAAAAGGCTTCCTCCTTGAGTATGCGAAGCACGTTCGGCACTTGGAAAAACACACATGCATGAGGTGCTTTTCGCAACGAAGAGCGCACCATCCGAATAAATTGGCCGGTGTCGGATATGTGCTCCAATGTCATTTTGCAACACAAAAAGTCTCCCCGGAGTCCACTGTGCATTTCACTGTAAAAGTCACGTATGAACTGAATACGGTCAGCAGACCCCGGCGCGATGCGGTCAGGTACATAAGCAGGGTCGAACCCTGTTCCGCGGTTGTCACCCAGGTCACATAGCAAGGCCAGGAATTCGCCTTTTCCGCATCCGATTTCCACAATCTTTTTGCCATGTAAAGAGTAGCGATTGATCAACCGCCGTGCGAGGTTTTCATGCCACGCTTTAAAGAACGGCGAGAAGCCCTGGCTTTCCTCACACCGCGAGGAATACTCGACGCGTGTGGGATTAAACGATGTACTATAGATGAATCCGCAACGGTGGCATAATCCCAGGCGAATATCGTCAGTAGGAAATGTCATCGCCTCGTCGCGAGTCGAGAGCAGAAGGACACTATTCACGGGTGCTGACAAGGTTTCATAGAAAACCGTGACGCACTTACTCTCGCAGGAAGGACAGCTGAATGTAGCGATGGGTGAAGTACTCATAGGATATGCAAGTCCGGAACGGGTATGATGAACTTTCCTCCGAGTTCTCGATAGCGACTTTGCTGCTTCATGATCTCTTCAGCAAAGTTCCAAGCTAGAATCAGCAGATACTCTGGTTGGTCCTCGATTAATTTACTTGGATGGAAGATGGGAAGGTGGTTACCGCCCATATAGCGTCCGTGCTTTACGGGGTTCAGATCTACAATATAATCGAGCACGGCGGAATCGATGCCGGCCACGTTCATCATCGTGCACGCTTTGGCTGCCGCGCCGTAGCCAGCAATTCGGCTCCCTGCGTACTTCAGCTGATGAAGTGTTTGGTTGAGCTCAGCGATTATCATATCAACGCGCGAACCAAAGCCCAGGTAGTAGCTAGCTTGATCGGCTCCTACCTTGTGTTCCAGCTTTAGACAATTGTCGACTGAATGGCTTCGCTGCGCTCGTTTCCCCACGAAAAAGCGTAGCGAGCCGCCATGAATAGCCGTGTGCTCGACATGGTTAAGAAATAACCCGCGTGTACGGAAGAGGCAATCCAACGCAGTGACTGAGAAATAACACAGATGCTGGTGATAGATTGTATCAAATTCGCAATGGTCAATAAGATCAAGCACGTAGGGAACTTCGCCCACGAAGACGCCGTCATTTTTGAGCAGTAGGGCGACCCCATCGACGAACCCGCAAAGGTCCGGTACGTGAGCCAAGACGTTGTTAGCCAGGAAGACATCTGCGTGTTTGCCCAGCTGGAATAGTTGGTGCGCCAACTCTAGCGTGAAGAAGGCATGGAGGGTATTGATGCCGCAGGAGAGTGCAACAGACACTGGCCCTTTCGCCGGGTCGATGCCTAACACAGGAATGTGTCTCTTGGCAAAGTGCCGCAATAAGTAGCCGTCGTTAGAAGCGGCTTCAATGACCAGACTTTCTGGCCCAAGACGGCGGGTATCAATAAGCTGTTGAGCACTCCGCCTGAAATGATTCTGTAGTTCGGTCGAAACTGACGAGAAATACGGATAATCATCACCAAACAGGATTTGCGGACTTACGGTCTCGTTGATCTGTACGAGCGTGCAGCTTGGACAGAACAGCACCTTCAGCGGCGCGAAGAACTCAAGCTGCTGGAGATCTTCTGCGTTTAACAGGCGGTCGGCGAGCGGCGTATCACCGAGGTCAAGGATAGGAACTAAAGAAAGCTGGCCGCATGCACGACAGGCGACTATGGTCTGACTATCTGGATGCGCCCTTAGTTGCCGATTCACTGTACAGTTCTCAGCGTCGCGTCTACTAGGCCGTTGGCCATAAGTTGCTGGACGTGGGCAATTCTGCTGTAGCGGTTCCCCTCGAAGTCTTCCAAGCTGAGTCTCGCGCCGCGATACGCTCTATACAATTGTTTAGCTCCGGCTCTAGCATTCCAGCGCGGTCGGTACTCAGGTATCGTGCGTGGCAGCAAAGTGCAGTCCACTCGATAGTTCCGCATATCCGGAGACGCTCCCTCGGCGAATTCGATCCGGGAGCCCGGAACCGTTTCGCAGGCGATCTGTGCAAGTTCCCGGATCCTGAAGTTTTCTCCGGAGACGCCAACATTGAACGCACGATTGTGCACAAGATCTAGCGGCGCATGCAGAACTGCGATAAACGCGCTCGAGATGTCTTCGATATGTACAATCGGCCGCCACGACGTTCCGGTGCTTTTAAGATGCACGCGGCCTGTTGTATACGCCCACGCGACTAGGTTGTTTAAAACAAGATCGAAGCGCAGGCGTGAAGAGACCCCGTACGCTGTTGCGTTCCGCAGGAAGGTAGGACTAAAATCGTCGCTCGCTAATCGACCTACATCGTGCTCTACCATAACCTTTGAAATCCCATATGGGGTAACCGGATTCAGATCAGATTCTTCTCGCAGCAAATCATCACCGGCCGCTCCATAATTGCTGCATGAAGAGGAAAAGATGAAGCGCTTCACCCCAGCTTTTTTTGCAAGTATCGCAAGCCGTACCGAAGCACGATGATTGATTTCCAAGGTGAGGTCGGGATTCAGGTAACCAAGTGGATCATTGGACAGACCGGCCAAATGTAGTATTGCATCGTAACCTCTCACATCAGCCAACTCGATATCACGAATATCCTTGCAGCTTTCAGAGATACTTTGGGGTGGCTCGCCGAACGTGCAACGGCGGAAGATATCGCTGTCAACTCCGTGCACGTCATAGCCAGCCGCTAACAACATCTGCGTGAGTACAACGCCGATATAACCCTTGTGGCCAGTTACCAATACTCGCATAGACAACTCTCAGCCCCAGATCTTCCACGGAGCTCGTCCCGAATCCCAGAGGTCCTGAAGAATTCGCTTTTCACGCAAAGTATCCATACATTGCCAGAAGGATTCATGCTGAAATGCCATCAACTGGCCTTCGCGCGCGAGCCGTTCCAGAGGCTCCTTTTCAAACTGCGTAAGGTCGCCTTCGATGTAATCCAGGACTTGCGGCTCAAGAACGAAAAATGCGCCGTTGATCCAACCCTCTGATGCTTGAGGTTTTTCCGAGAATCGAACTATTCTGCGGCCATCCAGGTCGAGGTGGCCATAACGCGCAGGAGGCCGGACCGCGGTCAAGGTCGCGAGCTTGCCGTGTGCCTGATGAAATTCCAAGAGCTTGTGCAGATTCAGGTCTGAAACACCATCTCCCCAGGTTAGCATGAAGGTTCCGTCGCGAAGGTGGGACGCGAGCCGTTTAATTCGACCGCCAGTATTAGTCGAAATACCGGTCTCAACCAGGTTGACTGTCCAACCTAAATTGGCATTTCCGTTGGTAGCAACCCGGCGTGTATTGAAATCAACGATCACATCACCAGCGAGGGAACAGTAATCGGCAAAGTACTTTTTTATGTATTCGCCCTTATAACCCAGGGCAATTACGAAATCTTTGAATCCATAATGCGAATAGTGTCGCATTATGTGCCAAAGGATCGGATAGCCACCTATCTCCACCATAGGCTTCGGCCGAATTTCGGTTTCCTCGGCGATACGACTACCGAAACCTCCAGCCAAAATTGCTACTTTCACGATTGGTACTTCTTTGCAACAATCAATTGCTCAGCGCACTTAATTCGGCGCTTATAATCGATGCCTCGTTCGTTCACTATGGTACCGTGCCCATTTTGCACATTCGCCCAGATGACGGGCGACAATACTTCTGGCTCTGCTCTGGTCATCTACTGACCTACCCATGTTCCATGTACGTCATGGCGCGAATCAGAAAGCATCTCACATTGGTCACGGTCAGCCCTGACCCGCAGCACTAACCCCCATCGATGCTGAGTTACTTGAAAAAGAACTTGGCCATGCGGGAACATAAATCTGCCCATTCCTCGCATGTCGCAGAAAACCAACTCCAGATACATGATGCTCTCTTATTGCACCAGTAACCACCTTAATGAATTCATCTCGGAACCGCTCGATGCCGAAACGCATAGCATTACGGCGAGCCTGCGCTGGATTAAAGCGCCAATTCTGCTCGAACTCCGAAATTGCATTCACAATTGCATCAGGTGTTTGCTCGTCGAATAACAATCCGGTATATCCGTCTAGTACAATTTCCGCCGCACCCCCTCGGGAAAAGGCAATAACTGGTGTTCCGCAAGCCTGCGCCTCAACCATCGAAATGCCAAAGTCCTCTTCAGCCGCATACACGAAAGCCCTTGCGCGGCCCACATATTCACTCATTTCTGCATCGGGTAGCCTACCCCGAAGATCGACATTCTCCGGGGCCTTGCGACGAAGCTTGGCGAGCTCGGAGCCGCTGCCTATAACTACCAATTTCCGCTGGGGCATCCTGCCAAACGCCTCCAGCAGCAGATCCACGCGCTTGTATGGAACCAGGCGCGAGACGCTAACGTAAAAGTCATCCTTATTTTCGGTGAGCGGAAAGTTGTCAAAATTCACCGGCGGATAAATGACAGTTGCTGGTCGCCTGTAAGTTCTCATGATGCGCCTTGCAATAAATTCGCTAGCGGCAACAAAACGATCGACCCCTGTAGCGGTTCTAAGGTCCCATATGCGTAAATAATGCATGAGCAGACGCCCGATGGCGGACTTTAAGGCACCAAACGCGCCCTGCTGGCTCAGATATTCTTCCTGGAGGTCCCACGCGTAACGGATCGGTGTGTAAACATAGCTGATATGGAACTGATGACTCCTTGTTAAGACACCTTTGCTCACCGCGTGCGAGTTTGAAATAATCAGGTCATAGCTGGAGAGATTTAGCTGTTCTACCGCCAGAGGCATTAGTGGCAGGTACCACCGAAATACTTTTCGAGCTAAGGGCAGATGCTGTATGAACGATACTCTCACCTCTCGGCCAGCTAGGAACCCCCGCTGATTTGCCGGGAGAAAGTCCACTACCGTATACAAGTCTGCTTTTGGATACAGCGATAAGATCTGAGCCAAAACCTGCTCGGAACCAGCGTATGTCGATAACCATTCGTGGACAATCGCGACACGCATATTAGCTGCGAGGTCCTCAACCTTACAATCACATTTCGCATCTAACGCCCTCCATCGGCGACCTGTTACTGCCGCTTGGAATGTGGATTCACTGGTCATTGACAGTCTCTGTCCCTCACCGCTCAATAGGCGCCTCTTCTCAGCAGAACCGAAGGAATAGTGCGTAGTAGTATCTCGACATCGGTCCAAATAGACTGGTCTCGAATGTATTGAAGGTCGAGCTCCACACGATCTCGGTATTCCTGAATCTCGCTTCGCCCGCTCACTTGCCAATGCCCCGTCATTCCCGGCTTGACCGATAGAAATAGCGACGCAAATTCTCCGTATTTAGATATTTCAGGGGGCAACACTGGCCGGGGGCCCACCAGACTCATTTCGCCTCTAAACACATTTATCAGTTGCGGCAACTCATCGAGGCTAAGCGTACGCAGCAGCCGGCCTAGTGGCGTAATCCGAGGATCTTCATCAGCTGGAAGCTTATAGTTGTTCTCAAGATACCGCTGGTATAACTTTTCTGATTGCATTAGAAGGCGTTCAGCGTCGACCTGCATCGTACGAAATTTCAATAAAGTAAACGGCTTACCTTCTTTACCGAGCCGCTTCTGGCAAAAGAGAATAGGTCCCGGCGAAGTGAGTTTCACCAGAGCCGCCGTTGCTATCCATATAGGACCAGTGAGCACCAAGAGGACGCTCGAGAAAGTTAGATCCAATATCCTTTTGACGAATTCCTCGAACCATGTGAGCCGGCCCCAGCTCAGCGACAGTACCGGCATCCCACCGATTTCGCCAAGCGTCTGGCGGAAAAGGGTAGCGTCGATGACGTCCGGTACTATGTGAACCGACTTCCCTTGTCTGAGGAAGTTTGTTGCTGGGTTATGTTGCGATTCCAAGCTTAAGGATGCCCCAACAATAAACACCTCGTCGGCCCCGGTAGACCTAGCCAGCTGCTCACGTTCTGGCTCTCGTACGCCGCCACTGGGAGCTACGAGTATTGAAACGAATTGATAGCTACTGGGGAGCAGGAGTCTCGCCTGAGTTATGAATCTATCGCAGCTAAGCTTGTCTCCGACAACGAGTGCAGTCTTGTTGTCGTAACCGGCTTCATAGCGCCTGCGCAGGACCACGCTAGTGACCATTTGGCGGATCGCGATTAACAAGCCAGCACAGGCTATGAATTCGAGAGTGAACTGGCGACTACTGTATTTGAGCTTAGCAATATAAAGAGCCCCGAGAGTTACAGCTGCCCATAAGCCGATAGTTTTAAGAAGATTCAGTGTAGCAGAAGAACAGTCTCTATCCTGATCCTGTGTGTATAGATTGCTGTAGCCGCTAGCCACACCCCATGCAATGAGTGTGATTGGCATCAGCGTCACCGGCATAGTCTTCCATTCTTCCAGTGCCGGATAAGTGAAGAGATGCCAATTGCTCAGGAGTGCAGCAATTGCGGTTGTTATGGTGTAACCGACAATGATCAGGCCGTAGTCCACTGGGCGCAATGATCTCGCAGAGCTCTTCTCGTCGCCGCGAAACGGTCTGTTCGTACTCATGGCTCGATGGGCTCTAGTTAACCGACCAGGCGCCTCGCAGCACGCTCGATTTTACAAAGCAACGTCACCGTAGCGGCGATGGCTCTACTCTCAAAAGCTTTGGACATTCCTATACGTGCCCGACCACACGTCGGCCGTGAGGCTTTTCACAGACCGAGATTTGCACCGCGATACATCAGCCGACGCGTAGTGCCATGCCAAACAGTGGGTGTACAACCTAAGCACCCAGCCCGAGGGCAGCGTTACGCAGCTGCTTGTTCCAGAACATTTAGCGCAAGTTGAGCAGCTTGCTGCCATCGAAACCGGAGACTTTGCTGCTTGGCCTGCGCACTGAGTCTGTTCCTCAGCGCTTCGTCGTCGCAGATCTTAAGAAGTGCATAGCTAAGTTCTTCGGTATTGAAGGGATCGATCATTAAACCCGCGGCGCCTACTACTTCTGGCAAAGCGGTGCAGTTTGAAACTATAGGTACCGACCCAGTGGCCATTGCTTCCGCCACTGGCATTCCGAAGCCCTCGTAAATTGACGGATAGATGAAGGCTACAGCACCGCTATATAGTGCCGGCAGCCACTCATCGGGAACGGCCTCAGTGAAGCAGACCTGAGGAGGCACATTCCTTAGTGCTACACCACGGAAAATGTGGCGAGCTCCCCGCCCACCCGCAATGACCAAAGTAATATTGTCTCCGAGCAAAGGTTGGCAATGTGACCAAGCAGTTAGCAGTCTGACCAGATTTTTGCGGGGTTCGATTGATCCCAAGCTGAGCAAATATCTCGAGGTCACAACCCCGAGGCGCCGCTTTACATAATCGACCTCTGCCGGGGTTCTCGGAGAGAACCTTTCATTGACGCCATTCGCAATTACTATAATTCGGGCCTCTTCGGCGCCGGTGAGTTCCAAAAGACGATTTTTTGAAAAGTTGGAGACGGTTATTACACGCCTAACTCGTTTCACTAGTCGCGGAATCAGCCACCCATACCAACTTGCGAATTTCGAACTGAACCACTCAGGATGGTCTAATGGGGCGACGTCGTGAATCGTTAGGACTTGGTTCGCGACTCGCAATGGTCCGGTATTTGCCGGGCTCCACAGCAACTCCCCTTTGAGCATTCTCGGCAGAATCGACTGTTCCCACACATGGCCCGCAAGACCGAGAAGTGGGCGGCGAGGTCCGACCGTTTGGACCCGTTCCTTGAGCTGATCACACATCTCGTCGATGTATCGCTGAACCCCGGTCAGTGGGGCGGCGTGCGAGCGCACATTGATCACTATTCGCATCGCGCTAGTTGCGCTAACGAGACATTACCGACCCGGATATCTCAGGCTGTTTGCGCGATGCGTCATCGAGAACAGATTGAATCGCGTTTTCGACAGTTTCTAGTGGTATATCACTCATGCACTCGCCCACAATCCTGTTGGTGCATGCTAGCGGAGTTACGTTGACGTAATTGTTTACGCACGGACTACATTGAAGAGAGGTTGCACGCACGTAGATTGCTCGTTTTCCGAGCGGGGCCCATTGCATCGGGGATGTAGCTCCAAAAAGACCCACGGTTGGGGTGCCCAGCGCGGCACCAAGATGCATCACGCCCGTATCATTGCTGACCAAAAAAAGACATCGCTTGAGCACAAGGCCAGTCCGTTCAATTGAGCCCACGTGAGACGCGTCGATCGCAATCCCTCGAAACCGATTGCAGAATTCACAAATTATATCTCGTTCCAGTTTCGTGCCAGTCAAAATGATGACAGGCCTGCGCCACCGAGAGTTGATCCAGTCGCCGAGAGCTACAAATCGATGTAGCGGCCAACGTTTGAAATCCATTCCTCGACCACATCCTAGATGCATTGCGACTGCAATACGATCATAGCCGCCAACATGATAGCGCCACCAATTGTCGGCCCAATTCTCCGATTCCGGCGAAGAATGCAAATGTATCGAAGGGTGGCAGTCGGGTAGGTCCGGATAAAGTGCTTTTGCTAGTCTTAAAAAGGAGACCCACATCGAATCGCATTCGCGAAATGGCACCGCATACGTAAGAACCCGGCTTTTGAAATTGTCATTCCTTGCTACGAATCCAACGTGCTCTCTTATTCCCAGTGACACCAGGAACGCGGTCCCTGCCGTTGAACCTTGCTCAAAATTGGCTATGGCCTCGTAGCGGTATTGCCTGATATTCCACCACGTCGACAGAATCGTTTTCGGCGTAACGTTTCCTTGATCGTAGCCGTGACTCCTGACATTGAGCCCAGAAGTCATTAACTCGCGGGTCGCAGATCCAACCATCACGCCAATCTCGACCTCCGGATGCACACGCTTCAACAGCTCCATTATGGCACGAATCAGCACGCTGTCTCCCATCCCATGCACTTTGACTACTAGCAATTTGCGTGGGAAGTGCCTCGCGGCCTTTACCTCGCTATTTACTTTTCTGCCCGAGGCACTAGTCAATAAACGCAGGACACCTGCCATGAGCCATTTCAGCCGAGGGCCTTGTGGAGACGGCGCCATCATGCAATCCCTAGTTTACTTCACCGAATGCGGGGTAGGAGCAGTATTGATCGGTCAATGTTGCTGCTAGTATCGCGCTGCTGGACATCCAGCTCCGTTTCCGCCAATCGAGTGCAACGTTTCTCTTCGAATTCAAGGCTGCAAGAATTCCGCTAGTTATTCCTGATTCGTTGGGAGCCACGTAGATCGCATCAGTACCCCCCGCTTCGTGAAGTTCAGGAGAATCGGTTGTGACAATGCGCGCACCACAAGCACGCGCTTCGAGCACCGGCATTCCGAAGCCTTCATACTTCGAAGGGTAAACAAACACCTCGCAACCGCTGTAAAGTGCGATGAGTTCTTCGTCTTCGACAAATCCTAGCCAATTGATTCGCGAGCCGGAGTAACTAAGCAGTTGCGTAAGGGAGAAGTCCCGCCAACCACGGTCTCCAACCAGAACCAGCGAATGATCGGGCAGCCTCAGTGTCGACTGAAGTCTGCAAAATGATCGGACTAGAGTGTCGAGTCCTTTGCGTGGCTCCAAGGTACCGACGCCGAGCAGATAGGGCCGGCTCAGTGAATGTCGTGCGAGGACGGATTCGATCTTAGTCTCAGGTTGTGGCCTGAAATTAGATGAAATGCCAGGAAGCACTACGGCGTCAGCTTTATATCCAATAATAGCGTGAAGCCTATCGGCAGTGCCGCGTGAGTTCGTTACCACTACGTCCGCGCGCGATAAGCTGCGTTCGAAGAACATCTTCATTGCCCATCGCGCTCTCGAACTCATCGCCTCAGGCATCAGCTTATAAACCAGGTCATGCACGCCAAGCACAGAACGCGCGTTCAAGCCAATAAGAGGGATTAGTCCGGCCCCGCCCCAGTACACGTCGACTCCATCGCGTCGTGCCATAATTCCCGGCCGCATCACTGCCCAGAGACTCTTAGGCAAGCACCGACCCCACGCACCGTCTGATCGTTCGTGCCACTGGTTTGAGATTGGCGATAAACCTGTAGGCTCGCGCGAGTACAAGTAAAACTCCGCATGCGGCAGGGTCACATCAAGACCTTTGCAGAGTTCCCAAATGTAGCGTGCCATTCCCTTAGGACGCGGACCCAATATGCGGCCGTCGATCCCGATTCGCAAGCTAGCAGGCATCGGACGGACACTCTATCCGTGTATCAGGTATAGCACCGCGGAACGTCCGAACTGGTTTAGATCAGGAACCGCACTTAATGGGCGTTAGCTTGCGACGAGAGTAAATGCACTCATACCAAGGTTCATCTTATCCGGTCGGCACGGCTGCATCCGGCGACGTTCGTCATGGCGAAGCATCGCCAAGCAAGTAGGCGCTTTAGGCATCCGCGAAATCGGCGGTCACGGGGGACTCGGACGCCTCGAAGCTCTGGCGCGGTTGAAGAGACCACTTACCACTAAAGAACACAGGACCTTCAGTTGATGGCGGCAGCTTTCCAGACCCCAGTAGATCCGCTGGAAGCACCTCGAACCAGCACGCGTCGTTGACGCTGTCCCAAAAGTCGCCGACTCTATCCCACAGTGTCGGGACTGAAAAATCGCAGAGGGCTAAATCTAAAACGTAGCGGCCCGGCATCAATGGCAATCGCTTAAGAAAACAAGTGAGGGTACCAGAGTTGGTAGCATTCGCGGTTGATAGTTGATTCGAGTAGCGATCGCCAACGTGGAAGATTCGCATGCCGTAGTCTGTCTTAATGGTAAAGCCACAACACGGCCGTATAGCCTTCGGCGACTTGAACTTCACAGAAATTGCGACATCATCTCCCATGCGGATAACCGACCGTTCAGAGCCCTCACTAGCAACAGAAACCTCCGTCATCAGCGCGGTAGCTGCTGGGTGCCGACCCGAATGTTCGTGCAGGAGGGCGAACATCGCCCCGCCGACCCTCGTCAATTTCGTATATTCGGAGATAACTTCTTGAGGCCTCCCGAGCGTCCTCAATTTGCCCGTATCGAGCAAAATCGCAGAATTGCACAGCCCCTCGACGGCCGCCATGTTATGGCTGACGAACAGGACGGTGCGGCCGCCACGAGCTACGTCTCCCATCTTACCAAGGCACTTCTTCTGGAACTCGCTGTCCCCAACCGCCAGCACCTCGTCTACCAGTAGAATCTCGGGCTCGAGATGAGCCGCAACAGCAAAAGCAAGGCGGACATACATGCCGCTCGAGTAACGCTTTACAGGAGTATCGAGAAAGTTCTCGACGCCTGAAAAATCTACAATCTCGTCGAATTTTTTTGCGATTTCGGAACGCTTCATGCCGAGGATCGCCCCGTTCAAAAAAATATTCTCTCGACCCGTCAGCTCAGGATGAAATCCAGTCCCTACTTCAAGCAAGCTTCCAATCCGTCCATATAGCTCAACCTCTCCTCGCGTGGGTTGCGTGATCCGCGAAATAATTTTGAGCAAAGTCGACTTGCCGCTGCCGTTGCGTCCAACGATGCCGAGCACATCGCCAGGCATAACGTCGAGAGTGACCTCACGGAGAGCCCACACGTGCTCGCTACTCTTCCTGCTTCTATAACAGTTGAAGGATCTCAACCGGCGCAGGGGCGCCTTGATTTTCGCGACGATTGTTTCGCGCAGACTGTCGTAGCCGTTACGCCCACCGAGACAGTAACGTTTACTCACATCTTTGACCTTGATCATCGGCAGCATAGGATTAGATGACGTCTGCGAACTGCTCTTCCATTCGACTGAATGAATATGCGGTCATGACGAGTAATGTTATGACGATTGTCGTCGAAATACCCAGACCTTGCCAATCGAACGAAGAACCGAAGATTGCAGCGCGGAAGCCTTCGATGATGCCGGTCAAAGGATTTACGCTTAGCAGCCATCTCCATCGCTCAGGCAGGAAGTTGACCGAATAGATCACAGGAGTGAGAAACATCCAAACCTGAATGACGAATGGGAGGGCGTGGCGGATATCTCGATATTTGACATTCAGCGCGGAAGTCAGAATACCGATCGCCGTAGCCGCAAGCGCGGTAAGCGCGACCAGCGGTAAGAACATTATCAGGCTCAAATGAAATCCCACTCGATAAATTGGAATGAGCACGAGCAACATTAGCGACGCGATAGCTAAATCAATCAAACCGGCACCAACTGTCGCGGTCGGAATGAGCATGCGCGGGAAATAAACCTTGGTGATGAGATTGCTGTTGTTGACCAGGCTGTTGGAACTGGTCGACACAGCCGTGGAAAAAAAGGTCCATGGCAGCAATCCGGCGTAAGAAAATATTGCATACGGCTCACCCTCCGACGACATCCGAGCCAGTCTCCCGAACAAAAGCGTGAAAATTAGCATGGTGAGAAGCGGCTGGAGGATAACCCAAGCGGCGCCCAGCGCGGATTGTTTATAGCGCACCTTCACATCCCGCCATGCAAGAATGTAGAAAAGGCCACGATGGGACCATAAGTCGCGCAGATGGAGGCCGGTCGATCGGTTACTCCTAATTACAAAGACCGGTGACCGGTGGTCGGACAGCTTTGGCTCCTCTTCGCGTCGACATGGCACCTCCAGCGCTACGGCATATTCATCGCCACCGCTATTGTCCGCGCGTCGCAATACTCCTTTCACTTTTCCCTTACCTTCCAGCGCCCAGCCGGCGCGAATCTTTCGTCACCAACTGAAGCAGGCCCTAAGGAGCCTTTTCACTTGCTGCTAATCATCCCCTTATATTGACCGCGCCAGCTTGGCCTCGAAGGAGTCGCAAAACACGCCAGCTGTTTTGAGGCAGCCGCAGCCGACCCATAAATTCCGAGCCAAGCAAATAAGCGGGCCGCAGTTTCGCCATGCGAGCAAAGGTCGACAACGCAGCCAAACGCTCCCCGCGATCTATTTGGTGGGCCAGCTTTGATCTTAGAAATTGGCACTGCAATTTCTTTGCGTTGCGTACCAGTGCTTTGCTTTTGCTTCCGTACCGGCCCTTAGCCACGGACAGAAACGCGAAAAGTTTGGGGCCGTACTTATCGGCGTTCTCGACGTTTTCGTTTATTCGGTAGCGTGTGAAGACTTCGGGCACATATACGAATTCACCTATCTCGCTCAGAATCAATAGTAACCAGGAGTCTTCGAATCCCTGACCTTTACTATTAGCTAATGCTTCACAGAACCCACCGCTCTGTTCGAAGGTTGCCTTCGGCAACACCCATGTACTGGTAAGAATTGACGGCAAAGACTCTTCCATCAGCTCTTGCCTCGAGGGTGCGTGACCAAGCGACGAATTATCATATTCCCCTCCGGCACTGCTGAAAATGCTGTATTCGCTAAATGCCAGACTGGCCCAAGGATGCTTCTCAAGTGCGGCAAGCATTGTATGCAGCTTACCCGGCAACCAGAGATCATCAGAATCGAGGAAAGCCACGAATGTGCCTCGGGCCTCTGCCACCCCAGCGTTTCTCGCTGCACTCGGTCCTCGATTGGGCTGGTTCACCACGCGTATGCGTTCGCGATATTTCTCTAATATAGCGGCGGTGCTGTCTGTCGAGCCGTCATTTACTACTACGATCTCGTGACCATCGCAAGTCTGTGCTAAGGCGCTCTCCAGGGCGTGAGCGATTGTGCGCTCGGCGTTATAGGCCGGAATTACAGTCGAGACTCTTATAATCACGATTCAGACTACTATCAGTCGCCTTTCGCTAGTCTATGCGAGTCGCTGTCGAAATGCTGGGTCGAGAATTCCAATAATTCGGCATCTTCAATTGCTTCCATTTGGTGTACCATGCCGGGATGAATATCCATGCAATCACCTGGATTTAACTCAAACTCTTCTGCCTCGGGACAATCTGGCGACTCGTTTATTCGAACGTGGAGGCGCCCGGTGCGCAAATAGAACGATTCAGTCTTAAGCTCGTGATAATGCAGCGAACATCGCTTGCCCTTTTTTATCTCAAGGATCTTGCCGCAGTAGAGTGAGCTGTTCGCAATCCATACCTCGCGACCCCAGCCCTTAGGAACGATATTGACTGGCTTACGAACTCTGCTCATCGAAGCTCTCCCATAGTCCAAATTCGTATTAGTTCGCACGAAAGGGGGCACACATACCTGCCGCTGCGTTATAGACGGGTATTGATCAAGATCTTATTCTCCCCACATTATGTTTGACGAAATCCTAGCCCTCCGATCGCATCGTTTAGCGCTTGAGAGCACCCGGGTCTCAGATTGTCATGTAACTCGACGATCAATATCTTCGTTTTCGCCAACTCAAGCGCCGCAATCTCCGCCGAAGACTTCACGCTCAGCACCCTCGATATCCATTTTAATAATGTCGACCGAGGAATAACCTTGTGTCCTCAGGAGCTCTACCACGGTGGATTCCCTACACAATAGCACGACGACTATCGCGCAAAGGTTCAACAGAGCACGACCAGGAATCACAATCACTGTTCAAGCTCAATCGTTCGCACTTGTTCCATAGGGCGATTTTCATCGGAACAATGTGACGGTAGCCACGAGTGTTGGCCACCAAGCTATTGAAGTTAGCTGGATCTGGTTCCAACGCTATGATCGTTGCGTCAGGATATCTGTTGCCGAAAAAGATGGACGCGAAGCCGACATTGGCGCCTGCATCGAGGATGAGAGATGGGCTAAGCTCGAATGGCAGTTCGTAATCGCGATCGAGAAAGATCTGTTCGAATACAAATCGGTCCGTGCTACGAGGACGAATCACAATGGGCTGGCGAATGCCTGGCACCAGCGCCGATACCTCGCGCGTTCCGAGCATAGAACCCGTTAGCGTGCGCAAACCTTGCAATACGCCTAGTACTCTGACGAATTTGCTACCGCGCTTGTACAAAAGTGCGAGTTTTCGTGCTTTCAATCTGGGGGTGACTAGTCGTGTGGCTGATGCCATCTTCGCATTTCGTAATCTCGGTAAGAACGATAGTATCCAAGGAACTCATCATGGCCCGGCGCATGGATATCCACGCGATTGAGTACCACGCCCAAAATCTTTGCTCCGACATACTCCAGCCGTTGTTGTGCGCGGCGAATGGTACGCTTCGGGGTTTCGGCCCCAACCACCAACAATACTCCGTCGACCATGGTTGCCAAAGCGCAACTCTCACTGGCCAATATAAGAGGCGCGCTATCAATCAGGATTATGTCAAAGTGTTCCTGCAAAGAGTCGAGGGTTTCGCTCATCTTATTCGAAGCTATCAACTCTGCCGGGTTCGGTACGCTGGAGCCGGCTGTGAGGAGGAAGAGATTCTGAACCCTAGTTGCCTTGATAGCCTCGTTGAGTTGAATCTGACCGGCGAGAAGATCGCTCATTCCTACGTGATTCACTTCGTCCATGAGGGAATGACAGGCTGGGCGGCGCAGATCGGCGTCAACTAGGAGCGTCCGTGCACCTGTGTGCGCGAAGACCAGCGCCGTGTTAGCAACGGTGAAGGTCTTCCCCTCTCCCTTGATTGCGCTCGAAACCGCTATCGTACGAGGGGGAGAGCCGGCACGTGAGAACAACAAGGCAGTGCGAATAATCCGATACGTCTCTCCCGGTATGTATCCGCCTCGTTGGTACTCGATGTTTCCAATCGACTGTCCGGTGGTCTCGATCGAGTGTGCAGCTAGAGTGAAACTCGCATTCAAACGTTTGCGGCGCGATCGCGAGTCGAGCCGAACAAAATCAGGTACCATAGCCAGACTAGGCAGCCTCAAGAATTCTTCGACTTCTTCGACGGAATGAAGCCTGTCGTCCCGTTGATCCTCGAAAAAAGCCAAGCCGACTGCCGTGAGCAACGCAAGCAGTCCCACGATGCAAATGTCGCGAGCCTTCTTCGGCTTGGAAGGGGAGCGCGAAAGCACGCCATCGTCGACGATACTGATATTTGACAGCGGCGCTTGTTCTGTGACCTCCATCTCCTGCATCCGTTGGAGGACGTTCCTGTATAATTGACGATTGGTTTCGACTCCGCGCACCAGAACCGCATCGCGTAGAGATGCATCATTGATGGCCAGATCCTTGGCCTTTTCCGTGTCGATCTCAGCCGATAGACGTTTTTCTTCGGTCTCGGCTGCTACATAAGTACGCTGTATTGCCTTAGCGTCATCCCGAATTTGCACATCCAGCGCTCGTTTCGCGGCATTTAGCTGCGCTCTTGTTTCGTCCAGCTTCGGGTAACCCGGGTTAAACGCCGTGGAAAGTCGAGCATACTCGGCTTGCAGACGACGGAGCTCAAGTTCGAGCGCAGTAATTGTCGGATTATCGATCACTTGCGGCAGTGATTGGTAATCGCCGGCCTGGACGAGCATCATCTGCGCTTGTGCATTCAATCGCTTCGTCTCAACGTCAGTCAAAGCCTTGTTCAGATCCGCCATCCGCTGGGCCGCGACACTATTTTTTTCATCAACCCCGAAAGCAATGATTCCCATTCGATGACGGTAGGTATTGAGAGCTGCCTCTGATTTTTGGACGCGACTGCCAATCTCGATTAGTTGACCAGCTAGGAAATCGCGCGCGCTCTTACCAGCTTGCGCCCTCAGATCGATGCCCATCTGAACGTAATCGCGAACATGTCGGCTAACGATTCGAGCCGCCAAACTGCGGTCTGGCGTGTTGTATGAAATCGTGACAAGGCGAGTTCCAGGAACCGGTTCGATTTTTAGTCCAGCCAGATAATGATCGATGGCATCAGAGCGACCCCAGTCGTAGTCGTCTGCTCTATCGGCCGGCGTGGCCTCAACCGCGTTGCCGGAGAACCTCGAGAACGGGGCCATTGCCAAACTTATGAGGCTCGATTGAAGACGGGCTCGGAAACTCACCGAATTGAAAGTTGGATTGTGCGTTAACTTGAGCTCCGAGATCACTCGGCTAGCCAACTCTCGGCTCTTCAGTAGTTCGAACTGAGTCTCGTAGTAGTCATGGTCGTCGGTGTTCGAGGCGCTGATCAAATCGGTGACATCAAGAACCCTCGGAGGTTCGGGTTCAATTAGCAGAGTACTTTTAGCTGTATATTCCGGCGTCATCAGAGACACTGCCGTCCAAGTGCAGATGATGGCAAGTGATACACCTATTGCCATGATTCGCCAGTATCGGCGAAGCACATGCCAGCACTGATCAAGCCCGATCCCCTCGTCGATTGCTGACAGCGGACCCAAGGTTACCGCCCGGGCTTCCGGCTCAGTCAGAGGAGGGCCGCTTGTGCGTATTACCAGATTAGGCAAATATCAGCTCGCTATGGGAAAGGAATGCCCATTCCTACCCCGCCGCCAACATGGTCGAAGATTACCTTCAGGCTGTAAGGAACAGCACCAATTACTGACTTCTCCACCAGCACCACGTCGCCGGCCTCGACCGGTATGTCGGTTTCTCTTCCCGTCTCCAGCTGGCTGAGGCTAAACCGTTTAACGACGCGGGATCCGTTTTGATCTCTTCGCATCACTTCCGCATGCCAACTGAACAAGGCGCCGCCGGCAGCTGTCACGGCTCCGAGAACACTCATGCCGTGACTGATGGGATACGACCCAGGGCTTCTGACCCATCCAACGACAGTTACATTGCCGGTGGTTGGTATGAGGATTACATCGCCGGGCCGTGCAGGCATGTTCAGGCAGCCCTCATCCCCAGAACGACCGAGAGGAAGCGTTATCGAGATGCGCTGCAACAGCATGCCCTGGTTCTCGCCCGTCACTTGTTCATTGGGTCCAGTGGCGGTAATCCCCCTTACATTCCCGCCGAGCGCCACTTCACTTGATGGTTGACCCATTTCGGCTGGTAGAAAAATGGCCGTCTCGGCCGCGGATGGCGCAAGCCCTCCAGCCATCGCAATCATATCGCTTAAGGAATCATCAAAGCTGGCCAAATCGTAGACGCCGGGCTTTTGCACCGCGCCAGCTACAGCAACGCCACGACTGCGGTACCGCTCGACATACATCTCAAGCCTTGGTCTTTTCATGAAATAGCTGAGCCGCTGCGAAAGAACAGCGCGCGCCTGATCTTCATCCAAGCCACCGATCTGTACTGTACCAATCAAGGGCAGACTTATAGTGTCATCCTGAGAAATGCGCGCATGCTGGTTTTGTAGTTCTTCGATTTCCGGAACGGAAAGGATAACTTCATCGCCGGGACCGATCGCAAATCCCTCGAGCCGCTGGTCCGCCCGGCTTTGCCAAACGTTCATCATTGCTTGAATCGTGCATCGAGTACCGGTATCGGCCACCCCTAGTACCGGGTCCGGGACAAGCCCTGCCTTGTCTGGGTCTAGTGAAGCCTGCCGGGGCCCAGCTGAACAAGCACACATCAAAGCTAGCATCGCGGAGCTAAGGAAAAGGCGTCGAAAAGCTCTTTTTCGCAACAGCATGTACATCGGTCTTAATGATGCTTCGAGTTGTATGGCACCTATTTTGAGATTTGATTCCCGGAATCCAAATACGTTTTCGCGTGCGACCGAAAAGAGCCAGCTAGGTTTTGTAGCAAAGATGGTGAACCGGGTGCCGTAGAATTCGATACCCGATGACGCGAAGATCTCTCTGAGGCCATAGGTTCTTGTTTCCAGAGCAGAGCGCAGTTTCTTACTGGATCGAGCGTTTTCCTAGTGCAATGGACTTGACACGCGCCACGTTTGTAGACTGGCTGCCCGCTTCAATTTGCTGACATATCCAGTCACGCATCTCGTCAAGGTCGACGCACCATCCGCCACCCACCTGAAAGCAAGGGAAACCGGCTGCTCCCTCGCGTCGTAACATTTCGCAAGCGCGCTTTTTGGAGGTCCCGAAATATTTAGCGAGATCGCTTACGGTGAGAACGCGAGCAGCCATGCCCTGAACACGGAAAAGACCCCAAAATTCATTACCCGAGGGATCCGAATACGATTCCAATCGCTAGACACGGGAGACGTGTCACGCAAATCTAGAAGTTTAATTCGAGTCAAACGACCAAATACGGACATTTGCAAGTAGCGATTTCGTTCAGTTGGAGCCTCGGAAAGGGTTCGCTCGCTACACTCTGTCGCAATAAGGTCGTCCAAGGTCGGGAAGTCGCAAGGCAGCCGCGAACGGGCAAAAACATGAAGAAACTTAACCAAGTGCTACACGAGACGTAGCGGACAGGACCCTCAAGTCCGTACCGTACCAATACTATCCATCAAGAGAAGTGTTCTCTCAGGACCTGAGAGATATCGTTCGAACAAACGATCAACCTCCCGAAAATCGCCCCAAATGATGGTCAGGTTTGGTTGCAGGCGAAAGGTCTCAAGATTAAGAACTATCACGCCGTCTTTCTCGCGAGTCCGGAAGTAGTCGACGATCCCTGCATTTACTTCGCACGGTTCATCAGCGGAGGGCACTATTCCTGCAACGCCTGGAGTGTGCATAATCCTATACAGCCGTTCCTTCAACTTAAAGCGGGCGAAAAGATAACAGGGAAAAAGCGGCTGTCGCGCTACAAATCGCTGTCGTCCGCTAGCTCTAAGAAGAGGAAGGTAAACGTCTTCAACCAGCGAGGTCAACCTCTGGCAACAAACTCGTTCCTTGTGCTGCTTTGTGCGAATTAAGTACCAAGCCAAGGGTCCACCTGGACGGCGCTCGCCCTCTCTCGAATTCGGTAAATCATGCACGACTACATCAAAGCGCTACGCTAGAGCTCTCTTCACGCGTTCCGAACGTGCCGAGTTTAACATTTACCTGTGTCCTGCTCCCCTTTGAGATCGAGCCACCAATAGTGCAAGGTCGAGGAGACCCAGAGGTGGCAAATGGGAGAGGAACAGCGGTCGGACGAGGTGCAGCGCTGGACGGCCAAGCCTCGTGCCGCCCTTGTGGTTAGCCTGCTCAAAGGCGAGACCACGGCGGCTGAGGCTGCACGGCGGCACGGATTGAAGGTAGCCGAGGTGGAAGCGTGGCGT
>Ga0306920_100001386_pt1 | contig 29998 bp, 30 predicted proteins | sample flu12Cox44000170_FD_204666 | JGI IMG/M metagenome (GOLD analysis project Ga0306920, IMG submission 204666) | Lab enrichment of tropical soil microbial communities from Luquillo Experimental Forest, Puerto Rico - flux4day.12C.oxic.44.000.170 (v2)... | ecosystem: Environmental > Terrestrial >... | reverse complement strand
AGTAGCCGGTGTAGGCACCGAGATCCGAGACGGTCTCGGCGAGATCACCTTCGTGGAAGGTGTGCGACTTTCCGTCCGGGAACGTGGCCACCACCTTGATGCGGCCTACCAGCGGCCGCGCCAAGACCCCCACCTCGTGGAGCCAGGGAGTCCGATCACCAATCTCGTCCGTCACCTCGTTGAGGGCGTCCTCCGCGGCGTGACTTCCGTCGAACTTCAACAGGCACAGGTCCATGTCCTCTCTCCCTTCATCGCCGGAATGCGAATCGAGGCGGGATCGATGGTCGCCCCTGTCGCCGGCCGCGCGAAAGTGTCTCGCGCGCCGGCGTTGAGCAATCGGGATGGGTCCGGGTTTGTGCAGCGTCGGGGCGCGCGGTGCGCCCCGACGGGCCGGCGGGACGTCTCAGAACTTCGAGTTGCCGCCCGAGTCGCTGACGACGGCGAACCCGAGCACCTGGTTCGGGCTGATCACCGCCGAGTTGCGGAACTCGCCGTGGCCGTGTCCGTCGGCCGAGAACGCGAAGCCGCCCGCGCCCGGGCCGCCGCCCACGATGCTGGTGTTCACGATGACGTGGCCCTGGTCGTGAATCACGATCGCGGCGGTGCCGCCGAAGAGCACGCTGTTGTTGACGGTCACGTTGCAGTTGCCCGACACCGTCAGCGCGACGCCGGTGCTCTGGATGTCGACGTTGTTGAGCGTGAGCGATTGGCTTCCGGAGCAGCTGATCGGCGTCCCGACCGTCCCCTGGACGATCAGGTTGTAGGTCGCGTTCTGGGTGGCGTTGCCGCAGGCGGCGGAGAACGCCGTGACGTGGATGTTGTGGCTGCCGGGGCTGAGGGGCTCGACGTACGTGTAGTACCCCGCGTCCGCGGACGGGCTCAGGAGCTGAGGAGGCAGCCCAAAGATGTTGCCCGGGGGGAGATTGACCGAGAAGACGACGGAGTGCTCGAGGAGGCTCGCCGGATTGGGGACGGCCACACCATCGACGGTCATGGACAGCTGAGGGGTCGTGTCCACGCACGTGATCTCGGAGCGGACGAAGGCCTCCGTGCGCTGGTCCGGCGGATCGGTCTGCTGGGCGAAGGCGGCGGCGTTGAAGATCGGCATCAGGTACCCGGTCCCGACCGGCGCGGTGCAGGTCCGCGAGACGGTCGACCCGTCGAGCGTTCCGGCGAGAAGGAAGGTTCCGGGCGCCGGCTGGTTCACGGCGCAGTTCACGCCCGTGGTGTCGGTGACCGGGTTGTTGGCGGCCGGGGTCCCGAACGCCCAGGTCCACCAGGCCGCGCCCCACTGGGAGTAGGTCTTGAGGTGAGGCGCCGTCGGGGGCGGCGGCGCGAAGGTCGGGGCGGCAGCGGCGGTCGCCGCGGCGAGCGACGCCAGCGACAGCGTCGAGGCGATGAGGGTCAGGCGCATAGGCTTCATTTGAGCTCCTTTGTGATTGTCGAACCGTTCATGCTGCAACGCGCCTTATACACGTGCGCCGGAACTAGGAGCCTTCCTTTATCTATCCGTCAGCCCAGCCGTACAAGTATTCGAAAAGTAACGGATATCCGGTAATGCGCCGCTGGCGTTGACGGTCGCGCGCCTGCGTCTGCCCTGGGGTGATTTCACCCCAGGGCCCGCTAACTCCCCGCGTCTCCGCACGTTGCTCCGGCAACAGCGTTCGTTGCGCCGAACGCAACAAGCGGTGGATGCCGCGCCGCAGAAGACCGCTTGTTGTCGGCACTTCATACGTGAATTGTGTTGGCCTGATTACTGCTTTGTAACAGTCATGTGTCAGTCCGACACCTTGTGACAATCGCAAACCCCGAGCGATCGGGGGACGCAAAGCCAACGGGGCTCTCGTAGCCGGCTGGGTTACCGCAAAGGGGAAAAGGCACATGGACGCTCAGGGGAAAAGGACGCTCAAAGTAGGGATCACAGTCGGTCTCTCGCTCGGCGCGATCATCGGTCTCGTCGGCTGCGCCGAGCAGCAAGACACCGTGAGCGGTGACCACGAGTTCGGCCTGTCGAGCGCGAACGGCCTCAACGTCGCCAACGGGCTCTATGCCGCGAACGGCCTGGCCATCGCCAACGGGCTCGGGGTGGCGAACGGTCTGTCGGCGGCGAACGGCCTGATGTCGGCGAACGGCCTGTCGGTCGCTAACGGCCTCAGCGTGGCGAACGGGCTCAGCTCGGCCAATGGGCTCATGACCACCGACGACGGTCGCAAGACGGTGGCCTACATCGTCCGCTGCGCCCTCGCGTCCGGGGACACGCTGACCAAGCAGGATCAGTACGGCAACTGGTACACCTTCGGCGGCGCCATCGGCCTCTGCCCCACCTGGAAGAACGGCGGCATCCACGGCAACAACCAGGCGAGCCGGACCTGCGAGAACGTGATCTCGGCGTGCCTCCTGGCGCACACCAACACCGACGGCGTGCACGTCCCCATCTGGCTCGACGCCGGCCCGCTGAACAACAACGCCAGCACGAACCCGATCGGCTGGGGGACGAGCCCGAGCTACCCGTACCAGGAGGGGACGTACTTCGGGAACATCATGGAGACCGGTGACCTCACCAACGAAGGGATGGCCGGGGTCGTCGGGCCGGTCGCGTACTTCTGCGAGGGCTACAACTTCAACGACAAGCTCGTCGCCGGCCGGCTCGGCTCGTCGACGGTCACCCCGTACCAGAACGCCTTCGCGACCTCGCCTTACGGGTCGAGCTGCGAGGCCAACGTCGGCAAGATGTACACCAACATCACGCCCTACTACTCCAACGGGTCGGTGGGCCACGCGGCCGATGGCTACCAGGCGATCTCGCCTTACACCGGCAACTACAACCACCCGTACACCTGGCAGGCAGGCGAGCCGATCACGGTCTGGCGGACCAACACCGTCACCAACCCGTCCTTCGACGCCATCTACGACTACGGCCTGACGCCCATCTCGCAGACGGACTCCACGGGCAAGCCGGTCAAGATGGTCGACGCCCCGAACAACCCGCCGAAGCCGGGCGACAAGATGCAGATCGCGACCAAGCCCGCGGGCCCGCCCCCGGACAACCAGGCCTTCAAGGTCCTCAAGGACCCGACCGGCAACAACTACGACATCAAGTCGAAGGACGGCACGCTCTGCTTCGACGTCGGCTCGTCCCCCGCGGTCGGTGGCGCGGTCACGCTGGTCAGCTGCGCCAACCCCGCCGTCAACAGCCAGAGCTGGACGCTCACCTGGAAGACGACCCCGAACGCGAACGTGAAGAAGGGCGCCTACCAGCTCGTCAACGTGGGCGCCAACCTCTGCCTGTCACTCGGCAGCAGCAACTCGGACGGCGCCGCGATGACGCTCCAGACCTGCAACAGCGCGAACAACGACCAGATGTTCATGCCGTCGCCGTCGTAAGCGGCACCTGAACGCTTCGTCACGACAACGGCCGGTCCGCCAAACGGACCGGCCGTTTCCGTTTGGTGACCGTCGGCGCCGCCGGCCTAGCTATCCGAGCCGCGCGGCACGAAGGCGAGGGGGTGGAGATCGACGGGGTGGCGGTCGACGTTGACGGCGTGGGCGAGGGAGAGCTGCATCGGCTCGTCGCACTTGGCGTCGCCGTAGCGGAGGAAGTGGACGGTGACGGGGCGGGTGGCGCCGGGGGCGATCTCGGCGGGCGGATCGCTCGCCGCCGGGGCGGTGGTGTCGCCGTCGACGACGAGGCGGAGGTTCTCGGGGTTGACGGTGGCGGGGGCGCGGCCCTCGTTGGTCACGCGGACCTGCATCGTGAGGTCGAGGACGTCGGCGAGCGGCTCGTCGTAGCGGCGGCCGCAGGTCTCGGTGTCCGCGGCCACGGTGACGCCGTTCGCTGCCGATGGTCCCTCGGTCTTGAAGAACGGCTGGCCGGCGCAGCCTCCGAGCACGATGCCGACGACGGGGATGGCGATCACGCTGGTCTCGAGCATGGTGAGCTCCTTTCGGAGCGAGGCACCGCATCGGATGTGCCAGCGCGACGCCCGCAGAAACATGCGGGCGTCGCGCGGCTGAGCCGGGAAAGATTCCCGACCGGTGCGGGAGAGCTTACCGACGCGGCGTGCGGAGCCCGTGCGCCGGCGAGGCGTGCGGAGGCCGGGCGCCGGCGAGGCGTGCGGAGGCCGGGCGCCGGCGAGCCCCCCGCGTTCAGAAGCTCGGTCGCGCCGAGCCAAACAGGGCCGGCAGGCTCGCGCCGAAGCCGGCGCCGCCGGTCCACGTCCGGAAGGGGAAGGGCTCGAGGCCCCCTGCGCTGCCGAGCAGGAGGTAGGCGGTGCCGTTGTCCGGCGTGGTCACGACCACGTCGTCGGTGCCGTCGCCGTTGACGTCGCCGGCCGCGGCGATGATGGCGAGGAGGTTGCCGCCCCTCTGGTCGTGGCCGGGGATGGGGATCGGGGAGTGGCGACGGCAGTTGGTGTCGCCGCACGAGCCGGGGCCGCCGAAGTAGACGCGCTCGCGCTCGGGGGCGCCGAGCAGCGACGAGATCGCCGCCCAGGTGTCACCGTAGCCGTCGCCGTCGACGTCGCCGGCGGCGCCCAGGAAGGAGACGCCCGCCTCGACGAGCAGGAACGCGGCGGTGTCGATGCCGGCCGGCGCGCCCGGATCGACGGCGCCGGCGGCGAAGTCGACGAAGCCGTCGCCGTTCTCATCGCCGGCGAAGCTGGCGAAGATGCTGAAGTCGCTCCCCGGCTCGAGCGCGAACGACCGGCCGGTGCCGAGGTAGATGGCGCCGCCCACATCGACGTCGGGGTGGCCGTCGGCGTTGACGTCGGCGGGGCCCTGCACGACGGAGGCGTCGGCGCTGCTCGCGCCCGGCGCCAGCGTGAACGCCGCGGTGGTGCAGGGGCCGGCGGGGCCGCCGAGGAACACCTCGGCGACAGGGCGGCCGCCGACCAGGATGTCGCCGTAGCCGTCGCCGTCGACGTCGCCGGCGCTGGCCAGGGTGGCGCCGAACGCCGAGGTGGCCGCGCTCGCCGTCAGCGTCGGGCCGGGCGTCGGCCCGGACGGGCCGCCGAAGTAGATCGTGACCGCGCCCGGCTCGGCGCCGGAGGCCACGCCGAGGTCGACGAAGCCGTCGCCGTTGACGTCACCGACGGCGCCGACCCCGCGCCCGAACTCGGACGGGCCGGCGAGGCGCGCGTCCGGCGAGGAGAACGCCGGGAAGAACGCGCCCCGGAAAAGAAACACCGCGTTCTCCGCCGGGTCACCGATCGCCACGTCGGCGAAGCCGTCACCGTCGTAGTCGGGGAGGGTGGCGAAGGCGGTGGGGAGGCCCGCGTCGCGCGACGGGATCACGATCTCCCAGGTCGCGCTCAGCTCCTGCCGACCGGACACGCGCCAGTACAGCACGCCGGCGGGAAGCGGCGTCGTCGGCTGCGCGATCCCGTCGGCGCCACGGACGGAGTCGATGATGCGGGCGCAGGCGCGATCCTCGCAGATCTGGAGGGTGGCGTTCGCACCCCGCGTCCAGGTGAAGACCGGTTGGCGGCTGTCGCTCCGACTCCCCGACAGCGGCGCGATGAGGCGCGGCGTCCGGGCGTGCGGCGCGACGGCGACCGCCGGGGCCGCCGGCCCGTTGACGTCCACGCCGGCCCCTGCGCCGGCCGGCGCCGCAGCCGGTGGGGCCTCGCAGGCCGCAATCCCCAGCGCGAACGGCAACACCCCACAGATCCCGAGCCTCGACCCCGTCCCCCTCATGACCGCCCTCCCAGATGGTTGCTCAACGATGGTTGCTCAACGGAAAGTGGCCATCGCCGCCCACCGGTCAATCAAGGCGACCCCGTCATGTCGTCGTCGCCGGCGCCGAAAAGCGACGACGACGAATCAGGCTTCGGCCGGTACGCGCGGCGCCGGCGGCGCGGCAGCGGCGCCGGCGGGGATCGTGAAGCTGAACGTGGAGCCGCGCCCCGGCTGGCTGCGCACCGTCATGGCGCCGCCGTGAGCGCGCACGATGCTGTTCGCGATGTAGAGGCCGAGCCCGGTGCCGCGGGGGTCGGCCTTCCAGTAGCGCTCGAACAGGTGGGGGAGATCGCGGGCGTCGATCCCCTTGCCGGTGTCCTCGACGTCGAAGCGGATCCGCCCGGGCTCGCGCGTGGCGCGCAGGCTGACCCGCCCCCCCTCGGGCGTGAACTTGAAGGCGTTCCCCAGCAGGTTTCCGAGCGCCTGCAGCAGCCGTTCGCGGTCGCAAGGGACCACCCCGTCCTCGTAGCTCCGCGAGACCTGGAGCTCGATGCGCCGCTCCTTGGCCAGCGGGCCGAACGATTCGAGGGTCTCCTGGACGATGCCGTCGACCTTCTCGTCCTGCAGCGCGAGCGTGAGCCCGTCCTGCTCGATCCGCGTCGAGTCGACGAGGTCGCGGATGAGGTGCTCCATCCGCGAGGCAGCGCGGTCGATGGTCTTGAGGTGGCGGCGCTCGGCCGCGCCGTCGACGGCGGTCATCTGCAGGCGCTCGGTGGTGAGCTTGATCGTCGTCAGCGGGTTGCCGAGGTCGTGGGCAACGATCGCCAGCACCTGCTCGTGCGCTCTGCTGGTGGCGTCGGCGCGGGCGCGCGCCGCCTGGAGCGAGTCGATGAGCGCCGACAGCGCCACCCCGAGCAGGAAGAACAGGACCAGATCCGATTGCGGCAGCGTCGCGCCGTGGCTCTGGTCCGGCCACCAGAGCCCGAGCGCGCCCGTCATCATCACCGTCGCCAGCACGCCCGGGCCGAGGCGGCCGAGCCAGCTCACCAGCATGATCGCGGGGAGAAAAACCAGGTGGCGGTTGTGTTGCCGCCCCCACGACGCGTTGAGCCCCATGCGCGCGAGCACCACGACCGCCGTCACCAGCGCCGCGCCCGAGAACCGCAGCCAGGCGGGACGGCTCCGCATGAAGGTCGAGATGCGTGTCGCCGTGGGAAGGTTCAGCCTCGACATGCTCCTTGCCCGAACCGTCGGGCGCTCCCCCAGCGCCGACGAGATCAGGTTGTACGCGGGGGGACCGCCGCTTTCAACTTCGGGCGGTGGCCCCGGTCACGGGCCCGGGCGGGGCCGTCGGCGGCGAAGTCAGGCGACCGGGTTGTGCCAACCGCCGACGTCGGCGGCGATGCGCGCCGCCTCGGGCGGACCCCAGCTGCCGGGGTCGTACTCCGCCAGCGGCGTGTCCGAGCCGAGGATGGGGCCGACGATGCTCCAGGCGGCCTCGACGCTGTCCTCGCGCGCGAACAGCGACGGGTCGCCGGCGATGGCGTCGCCGAGCAGGCGCTCGTAGGGCTCCATCGCCTCGTCGCCGCCGCGCGACTCGACGAGGCGGAGCTCGGTCCGCTCCGCGGTCATCGGCACCCCCGGCTTCTTGATGCGCGCGCCGACGGCGATGGTGACGTCGGGGCTCAGGCGGAAGCGCAGGTAGTTGGCCTGGTCGGGGCCCTCGGCGGCGAGCGGCGCGGGCTTGAGCCGGACGAGCACCTCGGTGGTCGAGATCGGCAGGCACTTGCCGGCGCGGATGAGGAAGGGGACCCCCTGCCAGCGCCAGGAGTCGATCCGGAGGCGGAGGGCAGCGAAGGTCTCGACGCGCGAGTCGGGGGCCACGCCCGTCTCGCGCCGGTAGCCGCGGAACTGCCCGCGCACGAGATCCGCGGGGCGGAGGGGGTGGATGGCGTGGAACACCTTCGCCTTCTCGTCGCGGATCGAGTCGGGGTAGGTCGGCAGCGGCGGCTCCATGGCCAGGATGGCGATCACCTGCAGCATGTGGTTCTGGATGACGTCGCGGATCGCGCCCGCCTCCTCGTAGAAGCGGCCGCGCCCCTCGACGCCGAAGCGCTCGGCCATCGTGATCTGCACGCAGTCGACGTAGCGGGCGTTCCAGATCGGCTCGAGGAAGGCGTTGGCGAACCGGAACACCAGCAGGTTCTGCACCGACTCCTTGCCGAGGTAGTGGTCGATCCTGAAGATCGCCTCCTCGTCGAAGATCGTGTGCAAAGTCCGGTTCAGGGCCCGCGCCGAGGCGAGGTCGCGGCCGAACGGCTTCTCGACGACGATGCGGGGGTGCATGGCGGCGCAGACGCGGCCGAGGCCCTCGACGACCGTCCCGAACGCGCTCGGCGGGATGGCGAGGTAGTGCGTCGGCCGCGCGATCCCGTGGAGCTCGCGGGCGAGGGCGTCGTACGTCCGCTCGTCGCCGTACTCGCCGGGGACATAGCGGAGGCGCGCGAGCAGCCGGTCAAGGACGGCCCGGTCGGTCGGCCCCCCGTGCCTCTCGATGCTCTCGGCGGCCCGCGCCCGGAACTGCTCGACGGTCCACGCCGAGCGCGCCACGCCGATGATGGGGATGTCGAGGAGGCCGTCCCGGGTCAGGGCGTAGAGGGCGGGGAAGATCTTCTTGTAGGCGAGATCGCCGCTGGCGCCGTAGAAGATGAAGCCGTCCGAGCGCGCCTCGCTCATTTTCCGGCTGGCTTTTCGAGGTGGCCCCCGAACTCGTGGCGCATCGCCGACAGCAGCCGGTCGGCGAGGATCGCCTCACCGCGAGAGGTGAAGCGCTCGAACAGCGCGGTGGCCAGCACCGGAGCCGGCGCCCCGGTGTCGATGGCGGCGTCGATGGTCCAGCGCCCCTCGCCGGAGTCGGAGACCCGGCCGGCGTAGCCCTCGAGCTCGGGATCGGCGGCCAGCGCCGCCGCCGTCAGATCGAGCAGCCAGGACGAGATGACGCTGCCGTGCCGCCAGACCTCGGCGATGCCGGCGAGATCGAGGTCGTACTGATAGGCGTCCGGGTCGCGCAGCGGCGTCGTCTCGGCGTCGGCGGCCTGCGCGCGCTTGCCCGCGTCGGCGTGCGCGAGGATGTTGAAGCCCTCCGCGTAGGCGGCCATGAGGCCGTACTCGATGCCGTTGTGGACCATCTTCACGAAGTGGCCGGCGCCGCTCGGCCCGCAGTGGAGGTAGCCCCGCGCGGCGGTGCTCGCGCGGTCGCCGCCGCCGGCGTTCCCCTGGGGGCTCGGCGCCGGCGGCGCGGCGTCCGCGCCGGGGGCCAGCGCCGCGAACAGGGGATCGAGGCGGCGGATGACCGCCGGCTCGCCGCCTATCATGAGGCAGTAGCCCCGTTCGAGGCCCCAGACGCCGCCGCTCGTGCCGCAGTCGACATAGTGGACGCCGCGGGAGGAGAGGCGCCGGGCCCGGGCCACGTCGTCGCGGTAGAAGGAGTTCCCGCCGTCCACGACGGCGTCATCTTTGGCGAGGTGGGGTGCGAGCTCGTCGAGCGCGCCGTCGACGAGGCCGGCGGGGATCATGAGCCAGATCGCGCGCGGCGGGGCGAGCTTCGCCACGAGCTCGTCGAGCGATGTGGCGGCCGTCGCCCCCTCGCTCGCCAGCGTCGCCCGCGCGTCCGCCGAGCGATCGTAGGCCACGCATTCGTGCCCGCGGCGCATGAGCCGGCGCGCCATGTTCGCCCCCATTCGTCCGAGTCCGATCATCCCGATCTGCATGGCGCCCTTCTATCACCTGGGGACGCCGGCGGACGCGCCGGCCGCCACGGCGAGGCGCGCCGCCTCGACGACGTGGACCGCCGTGATGCCGAGCTCCTTCATCACCGTCGCGCCGGGGGCCGAGGCGCCGAAGCGGTCGACGGCGATGATCCGCCCCCGCGGCCCGACGTACCGGTCCCAGCCGAACGGCGAGGCGGCCTCGATGGCGACGCGCGCGGTGACCGCCGGGGGGAGGACGACGTCGCGGTAGGCGGCGGCCTGCTCTTCGAACAGGCGCCAGCAGGGGAGGGAGACGATGCGGGCCTTGATCCCCTCACGGGCCAGCGTCGCCGCCGCCTCGACGATGAGGGACACCTCCGATCCGGTGGCCATCAGCACGACGTCGGGCGCCGCGCCGCTCGGCTCGGGCGGGCCCAAGACGTAGCCGCCGTGGCGCAGCCCCTCGGCGCTCGCCAGCCGGTCGCGATCGAGCGTCGGCACCGCCTGGCGCGTGAGCGCGATGAGCGTCGGCCGGTCGCGCGTCTCGAGGGCGACCTCCCAGGCCACGCGCGTCTCGTTGGCGTCGGCCGGGCGGATCACGAGCAGGTCGGGGATCGCGCGCAGCGCCGCCAGCTGCTCGACGGCCTGATGGGTCGGCCCGTCCTCGCCGAGGCCGATGCTGTCGTGCGTGAACACGAAGATCGACTGCAGGCGCGACAGGGCCGCCAACCGGATCGCCGGGCGCGCATAGTCGGAGAACACGAGGAAGCTGGCCCCGAAGGGGATGAAGCCGCCGTGATACGCGAGCCCGTTGACCGCCGCGCCCATGGCATGCTCGCGGACGCCGAAGTGGATGTTGCGGCCGGCGTAGCTCCAGGGCCCGCCGACGGTCCCCTGGGCCCGAGTCGACGCCGCCGCCGACACGGGTGGCTCGAAGTCCCCCTCTCCCTTGAGCCAGGTGAACGTCGAGGGGTCGAGATCCCCCGAGCCGCCGACGAGCTCGGGGACCGTGCGGGCGATCTCTTGCAGGACCGCTTCGGAAGCCTTGCGGGTGGCCATCCCCTTGGGATCGGCGGGGAAGGTGGGGAGGCGCTCGGACCAGCCGTCGGGCAGCCGCGCCGCGAACCGCCGCTCGATCTCCGCGGCGAGCGCGGGGTGGGCGGCGGCGTAGGCCTCGAACGACTTCCGCCAGCGCGCCGCCTCGGCGCGGCCGCGCTCCACCGCGCGGCCGAACTGGGCGGCGGCCTCGGGCGGGACCAGGAACTGGGCGTCCGCGGGCCAGCCGAGGGCCTGCTTGGTGCGCGTCGTCTCCTCGGCGCCGAGCGGTGACCCGTGCGCCTCGAAGGTCCCCTGCTTGGTCGGGGCGCCGTAGCCGAGGATGGTGCGGACGAGGATGAGCGACGGCCGCTCTTGCTTCTCCTCCTCGCCGACGGCGGCGCGGGTGGCGGCTTCGAGCGCGCCGAGATCGTTGCCGTCGGCCACGGTCTGCACGTGCCAGCCGTAGCCGGCGTAGCGCGCGGCCACGTCCTCGGTGAAGGTGATGCTGGTCGTCCCCGACAACGTGACGCGATTGTCGTCATAGAAGACGATGAGGCGCCCGAGCCGGAGGTGCCCGGCCAGCGACGCCGCCTCGGCGCCCACCCCCTCCATGAGATCGCCGTCGCTCGCCAGGACGAACGTCCGGTGTCGGAACAGCTCGTGGCCTGGGCGGTTGTAGCGCGCGGCGAGGTGCGCGTCGGCGATCGCGATCCCCAGCGCGTTCCCCAGCCCCTGGCCGAGCGGGCCGGTGCTGGCCTCGACGCCCGCCGTGAGGTGCGACTCCGGGTGGCCGGGCGTGCGGCTCCCCCACTGCCGGAACCGCCGCAGCTCCTCGAGCGGCAGATCGTACCCGTAGAGGTGGAGGAGGGCATAGAGCAGCGCCGAGCCGTGGCCAGCGGAGAGCACGAACCGGTCGCGGTCCCACCAGCGGGGCTCGCGCGGATCGAAGCGCAGGAAGCGCGACCAGACGACGTAGGCCATCGGCGCGGCGTCCAGCGGCAGCCCGGGGTGGCCCGAGTGCGCCTTCTCGACGGCGTCGACCGCCAGGAACCGGATGGTGTCGATGCACAGCCGATCGAGCTCCTCCGCCGTCATGGCTTCCTCCGCTGCTGGCGCGCCAGGTAGTCGCGCAGCACCACCGCGCTGTTGTGGAGCGGATCGCGCGCGCTGTAGAGGAGCGTCACCGTCCCGCGTCCGCGCGGGATGGCCGACACCGCCTCGAGGTTGTCGTCGAGCTCGCGCCGGTAGCGCCGTCGGAATTCGGGCCAGCGCTCGACGCGGTGGCCGAACCAGCGCCGCAGCGGGGTCGAGGGGGCGACGTCCTTCGCCCAGGCGTCGGCGCCGAGGGCCGTCTTCTTCACCCCGCGCGGCCACAGCCGCTCGACGAGGATACGGCGGCCGTCGCCGCGGGTCTTCGGCTCGTACGCGCGCTTGATCCGGATCATGGCCCCACCAGGAGTTACCGCCTATGTGGACACCCCCGGGGCCCGGCGCAAGCGGTCCGGTCGCATATATCCTGGAGAGGGGCCGACCTGCCCCAGGCTGGAGGCAACGTGACCGCACGCACCGTGTTTCTGTTCGACGTCGACAACACGCTGCTCGACAACGATCGCGTGATCGTCGATCTGAAGCGCTTCCTGATGCGGGAGGTGGGCGCGGGGCGGGCCGACCAGTACTTCGAGATCTTCGAGCGGCTCCGCGCCGAGCTCGGCTACTCCGACTACCTCGGGGCGCTCCAGGCCTACCGGATCGCGCACCCGCGCGACCCGCACCTGCTCGCCGTGTCGTCCTTCCTCATCAACTACCCGTTCGCCAACCGCCTGTTCCCGGGCGCCCTCGACGCCCTCGAGCACGTCGCGGCCTTCGGACCGACGGTGATCCTCTCCGACGGCGACGTGGTGTTCCAGCCGCGCAAGGTCGAGCGCTCGGGCCTCGGGGACGCGGTGGAGGGGCGGGTGCTCATCTACATCCACAAGGAGCACGAGCTCGACGACGTCGAGCGCCGTTACCCCGCCGACCACTACGTTCTGGTCGACGACAAGATCCGGATCCTGACCGCGGTGAAGAAGGCCTGGGGCGAGCGCCTCACCACGGTGTTCCCGCGCCAGGGGCACTACGCGCTCGCCGCCGACGTCGCGAGCTACCCGGCGCCCGACATCACCCTCGGGCGCATCGGCGAGCTCGCCGACCTCGATCTCGCGGCGCTGACCCGGCCCGGCTAGGACTCGGAACCCGCACAAACCCTGAATAGGTTACCCTACGCTCATGGCGCGGGTCGGATCGGGCGCCGCGCTGGTCGCGGCGATCGCGCTCGCGGCGGTGTCGGCGCGGGCCGCGGAGCCCGCGCCCGTCGTCGAGCCCCCGCCCGTCCCCCGGGTCGCGGCCGTCGTCGAGCCCCCGCCCGCCCCCCGGGTCGCGCCCGTCGTCGAGCCCCCGCCCGCCCCCGGCGTCGCGCCCGCCGGCGAGACCGCGCCTCCTGCCGGGACCGCTGGCGAGCCGCTCGCGGCGGATACGGCGCCATCCACGCCCGCGGTCCGGCCGATCCCCGCGGCCCCGCCGCCCGCGGCCGCTCCCGCGACCGTTCCCCTCCACGAGGCGGGGACCCCGGCGGTCAAGCACCGCTACCTCTATCAGCGCTGGCCGTTCTGGGCCGTGGCGGGCGGCCTCGTGATCGGGATGATCGTGCTGACCTACGCCCTCACGCGCCCCCCGCCCGAGCCCTACTCCAGCAGCGTCGGCAACTTCGTGGTCCCGTGACCCGCGCGCCCCTCGCCTCTCTCGCGCTCGCCCTGGCGTGCCTCGCGGGCGCCGGGTGCCACGAGCCCGTCACCGAGGTGGTGCTGGTCCTCGACAGCGACCTCGCCGTGCCTGCCGACGCCGACACGATCCAGGTCACGGGGGACTTCGAGAGCCCGCTCGGGATCAACGAGATCGCGGGCACGCCCGCCGCGCTCGAAGGGTTCCCCCTCAGCGTGGCTTTCGTCTCGACGGGCGCGCAGACGCCGGGGTTCTCGGTGACGATCAACCTGGATAAGAACAACGCCTTCAGCGTGCAGCCCATCGTCCTCCGCCGGACCGTCATGGACGTCGCGTTCGTGAAGGACGAGACGCGAATGCTCGTCGTCACGCTGTCGAAGGCCTGCGCCTGTCAGGGGACGAGCTGCCCCAACCCGGGCAACCCGGCCTGCGACGACATCATGAGCCCCGAGACCGAGCCGTTCGATCCCGCACGGGCGCCCCCTTCGCAGATGGGGCCGGCCTTCACGGTCGGCGGACCGGACTCGGGCGCTCCGACCCCGCGTCCCATCGACGCCGGGAGCGGGGTCATCCTCTTCGACGCCGGATCGCGTGACGCCTTCGCCACCGACCTCGGGCCCGACCTCGTCGGACGGGCGGAGGGGGGGACGACGGACGGCGCCGCGACGGACGGGGGCCCGACGGACGGCGCCGCGACGGACGGGGGACCGACGGACGGCGCGCGGGACGGCGCGACCCCGGATGGGGCGGCCCCCGAGGCCGGTCCGGCCGACGGCGGCGCGCCGGAGGTCGGCGCGTCGGATGCGGGCGTCGTCGACGGGGCCGCCGATGGCGGCGGGGGCGAGGCGGGCGTCGACTGAGGGCGCCGCCCGATCCTCGCTTGACGTCGCGCGCCTGCTGGCGAACCATCCCCCCATGGAGCTGAGCGAGCTGAATCAGGACGAACGGACGGCGCTGGTCGGTCTCATGAAGGTCGTGGTGATGGCCGACGGGGACGTCTCGGAGGACGAGATCGAGCACGTCGAGACGCTGGTCGACGCGTTCGGCGAGGAGGAGTACCAGCGGACGCTCGACACCTTCGAGAAGCGGTTCCCGGACATCGAGTCGTTCAAGAAGTTCCTGCGCGGCATCGGCCGGCAAGACGCGCGCGACCTCGTCTTCGCCACGGTGCTCGACGGGGCGGAGGAGAACGGCCTCGAGGACGCCGAGACCGAGATGCTCGACTGGCTGGCCGCGACCTGGAACATCAAGATCGAGATCGCCGACGACGCCGGCAACGCCTAGCTAACGGTCGCGTGGGCGTAGCCGGCTCTGCCGGCGCAGCCCGTCGCGGGAGGTGCGGAACCCTCTCAGGGTTCCGCTAACGATCGTTGGCGACAGCGATTCCGAGCAGGAAGGCTGAAAGCAGCAGGGCGCCGCTCGCGGTCAGGAGCGGCCAGTGGTCGCGGGCCCAGGCGGCGGGATCGTCGCTGAACCGCGCCTTGACGGGCGTGGGGCCGAGCAGGACGGCGGGAGCCAGCACCGGCGCGGGCGCGGTGGCGGTCGGCGGCGCAGGCATGTCGCCCTCGGGCTTCTGGGCCAGGCGGCGGGCCTGCTCGTCGAGGCGCATGACGGCCGCATCGAGGGGCCCTGGCTCGCGCGCGTTGGCCAGCAGGGCGGCGTCGCGCTCGGTGCCCGACTCGTCGACGAGGCGGAGCGCCACCGGCGCGCCCGGCCCCCCCTTGGGCTCGGCGACGAGCGCGAACTTGGCCCCCATGCGCCGGGCGTGCGCGGCGGCCGTCGCGTTGTCGAGGGCCAGCGCCGTGCGCGGCGGGATCTCGACGTCCTGCGAGGGCTGGCCGAACGAGACGGCCGCGCCCCAGGGGAGGCGCCCGATCTCCTCGACGTGCACCAGGTGCTCGCCGTAGGCGAGGTCGCGGAACGTGACGCCCCCCGCGACGGGCATGAGCGCGCCGCCGTCGAGCGCCACCTCGGCGTCCGCCGAGCCGGTCACGACCAGCGTCCCGCGCGGGCGCTGCCGGATCTCCGCGGCCGCGCGCTCGAAGTCGGCGACGACCTGCGGGGGGAGCTCGCGCGGGTTCAGGGTCCGGACCGGCGTCACCGTCGCGGCGCGCAGGTAGTCGGCGAAGGCGCGCGCCCGGGCCTCGGTCGGCGGGTCGGCGGCGGCCGCCTTCCAGTCGGCGCGCGCGGTGGCCATCGCCCGGTAGAGGTAGAGGTCGGAGAGCTGCTCGGTCGAGAGGCCGGCGCCGCCCGTGGCCGCCGCCTCCGCGGCCGCGGCGTCGAGATCGCGGAGCGCGTCGGCAAACGACAGCTTGAGCGTGTTGATGATCCCGATCTTGAGGAGATCGGGGGCTCGCGCCGGCGGCGGGGCGGGGACGTCGACCACCTCCACGGGGTGGAGCTTGTAGCGCCCGGCGGCCGCCGTGAACGCGCGCTGGAGGGTGTCGTTCTCCGGCGCGTCGGGGAGGTGGACGTAGAGGGGGTGGACGAGCGGCACCTCGCCCTCGGCGGCCGCGCGCCGGGACGCGAGCGCGACCAGCGCGACCAACGCGCGCAGCGCGAGATTGACGAGACGGGGGCTTATCCGCATGCGGGCGATTCTCCCGCGCGCGACCGCCCCGTCAACTTGTTACACCGTGGTCTTGACCTTGAACGAGCGCTTGATCATCCCGAACCAGAAGCCGAGGCCGATGAGGCTCACGACCACCAGCACCGGGCCGCTCATGATCGAGAAGTGCGGCGCCGCGAGCATGCCGTAGAGCATCGGGCCCGAGGCGTAGGTGTTGAAGCGCGAGGCCTTGCCGGCGGTGGCCGCCAGCTTGGGCCCGTCGGCGGGCGGCGTGCCCGAGATCATGCCGCCGAGGATCTTCTTCTGCCGCGGCCAGATCACGAACCAGACGTTGAACCACATGATGATGCCGAGCAGCATCCCGAACTCGATCCACATCCCGCGGCCCGACATGTTCCCTTCTTGGTCGCGAATGAGGTGCTCGGGCCCGATGTAGTGCCAGAAGAACAGCACCAGCCCGAAGATGAGCGTGTACATCGCGCCCCAGCGGAACCACCAGAACGCGCGCAGGAGCAGCGCCGGGTTGACCTTCGGCTTGAGCTCCTTGTCGAGGCCGCCCTGGAAGGGGACGTTGACCAGGTTGAAGAAGTATAGGTGGCCGATCCAGATGATCCCGAAGATCACGTGCGCCCACCGGATGATGATCGCCGCCGTGGCGAGACTGAATAGAGCGTCCATGGGCCGCTGAATACCACCATCCGGCAGCGGCGCAAAGCGGCTTCGCGCCGTCGCCGGTCAGAGCGGGTAGCGCAAGGTGCGCAGCAGCCACTCGCGGTTGGTGCGCAGCTTGTCGAGCAACGTCCCCGTGAGCTCGCCGCGCTTCTCGAACAGTCTGTAGCCCGCCTTGGGGCGCAGATAGCCGCGCGCCTGCGGCGAGCGCGCGTAGAGCGCCTCCTCGCCGAGCTCCGCGGCCTGGCGCGCGTAGCGGGCGCGGTTGTCGAGCAGCGCCTTGACGACGAACGGCATGATCATCGAGTAGTCGCCCTGCAGGCTCTCGGTGTGCTCGGTGTAGCCGTCGGGGTCGACCTTGCCCCAGGTCACCGCCTCGGCGGGCGGGCAGGACGACAGCGAGCCCTCGGTGATGGGCGCGCTCACGATCTGGACGTCGAACTTGTAGCCCGAGATGTCGGAGAGGCCGAGCACCTGGCTCAGCGCGGGCTCGGGCTGGAGGTTGTAGTTCTTGGGGACGCCGCCGCCGAGGATGAGCGTCGCGAGGCTGCGGCTCACCGCCTGGAACAGCCCCCAGTGGTGGTAGGCGCAGGACTCCAGCACCTCGGCGTGCAGATCGAGCTCGAAGGCGTAGGCGTCGATGATCCCGGCCTGCCGCATGGCCCAGAGCTTCATCGAGTTGAGGAACAGGCTGCCGTCGGCGGGCGCGCCGACGAGGATCGGGATCGCGAGGTCGTGGCAGAGCGAGAGCAGGCCGGCCTTGACCCCCTGCTTGCGCTCCTGCTGTCCGTAGATCCCGCCCAGCAGGTAGCGGAGCTCCGTGCCCGTCATCTTCTTCTGGAACTCGGGGCGCGTGAGGCAGGCGGTCACGAAGTGGTCCTGGTCGAACAGGATCTGCTCGTCGAACGCCATGTCGGTGACCCGGATGACCTTCTCGTCGCGGAGCGCGCCGTCGTCGGTGAAGATCGGCACCTCGAAGATCGGCCCCTTCGGGTCGAGCGCCCGGTGGCCGTCGTGGTAGCAGACGGCGTCGGTCGTGCTGAGGTACGCGACCCAGCCGGTCTCGAGCAGCGGCATCAGCCAGGCCTGGTGCTGCCCGGAGACGGTGATCGGACCGGCGATGGCGAGGGTGAGCGGACAGCCGGCCCCGATGGCGCGGTCGAGGATGGTGTAGAGACGCCGGAGGTACGCGCCGCCGAACGCCGGCAGGCAGCGCATGAACACCTCATCCAGGGTCTCGCACTCGTCGACCCGTGCGACCTCGACGCGTTTGCGGGGGGTGAGGCTGTTGGACATGCGCGACGAAAGTTAACACAAGGCCAACCGCCCAGAGCCGCTCGCCGTTATGCTATACGCGAGTCTCCCCTTGCCCCTTCCTCGTCGTGCGGTCGCTGTCGCGATCCGGGTCGCCCTCGGGGCCGCCCCGCTCGCCACCGCCTCGGGGTGTGCCCCGACCGGCGCTCACCCGCAGATGGCCGGCGCGGCGCCGGGCGCGCCCGGCGCGCCGGGGAGCCCGCCGCAGTCGACGCGCGTGGAGCCGACGTCGGGCGGCGGGCTGCCGAAGCCGGCCGGCCTCACCGCCCTCGAGGAGGAGCTCGGCCGCGGGATGCGCGAGCTCGGCGCGAAGGGGAAGCCGGCGCCGTACTTCATCGCCTACGAGGTGCACGACCGGGACGAGATCACCGTCTCCGCGAGCTACGGCGCCCTCGTGCAGTCGTCGACCCGCCGGGCGCGGACGCTGGACGTCGACGTGCGCGTGGGCGACTACAAGCTCGACTCCACGCACGCCATTCGCTCGAACGACTTCGACTTCGCGTCGACGATCGGAGGCCACCCGGTCGCGCTGCCGCTGTCCGACGACGCGGCGCCGCTGCGCGCGGTCGCCTGGCGCGAGACCGACCGCCGCTACGCCGAGGCGGCCGAGCGGCTGGTGAAGATTCGCACCCAGCGGACGTTGAAGGTGGCGGAGGAGGACCCCTCCGACGACTTCTCGCGCGAGAAGCCCGTCACCTACCTCGGGCCGGCGGCCGCCATCAAGGTCGACATGCCGACCTGGGAGGAGCGGGTCCGGGCGCTGTCCGCGCGCTTCCGGGGCCAGGCCGAGATCGAGGACTCGGCGGTCACCTTCCAGGCCACCGGGCTCACCAAGTGGCTGGTCAACTCCGAGGGGACCGTGGTGCAGACCGGCGGCGACCTGGTGCGCGTCTTCATCGAGGCGAACTCGCGCGCCGACGACGGCATGGAGCTCGACCGCTTCGAGAGCTTCGACGCCTCGTCGGTCGGCGGCCTCGGCGCCATGGAGGCCATGGAGAAGGCGACCGACGCGGTGATCACCGACCTCAAGGCGCTGCGCAAGGCGCCGCCCGCCGATCCCTACATCGGCCCGGCCATCCTCGAGGGGAAGGCGGCGGGGGTGTTCTTCCACGAGATCTTCGGCCACCGCGTCGAGGGGCACCGGCAGAAGAACGAGGAGGAGGGGCAGACGTTCGCCAAGAAGGTGGGCGAGCCGATCATGCCGTCGTTCATCTCCGTCTTCGACGATCCGACCCTGGCCCAGCTCGGCGGCGTCGACCTCAACGGCTTCTACCGCTTCGACGACGAAGGGGTGCAGGCGCAGCGCGCGCCGCTGGTCGGCGACGGTATCCTGAAGGGCTTCCTCTTGAGCCGGTCGCCGACGCGCGGGTTCTCCGAATCCAACGGCCACGGCCGCCGGCAGGAGGGGCGGACGATCGTCTCGCGCCAGGGGAACCTGGTCGTCGAGCCGAAGCTGGTGGTGCCGGTGGCCCAGCTGCGGCAGATGCTGCGCGACGAGGCCCACCGGCAGGGGAAGCTCTACGGCCTCTCGTTCCGGGACATCTCAGGCGGCTTCACCAACACGGCGCGCGGCGGGCCGCAGGCGTTCAAGGTGCTGCCGATTCTGGTTTATCGCGTCTGGGTCGACGGGCGCCCCGACGAGCTCGTGCGCGGCGTCGACCTGGTCGGCACGCCGCTCGCGTCGCTGTCGAAGATCATGGCCGCCGGCGACGACTACCAGACGTTCAACGGCTACTGCGGCGCCGAGTCCGGCTTCGTCCCCGTGTCGGCGACGAGCCCGAGCCTGCTCGTCCAGCAGATCGAGGTCGAGCGGCGCGACAAGGGGAGCGACAAGCCGCCCGTGCTGCCCGCTCCGGCGCTGGCGCCGGTCCCCGTCCCGCCGGGGAAGGCGCGGCCGTGAGCGCTCTGTCGCCGCGTGGGTTGCTGCTCTGCGGCCTCTGCGCGTCGCTGCCTGGGATTGCCGGCGCCAACCCCGGCACGGCGCCGCCGCCGCGCGCGCGCACGAGCGCCGAGTCGGTCCAGAAGGCGATGCTCGACGAGCTGGCGCGGTCGATGGCCGAGCTGCACCTCGGCGACGAGCCGCGCCCGTACTACGTCGCGTACACCATCTCCGACTTCGATCAGGCGACGGTCGGCGCCACGCTGGGCGCGCTCACGGCGGCGCACGCCTACCGCGGCCGCCTGCTGCGGACCGACGTCCGGGTCGGCGACCCGAGCTTCGACAACACCAACTTCGAAGGCGGGCCGCGCGTCGAGACCATCCCGCTCGAGGACGACTATGCGGCGCTCCGGCGGGAGCTCTGGCTCCGGACCGACGAGGCTTACAAGAGCTCGATCGAGACGCTGGCGCGCAAGCGGGCGGCGGCGGCGGGGCAGGCGAGCGCCGAGGAGGACGACGCGGTCGGCGACTTCTCCAAGGAGCCGGCGGCCCACGTCGAGGTCCCGTTCTCGGGATCGCCCCTCGACCCCGAGAGCCTGCGCGAGCCGGTGCGGCGCCTGTCGGCGCTGCTGGCCGAGTTCCCGCAGATCTACGCCTCGCACGTGACGGGGAGCCTGGTGGTCGTCCGCCGGCGGTTCGCGGCGAGCGACGGCAGCTGGGTCGACGACCACAAGAAGACCGTGCGCATCGACGTCGTCGCCGACACGCAGGCCGACGACGGCATGAAGCTGCGCAGCTTCGTCCCCTTCACGGCGTTCGATGTGGCCGGCCTCCCGCCCGCCGCCGAGATGGACAAGGCGGTGCGGGCGATGGCCCACGAGCTCGTGGCCATGCGATCGGCGCCGGTGGCCACCTCCGGCGCGGGGGCCGTGTTGTTCGAGGGGCTGGCCGCGCCGCAGATCGTCCGCATCCTCCTCGGCGATCAGCTGGCGGGGACGCCGCCGCCCAAGACCGCCTCCGCCGGCAGCGACGAGGGGGGCCAGCAGAGCGCGCTGGCCAGCAAGCTCGGCCAGAAGGTCGCCGCGCCGCTGCTCGCCGCGACGGACGATCCGTTGCTCGAGGTCGGGCCGGGGAAGACGCCGCTCTACGGCGCCTACCGCGTCGACGACGAAGGCGTGCCGGCCCACCGCGTGGCGCTGATCGAGAAGGGGGTGCTCAAGGCCCTGCTGATGTCGCGCACGCCGCGCAAGGAGATCGAGCACTCGAACGGCCACGCCCGCGCGCCGCGGTTCGCGGGGCCGCGGGCTCACGTCGGCACGCTCGTCGTCACCGGTGGCCACGGCGTATCGCGCCCGGCGCTGCTCGCCGAGCTCGACAAGATCGCCAAGGGGGGCGGCGTCACCACCTACGTCGTCCGCCTGCTCGACGACGGCTCGCTCCCCGGCAGCGAGGCCGACGACCTCGCCGCGCTGCTCAGCTTCGGCGGCAGCGGCCACGGCCCGCCGCCGATCCACCCGCTGGTCGTCTACCGGGTCTCGCACGGCAAGGAGACGCTGGTCCGGGGCCTGTCCCTCGAGAACCTCCTGCCGCGGTCACTGAAAGACGTGACCGCCACCGGCGCCGATCCGGTCGTCTACAACTACCTCGACGGCGGCGGCGGCTTCTCCGGCGTCCCGTCGACGGTGATCGCGCCCTCGCTGCTGCTCTCCGACGTGGACGTCCGCCGGCAGATCGGCAAGCACCGCAAGCCGCCTGTCTACCCGTCGCCGCTGGCGGCATCTGACGCGGCGAGCAAGAAGCCCTGATCGGGGCCCCCATCGCGAGCCGGGCGCGGTGGCGGTAAAATGAGGCGGTGCGGGGGGACCTGGAGGTGCCGGTGACCATGGCCGTGGTCGCGGTCTTGAAGGTCGTCAACATGGCCACGCTGAGGGGCGCGCGGGGCAAACGCGCGTTGCTGGTGCCCTACCGGCAGAGGATGGCCATCGCCCTCGGTCTCGCCGGTCCGATGCTGTTCGGGATGTTGACCCGAACCGGGCCGGTGCGGGCGCTGGCGGATTGGAAGCTCCACCGCTTCGGGCTCACCAGCGGCTCGGCGTGGACGGGCGTGCAGCTGGCTATCGTCGCCGTCATCGTGGGCGTGCAGCTGGCCCTGTGGCTCGGGAAGCTGCGCGAGGGGGAGCTCGGTCCCGAGCGGGCAGCGGCCGCCATCGCCGATGCCGAAGCGAGGGCGAAGCGCTCCAGCGAGCAGCACGTTGCCCTGAAGATCTTGGGCGGGTTGGTGATCGCCGGGCTCCTGATGGTCGGCGTGATGAAGGCGATCTTCCACCCGCCGCCGGAGCTGCAACACATTCCGACGTGGCTCGGGTGGGTCGTGGCGGTCGGCGGGTTCCTGGCCGCAGGCGGAGCGGTCTTCCAGGCTCGCAATGCGCCCGCGCTCGCTCCCGAGCGGCCGATCGGCTAAGTTAGCCGCATGCCGAGGGGGCACTTTTCGGTCGGCGATGTCGAGGCGCTGATTCCGGCGCTCGAGCGCATCTTCGTCCACGTGCTGCAGATCCGCGCCGGGCTGCGCGGCATCGAGGCGCAGCTCGAACGGGCCGGCGTGCGCATGAGCCGCGAGGAGCTGCTCGAGAGCGACGACGGGCCGCCGGAGATCCGGCGGGCGAAGGCGGTGTTCCGCGGGTTCTACGAGGCGCTGGCCGACGAGATCGAGCGGGTGCGCGACCTCGGCGGCGAGGTCAAGGACGTCGAGACCGGGCTGGTCGACTTCCCGGGCCGGCGCGGCGGCGAGGAGATCCTGCTCTGCTGGCGGCTCGGCGAGAAGAAGCTCGGGTTCTGGCACCCCGTCGACAGCGGGTTCGCTGGGCGGCGCCCCGTCGACGAGGACGTCGAGCGCGCGCCGCAGCCCGCGGACTAGGAGCCCCCTTGTCCCGCGTCGAGCCGCTGCGCGCCGCGTTCGATGCGCTCCTCCGGGCCGCGGGGCTCGATCCCAAGCGGGACCCTGATCTCGGGGAGACCCCGGAGCGGGTGGCGCGACTCTGGGAGTCGGAGTTCCTCGCCGGTTACGCGATGGACCCGGCGAAGATCCTCGGCGATCCGGTGGTGGGGGAGGCCGATCCCGACGTCGTCGTCGTGGGCGGGCTACGCTTTCATGCGATGTGCCCCCACCACCTGCTCCCGTACAGCGGTGTCGCGCACGTGGCCTACCTGCCGCAGGGGAAGCTGGTCGGCTTCGGGCGGCTCGCGGAGCTGGTCGACTGCTTCACCAAGCGCCTCACGCTGCAGGAGCGGGCCACGCACCAGATCGCGGCCGCGCTCCACCGCCACCTCGGCGCGCGCGGCGCCGGCTGCGTCATCGAGGCCGAGCAGCTCTGCCTGGCGCTGCCGGGCGAGAAGCACGATCGGTCGGGCGTCGTCACCAGCGCCTTCGTGGGCGAGATGCGCGAGCGGCCAGACCTCAAGGCGCGGCTGCTCGAGGCCGCGAACCTGGGCGGGCGGTCGCGGTGACCGCCCCCCTCGCGGGCAAGGTGGCCGTCGTGACCGGCGCCTCGCGCGGCATCGGGCGGGCCGTCGCCGCCGCGCTCGTCGAGGCCGGCGCGCGCGTCGCGGGCTGCGCCCGTCACGCCGCCGGCGACGTCGTGGCTTGCGACGTCGCGCGCGCCGACGACGTGGCCCGCTTCGCCGAGGACGTGCTCCGCCGCCTCGGCCCGCCCGACGTGCTCGTCAACAACGCTGGCGTCGCCGCCCGCGGCCGCCTGGAGGCGACCTCGCTCGAGACCTGGGACGCCGTCCTGGGCTCGAACCTGACCGGGTCGTTCCTGGTCACGCGCGCGTTCCTGCCCGCGATGCGCGCCCGGCGCAGCGGACGGATCGTGAACGTGGCGTCGATCTCCGGGCGGCAGGGGACCGCCGAGCTCACCGCGTACTGCGCCGCCAAGCACGGCGTCGTCGGCTTGACCCGCGCCCTCGCCGAGGAGCTGCGCGGGGACGGCATCGCCGTCAACGCCGTCTGTCCGGGCTCGGTCGACACCGACATGCTGCGCGTGGGGATGCCCGGCGCCAAACCCGACATGTCGCCCGCCGACGTCGCGGGCGTGGTCCTCTACCTCGCGGCGGAGGCGCCGGCGGCGCTGACCGGGGCCGCCATCGACGTGTTCGGCTGAGGACGACGTGGCCGACCTCGAGGGGGATACGGAGACCGCCGCGGAGCGCGACGCTGCGCTCGCGGAGGCGCTGCGCCGGCTGCCCCTGTTCCCGCTGCCGAACGTGGTGCTGTTCCCCCACGCGCTCCTGCCGCTGCACATCTTCGAGGAGCGCTACCGCGCGATGACCCGGGACATCCTCGCCGGGGCGCGCCTCTTCGCCGTCAGCTTGATCGCCCCCGACGCCTCGGAGACCGACGAGCGCCCGCCCGTCCGGCCGATCGCCGGCGTGGGCGAGGTCATTATGGCGCACGAGCTCCCGGACGGGCGCTTCAACCTCGTCGTGCGCGGGCGGGCCCGCGTCCACATCGACGAGGAGCTCCCCTCGGATCTCCCTTACCGCCTCGTCCGGGCGACGGTGATCCCCGACGTGCCGGTCACGGATCCCGCCGAGATCCGTGACGCCGATCAAGCGCTGCGGGCGCTGGTCGGCCAGCTCGCCGACGCCGTGCTCCTGCGCCAGATGATCGTCGAGGCCGAGACCCCCTCCGAGCTCGTCGACGCCGTCGCCTCGGCGCTGATCGTGAACCCGGTCCTGCGCCAGCGCCTGCTCGAGACCCGGGAGGTCGGCCGGCGGATCGAGCGCGTCACCTCCGAGATCGTGGCCATGACCTCGCGCATCGGCGTTCCCGGTTCGGTGAACTGACTCGCTTCGAAGTTTGCGATCTCCGTCGAGGTCGCTATAACTCGGCGCATGTCGAATCATCCGTCGCGGCGATGGCGGCTCGCCGCCGTGCTGCTGGTGCTCGGGGCCGCCTCGTTCGGCGTCTCCGTCCGGACCCAGGCCGCCAAGAAGGGGCACGCCAAGGCGCCCGCCCAGACCGAGGACTGCAAGACCGACAAGGACTGCGTGCTCGTCCCCGACGACTGCTGCTCCTGCGCCGAAGGGGGCAAGCAGCGCGCGATCCCGAAGAAGCAGAAGGACAGCTACGAGAAAGAGCGGAAGAAGCGCTGCGGGGAGACGGCCTGCATCGAGGCCGTGTCGACCGATCCGTCCTGCTCGCAGCGGCCGTTCTGCGGCGCGGGGATCTGCGAGCTCGGCGACGCGCCTTCGGACGCGCCGGCCGCGCCGGCCGCGCCGTAAGACGGCTTCACATACAGACGTCGCCCGCGGTCGTCGCCACGCAGGCGCCGGTGCCGGGGTTCACGCAGGCGATCGCGGGGCAGATGTGCGGCATCGTGTTGCAGCCTGCCTGCTGGTACATGATCTGGAGCGTCGAGATGTCGCTCGTGTCGTTGACGTGGGTCATGCACGACGGGCAGGGGAGCGAGATGCTGACCACGAACTGACACTGCTGCTTGCCCGACCCGGCGCTGCACATCTTCGCCTTGGTGACCGCGGCGCTGTACATGGTCTCGATCGAGGCGCAAACGTTGCCGCCCGCGCCGCCCGCGCCCCCAGCGCCGGCGGTCCCCGTGCTCCCGCCGCGGCCGGCTGCGCCCGTGGTGCCCGCGGCGCCCGTCGTGCCCGCGGTGCCCGTGGTGCCCGCGGTGCCCGTGGTGCCCGCGACGCCCGTGGTGCCCGCGACGCCCGTCGTGCCCGCGGCGCCCGTGGTGCCGGCGACGCCCGTGGTGCCCGCGACGCCCGTGGCGCCCGCGGCGCCCGTCGTGCCCGCGGTGCCCGTCGCGCCTGCCGCTCCCGTGCCGTGCATGCCGGCGGTGCCGGGGCTTGGGCCCGCGTCAGGACCGAGCGTCACGACGGGCTCTACCGAGCAGGCCCAGCCGAGGAGGGCGCCGCCGACCACGAGCCACACTTTCCGCATGATCGAATTTTAGCTCATCTGCGTCGGCCCAGAAAATCACGGCGGGCGGCCCGCACGCGGGAACAGCGTCTCGATCCCGACCAGGTCGGCGAAGGCGAGCGCGGCCGACATCCCCCCCTCGAGGAGCGGCTCGGAGGCGATGGACTTGCGGCCGAGGCGGCCGGTCGTCTCGAGGCGGGGATAGAGGAGCAGAGCGGCGAGCGTGTCGTTGCCGCTCGCACCCGGGAAGACCTCCCAGCCGACGCGGGCGCCGCTGGTGGCGCCGGCCGTCGCCGTCCAGCGGGCGAGCGGGCCGGCCTCCGCGGTCCACGTGGCGTCGAAGTCGGCGAGGGGGAGGTTGTCCTCGACCTCCGCGCCGGGGCCGTGGAGCCCCGGGCGGGTGCGGACCTCGTGCCACCCGGGGAACGCCCGCAGGCTCTGCGGATCGTGCAGGCGCGTGACGACCGTCGCGATCGACGCGGGGATGGTCATGGCCACCGCGACGCCCGCGAGGCGCTGGTTCGGCGCGCGGGCGATGAGGCCCACTGCGCCGCGCGCGCGCAGCGGCGCCAGCGCCGGCGCGCCCAGCGGGCGCGCGTCGGGGAGCCAGGCCGGCGGCGGCGCCATCGGCGCGCCTGGGCGGAAGGCGCGGGCGTCGCCGACGTGCTCGGCGCGCAGCGCGACGGCGCGCAGCGCGACGTACATGCTGGCCACCAGCGCGGCGGGCTGGCCCGCCGGGCTCTTGGCCATGATGTAGCGGAGCAGCCAGGTAGAGTGCGCGACGTCGAGCTGGGCGTCGACGGCGAGCGCGCTGCCGCCCGGCCGCGGGAGGATCGTGAACGTGATGTGGCCGGGCGACAGATCCCCGTCGATCAGATCCATCTCCACGCCGTCGGGCCGCTCGCGCATGACGAGGCGGCCCGACAGGTTGAAGAGCGGGATCTCGAGCTCCCAGGCGAGCGCGATGGCCCCCGCCGCCGCGGTGCTCGTCTCGTGGCGGACGAGCCCGGGAATGATGGCGCGGTAGTGCGCGGTGTCGAGCAGCACCGCCTTGACCGTCGCCGGCGGGGCGCCGACCGCGGTCGCGGCGCGCGCCCGCGGCGCGCGCGGGACCGACGGCTGGTCGATGAGCACGACGTCCGTCGCCGCGTCCGCCGGGAGCGCGGCGGCCAACGCGGCGGGGACGTCGGCGTCGCGCAGCGGGTGCGCCGCAGACGCGGGCGCTGGCAGCGGCGGTGCGAGCGCTGGCGCCGCGGGCGTGGCCGGCCCGGGCGCGGGGCCCGCGACGACGGCCAACGCGGCGCAGAGCACGACCCGGGCGAGCACGAGGACCCTTCCCGCGATCTTAGCTCTTTTTCTTGATCAGGCTGCCGGGCGGGATCGTCTTCTCGGACGGGGAGGGGGTCCGCCCGGCCGCCAGCTCGCTGACGTAGCCGCGGATCTTCTCCAGCGTGCGCGGCGGGAGATCGTCGAAGCGGACGCCGACGTCGCCGCTGGCTCCGGCGCCGAGGTTGGCCACCTTGCCGGGGAGGTGCAGCCGCTCGCCGTTCGGGAGGGTGAGGATGATGTCCACGGCAGCGCCGAGGGGCGCGCGAGCCCCGAGCGACAGGCGGATGCCGCCGAGCGAGAGGTTGACCGTGTAGACCCGCTGCAGGGCGTCCCAGGTCGGCAGGCGGACCTCCACGAGCGACCGGGTGGCGATGCGGGGCTCGCTCCGCCGCTCGCTGCCTGACTCGGGGACATCTTCTTCTTCCATGGCGGGTCCGGACATGATGATTATCTCACAGCCAACGAGTTTCCAAAGGAGAGGCCATGAAACCGACCGTGATGTACGCCGCGGTGGCGCTGCTCGCGCTCGCCGCCCCCGTCAGAAAGGCGCAGGCCGCCAAGTCTGCGAAGGCGACGATGAACCTCGTCACGGCCGACGGCGTCGGCAAGGCGATCGGCACGATCATCATCAAGGCCGGCAAGGACGGCGTGACCATCGAGCCCAAGCTCAAGGACCTGCCGCCGGGCGAGCACGGGTTCCACGTCCACGAGAAGGGGAGCTGCGAGCCCGCCGACAAGGACGGCAAGAAGACCGCCGCCCAGGCCGCGGGCGGGCACTTCGATCCCGAGGCCACCAAGGCCCACAAGGGGCCGGGGGGCGGCGGGCACAAGGGCGACCTGCCGAAGCTCGTGGTCTCCGACAAGGGAGAGGCCAAGGACAAGCTCGAGGTCAAGGGGCTCTCGCTCGCCGACTTCGAGGGGAAGGCGCTCATGATCCACGCCGGCGGCGACAACTTCAGCGACACGCCCAAGCCGCTCGGCGGCGGCGGCGAGCGCATCGCCTGCGGCGTCGTCAAGTAGCCCGGGCGGCGAGCGAAGGGGAGGGCGGCGATCGTGGCCATCGCGATCGATCGAAGGACGTTGGTCGCCTTCGTCAAGCTGGGGCGGCCGCACTTCCTCGTCGGTGGCTTCGTGCTCTACGGCCTCGGCGCTGCCCTGGCGATCGCGGGCGGCGCGGCGCTGGCCCCGGTGCGGTATCTGCTCGGGCAGGCGGTCGTGACCGCGACGCAGCTCGGGACCCACTACGCCAACGACTTCTTCGACCTCGCCGCCGACCGCGCCAACGCCACCCCCACCCGCTGGTCGGGCGGCAGCCGCGTGCTGCCGGCGGGGGCGCTCGATCCGCGGCTCGCGCTCGTGACGGCGGTGGCGCTCTATGGCGCGGCGGCGGGCGCCGCGCTCGCGCTCGCCGCGTCGGCGCCGGGGCCCGCGGGGGTGCTCGCGCTGGCGCTGGCGATGATCACGCTGGCCTGGGCCTACAGCGCGCCGCCGCTGCGGCTCTGCGCCCGGGGCCTGGGCGAGGCGGCGACGGCGGCGGTGGTCACGGTGCTGGTGCCGCTCTTCGGCTACCGGCTGCAGGCGGGCGCCGTCAGCCCGGTGATCGGCCTCGCGGTCGTCGTTCCCGCGGCGCTGCAGTTCGCGATGCTGCTCGCGATCGAGTTTCCCGACGCGGCCGGCGACGCCGCGGTGGGCAAGCGGACGCTCGTCGTTCGGCTGGGGGCGCCCGCCGCGGCGCGACTCTACGCCGCGGTGACCATCGCCGCGTTCGGCGCCCTCCCGCTGGCGGCCCTCGCCGGGCTGCCGGCAGAGGTCGCGCTCGCGCCGCTCGCGCTCGCGCCGGTCGGGCTCTGGCAGGCTTGGCGCGTCGCGCGCGGCGGCTACCGGGACCCCGCGCGCTGGGAGAGCGTGGCGTTCTGGTCGGTGGCGCTGCTGGTGGCGAGCGCGATCGCCGAGCTCATGGGGGCGATCGCGAGCGGCGGCGCGGGCGGCTGAATCGCGAGCCCGCCGCCGACCCCAAGCAGCGCCCGCATGACCGGGGGCGCGGCGCGCATGCCGGCGAGCGTCGCGCGGGCGACGAGCGGCCGCCGGGCGGCGAACACGAGCACCGCGGTCAGCCAGCCGTGCGGCCGCAGGAGGCGCCGGCGCGCGCGATCGAAGCGGGCGAGCCAGAGGTCCCCTTCGGCGAGCGCGCGCGGCACGAAGGCGGCCAGCCGCTCGGCGGTCACGAGCGCGTGGGCGATGCCGCCCGCCGTCAGCGGGTCGCTCGCCGCGGCGGCGTCGCCGAGCAGCACCGCCCCGGGCGCGAAGCCGGCGCGCGCCCGCCGGGTCACCGGGGCCCGGCCCGCGGGCGCGGTGATCGGCGTCGCCCCCTCGAGCCAGCCGGCGAGGAGCGGCTCCTCGGCGATCCAGCGCCCGAGCGCGCGCCCGCGTCGCCGGCCAGCGCCTCCCGATCGCAGAGGGCGGCGAGCAAGAGCTCGCGGTCGGGGAGGGGGGCCACGTAGAGCTCGCGGCCCCGGCCGACGAAGATCTCGAGGCGATCGGGTCCCGGCTGACCCTCCGCGAGCCGGAAGTGACGGCGGACGCCCACCCGGCGGCTGGCGTTCCTCGGGCCGCCGCGCTCGAGGCCCAGCGAGCGACGGACGGGCGATTCGATGCCGTCGGCGCCGACCACCAGGCCGGCGCGCCGGCGCTCGCCGCCCACGACGAGGCCGGTGGCGCGCCCGCGGTCGCGCACCGCCCCCTCGACGGGCGCGTCCTCGAAGACGCGGACGCCCGGCGTGGCCGCGGCTTCGGCGAGCAGGACGGCGTCGAGCCGCACCCGGCGCTGCGCGACCACCGCGAACGTCCGGCCGGCGCGGGGCGCGAAGCCGCTCTCGGCCGTGATCCCGAAGCCGTGGTAGCGGACGGTGGCGAGCGCCCGCCCGCCGACGGCGGCGCGCAGGCCGAGGCGCTCGAGCACGGCCACCCCGGCGGGCATGATCCCCTCGCCGCACGGCTTCTCGCGGGGGAAACGCCGGGCGTCGAACAGGTCGACGCCGAGGCCTGCCCGCCCGAGCAGGATGGCCAGCGTGGCGCCG
>Ga0306920_100001384_pt1 | contig 30019 bp, 38 predicted proteins | sample flu12Cox44000170_FD_204666 | JGI IMG/M metagenome (GOLD analysis project Ga0306920, IMG submission 204666) | Lab enrichment of tropical soil microbial communities from Luquillo Experimental Forest, Puerto Rico - flux4day.12C.oxic.44.000.170 (v2)... | ecosystem: Environmental > Terrestrial >... | reverse complement strand
CTCGAACCCAGCAGCCGGATATCGCTGTTAGTGAACGTCTGGATCGCAGTCCAGGTCTGAGCGATGTCGTATCCGGCTAAGGTGAACGCGCTGCCGTTATTGGCGATCTCCTTTAGCGCATGTGCGGTCGAATCCGCCCACAGCTCATCGACGTTCACCAGTCCGGTCGGCGCCGTACCTTCTCCAGCGCAGAGGCCCGCTCCAGTCCCAGCGGTGCAATTGGGATTCGGGCTGCCAGCGACCAGGTAGCCGGCAACGCTCACATTGCCCGACGAATCAACGGTGACATTGGGATTACCTGAGACCGACTGGCCGGTGGTCGGATAATAAGCGAGGTTCCCGCTTGTGCCATTGAGGACGCCGGGGAAATAAGCGCCCATCAAGACACCGCCACAGATGATCACCACGAAGGCGATCAAGAGGCCGATGGCGGCTTTGCTGAGGGAAGAAGGCATCAGGAATAGCGAACCTTGTCGGTGAACGCGATGGAGTCACCGTTGGCCAGGGTAATTGAGAGGCCGTCACCCCCCATATACAGATTGCCCGAACCGATGGTGTTGTTGTCGAACAGGCCGGCGTTAGTGACCGTGCCGCCGCCGGTAGCAGAGCGCGTGGCGGTCACCTGGTAAGTGTCGTTGGTGTTGGTGCCGGTGACCTGGGAGCCGGTGCCCGCGGTGCGCGTGCCCGAAGTGGTGCTCAGGTCCGTGGCCGTCTCGGTTGATAAGGTCGTCGATGTCGCGCTCATGGCACCTGCGCCAGTGCCCCAGCCCTGCTGCAGCGGCTCCGTACCTCCGCCATGGATACGGTTCGTCACTATCGCCTGGCCGGCGTTGGTCTGCAGCGTGGCCAGGAAGAACGGCAGCAGCGAGAGCGTCGGCACTGCCCAGAGCAGACCTGGCTCGCGGTGCGGCACGAACGCCACCAGACCGACGCCATAAGCGCCGGAGAGTGCTCGCCAAGTTAACCGCCGCAGCTTATGCTCCATGCGCTTGAGCCAGCTGCGATTCCAGTAACCGACCCGGCCCAGGTCCTCGCGATAGCCGTTGGCGCGAATCACTACCACGTCGATTGAGCACTCAACCGGCATCATGCGGGCGAACTGTTCGACAATGTTCATTTCTTCTCCACCTGCTTGCGATAATGTTCAACCGCCTGTTGAGCGTAATCACCAATTACGAGCACTTTGCTGTCGTGAGCTGCCAGCGCCGCCGCGATCTCCGAGGCGGCATGGTCCAGTCCTTCTTGATGAACCGCACCCTGGCGCATGACCGGCGCATGAACCGCCAGCGCCGAGTCCGGCAGCTGGCTTTGAGAACGCAATCCCGCGCGCACCGTATCCGCCACGAGGCACCATGACTCGCCGCGACCACCGGCAGGTCGCCGAAAGTGCTAATCACCACGCCTGACCAGCTTTTCGCGTCCTCCGCACTTCCGGTAAAGATACGGTCCTGTACTTGATTAGGCATTGGCCTCTACCTCTTTCTTTAAAGACATGAATAGCCAATCGTCAGCGGATGGCCGGCGCTGGTGGCGCCGCTCGAATTAAAATCAACCTTGGCCGTGGTGGTCGTCGCCGTATCCGCCACCGCCTGTAGCACCTGGCTGCTGTCCGAGTTCCTTGCGGTCCAGATGCAGATGCGGCTGGCCGCTGCCGCGCGCGAGAACGTCACGGTGCAGTTGTCGGAGTCGGTCATCGAGTTGGGCGTGGTGAAACTGCCCGCGCTGTTGGTTGAGCCGGAGACGAAGGCCCCGGTGCCTACGAGCGTTGTCAGGTGATAGCAGCTGACCGAGGTCGGACTGCCGCCCAAGCCGGCCGTACCGCCGCCCTGTCCGCAGCTCCAGACTCCATTCACCCCGGTGGCGACCGCGCCGGTGCCGCCGCCGGCGCAAGGCGCTCCAGGAGCGCCGTCGTCGAGGTAGAAGCTCTGGCCGTTGACGACCGTAACCGGAAGCTGCGCGAAAGTCAGATGGACCAGCTGCGGCGAGATGGTGTCGGTGCCGCTGAGCTTGTTATTGATCGCGCCACGGAACTGCTGCCCGGCGAGGTTGCCGCTGAAGTTAGGAATTGGATTGTACTGCGCATGCACTCGCGATGCGATTATCAGGAGCACGACCACTACCGCAGTTGTCATTCCCGCGTGGCTGCCGCGAGGAATCCCGCGTCTTCGCTTCTTGGCTCTGTGCGTCATCACACTCAATACCCCAGCGCCACCCAGCCGATGCCGGTCAGGCCGATGAAGTTATTATTGCTGCCAGCGATCAAGCTGTATTGATTCGTTGAGGCAAGCGCGGAGGCAATTTGATTGCCCTGCTTCTGCAGCGGCGACACGACCGCAATTGCCAGCGGGTTAGCGATTCTCGCCAGCAGGTTGGTCTGCCAATAAGGCACGAGCATCCAGACCGCGTTAGTGAATGGGATCGGAAAGGTGAATGATATGACGGTCGGGATGTTTCCGCCGCCACCCCCCTGCCCCCACGACAGCAGCGAGATGGTGCCCCACTGAATGATGATCTGGATGTGTCCGAGATTGACGTCGCTCGTCGCTAGTTTCGCCCATCCGTTAACGCCGACCTTGGAGGTAATCTGGTTGACCTGGCCCTGCAGCGTCGCAATGTTGGCTTCGTCGGTGAGCTGATTCTTGTGGACTAACTGGATCTTGTTGAGCAATGCCTGGTGAGGCTGATTATCGACCCCGATACCGCTGAAGCTGGCACCACTCGCTGCCCCTTCGACTTCGTCCGTCTGCGGGATTTCGTACACGTCGCCATCGGTCCAGGTGTAGCCAGTGTTCGCCTGCAGATAAACGGTGCCGGAGGGATTAGGCATGGTTAGTATCCCACCGCTGCCCAACCGAGATTAGTTAAACCCGGATTGCCCGCCTGTCCAGGCAGCGGAGAAGCGATCATAGCGTCCTGCAAAGTTCCAGCCGCACTTAGTCCATATACGATGGTGTTACGCGAAAGGCCGAATGGAGTTGCAACGGAAAGAGTATAGTTGGCCTCCGTACTGACCCCTCCGAGAGTTCCGGTTACGTTGAACGCATTATTTGTATCGTTCGTCTGCCAATAGGGGACGAGCATCCAGACCGCATGTGGAAAGGGAATCGGGAAGTCGAACGGAAAAGTCGTTGGCAGGGGGTACTCCCCTGCGCTTATGCTTAGTGGCTCTCCGTAAGGCGAGAGATCGATCCATCCCCACTGATACAGCACCTGGATCGAGCCGAGCGTCACGTCCTGCGATTGCAGTTTCATCCAGCCGCCCCGGTCAGTAGCGTAAAGGTCGGGGCCGGGAGCCTCGACAATAGGACCCACGGTCGAAGTGAACAGATTGAGGAAGGCGAACAGTGCGCTGATAGTTGCCTCGTCTGCCAGCTGCTTATTGTGCAGCTGCTGGATCTTGTTAAGCAGGAACTGATGCGGCTGATTCGCCACCCCCAACCCGCTGAATGAAGCACTTGCGGCCGCCCCCTCGACCGTGTCGCCCTGCGGAATCTGATAGACGTCGCCGTCCTGCCAGAGGTAATTCTGGTTGGCCTGCAGATATGTGCTTCCGGTCGGATTACTCATTTGTCTCTGTGTTCATCCGCGCCAGTGCATCTTCGAGCTGTTTCACTCGCACCTGCAGGTCTTGAATTTCCCGCTCCGCATAAGCGCGCACGTCGTTTATCATCGCTTCCAGGATTCGACCGCCGTGCAAAGCAGTTCTTTCGACTTCAACTACGTATTTGTGGGACTCCACTGTTCCTCTCCAGGCTCACATCGAAATCGTCCAGGTTCCGCTGAAGTTGCCCCCGCCAGTGTACGGAAAGCCGGGCACCACCACGTGCGCCACCATCGGCACCGGCGCCGTGCTCTTCGCGATCAGAGTCCACACGACTTGATTAGCGCCTGGGTTGTCGGTGACTGTATTTCCAATCGTGGTCGGCCACGTCGGATGACTGCCGCTGCCGGAAGTACCAGAACCTGAGATTGACGTAACGCGTTCGATATTGCCGTTGCTATCGACGATTAGGTTACCGACGCTGTACCCGTGCGATTGCTGCCACGTCGGATTCGAAGTGCCGGTCGCGGCCGGGAAGGTGGCGCCGCCGGTGTTGCCGAACAGCCCCAGCTCCTGGATCGTAATCGGGTTGGCTGCATAGTCAGTCGTCAGGAGCTGATAATTGAAGAGCACGCTGCCGCTTGCCACGCCGCCGGCTGGGCCGATGCTTATTGCGCCGACCGCATTGTAATAGCGCGGGTCGGTGTTGAGCGCCGTATCACTGGCGGTCACCGGGGTATTGCCGGAGCCGAAGCCGACCACTGCCACGAACTCACCGGCGGTTGTTCCCCCCAGGAGATTCGCGAGCGCGACGAGACCGGTATTCACCACGAGGTTGTCGCGCTCGAACAGGAGCACGCCGTCCTTGCTGAGCGTCACCCGCCCTCGGAGCTTTCTCGAATTAGTGGGCAATTGCATTCCCGTTTACCACCAGCGGTCCATCAGGTACGTCGGGCTCATTCTGCCCGTAAGTAATTCCAGTGTGATAGTACTGAGCATTCCAGTAAGGCAGTGTCGTTAGTTGATCCGCGATTGGTCCGAACAGCCCTGTAATCACGTCCATCGGAATCGGTACGAGCACGTCGCGCTGCAGGAATGCGCTGACCAGGAAGTCGGTGATCGGTGGAATCAGGGTGTCGGAGAGACGCCACTGGAATTGCACACTGTCGAGCCACGAACGCGCCGGCTTCCAGAAATTGCAAATCGCGTACATCCGATTCTGCAAAGTCGTGAAGTCAGTACTTGCAGGCACGGAAGCGAGATCAACCAGCACGCGGAACACCGCCCATCCTTCATTGTCGGGCCAGGTGGTGCCACCCCAGCTGTTCTGCCCTTCCTGGAGTACTGCAGTGGGAAAGCCCAGCGCCGAGAGGCCCTGCTTGAGTGCGCCGACGCTTCCCATGATCGAATGGAGCGAGGTGCTCAGCAGAATCAGCGCGCGGTAGGCCGCCATCAGCTGCGGCAGGGTAAGCGGACTGATGATCTCGATGACGCCGGCGCCGAACTGCAGGATGTCCACGTTGGAGAGCGCGTCGAGGTTCGCGATCTGGTCCCAGTTCGGATAGGTCTGCGCGATCACCTGCGAGACTTCGGGCAGCAGCAGCGGATTCAAGACATCCCACTGCCAGGCGAGGGGAAGGACCGCAGAGTCCACGAGTGAGGCTACGCGATAAACTAAAATCGGAGACAGGTCTAGCTCTTTTAGCCGATTCATTAAGGCCAAATGCGCCTGCGCCCTTTTGTCCGTCTCGATAGACGGTTGCAGTTTAAGATCGGCCATTGGTCAGAGCGAAATCTCCGAAATGCTCTATCGCAGCAGCATCATATGCCGCCGCTGCTTCGTCTCGCGTTGCGAAATAACCCAGATGGCTGTTTTTGCCGTTCACTTCGATTTGTGCGAACCACGGTTTGCGACGGAACCGATCACTCTTAAAGCACACGCCCTTTGATCCGCTACTGTTCGTCTGTGGGCGAGTGCGATTCCCGCACTGCTGCTGACGAGTTGCTAAACGCAGATTCTCTCGTTGATTATTAAGGCCGTCGCAATCTTGATGGTCTGGTTCTTCGCGCAAACCTAAAGACCGTTCAACTGCTCGTTCGAACACCAGTCGGTGCATTCGGATCGTTACCTTAACGGGACCTGAATAGTCTGTTCGCTGCGCGTACCAAGTGCGACCTTTCCGCACGGCGTACCACTTCCATTGCATCAGCCAGGCATAATCCTCATCTGAGACTTGGACCGTCTTGCCTTGAGTGAGAGCAATCAGTTTCATGAATGCTCCATGCCCACCACCTGTGTCAGCGTGATTGCGATGCAATTCGCCCACTGCCCAGCCGTCAGCTGCGTATACGCCGGCTGCGTCAATTGCACCCGGTAAACTCCGGGCGCGCTACCGATCGCGGCGATGAACTCCTCCGGCACGATATCCCGCTGAATCCGGTTCGCCAGGTTCTGCGCAAGCTGCGCCGCCGCAGCGTTCGCGGCAGCCATCGCCACCGTCGGCTCAGCGTCGCTGTAGAGCGTCACCGTGCCGACTACCGAATAATCGATCTCACTCACCGCGAGCGCCGCCACCGTATCAGTCAGCGGCCGGATTGAATCCGAATTGATGATGTTGAAGACCTTGCTAAGGATCGCAGCCGAGGCAATCGCAGCACTGTTGGGCGAGGCCGCCGGCTGTGTCGTCGGCCCCATCAGCACGTAGACATTGACCGTTCCCGGCACCGGGCTATAAACCAGCACGTCCTGGATCTCAGGGTCGGCCGAGAGCGCCCAGAAGCGGTAAGCGCCGACCGGGCCGGCGACGCTGAAGCGGTTCGGCGCCGCCTGGATGCGGTCACGCAGATGAGCATCGGTCTCGATATCGCCGCCGCCGCTGCTGACGGTGGTATTAGTCACTGCACTCAGCAACGTATTCGGATTGAGCTGGACGCTGACCTGGCCGGTCGCATAGCCGTTGCCGCCCTCTCCTGGAGTAGTCGCCGTGGCGAAGACGGTGCCCGTGGTGGCGCCTGCCGGAATCGTGAGGTCACTGCTCGTGGCGAAGGCGAAAGCGCCGTCCTGGGTGCCTACCAGCGTCCCTGCGGGTATCGTGAACGGTCCCGGCTGCGGCGCAGCGACCGTGAATTGCAATGTGCACGAAGCGCCCACGGCCTGGAGCCGGGTCACTCCCACCAGCTGGCCCAGGTAATCGAGCATCGGATAAGAGGCGAAGGCGGCGAGGCACTGCATCGCGGCGTACTGGATCGCATTGCGCACCAGCGATTCGCGGTAAGCCCAGAGGTCGATCAGCAGCCGCTCGACCTGAGCGGGATAGAGCGTGCGGCCCGCCAATGCCTGGAACGAAGCGATCATGTCGTTAAGCACCAGGTTGGGATCGAGGCCGTCCGCATCCTCGACGAATTGCGGAATCGGCAGCGAGACGATCCCGGTCGGCAGCGAGACCACCTCAAGCACCGCGACGCAGGTCCAGCCGCCGGCGCCGTCCGTAGTGAAGGCGCCGACCACGTTGCCGAAGACCGGAGGAACCGCACCGGTCGAGCCGGATGCCGCCGACCACTGCTGGATATTGCCGTTGCGGTCAACAATGACCTTCCCTGCGGCGACAGGCGTATTCGGCGACCATGCTGGATTAGGCACATCCGTCCTCTGTCATTCCCGCGTGGCTGCCGCGAGGAATCCCGTTCATACGAAATTCCTCGGCACGGTGAGCGTCAGCCTTTGCTCGCCCACCCCAGCTACATCCACTTTCAATTGCCACACAATCGTGACCGACAGGTTCGACAGGCTCCCCGGCACTAGGTCAATCACCACCGACAGTAAGCGCACCCGCGGCTCCCACTTGGTCACTGCCTCGACAATCTCTCGCACCAACGCCGGCCGCGCCACATTGATCGGCGCATCGATCCATTGCCAGAGGTCGCAGGCGAAGGTCGGCCGCAGCGGGTCGCTGCCCTTGGGCGTCGACAGGATAATCGCGATGCACTGATTGATGTCGGCCACCCCCTGCACCACGTTGCCGAGTCCTTTCCCGGGTGCGGGCTGCGCGCTGCTGCTGTCGAGCATCACGCTCCAATCCGCGCTCTGAATATCGTCGAGAGTTATCGCGCCGGCGCTCATTGTTACGACATCTTCTGGTCAGGCTGATTAGTCGGCCCCGTGTCCCCGGCAGAGTCCGTAAATGGATGAGTGTGACTATTGTACGTGTCGATGATGCCGTTGACCGAATCCTGGTGTTCGTTCGTCTTGAATGTGATATCGCCGTCGGGCGCCGAGAGGTTGATGTTGCCGCCATTCACAGTGACGTTAATTGTTCCGTTCGAGGGCACCGTGACCGTCAGCGTGTGAGTATTGCGGTCATACTCGAAGACCGCGTTGTCCTTCCAGGTGATGTGCCACTTGTCGACCGTGCCTTGCTGAAGTGGAATCGTGTCGGCGTCCGAATAAATCGCCCCCAGCACCGCACCGTCCTCGTCGTGGCGGTCCATCAGGCACACCACCTGCTCGCCGATATCGGGAATCCAGTAAGCCTTGTCGTTCTGGGTCTTGGGAGTCACCACCGGCAGCCACCAGGAGGTGAGCTGATTGCGATCGGGGAAAGTCACCCGCACGCGCGCCTTGCCCACGTCCAGCGCCTGCACGATGCCGACGCGGAAGGCCACACCGACGCGATCTGTGGGATGAGCATCCATCAGCATCACACCTTTGGACCGAGGCACAGATAATTCACCGTGTGCGCGGTGTTTGAGACAGTCACCGTCAGCGCTCCGGTGGTCGCCGATGCGGGCAGAAACGCAGGCGGCGACGCGGTCACATCGACTGCCATGCAGGAAAAGGGAGCATTGGTAAATGCTGCATTGAAGGTGATTACGCAGCTCGAGACGGTGCCTGAGCCGGTAGTGAATTGCCCGATCTGGTCGTTCGAACCGGCAGTGAGCGTATCAGAAGTTCCGCAAGTTCCACCGGAGCCGGTGAGCGTCGGCGCGGCCGGTTGCGCGAAGCTGAGATGGCCGAGCAATTGCGTATCGGCATCGAGCATGTATGGGGCTACATTCGATCCGCGCTTCTGCCACACGTAATTAAAGTTCTGATTGCTGCCGACGGACAGAGTCTCGCCTGAGACGCTATTCTGAACAGCGTTGGTACAAGGTGAATTGAAGATGCGATTGTTGGCGAACCGCACCATACGAGTCATATTAAGAACAGTGTCGATATTGAGACAGTTCGCGACAGCAGCCGCATTGCCCTGCCCAAGGAATGAATCCTCCACGGTCAGGGCGGTCGCGTTATCGTAGATCACGTCGCTGCCCGCCGCCTGCGGATGGCCACCAGCTCCGCCTGTCCCGATCTCGAAGTAGATATTCTTGACCGAGATGTTATCGACTGCACCCGCGCCACCGCCCAATCCAAGCAGCGCCAGATTGTTAGAACCATAGATGTCGCCGATCTGACCACTATCGAACTCAATATCCGAAATCCGCGAACCGGAAGTCCCGGAGTAAACTCTCACACCATAAGCGGGTCCGTTGCCGCTTATGACGCCAGGCGACAGAAATAGGTTGTCAATCTTGAGATACGAGGTGCCTGAATACGTGCTCACACCGTTGCAACTGCCGGCATGAGAGCCGGTGCAGCAGGCTAACGGAGCGCCAGGGCCAGTACACAGGAGATTGTTCTGCCCATCGTCGATCAGCAGACCATCGGAGCCATCACCGAAGGAGCCGGCTGCAGTGGCGAGCCCGCCCATGTTGAGATTCCGAATCACAGCCATTCCGCCGCCAAGGCCGGAGATCCGCAGTTCGTTGTTGATCGCGGCGTTGTTGTTGCCATTGATGGTACAGTCGGAAATCAACAGCGTGGTCGCGCGGGTCTCATTGCCGACGCGACCGGCGTAGAGCATCTTCCAGGTGACTTGATTCGGCGCGGTGCCATCCAGAACAGTATTACCAACCACCGTCGGCCAAGTCGGCGCTGAACCTCCCGACGTACACGTGCCATTGCAAGCCGAGACCTGTTGTGTGTTGGTGCCGTCGAAGATGACTTGTCCCACCCTGTAAGCATTCGCGTTTTGCCAGGAATCGAGGATGACGCCTGCTGCAGTCGTTACTACTGAGTTGAGATGCGCCGCGCTGCTCGCGGTAATAAAGGAAGCAATCGCACCGGACCCCTTTGTTGCTGCAATACAACCGCGCCCACGGACCGAGCACGATACAATCGTCCGGTGCGCCCCCGCCTGTATCAGTTGTCGGGTCCGAACAGCTAATTGAGGCATTGTCAAGATAAAGTGTCTGTGGCGTGGCCTGGCCGACCCAGAGCGGCGATGTAACGCTGTAGTTATTTCCTTGATCGGCGTGGACTTCGCATTGCGCACTGGCCGGGCAGCGATTAAAGGCCGTCTGCAGCGTGCCTGCACCTGCATGGATCACGTGCGGCAGCGCCACGACCGACGCCGCGGTGCTGGAATAGTAGGTAGGATTGCCTTGCTCGGTGGGTGCGCTGACGCCACCCCCCGTCGCCACGGCGGAGCCGCTTACCAGCCATTGGGTGCCGGTGTAAATCAGCGGACAGAGCGGAATTGAGCTGCCACCACCCACAACCGTAGCACCGACCACGCAGGTCGTTGCGTTGGTCACGTCGCAGTGCATCCCAGCGATAGGCGAACCTGGCAGGTTAGCTATCGTCACTGGAGCGCCGCAGCCACGGCCACCCCTCGCGACCGGCACGGTGTTCGTAATGAGTTCGCTTGCATCGGTGCCGCAATGCGCTGCTGCATTAGTCAGGTCGCTGCAATCAGGTTGCGCCCCGGTCAGGTTGCCAGCACTATCGATACGGTTCGCGAAGATGTGACTAGAGAGAGCGTTGCCACCTATCGCTGGCTGGTAGTCAGTGCCTGGAACGGCGTTGTTGAAGCCGCCTCCATTATTCCCCATCAGTAGCGAAGTGCCCGAGGTCGCCGGCGCGTAATCCGTTCCTGCGGAGGCATTAGCGCAGCCACCGCTGCCGTTGCCCTTGAGTATCAAGCTGCCGGAAGTATTGCAGCCAGTGCCGCCACCCGCCTTCGGTGGTGGGATGATCCCCTCTCCGCTGATGTTCTGCGCGTGGACATTTCCGGCGATTAATAAGAGCGCAACCAGCCAGCCGGTGATGTTTGCTTTATGTTTCATCACCAATCGCAGAAACTGTAGGTAGTACCGCTAGCGGAGATCGCAGCGACGTCTCCGCCTGGGACCATCTTCAATCCCTGCATCGTCATCACCCAGCTCGCGCCTGGTGCCAGGTACAAATCACTTGAAGTGGCCGCATTGCTGGAGCCGATCGCCACGTTCATCGGATTCGTGGTGCCGGTGTTCTGAACGAGCAGATAGTGGCGTCCCTCGATGCCGCTGATGTCGTTCGCGCCGATGATCGCGGTCGAGCTCGCGGCCACGCTGCCGTTTTTGGTGCATACGGCTTGCGCCCTCGGCGCAAGCCAATTTTCAGCGATCAGCAGGATAGCCAGGAGCGCAATCGCCCTTTTTGTCATCCTCACGACGCGAAGACTCTCGTGGCAAATCGCTCCGCGTTGATCCTTCGACACGGGCTTGCGCTGCTCGCCCGGCTCCGGATGACAAAAGAGGAGTGGCGTGCCTCGTCTGTCATTCCCGAGCGTTTCTGGCGCGCGAGGAATCCCGCCTCTTAGCTCTTTATTTCTGCACATACGTCAGCACCCCGTATGCGTTCGGCGTCGTGCCGCCGAGCTTGAGACAGAGCTGCTTCGATACCGGTGTCGTGAAATAATCCAGCGGCCCCGGCAGGGTCTTCGAGGTGGTCATTGCTCCCGTCAGCGCCGTCGCCCCAGTATCGCAGTCCGCCGAGACGTGGGTCCCGTAATCGAACTCCGCCGTGGGAGTTGTGCCGCTCAGGTCGAAGACGAAGCCGCAGACCTGGATCGCTTGATTCGCTACCGCATCGACCAATAGATTTTCAGCGGCGCTGTTGGTGATCGAGATTGCCTTGCTCTGCTTGGCCGGATTCGGCCCCTGGCACCAATCGTTGCCGGTCATCTGTGCATGGCTCGGAAGGCTGTAAATCGCAAGGCCGATCAGCAGCAGAACCACTGCCACCAGCAGCCACCATAACCAGATTCTCATAATTTCCGTACCTCGATTTCTGTGGTGTAGCCGCTGCTGCGCTCCAGCCGGTGCCTGCTTTTCTCGATGTGGTACTTGCCGTCGAACTGATGCCAGCCGACGACATCGATATTGAGCCCGGCCACCAGCAGGACCGTCCCCTCCATTTCGAGCCTGCCGGTGACTTGGTCTTTGTTCATTTCATGGAGCGCGCTGTCGGCCTTGAGCTGCGCCTGCTGCTGATTCTCCACCCGCGCTACGATATGCAGGTCGTCTCCGGTCGGCGCCGAGGAGTCCCCCGACTGCGCCGCGATCAATTTCTTGGTCACCGGATCGTGATAAGCGACAGTGGCACTCTTGTAGATTTGCTGGGTCCTGGTCTTGAACTCGAAGCTCTTGGCAAACAGGCCGTAATTCTGCGTGCCACGCGGCATCGGCATCGCGTAACGCGGCTGATATTCACTCTGCTGTAACGCGCCGCGCCGAACCGTCATTACCGTCGCGGCCTGCTCCAGCGGCGTGCGCGCGTAGAAGACCAGGCTCTGTCCGCGAATTGAGAAATCATAATTGTGCGCTGTGGATAGCTGGTGGAGGAAATTAAGATCGCTTTCGTGGCGCTGAGTGACACGCGCGAATTGCACGTTGCTATTCTGTGCTAAGCCAACGACCGTCATCTGATGCCGGGCCTCTATGGTGTTCGCAACTCCAAGCAGCGTCGTCGATTCGTACTGAGCGCTGCGCGGCTGGCGAATCGACGGAGTAATGCCGGCGGCGATGCACTTCACATGGAAGCTATCGGGTGCGCCCCGCAGCTCAAGCTCGTCAACCTGGAAGTCACCGCAGTCAAGAAACGATTCTTCGGTTTCGTAGCCGATGAGCAGATTGACGATATCGCCGCGGACCGGGAACCACGGTCCCTGCCAGCGGCGGTCGCGATCCTCGAAGGTCACTTCCAGCTCGTCGCTATGATGCTCGACGCTGTCGCTATAGCTGATCTCGGTGGCCATCGAAGTGACGCGCGTGGTGATGTTCTGCCCCGCGTAGGTCAATTCCCAACGAGGTGAACGAACCGGATATGCAATTGCACCAGCAGCAGCCATCAGCGTCTCTTCCAGGGAGGCAGATCGCTCGCCTCCTGCACTGTCTGATCCACAATCAACAGCGGAATGCCGATATTCAGTCCCGCCTCGAACACCGCCTCAATCGGGATCTGCGGATTGGTCTGGATAATCGGCCCGAACAGCGACGCATCGCCGTAGTACTTCCACGCGAGCGTGTCCCATCTTTCACCAGCCACAGTGATGTGCGGGATGAAGCTCGGGTTCGCCATCATCCAAACCTCGTGATCGCATCGACCGCAACATCAGCGATATTACCGGCGGTCTGCGCCGCCGGTCCGGTGCCGGCGATCCCGCTCACTCCTGGCTGCGAGTATGCCGCCGGACTATAAGTCACCCCCTGACCCGCCCCCACGCTCGCCAACCCCACAATCGATGAAATCGGCAGCAGGTTATTCGGCCCAATCGGCTGGTCCGGGCTGAAGGCCTGCGCCACACCCAGGACGCCGAGCGCGGCCGTCGCCGCCTGCTGGACGATGCCAAGGGGCGAAGTCGCCCACCGAGGGGGAGCCAGCGGATCGAAGTCCGCCCCCGGCACCCATTCACGCAACTCGACTCGCGCCTCCAGCGCGATATAACTGCCGTCGTCAGCCTGCACCTGCTGGGTCTCTTCGATCGCTTCGATGACGAAGTAGCCGCGATGGACACCGTTGCCGAAGACCAGCGCGCGCGCCTGATGGTCCTCGGCGGCGCGATGCAGCTTATCCATTTCGCGCTGGGGATTGACGAAAACGATATGGAAGCTCATGCCGAGCGAGATCTTCTCCAGTTCCTGGGCCAGCCATTGCAGGCGCGGCCGCGCCTCGACGACTTTGTGTTCGGCGTAGGCGTAATCGCGCGACGAGCGAAACGACTCCCATGATTTGGAATTGAGCCGCGCCGCCGGCGTCCGCGTCACCTCGAAGAAGATTTCACCCAGCAGCGCAAACATCGCTAGCAATGTCGCTCAGGAGGACGCCAGCAGAGTCTTGCGGGCGCGGCATAAGAGATGCCTAGAGTTGGCCCGCTCGACACTTCTGCGACGCCATTCCTGTAGCCGGCGGCGAATGAAATCAGCGTCGAGACCGAGATTGATGCAGACAACGTCAAAAGAAAGAAAAGGAGAATTCTCATATTCTCCGAAAATCCAGAACTCAGCTTCACGATAGAGCCGTTCGCGCGAGGTCAGGTAACTTCGGTCCAGAGCGCCGATCCCAGCTCCTTCTTGCCAGCAATTGATTGCGTCAAGCAGGATTTCCTCGAGTAAGTTTATCTCAGCTTCGAAATCCTCATACTCTCTAGTCATGTGTACACCAGGACTGCAGGCGCATGCGCCTCTTCTCCCGCGCAATGTCGCGGCATTCAAATAAGATGGAGCGCCAGGCTCGATCATGCGACTCACAGCGCACCAATATTGGCTCTAAATTGCGCGAGCTGGTCGGCGCCGTTGATGAGGTACATATTGGCCAGCACGTCATAGAGCAGGTATTGCACGCCCTGGACGTAATACTCGCAGTGATAAACCACCAGCGTCGCCGGGAAATCGACCTGCTCATGCTGCTTGAAGTTGAGCGGGCCGCCGTCCTTGAACTGCGCCGTCATCAGGCCGACGAAAGGAATCTCGGAGGTGCGGCCCTGCGAAGTGTACTGCTCAATCGAGGCACGAATCTGGAACTGATGCGATCTGAAAATGCTGATCGTCGAGAGCACTTCGCCGTAAATCGACGCCCACTTAATCTTCGCCTCGAGCTTGTCGATGCCGACCGGGAACTCGGCTGTGCCGAACATGCCGAGGCCCTTGTGGTCGACCATCTTGGCCTTGGGGAAGGCCAGCTCCACTTCCTCGGCCCGCCCCAGCAGCGAGTTGCCGTCGAGGTAGATGTTCGCGTTAGTTACTCTCTGGACGTTGATTAATGGCATGTTCTCGTTCCTTCAGTTCCCTCACCCATTCGCGCACGAACAGCAATTCTCGCGACAGCTCTTCAATCACCCGCATCATCGGACCGTCGCAGAATCTGCCATCGGCCCAAGTTTTCAAAAGCTCATCGCTAAAAATCACGCCGTTACCTGGGTCACGCCGGTGGCCTGCACCGCCCCGGTCAGCTGCGACAGCAGGGTGGTGTCGATGAAGACGTTGAAAGTAATCCGCTCGGCCGGCGGCGGCGGCATGCAATCGATATCGAAGACGAGCTGGCCGGCCGCGATCTGCGCCGACGGATTCTCCGCCGGATTGAAGCTGGCGGTCCCTGCCACCAGCGCGCCGCGTCCGATCAGGATGCGCATAAAGCTGTTGACGCTGGCGAGGATGCTCGTGATAAGCGCGTTCGAAATCGGCTGGTCGAGGAACTGCATCATCGCCAGCATCACGCTGCGCTCGATTACGTCCATCGTGCGCCGAATCGGAATGAAGACGTCGGGAGTGGTGTAGGAGGGGAAGCCCGAGCTGCGATTGCCCCACACCCGCAGCCCGCTGCCGAAGGACTGAAACGCAGTGACTATTCCCTGCGCATTGAGCGTGTTGGTGTCGCTCGCCGAATCGAGATAGCTCGAATAAATCGCCACATCCGGCCCGAGCGGACCGCTGATTTGATGATTCGACGGCGACCACCAGTAGCCCTGCGCCAGGTCCACCGCTGAAGTGACCCCCGCCACCCAGGGCGAATAGGGTCCCGCATGAGTGGTGTTGGCGAGGTTCTGGACCGCGCCGCCGGCGACCGGATCGACGCCGATTCCGTTGGGCACGATACCGCTGTCGAGGAACAATTCCTGCGGACCGCAGAGGACCGCGCGCTTGTCGGAGGTGTTGAACGCTTGACCCGCCGTGCCTCGATTTGACAGCAACGTCGCTGGCGAAGTGCCCGCCCCGCAATCGACGAAGTACATCGCGCGCATCGCCGCCGCCACCGTCGCCAGGCCGGCCGCGCAGGTCGCATCCTGCGAGCCCACCATCTGCCCGGTCGGCACATAAGCACCGAAGCTCGGCGCAATCAGCAGCATCGGGAAGAAGCCCATCAGCCCGTAGCTGAGCTTCCAGTTCTGCATCCCGGTGTAGACGCCGCCGGTCACCGTCCCGACCAGGTCGGAATCGACGAGCTTGCTGGGGTCGGCGTAGCGGCAGGAAATCTTCACGCTCTGCCCTGCGGTCAACAGCCCGGCGCCCACCGCCTTAACGATGCCGTTGACGCGGTCGACGGTGAAGTCGGCGCCTTCGACATAGGTGACGGTCGCGGCGGTGTTGGTGATCTTGATGTTCGACAGCCCCATCTGGCCGACGTTGATTACCTGCGCGCATGAGGGCGGGAAAGTATACGTCGTTGTGGTGATCGCGGTGTAATGCTTGGTCTGGTCGAAGACGTTGACCGCGATTATCTGCCCCGCCCCCTGCGCAAAGACGTTCGCGAAAGCATATGGAATCGTATAGCCCTGAATCATCGGGCCGAAGGTGCCGGCCTGTCCCGGCGCCAGCGAGTTCGGATTCGACCCCGCCACCAGCACCGGCTGCTGCAGATTCGCAATCGGCCCCTTCTGCGTCAGCGTCCAGGTGATGCTGCCGGTGGTGACGCCGATGGTGTCGCTGGTGGTGGCGTTGAGTGTACTGGCCCAGGATGGAGCGGCGGAAGCAGCGCTTATTGCCGCTGCGCCAATCGCAACGAGCGTCCACGAGACCTGGTTGCCGCCCGGATTATCGACTACCGTTCCGCCTACTGCGGTCGGCCAGGTCGGCGCGGAGCCGCCGGAGGTGCCGGAACCTGAGATAGCCGTGACGCGCTCAGTATTGCCGTTGGAATCCAGGATGAGACTGCCGACAGCGTAAGCGTGTGCGTTTGCCCAAGCCGGCAGCGTAATCGCAGTGGCGGTCTGGATATTGCCGTTGCTGTCGATACATTGCTGGCCGGCCGCCGCGCCGATTGCGATAAGAGTCCACACCGCGCCACCGTCGTTTGTGGTCGCATTAAGGCTGCGGTTCCACGCCGGCGCCGAGCTGCCGGAGGTGCCTGCGGTGGTGCATTTCTGGGTGTTGCCATTCGAATCGACGATCAAGGCGCCGACCGTGTAGGCGGTCGAAGGCACCCACTGCGGCGTCGCCTGCACCAGCCAGGAGAAATCCCAAAGCGGTAAAGCGCCTGACACGGCAAACAGCGGCGCCGATCCGACCAGCCCGACCACGGCGGAGTTGACCACCTGGATCGGCACCGGCCCAAGGTTATATTCGAAGACCTCTACGCCGTGTAGAAATGCTGCTGGCATTTTTTTTCACCGACCTAGCATGTGTGCCGCCGCGGAGCTTGCCCTGGTGAGGGTTGTCGCGGCTGTACTAGAACCTTTCCCAAAATCGAGAATCCTGTCTGTCATTCGCGCAGCGCCTGCCGGTCGCGCGCCGCCGCAGCGGCACCAGTTGGCCGCGTCGCGCGCGGATTCGGCGCCGGCGCTTCCAGGATTCGACCGCCGTGCAAAGCAGCATGCCGATAGCGACCGCGACGAGCATAATCGCCATCCCCGATGCCATCAGCAGCCCCGTGCTCATCTCAAGTGCTCACCCCAATGAAACCTGGTTCGCGTAATCGGCCACCAGCGGATCATCCGCCGGCAGGGTCACCACCGCCCCCGGCGCGATGATTGACCAGTTGCGATAGCTCCGGCGCCATCCTAGGCCGTTGACGGTCTTCGCTGCGCCGACGTTGCCGCCGCCCGAGCGGCCGAAATCGGCCATCGGATAAACCTGCACGCTGAGCCAAAGGTCAACCCCGAGCGCCGGCAGTTTGTAGAGATCGCGATGCTCCGAATAAAGCACAGTCACCAGCGGTGCCCCCTGCGGTTCTTCGCTCGGAGCCGAATCCGCCGCAATCGAATCTTTCTTCGGCATTTAGTGCTTCCCTTTTTTCTGGCTGGAACCGCCGCCTTCGCCTTCCCAACGCGCGATATCAGCCTTGGTCGCGCGCTCCATCGCTTCCTTCATCCCCTGGAGCTCGACCCACGCCTCCTCGAGCCCAGGCGTCCACCAGGCGGCGTCGCGGTAGTCCTTGACCAGTTCGTCGTCGAGGCTGATGGCCTGGCTACCGCCGCTATGCTGCGGGCCACGGATGCCGACCCGGTAATAATCGCGGCCGCGCATCACGCAAGCGCAGACCATATCCGGCCGGCGCCAGTCCGAAGGCACCGGCAGCGGCTTTTTCTCGATGCTCAGCCACAGCCCACATTCGCGCAGCGGCGCGGCGCCGGCGGGACCCGCAGGACCGCGCAGCACGGCGTAGAACTGCCGCCCGACGGTGAAGATGATTTCGACTTCATTGCTCATGTCTGTCATTCCCGCGGGTGGCTGCCGCGCGAGGAATCCCGCGTCTTCGCTGCTCATGCGCTCTTCACCTGCAAAATCTCCGGCGGCTGCTTCGCCAGCATCTCGCCGATAGCGGCATGCAGAATCTTCGCCACTTCCAGGTTCGGCACCTCGATACTCACTTCGCCGATTACCGCCGGCGCTCCCGCGATGCGCGGATGCGAGGCGTCAATCCGCATGTCGGCGGCAACTCCCTGCACCAGCGGCACGTGAATCGCATAAACCTTGAAGCGCCTGCGCCCGTTAGCGAAATCGTCGCGCACCCAGGAGCTGGTAACCATCGCGGCCGGCGCTGGCGCTCCCCCGTTCTTGCTGATCTCCATTCCCAATTCTCCCCCTCAAATCGCTTCGCGTTGACCCCTCGGCTTCGCTCGGGGTGACAATCGGGCCGTTGCCCGATTGTCAATTGTTCGGCGCGAACGGCACGCTGCCGCCGCTGGCGAGCACCGTTACCACCTCGCTATAGCCATAACTCGCCGCCACCGTCGCGTTACTAGCTATTGCGCCGCTCGCGATTCGAGTGATTACCCCGTTGACGTAATCGACTGAGTAGTCAGCGCCTTCCGTGTAAGTAGTCGTCAGCGCCTGATTCTTGACCATCACCGCCGACAGATTGCCCTGCGGAAGAGAGATCGTCCCCGGATTGCCGCTGAAGGTCAGCAGCGCCACCCCTACCTGCATCGTCGTCACCCCTCCTTCTTCGAGCGCAGTGCCGTGGATGAAGAGCGGGAAGGTGGGTGGCTGGAAGTTCTCGACCGCGACCGTGCGGGTAGCAAAGACCATCTCGTAGACCCAGACACCCCCCTGCTTGTCGCGATCAAGGAAGCGCTCGCGCATCGGCCGCATCTTGGTGCATCCGGTGTTCGGCTGAAAGCCGGTGAGCGCCATGCGGATGCCTTCCAGCACCTGGTAGGCGCCGGGCGAAGTGCCCGACGGCGGACCGCCGAAGGCCCAGCCGAGGTCGCGGATCCGCACGCCGACCGCGAACTCCATCGTCCGCTCCTGGGCGACGTGGCCGGTGTCGAGGATGTCGCCGTAATCGCCGCCCATGTAGATGACCATCGCCACCCCGATGCGATGGCGCATCTCGTAGGCTTCGGGCTTGTCGGGGAAGTGGCGGACCTCGACCAGATTGCCGATAGCGGCCTGGAGCTGGGCGACGATCGCCGCCTCGACCGCTGCGATATCCAGCGCGGTCGCGGGATCGAAGGTCTGCCCGGTCCAGGGACTATCCAAGAATACAGCCACCACCCCTCCTCAGTTGTCATTCCCGCGCGTGTCTGGGGCGCGAGGAATCCCGTTCACAGCTTCGCTAAATAATTCACCAGGACATCGCTGATGCGCTCCTCGTCGGCGCTGTCCACGCCCAGGAACGGACGCGCCGGAATCGCCGCGCGATGGCCCCGGCCTGCTTCGCCGCCGAGCTGATGGATCGCCGCCGCGCTCTTCATTCCGCCCGGAAATTTGCGATTGGTGCCGACCGCCAGCTCGGCGTCGCCGGCCTTATAATTGATCGATGCTTCGAGGTAGCCCTGCACGAACAGGATCGGATGAGCGGCGCCGCCGCGGCCGCCCTGTTCTTTGGGCCGGGCGACGTAAGCTGCGCTGAGCGCCGCCCACGGCTCTCCTTCGGGCGAGCGCTCATGCTCGAAGTGCTCATGCGTACGCGTCACCAGGAATTTGCCGGCGCTCTCGAACGGCGACCGCAGGTGCCCTGCCTTGAGCAGGATGCCCGCAATTGTGGCCTCGGCGCGTTCGAAACCGAAGGGTTCGAGCTTGATTTGGATGCCGGCGTTCATTTCGCAAGTATCCGCGCTGTCCGCAGCATGTCGTGGACGAAACGCTGAACTGCAGCTTGGGTTCGCCCAAATTCGTCGAATAGAGTGCTGAACGCTGATTGCTGACCGCTGCCGCAGAGCGGTTCCGCCGAATCGACGTTCCAGCTCTTCCACGCATCGAGCAGATGCTTCTCGCAGACCGGCGTCTCGCGCGCGCGGCCGACGTACTTGCCGCGGCCCTTGACGTTGAAGACGTTCTGCTCCGAGCCGCAGGGATGGGCGCTGGTGCCGCCGCCGGCGTTGGTCTCGATGATCGGCCATCCGCAGGACGGCCGTTTATCCTGGCGTTCCCCCTCTGCCATGGGTATTTCGCTCCGCTTGTTGCGCAGCTCTCAATAATTGTCGGGGTCGTCGATGACGCCGGAAACTATCGGGTCGCCGTGCGCTTCTTCTTCGTGACCGACGTTTTCTTCGTGGTTGTCTTCTTGCTGGCTTTCTTCTTCATGAACTTCCTCTAGTTCGGCTAGGGCCTCGGTGCCTTCGGCTTCGGCCAGAATCGCGCGCATCGCATCCACCATCGAACGCATCTGCTCGCGCTCGGCCTTCATCCAGGTCAGCACACCCTTCATCTGCCCGACCAGGTTCTTGAGGTCGACCAGATTCGGCGCCGGCTTGGACGCAGGCCTCGATGGTTTGGGCGCGGGCTTGGCTGGGGGCCGCTCGCTTGATTTCTTCATCATTAGAATCCCTTGAGAGTTCCGCGGCTGAATACACGCTGCGGCAGCGACGGATCGCCGCCCGCGTTCACATCCTGGACGACTGTGGTCTCGGCCGGCTCTTGCGCATCGGCGCTGAGGCCGAGCGTGCGCTTGCCGTCGCTCACTTCCTTCAGAAACGCAATAGCGCTGTCATACTTGTTTTTCGCGTCGGTAATGTCGTGAATCGGCCTGAGCGCATTCAGGTGATACATCGCGATCTCGCAGCAGAGCCGGGTCAGAATGGCCGGCGGATCGCTCAACGGCAGCGCCACGCGCGATTCCAGGTACGCGTCGATCTCGTCCGACGCGTCATTCAGGAAGGTCGCGAGGAACGCCCCGTTGATCGTGGTCACGGTCGGGTCTTCGTTGGTGAGCTGCACCAGGTCGCGATTGGGATAACGCGCCTGCATGTCGCTGACTTGGGCGTATGCTCCAGCGCTCATTTTTTCGTCCCTTCCGGGATTCCTCGCGCGCCAGACAGAGCAGACCGCGCGGGAATGACAGAGAGGTCCGTCTCCAGCGTGATGAGGTCGAAGCCGTCGGGATCGCAATTGACCGAATTGCGCGCCCAGGCGAAGAACAGCGGCGCCACCGCTTCGTCGATATAGTGCAGCAGCCAACCCCAGGTCGCGAACTGCTCCTGGCCCCAGGTCACCAGCTTCACGGTCTGCTCGTCGTAAGCGAAGACCGGCACACAATGGCCGCCGAGGATGCGGGTGTCCTGGATGTCCGACCAGACCTGCTTGCCGAAGGTATCCATCGCCGATTGCGGCAGGTTGACGCCGACGTCGAGCGCCCCGAAGAGCGCAATCGCCTGCATCATCGCGAGCTTGTCGGTCTTATCGACCTCCGCAAAGGCGTCGCACTTCTGTCCGCACATCCCAGTGGTAACCATGTACTGCAGGCCGTGTACGACTGTGTCGCCATTGTCAGTAGACGGGTCGAAGCCGGTCCCGGCAGAATAAGCGTTAAGCACGTCCTGGGCGCTCGGCACGACCAGGCCGTCGCCGGCCGCTGTCGCGAGCATCAGGATATGCGCGCTCGCGACGTAGACGCAGTCGCCATATCGATCATTCGCGTCCATGCCCCAGTCTTCGGTCAGCGCCATCGTCCAGTCGATCTGCGTCGGAGGCGGCGGCAGCGCTGGCCCGAGATACTTCTTGAGCTTGAACTTGGCCGGCTTGGGCGGCAATTTGCCGAGCTTGAATCGCGCCATCGCTTTACGGAGCCGGTGCGGGCTGGACTGCCACGTTCAGACTCGCCGCCGCGGCCTGGAGCTGGCTCACGACGGCCTCGACGTCGGCCGACGCGACGCCTCCGGTCTGCAGCTGCTGAATCAAAGTGATGGCGTTCTGCACGGCGGCTGCGATTGCCGCCTCCGCCGCCTGCAAGTCACTCAAAGCGCTCATCAGCGTTATCTCCTTCTGCACTATCTGCCGGAGCTGGTCGCTGATCGCATTCAGCTCAGCCAGCACCGGCTCCAGCAGCCACGTGCGAAAATCACTACTTAGGTCAGCCACTCCGACACTATGAGCGTCGCATCGTTCAGATAGATGTTCGCCATCGGCACCGAAGCGATACCGCTTGAAGTGCCGGCGCCAGCGCCAAAGGTCGCATGGAGCAGCTGGCGCGCCGCTTCTTCCAGGCTTGGCGGAACCACCAGAAATCGCGTGGACGGAGGCCCGTTCCAGGCTCCGAACGGAACGCCGGCGTCGCTCTTGATGGAACGCAAGGCCTTCACGGCTTGGCCATACCAATAAGGGTTGGTGATATCGCGGTTGCTCGCATAAGTCAGCTGCCACAGACCGACGCCGGCATTACAGCGAACGTCCACTCCGTAGCGGAACAGCCGCTGTGAAAAAACCGCTTCGTCGGTCGCAGTGTTCATCCGGGTGACCGCGTATTCCCTGCGCTTCTGGAAGATGAAGGGCTTGATCGGCCGCGCGCCGTCGACCAGGAACCAGTAGTCGCCGCCGCCGCCACTGTCGAGGTTCGACTGCGTGTTGGTGCCGCCGGGACCTACGGTGACGCTGGTTTCACCTGCCGGCCCGATTGGATGCGAAGCATAATAAAGGTTATTGCCGTCGTAGCAGGTCGGCACCGGGATGGTGAGCTTGCCGATAGTCACTGCGGAGCCGGTCACCGCCGCCTTCATCATGCCGAAGATGAGCTGGTCGGGATGGGTCTTTGCGTCCCAGCCCAGCTGCTCAATCACCGGGGCATAAACGCCGTACTGGTCGTCCTCGATGCGCTCGCGCTCGATGCCGACGGTGTCTTCGAAGGTCTTGTTGACGATGGTGTAGGCATGGGCTTCGAGTGCCTGCAGCACGCGGTCCCCGACCCATTCGCGGAAGCCGGTGGTGCGGCCGAGCCAGGGATAAATCGTCTGGCTGGTGGAGGAGGGCGTAATCGAACAGATCTTCTCGTAGTAGCTCGGCGCCATCTCAAAGCCTTTTTGAAAGATGGTGTCAAAGCCGGTGAAGAGAACGCTCAGGTTGTTTGCACTGATTTCCATGCCCTTGTCTGCTCCCTAGCTAATCAACGTAGTCGCCATGAGGCGGCCATAAATTGCCAGCAGCGCCCCAATCAGCGCCGCACTATCCTCGGGATTGACTCGACCCTTGATGCACATGCTGCTAATTGCTCCGAGTGCAGCGAGGATGCCGCCCCAGATTGCTTTGCTCTGCCACCACTTCTTCGAATCCATTACTCACGCCGCCGCGACCTGCGTCAGCCAGATCGAAGTATCAAGCCTGCGTTGAGTAGTGAATCTTTCATTCACCGCGCGCCGCACGCCTTGTAAATCGTAATCGTGGCCGGCCATCCAGCCCCCCGGCTTCAGCTTTGGTTCCCAAGCAGCAATATCCTGCTTAACGGATTGATAATCGTGCTCGGCATCGATGAAGATAAAATCCAGACTGCGATCCGGAACGATACGACTGGCCGCTACGGAATCGGCGTTTATGATTTGCAGATTGCCTAAAATCCCGTAGTCTTCGACCGTCCGCATGAAGGTCTCTTGCCGGTCGCTGGCGGAATCGCAGAACAATGGCGTATCGAAACGATCAATGCAGCGAACGAACAGTTTTTTGCGCGCGATGATGTCCGCCACGCTCATCAGCGAGCGCCCACGATAAACGCCGATCTCTGCAGTCGCTCCGCCAGGCGGAACCAGCTCGCCATAGATGTGGCGGTACATCTCCGCGTCCACGGATGAGAACCAGCCGGCAGGCAAGCCATCAGGCGCGTCCATCGTCACGTCGTGTTTGGTATCGAAGGCGATCTCCCGGCCAAGCGCATCCGTGATTGTTACTTCGTGGGCCGCTACCCCCCTGGGATCGACGTCGAAGGCTCCGGCCTGGTGGCTTGACCAGACTGAGATGCCTTCGTGCTGGACCGGCACCGCGCGAGTGACGAAGATTTTCGCCCCGAGCGCGCGCGCCTGGCGCGAGAAGTTGTAGTCCTCGGGCTCGCAGGCTGCGGCCCAGCGGTCAGTTGCCTCGTCGCGATAGATACGATCGTTGAAGCGGAAAGTGATTTGCTCCACCCAGGGCTTGCGCATGTCCACCAGCAGCAGCCCCGTATTGATCAGCAGATTATCTGCGGTCCAGGTCAGCGGCAGCCGCTGTGACTGGGCGATTGTGACCCGCTGCGGCGACCAGCGGTCGGTGTCCCAGGCCGTCGAGGTCAGTCCCCAGGGGTCCTTGATGGCGATGAAAGAGCCGAGCACGTCGGCCTTGCTGCGCAGCATCTCGGCCATCAGCAGATGCAGCCACTGGCCACCTTGCGGCTGCACATCGGCGTGCATCAACAGCAGGTGAGTGATACGGCCGGCATCGCGCTGGTTAAGGGCCTCGGCCCAGCACACGTTGTGGCCCAGCGTTAAGGCCGAGCAGGTTTGCTGAAAATACGCGACCGGCTGCTCCACCAGCACGCAGTGATGCGTGCTGTGCAGCGGCCCCGCCGCCAGGTTGGCGCGGCCATGATTCGGAATCGCCAGCAGTAGCTTTGGCTTCGGCAAAATTACACGTCTACGAAAGTATCGCTCAAGTCGACCCAAGCCTGTCCGCTTTCGAGAGAAACCAGGCGGCCTGCGACGGGTTTGATGCCGCCATAGGAGTAACTCACGTACACGGTCGCGCCGTTCGGCAAAGCTCCACCGGAGAGCGTGCGGACCGTAGCCATCTGGTAGTCAACAAGGAAATCGACATATTCCTTGTAATGCGTGCCGGTGCCGCCCGAGTTCTGATACATATTGAAAGTGCCCGGGGTAACCTGCGGCGTGCTCAGCGGCGCAAGCGCAGAGGCGTTCGGTAATACCAGCGACGTGGTATTGGCAATCGCGGTGCCCAGTACCACCGTGTGATCATCGGAGGCAAAGACGAGCTGACCGACTGCGGCGGCAACGACCGTGCTGTCGTAGTCGAAGCCGAAAATCGCCTGAACGACGCCCACCGAGATCGCGCCGGCATTGCCGAGCGTCGCCGTCGCTCCGGGATAGAGCGCACCATTGCCGGTCTGGTTAAGCGCGTCGATGCCGGGAGGCACGATGCCGCCAGCATAAACGTACTCGACGATGCCGATGACGTTCAGCTTATCGAGTGGTGCGGCGCCGAGAGATTGCGCCGGCACGGCGCGGCCGTTGCCGTTGAGCGCCACGATGCCGCCGACATAAAGCGAAGTCGAGGCTTCGACCGGAATCAGGCCGAAATGAAAACGCTTGCTCGGACCGCCGTGCCACTCTGGGGTGTTGCGCGAAGCAGATAGTCCAGCCATTTGGTTTTTGCCTCTCTAAAACTTGGGTGTTATTCCAGATGCACGTTGTAGCTGAGCCGCTCCTTCTTGGCCGCGGCGAATTTCTCTGCGGTGATACCGAGCTTCTCGCACACCATCAGCTCCTTCTGCGTCAGCGCATCCTTGGGCGCTTCGCCGATTTGCCCGGTGAAGGTGCCGTCGGGACCCGCCTGCAGAATCTTGGGCTGGGCGCCGATGAATCTCTCGAAGCCTTTGGGGTCGCCGGTGCAGTATTCGATGCCCCAGTCGCGCTGCGACGGCACCAGGCGCCCTTCGCGGATCGCGTTGTCGACCGCAAGCTCGGCGGTTTTGCGCGCCTGCGCCGCCCGCATCTGGTTGAGGTCCTCGGCCATCTTGACCACCATCGGATGCTTCGCCACCGCCGCATCTATGTCGCTTTTATTACGCACGTCGCAGACTCCTTTGCTCGGCTCCGCTGCGCTCCGCCTAGTGTTGCTCATGTTCTCCGTGCCTTCGCTGCCGTCACGGTCCTTCCCGGGTCCGCCGCCGGGCCGACCCGCGTGCTCGAGACCGCCGACGCGCTTGGCGAAACGCTCCCTCTCGGCCGCATGTCGGGCAGCGGTCTCGGCGCGTTCGTCATCGCTCGCGCAGCGCGCCATCTCGTCTTGCTGCCGCGCTGCCATCTGCTCGGCAGTTTCCTTGTCGAAGGGGTCGTCACCAGCAGCGGCGGCCTCCTCCTCTTCTTTCTCTTCTTCTTCCTCTTCCTCGTCCTCGTCATCATCGGCGAGCAGGGCCGCCGCCGCTTTCATCAACTTGGTGTGGCTTGCGCCGGGATGCGCCCGTTCGAGCGCTTCCATGATTTCGGAGAGCTTGGGAGTGCCGTCGCCGTCCTTCTTGGCCATTGTCGCAATTTCCCCTGTAACGCACCTCGCGGACTCGTTTGCTCGGCTCCGCTGCGCTCCGCCTAGTGCTGCTGCAATAGCTGGTAATTCGGTTAGTGCTGGATTATTGGTGAGGGCCGCGCGCAGGATACGCTCGACCTTGCCGTCCTTGCTGTGTTCGAACACCGGCGAGACGTAGCGGTACTTCTTGGCCTTGACCGCTTCGGCCGCGTCGGCAGTCCATTCGATACGGGCGAAGATGGCGCCGTGTTCGACCTTGAACTCCTTGAGCCACCCCGCCGCCGGCGACGGGCGGCCTTGGGGCGCCGCGAGGTCGGTCGAGTGATCGAAGTCGAGCACCAGCCCGACCTGCGGCATCCTGGCAACGCTCGCGGCGACGATTGAGTCTGGGTCATCGTTCTCGAACGGACCGCGCCCATCCACCGCAGAAAACTTGCCGGCGGGAATCAGCTCGATCCATTCGGGCGCTTCGTCCGCATTGATCGCCACAGCGAACGCCGCCACTTCGAGCTCTTCGGCGGACGTGCGTTCGTAGCCGCTGCTCGGCTGCTTGATCTTCAGTTTAAGCATCTCCGCCCTCGTACTCGAACCCCACCCGCTTTATACCTCGTCGAGACCTTGCCCAATATTTGATCTGGCCGCACCTTCCTGATTCAAAGAAGGTCTGGCCGAGCAACCTAGCAGGTCATAAGCGCGCTCCAGCACATCGCCGGACGCTCGGCACTGTGAATCCATATCGGGGCAACGGCATAACTGGTAAGCCCTCGGCCGAAGATCAAATTCATACAGTCTATGCGATGCAGTGTTTTCCGCTGAAGACAGCCACGACTCGAGCCTCACAATGCACTCTCATTGGCAGCCATTCTGATGGCTCAGCTCGCCTGAAGAAACGGGTGACACCGTCACCCGTATTCGGTACCGCAGGGTGCGGGCAGTTGCAGATGATGCAGATTAAACTGTAGTCAGCGTTGCGATCTAAGAAATATCGGTGCTAGCCGCCGTTTCCAGCTGCTTCAGACCTCAAGGTTCACACAGAGTACGGTTGGTCTCGGAGTATTGCAGACCTTGTCATTCTGACAGGCGTTTGGCTTCGTGGACGACGAAGTGCCGCATCAAATCAGAGTTTCCGCTCGTTCGCGCAAACCGCTTCATAGACCCGCGCCAATTCGCGCGCGCTCAGTCTCTCGAGTGTTACTACTGGGCGCCCGAGCACGCGAGCCGCGAGCTCGCACACCTCGTCATTCGAGCGCCTGTTTTTGGCCGCCTTGAGGCGGATCGCGTCCAGAATCTGCTGCGGCCACTGGCCGCTGCGCGGGAGCGCCGAGCCGGAGTCAACGGCTCGCTCCGCATTCACTTTAACCGCGCCGCTAGCACCCAAGTTGATCAGGTTATTGTCGCCGCGGATGGTGATCTGCGGCACCTGCAACTTGTTATCCACAGCCCTCGCGCTACGTAACTGGTCGAAGCCCCGCGAGCTGGGCCTGATACACTCTTTGTTATATTGCATTAACTCTAAGTTCCCCCCGCGAACAATCTTAGCCGACCGACGCCTAAAGTCCACAACCTTTTTTGAGGGCCCAGCGCCCGGCTTACGCTTGAAGTCGTAATTCAGGGGGCGGCGCGCCGAAGAAAATCGAGGATCTTTGTCCGGCGCACCTCGCCTTTGCCGGGCCGGCGATAGAACTCGTAAGCGACGGCTACTACTCTGGCCTTGTCGCGAGGCTTCATCCGGTACTGGTCGCTGCGCAGAGTCAGGGCACCCTCGACGTGCTCGATTACCTGGGCCAGTAGCTCGACATCGAGCGATGTTTGAGCAGCTACAGGTGGCAACGCGTCTTCGGCACGTTTCGGCCCGTTTCCAAGATACAGCCACTCCGCACCGAAGCCGGTCGCGTCGGCGATCTTCTTGACAGTTTGAAACTTCGGATTCTTGGCGCGCTTGAGCCAAGCCGAGATCGTAGTCTGATCGACGCCGCTCACACGCTCTAGCTCTTTTTGTCCGCCCACGTGGCCGACTACTTCGCGCAGGCGCTCGATGAAGCCGTATTGCACAGAAACCCCGCTGCTATTAATTTTCGGCGGTTCTCAATAAATGACTTGACTGGGTACGCCAAAAGTCGTAAGCTCCAACCACCGCGATGCAAAATCGCACAATACGCAATGCGAAGGAAGAAGCCAACCTGCTATGGCAACTGCTCGCCGGCGGCCATCGCACGGCAGGCCGCCTCGTCGGCAGGTTCGTCTCGATCCGCACTTTACTCGTTTTTGGGGTCCGGCGTGGTGATACTCAATGAAACTCTCAAGGCTGTGTTCCGCAACAGACTCACAGATGCTGCGAACATCGGGGAACGCACGAAATGAGGCTTGAGCTCTGCCGGTCACATCTGGAGATTCTGCCCGAGGGCGAGGCTGACCTTGCCTACATCGAGGATACCCTGGGACTCCGTAAGGCCGGCAACCAGATTCCGTTGATTCGGCTTGACTACGCCGGCGGACGCACAACGGTGATCCGATTAGCTGCTGGCAGCCTCCAGAACCCGCACCCGCGGCGCCGGCGACGACGAACGCAAGCCGAAGACTGATTGCTCGAAAATGGCATTACCAATCTCGAACGGGACGAGAAATCACCACAACACAGCTATGGGGGGAAGAGATGAACGAAGCGATTAAACTGCCGGAAGCGAGCGAAATTGCAAGTTGGGTCTATGAGCGCTGCCAAGGCGAACGGACCTGCCTGCGCAATGAGCTTGCCTTTATCCACGGAGATCGTGCACGCGGTGGACCAGCGCGCGAGGATCTCGCTCTCGCCTTGAAATCCAGGCTCGCGGCAATTGACGCACACCTTGAGAAGATCGGTTCGGGGCGCAGGCCGCTCTGGTAGGTGCCTGCACGTCGGCATAGGTGCATCACGGTTTGGAATCGCCCTGCAAATTTCCGAGGCAGGCACGCCGAGCCGGGGAATCCAAAAAACCGCGGAGAGCACTTGCTCCAGGCAAATGTCCCGACATTCAGGCAAATCAAAATGAGCATGCGATATATACAGCCCACGGGTCCAATGCGGACGCGACATGCTAGTCGATTGGGCGGCGAGGCTTTAACTGTCAAGCAATCGTTGCTGCACACACTGATTCAGACAGTGGGTTATGAGTCCGCTCAAAAGATAATCGCAGAGTTCGGCGGGACACGCATCTGGGTACCCGTCCGCAGCACCCCGGATGCAAAGCTCACCCGACTCCTAGGACACGGCGCCGCGTTTGCGCTATGTGCGCGTTTCGGTGGCGATTACTTGCAGATTCCAAATACCGTAACCGACGCTAACATATACCGCCGCATTGCTGAATTACACCGTCAGGGTTGCAAGATCGATGATATCGCACTGGCCGTGGACCGCAGCCGACGTACTGTTTTTCGGTTACTGCGCAGAAAGATTACCGATTTGCCCAGGACGGCATGATTGGTGCCAAGCGAAGCCGTCCCATTGCTCATTAGTCCTAGATTCACGTGGTTCTCCGCTGGACACGGTGACAGGCGTGACACAGCGGACAATGTATAGGGGTGCTGTCATTTTAAAACCAGACCAAGCGGCGGGCGGGTGACATCCCCACCCGTTTAGACCCTGCCGACGCCCGGGTAACCTTACGGTGCGGTGTGATCGGCTGCACTGTGCCGGGCCACGACCATATGTGGGCTGCGATGCGGGTGCGTCGGCTGCCATCGAGCCTGCATTATACTGCTTTGCCACTT
>Ga0306920_100001383_pt1 | contig 30020 bp, 20 predicted proteins | sample flu12Cox44000170_FD_204666 | JGI IMG/M metagenome (GOLD analysis project Ga0306920, IMG submission 204666) | Lab enrichment of tropical soil microbial communities from Luquillo Experimental Forest, Puerto Rico - flux4day.12C.oxic.44.000.170 (v2)... | ecosystem: Environmental > Terrestrial >... | reverse complement strand
GCTTCCTGCACCGCGGGCGACCCATCGTACTGCTCGATCGCACCCCGGGCACGCTGGGCCGCCGCGACATAGGCGCCCCGTTTGAAGTAGTAGCGCGCCACGTGCACCTCGTAGCTCGCGAGGCGATCGCGCAGGTACACCATGCGCTGCAGCGAGTCGTGGGCGTACTCGCTCTTCGGGTACTGCTCGACCACGGTTTTGAAGGCGGCGAACGCCTTGCGTGCCGTGCTCGGGGGCCGCTTGCTCAGGTCGGCGTGGAAGAGGTGCTCGATCGCATTCGGGGTGCGCTCGAAGTCGACCAGCCCCTTGATGTACCAGGCGTAGTCCACGCGCGGATGTGTCGGATTCTCGCGGATGAAGGTGTCGGCGGCATCGGTCGCGGACTCGCCCTCGCCGGCGCGGTAGTATGCATAGATGAGGTCGAGACGGGCCTGGCGGGCCTCGTCGGTGAACGGGAAGCGCGCCGTCAACTGCTCGTAGCTCTTGATGGCACCGTTGAAGTCGTACGACTCGAGTGCCTTGTGGGCCTTCTTGTAGAGCGCCTCCGGGGTAACCTTCTTGTCCTCCCGGTGGGTGCGGCACCCTGACCCAGAAACCGCGAGCAGTACGACACACAACGCGACCAGGCTGCCGCGCACCGGACCGGAGAGGAACATCGGGAAAGGGCCTTTCTGTGGCTTCACGCCGTACAAGTGCGCGGAGTATAGCGAATCCCGCAGCTGGGCTTCCGACCGCGGGAGCGTCAGCGGAGTTCCGCGCGCACGAGCTGACCGTACCTTCGGAAGCCGCCGGGCTGCGCTTCGATCAGGCATTGGCCCGGGCTCTTCCGCAGTATTCCCGCGCCCGGCTCAAGGCCTGGATCGAGTCAGGAGCGGTGCAGGTCGATGGCCGGGCATTGCGCGGTAAGGACCGGGTTCTCGGCGGGGAGCAGGTGCGTATACACGCACGTTTGCCTTCAGAGGACCGGGTGCAGGCCGAGGCAATGCCGCTTGAGGTCGTATACAAGGACCGGGCTCTTCTTGTGATCGACAAGCCCGCAGGTCTGGTCGTCCACCCGGGAGCCGGCAACGCGCGCCACACACTGCAGAACGCGTTGCTCGCACTCGATCCAAAGCTCGCGCTCGTACCGCGTGCGGGGCTGGTGCACCGGCTCGACAAGGACACCAGCGGCCTGCTCGTCATCGCGCGCACCCCGGAAGCCCATACGGCGCTCACTGCCGCCATGGCGGCGCGGCAGGTTATGCGCGAGTACCTCGCGGTGTGCAGCGGAGTCATGACGGGCGGAGGCACGATCGATGAGCCCATCGGGCGTCACCGCACGGCGCGTACACGCATGGCCGTGCGAGCCGACGGGCGTCCGGCCATCACCCACTACCGCATCGAGAGGCGCTTTCGCGCCCACACGCTCGTCCGGGTGACGCTCGAGACCGGCCGCACACACCAGATCCGCGTGCACCTGGCCCACACCGGTTTCCCGATCGTCGGCGATCCGGTGTACGGTGGACGCAGGCGTCTTCCGAAGGGCTGCTCGCCGGCACTCGCGGCGGAGCTGCGGACTTTTCCGCGCCAGGCGCTGCATGCCGCGTCTCTCGGGCTTACCCACCCGCTCACCCATCGCGAGCAGGCTTGGCACTCACCGTTGCCGGCGGACATGAGTGAGCTCCTCGCCGCACTTGAGGCCGACCGATGAGCGCTCAGTCGGTCGGCGCGGGGCTGCAGTTTTTGACGCCCGATTGGGCCGCACCTCGCTCGGTGCGCGCGGCATTCACTCTGCGCCGCGGTGGCGTTAGCGCCGCACCCTTCGATTCATTGAATGTCGCTGCGCATGTGGGCGATGACAGCCAGGCGGTGGCGGAGAACCGCCGGCGGTTGCGGGATGGGCTGCGCCTGCCGCAGGAACCGGCGTGGATGGAACAGGTACACCGCACCGAGGTGCTCGATCTGGATTTGTCCGACCTCGCCGCTCGAGCAGCCAGCAGCTCAGTCGCCGCGGACGCCGCTCTCACTCGCCGTGCCGGCCGCGTTTGCGTGGTGCAGGTGGCTGATTGCCTGCCAGTGCTGTTTGCCGCGCGCGATGGCTCAGCCGTTGCGGCTGCACACGCTGGATGGCGCGGGTTGGCGGCGGGTGTTCTGGAAGCCACCGTCAAGAGTCTCGCGGTCGACCCCGGAGGGCTGCTTGCCTGGATAGGTCCGGGCATTGGTCCCGCGCATTTCGAGGTCGGCGATGAGGTGCGGGGGGCCTTTCTCGCACACGACAACGCCGCGGCCGCCGCGTTCAGTATCAACACACGCGGGCGCTGGCAGTGCGATCTTCCGCTCCTCGCTAGGGCGCGTCTCGCCGCGCTCGGTATCGCTGCGGTAACCGGTGGTACCTGGTGAACCTACGCTGATGCGTCACGCTTCTTTTCGTTCCGGCGGGATGGACGCTGCGGACGCATGGCCGCAGTGATCTGGCTGGCAGAGTAGCCGGTGCCCTTACTCGTGACGATCATGCTGTTCGCCGCATTCGGCGGTATTGCCAGCGCCGCGTTTGCGGTGGTCTTCCTCTGGGTGCGGGAGGAATACAGCGCCCTCATCCTCCCGCACTTCGTCAGCTTCGCAACCGGCGCGTTGCTCGGCGCGGCGCTGCTGGCGCTGCTGCCGGAAGCGATCGCGGGTGCGGGTCCCGCGGGGGCGCATACCATAGGATTGACACTGATCGCGGGGCTCGGAGTGTTTTTCGTGATCGAGAAAATGGTGCTGTGGTGGCACGCACACGCGCACGTTCACGGCGCAGGTGCCGCGGCCTGTCCGCAACACGCCGACGATGCGTTCGCTGCGCGTGCGGAGCACAGCGGGCCGCACGAATCGAGTCATGGCCACGGCCACGCCCGCGACCACGCCTCAGGCGTGCTGGTGCTCGTGGGTGACAGCCTCCACAATGCGCTCGATGGCGCGTTGATCGCTGCGGCCTTCCTCGGGAGTCTGCAGCTCGGCGTTCTCACGACCTTCGCGGTCGCGGCCCACGAGGTCCCGCACCGTGTCGGCGACTTCGCGATTCTCGTGCAGGCGGGATTGTCCCGCCGGCGGGCATTGCTGCTCAATCTCGCGACCGGAGTCGCCTCGGTACTTGGGGCGGCAGTGGCGTACTTTGCCTTGCGTGAGACACAGCGTTCGCTGCCCTACGCGCTGGCTTTTGCCGCGGCGGGTTTTCTGTATATCGCCGTGGCAGGGCTCATTCCTGCTTTGCACCGTCGCTCCGATCCCCATACTAGCGCTGTCCAGGTGCTCCTGATCGCCTCCGGTATCGCCGTAATTGCCTGCGCCGACCGTCTAGCGGGGCATTAGAGGGGCCTACCACGACGCTGGGCCCTGGGAGCGACTGTGATGCTGCTCACTAATTGCGGGCACCCGTAAATCCGGCTTCTTCTGGATGGGGTAGCATTTAACGTAAGCACCGACAGACTCGAGAGTGATCATCGAACCATGCTGCTGAACTGGTTGGATGCCCGGGAAGCTACCGAAGTGGGCGCAGCGTTGGCCGACGATTTCGTCCTTCAGACTGCATCAACGAGAGCTCGCGCCGTCAAAGCCGGGTCCCGGGCGCCAGAAAATCATCTGGAGAGCTTCCTCGGGAAGTTTCTTCAGGCGGTAGACCGAAAAGCCCGCCCGTTGCAACTGAACGTCTTCAAAAGAGCAAAGCTGGCGAACACCTTCAAGTGGAGATTGCTGGAGAAGGGTATTGAGGCCCAGATCGTCGAGGAGCTGACGCGGACTCTCGTGCTTCGCTTGGCCACCGGCGAAGGGGGCGCAGTGCGGGCTGCCAAATCGCTCCCTGGATCAACAGCTCGTCCCAACTCCGACGATGCACGATCGCTGCTGACCAAGGCCGGCGATCACGTGGCGCGTAGCGCGTACGTTGAGGCCATTGCCTGCTTCAAGGATTCCTTGAGGCTCGACCCGCGCAACGCGGTGGCACGTAATAATCTCGGTGCAGCCCTTTGCCGAGTTGGTGATTACAACGAGGCGGAGGAGCAGTTCCGTCGGGCTATCGGGATAAAGGAGAAGTATCCTGATGCGCTCTTCAATCTTGGAACACTCCTGCGATTGCAGGGCAAGATCGTGGAGTCAGAGATGCCCCTGCGACGCGCGCTCAAGTTGAAGCCGGCCTACGTCGACGCGCAGATCGGGCTTGGAGCGACTTTGACAGTTCTCGGCCGCCTGGACGATGCCAAAGCCGTGATTGACAAAGCTTTGAAGCTGGAACCCCGGAACGTTGACGCACTGCTTGCACAGGGTGCTCTCCGGGGACGGCAGGGACAGTTCGCCGAGGCGGAGGCTCTATTCAGGAGAGCATTGGAAATCGACCCCAATGCTTCTGATGCTTGGGTGGGGCTCGCAGGGGTGCGCAGGATGTCCTCCGCCGACGGAGCCGGCTGGCTCAAGGGCGCGCTGGCAAGCGCTAACAGTGGTCTTGAGCCTCTGAGCGAGGCGCGCATTCGCTTTGCGATAGGAAAGTATTACGACGATACCGGTGATTTTGCCCGGGCTTTTGGCAGTTACCAACAAGCCAACGAATTGATGAAGACGGCGGCCGTAGCTTACGACCGCGATGCGCGCGAGCGATTCGTCGGCGACCTGACTCGGATCTACGCGCGCGAGTCATTCTCAGAGGCACATAAAGGGGGTTCGGACTCCAAACTGCCGGTACTCGTGGTCGGCATGCCACGTTCAGGCACTTCTCTCGTGGAACAGATCATCGCCTCGCATCCGGCGGCGAAGGGAGCAGGGGAGCACAGGTTCTGGGGGCAAGCGTTTCGCAGGCACGCATCCAAGCTTTTGCAGGGGTCGCCTGACCAGCGCCTGCGGAGCAACTTGGCAGAGGAGTACTTGAGCAGTCTGGCGGAGCGTGGCGGGGACGCACTCCGCGTTGTCGACAAGTCAACCTTGAATTCCGACTATCTGGGTATCGTTCATTCGGTCGTTCCGAACGCGCGAATGATCTATGTGCAGCGCGACCCTGTGGACACATGTCTGTCCTGTTATTTTCAGGACTTTCCGCCATCGTTGAACTTCACACTGGATATGTCGGACCTCGCGCATTATTACCGCGAGCACCATCGCCTGATCAGCCATTGGCGCAAGGCGCTGCCCCCGACATCCCTGCTCGTCGTACCCTACGAGCAGCTGGTCGCTGATCAAGAGAAATGGACGCGCCGAATTCTTGATTTCATCGATTTACCTTGGGATGCTCGCTGCCTGGACTACCACCTGACCGAGAGCACCGTACTGACCGCAAGCTACTGGCAGGTGCGGCAGACACTGTACCGGAGCTCCATCGGACGCTGGCGCAACTACGAGAAGTTCATCGGCCCGTTGCTCACGCTGAGGAACCTGGACAGCTAAGCGCAGGCAGCGGCTGCTGAGGTACCGGCATGGACGAGCGAGCAACCTCAACAACCTGTCAGACCCAAGTCCGCGCGGCAATTCCGGTCTTGTCGCGATGATTTCGTGAACGATATCACGAGTAATCTTCGCGAGGTTACATAAGCTAGCCAACGGGTTCGCCAGCCGAGGACTACGACGATGCCGAATGTAGCTAACGCTCGCCAACGTTTTCTACTTGGAGTATTCGTCGTCTCCGGGTTCACGGGACTCATCTACGAATCCATCTGGTCACACTACCTCAAGCTGTTCCTTGGGCATGCGGCCTATGCACAGACTCTGGTGCTGGCGATCTTCATGGGCGGAATGGCATTGGGGGCCTGGCTGGTGGCCCGCTACTGCGCACGTCTGCGACGTCTGCTGTGGGGCTACCTGCTGGTCGAAGCTCTGATCGGCGTCTTCGGCATTCTGTTCCACAGGCTGTTCGTGGGCGCCACGGATGTTTCATTTGCAGTAGTAATTCCGGCGCTGCCCGCCGGTCTGGCTATAAACCTCTATAAGTGGTCACTGGCCGCGCTGCTCGTGCTGCCGCAATCGGTGTTGCTTGGCATGACTTTCCCGTTGATAAGTGGCGGCATCATCCGCCGCTGGCCAGAGCACGCGGGGGAGACTCTTTCCGTCCTTTACTTCACTAACAGCCTGGGCGGAGCCCTCGGCGTTCTCGTTAGTGGGTTCGTGCTGATCGATTTGGTCGGGCTTCCCGGCACGACGCTCACCGCTGGACTTCTGAACATCGCGCTTGCGCTCGTCGTGTGGTTGGTGGTCCGCGATCAGGCCGAGCCCCCAAAACCCTCACCTGATGGATCTGCACGAGCTGCAACTCGCGCGTTCATTGATCCGGTCGCCCGATGGTTTGCGATCGCCGCCTTTCTCACCGGCGCGGCCTCGTTCATGTACGAGCTGGGCTGGATCCGCATGCTGAGCCTTGTACTCGGTAGCTCCACACACTCCTTCGAGCTGATGCTGAGCGCATTCATCTTCGGTCTGGCATTTGGTGGGTTGTACGTTCGCAAACGTATCGAGCGCATCGCCGACCCTGAGAGGTATCTCGGCACCATCATGCTTATCATGGGGGTGCTGGCTGCGCTGACGGTGCCGGCCTGCAATCTGATGTACGACGTCATGGCGTGGGCGCTGCGCACGTTCAAGCAGACCGAGGGCGGGTACGTCGCCTTCAACACGCTGAGCCAGTCCATTGCCATGCTGATCATGTTCCCGGCGACTTTCTGCGCTGGTATGACTCTCCCTGTCCTTACGCATGCGCTCATGCGCCGCGGCACTGGCGAGAAGGCTATCGGCGCGATCTACTGCGCCAACACTCTCGGTGCGATCGCCGGTGTACTGCTCGCGGTGCACCTCTTGCTGCCGCTGGTCGGCGTCAGGGGTGTGATCCTCACCGGCGCGGGCATACACATTTCACTCGGTCTATCGCGTCTCGCCGCGCGCGGATGGCGTCAACCCGCTCACATCCTCGCGATATCGGCCGGCGTCGCAGTGTTCGCCTTGACGGCCACCTTTGGCGCCCTGGATCCGCTGCGAGTCGCGTCAGGGGTTTACCGCACCGGGATCGCACGCTTGCCCGTCAACAGCCAAGTCATCTACCTACACGACGGCAAGACCGCGACCGTCACGCTGCACGAGAGTGCCGGGCGAGTCACTATTGCAACGAATGGCAAGCCGGACGCCGGGGTCCAAATGGGACCGGGAGAAGCGGGAGAAGACGAGGCCACCATGGTGCTGGCTGCGGCGATTCCGCTAAGTCTGCAGCCCGGTGCAAAACGCGTGGCTAACATCGGGTTCGGATCGGGTGTAACAACCCACACACTGCTTGCGAGCCCGGAGCTCCAGCATCTGGATACGATCGAGATCGAACCGTCGATGGTTGACGCCGCGCACCTGGGCTTTGGTGCACGCATCCACAACGTCTTCGAGGATCCCCGCAGCCATGTGGTGTATGAGGACGCGAAAACATTCTTCGCCGCTTCACACGAGCCCTACGATCTGATCGTGTCCGAACCCTCCAACCCGTGGGTGAGCGGTGTCGCCAGTTTGTTCTCCGACGAGTTCTACGGCCGTATGGTGCAGTATCTGCGGCCCGACGGCTACTTCGTCCAATGGGTGCAGATCTACGAGACTGACATCGGCGTAGTGGCCTCGATTCTCAAGGCTTTGTCACGACACTTCGGCGCGTACGCGATCTACACTCTGAATGAGTCCGACATGCTTATCGTCGCAACCCCCGCCGCGGCGCTTTCGCCCCCCAGCGAGCGGTTCCTGGAGTGGCCGATGATGCGTGCCGAGCTCGATCGCATAGGAGTGCAGTCCCTTGCCGACCTCCAGATGCGACTGATAGGGGACAACCGCACTCTCGGGCCCTTGTTCAGGGAAGTGCCAGTGCCGGCAAACTCCGATTTCTTCCCGTTCGTGGATCTCAACGCTCCGCGGCTGCGGTTTATGGGAGCCAATGCGTTCGCGCTGCCGCGCCTCACGAGAGTGTCAATACCGGTGTTGGATTTGCTGCGCGCGGACAACGTGGTCGGTCCCACCGCCATGCCGTCCGAGCACAGCAAACTGCCTCGTCACGCGCTTGTGCGGCATGCCCTGGCACTTCGTCGCGCGTTGTCGAGTGGACGGCTGGACGAGCTCGACACGATGAGCGCTGTCTACGTGCTGCTGCTGCGCACGAGCGCAACGCAGTGCGCGGACCCGCATGTACAAGATACCTGGAGGATGGCCGCACGCAATGTCAGCGCGATGACGGCGTCCTACCTGAGTCCTACGGAGCTCGCCGATGTCTCGAGCAATATCAGGTCCATGCCCTGTTATCGCGAAAGCGGCCCTCATAGAGCCTGGGCCGATTTACTGGCGGCAGTGGCGGCGCGCAACGCAGCGGAAATGGTGTCGATCGGCGATCGGCTCTTGGAGACTACCTCGTCCCTTTCGACAGACGAGCGCACGTATCTCACGACGGTGGTTGCCGCAGGCTACATCCGCCTGGGCCAGTTAGCACAGGCGCGCGACCTGCTCGTAGCACAGTGGGACGGGCTCGACCACCGCGGGGAGCTGGCGCTCTCATTGAGCGAGCTTCGGGCGTTGGCGCAAGCGGACAGTCAGCCCTCATTCGCGCACGGCCGAGCCGGCGATGCATCCGCACACGGATCCTAGATCTGGTCGCTCAGCTCTTCAGTGGCTTGTCGGCCGTTGAATCCAGAATTGGTACATCCCGACAAAGGTATCGGGACTGTCGGCCTCGAAGCGGGACCAGTTACGCAAATTCACCCCTGCCGGGTCGTCGGTGAAGCGTGTGCGGTACTGAGGCAACACTGTGGGATGCAGCTCGAAGCCGATGAAGTGGAGCCCGCATTCGGCAAGAAATGCCTCGATCTGATTCAGAGTCAGATGGTGCTCTTGCACGTGAAACAGCAGGTCGCGACATTCGCTGGTCGAGTAAAAGTCCGGAATCTGGCTCAAGCATTGCAACTCGATGCCTTCCTTCAATAGCGGCAGGTCTCGGCGAAAGCGGCGAATGTCTTCGGCTGTACGTGCGTAACCGCGAGCGGCGATCAATGCTCGCGCTTTGGCTATGTGCCTCCGCGCCAGTTGGCTGTAAAAACCCAATTGCATAAAGCCCCCCGGCCGCAAGATAGACAGCAAGGTACGCCATCCTTCGAAGGGGTCGGCCAGATGATGCAGCACTCCAACTGCCGCGATGATATCGAAGGTGCGCCCGATCTGGCCGAGCTGCAGAATGTCGGCCTGTGCATATTCAATGTTGGAGATACCCAGCTCCAGCGTCTTCCGTTTGGCATAGCAGATGCTGGCTAAGCTGAGATCTACTGCGAGTACGCGCACGCCGTGGTATCTCCGGGCAGTAAAAATGGACTGACTGCCCGTGCCACATCCGGCGATAAGCATCTCCGGTGCGCGGTCATCGGGCATTGACGCGAACCGAGCGAGCGGCAATCTCCGCTGAAGCTCATCGTTGAAGGGCAGCGCAGAGTCTTGAATCGGCAGTTTGACCCAGCGCGGGTAAGGATTTCGTTCATAGTGGTCGCGCACTTCTTCTGAGACGCCGCGGGTGATCAGGGTCAGACGTTCAACGTCAGCGCGGAGCTTCTGCTCTTCGAGCGGTTCGCGAACTTGTTGGCGCAGCACGTCGCCAATCGGTCCCTGAAGATCTACGGCCAGAAGCCGACTTGGTTCGGGCAGCTCGTACAGCGGGAAATACGCGGCCACAGCGAGCAATAGCAAAGGCGGTACGACCGCACGGGCAGCTAGCAGGGCCAATACCTTAGTGCGGCACCCCACTGCCGTTGCCCGCTCGCTCTCATCACAATCGAAAATGTACTCGTTGATGAAACACTGCTGCGCGAGTGAGGCATAGAATTGCAGCGCCGCCAAGTTCGAAGAGTCCGGGCGCTCGCTGGTCGCGGCCTCGAGCAGGGCATAACGCGCGGCAGTCAGAAAACGTTCGAATTCAACCGTGCTTACGGGCGCTGTTTCCAGCAAAGCTTTCAGCAAGAGATCGCCAGCAAGGACAGTAAGGCCTTCTACATCGAACAGTGATCCTTTCGGTACGCGTGCTGGCCTGCTCTCGTTGAGGAGTCGCACGTAGCGGGCAACCTTTGGGTCGAGCATGATCAGGCTAAGTGCGGGCCGGCAAAGTTCGTTCGGATCCGCCCATGGCTCGGTGATGGCGGCTGTGAGTGCAGCGCGGATTCCTGGGTCGTTCGTTACAAATTTCGTTCGGGCGACGCAACTGGCGAAGGCACTTTTGATCGTCCAGGTCGGCGAGCGTTCGATCTGGTGCATTACCAGCTGCACTGCATCCGGAGCTTTACCACGCGTCACAAGAAACCCTGTCAAGTTGTCCAGAATTTCCTCGGAATCCGGAGCAAGAGACAACGCGCGTCGAAGACTTGCCTCTGCGGCATCGAGCCGCCCAAGGCGCGTTAGTACCCTGCCCAGGGCATGGTGCGCCGCTGCATAATTGGGGCGGACCTCGATTGCCTTGAGCAGGCTATCCGCGGCCTCTTCGCGTCGACCCTCTTTCATGGCAAGTACGCCGAGATTGAAATGCACCTCGGCGTAGTTGGGATTGATGGCTAGCGCGCGCTGATAGGCCTCTGTCGCTTCGGGGGTTCGGCCTAGGGCGTCAAGTGCATTCGCCATCGCGACGAACGCACTCGCAAAATCGGGCTTGATGGCGATGGCGACTTGGTAGTTCTGCAAAGCCGGCTCGTACTGATTGGCCTGGCAGTTGAGGTTTCCCAGGTTGAAGTGGGCTGCCGCGTAATGCGGGTCGCAGGCGACGGCGAGCTGGTAAGCGTTGCGCGCCTCATGAATCTGGCCGTACGCGAACAGAACGTTGCCACGGTTTAGATGCGCTCTCGCGCATCGAGGGTCGGCCTGCACGGCAGCATCGTAACGCGCCATTGCCTCGGCGATCCGTCCCTGTTCTTCCAATGCATTTCCTTCATCGATTAGCGCTGTTACCCGGCTTCGCAAAGTGGGTGAGAGAGGATTGTTAGTCGCTGCATCCGTCGGATTCATGCGAGCCCGCTCGAGTTCGCCGGTCTGTCCATCCAGCCGTCTGTGGCGCACAGAGCCCCGCATCTTACGCGGGGTTTAAGGTCAACTGCATCGTTCAAGGCCCCGGTACTAAGAACCTGCACTTCCCGGCTGCACCCGAGACCTCAGCAACGCCCAGCGCGAGCAGTGGCCAAGAGGTCACTTGAAACGTGCCAGGGCTATACGCGGTACTACAGGCGGCCTCGTGTCGGGGGGCTGCCTGTCACAGCCCCTTGAACTGACTGCGATTTGTCCCCATAGACGCGCCACTAAAGCTATAAGGCCCGTTCCCCATGCGCATGGACAAACTCACCAGCCGTTTCCAGCAGGCGCTGGCCGATGCCCAGTCGCTGGCTCTCGGGCGCGATCACCAGTTCATCGAGCCGGCCCACGTGCTTCTGGCCATGCTGGATTCCTCGGGCGGCTCGGTGCGTCCGCTGCTGATGAAGGCAGGCGCGGACGTCAACAAGCTCCGGTCGGGGCTTCTGGCGCAGCTCGATTCGCTGCCCAAGGTCGAGGGGACCCCCGGCGAGATCCACATCTCCAATGACCTCAACCGCGTACTCAACGTCACCGACAAGCTTGCCCAGCAGCGCGGCGATCAGTTCATCTCGAGCGAGCTGTTTGTGGTGGCCGCCTTCGAGGATCGAGCCCTTGCCCGGTTGTTCAAGGAAGCGGGCATGGTGCGCGGGGCGATCGAGAAGGCGATCGAGGAGGTGCGCGGCGGCGAGAAAGTGAACGACGCCAACGCGGAAGAGAGCCGGCAGGCGCTGGAGAAGTACACCATCGACCTCACCGCGCGCGCCTCTTCCGGCAAGCTCGACCCGGTCATCGGGCGCGACGATGAGATTCGACGCACCATCCAGGTGCTGCAGCGCCGCACCAAGAACAACCCGGTGCTGATCGGTGAGCCGGGCGTCGGCAAGACCGCGATCGTCGAGGGTCTCGCCCAGCGCATCGTGAATGCCGAAGTGCCCGAGGGTCTCAAGGACAAGCGGATCCTGGCGCTCGATATGGGTGCGCTCATCGCCGGCGCGAAGTTCCGCGGTGAGTTCGAGGAGCGGCTGAAAGGGGTGCTCAACGATCTCGCCAAGCAGGAAGGCCAGATCATCCTGTTCATCGACGAGCTGCATACCATGGTGGGCGCCGGGAAGGCCGAAGGCGCCATGGACGCCGGCAACATGCTGAAGCCCGCGCTCGCCCGCGGCGAGCTGCATTGCGTCGGCGCGACCACTCTCGATGAGTATCGCAAGTACCTCGAGAAGGATGCCGCCCTCGAGCGACGGTTCCAGAAGGTTCTTGTGGATGAGCCTTCGGTGGAGGACACGATTGCCATCCTGCGCGGCCTCAAGGAGCGCTACGAGGTGCACCACAAGGTCGAGATTACCGATCCTGCCATCGTGGCGGCTGCCACACTCTCGCACCGCTACATCACTGACCGCCAGTTGCCCGACAAGGCCATCGACCTGATCGATGAGGCCGCGGCGCGCATCCGCATGGAGATCGACTCCAAGCCCGAAGCACTCGACCGCCTCGAGCGGCGCATCATCCAGCTGAAGATCGAGCAGGAGGCCCTTAAAAAGGAGAAGGACGAGGTTTCGCGCAAGCGCCTGGCGACACTCGAGGAAGCTCTGCGGGCACTCGAGAAGGAATATGCCGATCTCGAGGAAGTCTGGAAGGCCGAGAAGGCGGCCGTGCAGGGTACGGCGCACATCCGCGAGGAGCTCGACCGCGCGCGGCTCGAGCTTGATGCCGCGCGCCGCGCCGGCAATCTCGGCCGCATGGCGGAGCTGCAGTACGGCAAGATCCCCGAGCTCGAGAAGCGTCTAAGCGCCGCAGAGGTGGCCGAGGACAAAGCCCCTACTCTGGTGCGCAACAAGGTCACGGAGGAGGAGGTCGCGGAGGTGGTCTCCAAGTGGACCGGCATCCCCGTGTCGAAGATGCTCCAGGGTGAGAAGGAGAAGTTACTGCACATGGAGGATGCGCTCGCGAAGCGTGTCGTCGGCCAGGACGAGGCCCTGCGCATCGTCTCGAACGCCATCCGCCGCTCACGTGCGGGCCTCTCCGATCCACGCCGGCCGAACGGCTCGTTCCTGTTCCTCGGTCCCACGGGAGTCGGCAAGACCGAGCTCTGCAAGGCACTTGCCGAGTTCCTGTTCGACACCGAGGACGCGCTGATCCGCATCGACATGTCTGAGTTCATGGAGAAGCATTCGGTAGCACGCCTGATCGGTGCGCCACCGGGCTATGTCGGCTACGAGGAGGGCGGCTACCTCACTGAAGCGGTGAGGCGCCGGCCTTACTCGGTGATCCTCCTCGATGAGGTCGAGAAAGCTCATCCGGATGTGTTCAACGTGCTGCTGCAGGTCCTCGATGACGGGCGTCTCACCGACGGCCAAGGGCGCACGGTCGACTTCCGCAATACGGTCATCATCATGACCTCGAACCTCGGTTCCCAGGTCATCCAGGAATATTCCGGCGAGAAGAACTACGCCAAGATGAAAAGCGCGGTCATGGAGATCGTGCAGCAGAGCTTCCGGCCGGAGTTCATCAACCGCATCGATGACATCGTGGTGTTCCATCCGCTCGGCACGCAGCAGATCCGCGCCATTGTCGACATCCAGCTCGTTTACCTGCGCAAGCGCCTGCAGGAGCGCAGCATGGATCTCACGCTGGATGATGCTGCGCGCGACCTGCTTGGTCAGGCGGGCTTCGATCCGGTGTACGGTGCGCGCCCGCTCAAGCGCGCCATCCAGCAGCAGATCGAGAATCCGCTGGCGCAGAAGATCCTGCAAGGCGAGTTCGTCCCGGGTGACCGCGTCCGCATCAGCGTGCGCGGCGGTGAGCTCACCTTTGCGAAGGCCGATGAGCGCCGCACGGCGCGCGGCTGAGCCCGAGGGGCAAGCCCACGCGTACCTCGCCTTGCCGATAGTTCGGTTCAGCACCGAACGATCGGCGCGTCGTCGGCGCACGCGCCTTGGTTATAATCGCCCGACAACATAACCTTAAGAGAGCTCATGCCGTTCTACGAATACGAGTGCCAGGCCTGCAAGTACTACGCCGAGGTGATGCAGAAGATCAGCGACCCGCCGCTCACGCGCTGTCCATCCTGCGGCAAGCGCGCGCTCAAGAAACTGCTCTCGGTGCCGGTATTCCGCCTGAAAGGCGGTGGCTGGTATGAGACCGACTTCAAATCGGACAAGGAGACCAAGCGCAATCTGCTGGGTCCGGAAAAAGAGGAGTCGAAGGCCGAGGCTAAGACCGGGACCACCGAGGCGAAGCCAGCAGCGGCGGAATCCAAGGAGAGCAAGGAAGTCAAACCTGCCGGGTCCGGGACCACAAAAACCCATGGCCCGACGAGCCGCGGCCGCGCTGCCAAGGTCCGCAGCGCCGCATCACGCCGGCCGTCGCGTCCCTCGCGCGGCAGGAGCACCCGCAAGAAGCGACGGTAGCACCATGAACGGCACTGGCGGCACGCGTAAGTGGAACCTGCGGCGATATCTGGTTGCAGGCGTGCTGGTCTGGCTGCCGATCCTTGCCACCGTGTGGGTGGTGACTTTCATGCTCCACCTCATGGACCTCACGCTGAAGGTTCTGCCACCTGCCTTGCGCCCGGAAGCGCTGGTGGGATTCTCGCTGCCGGGGCTCGGGGCGGTGTTCGCGCTCATCGTGCTGCTGCTCACCGGCCTTCTGGTGACCAACCTCATCGGCCGCAGGCTCATCGTCTGGGGTGAGGAGCTGCTCAACCGCATACCGGTGGTGGGCTCGGTGTACGGGGGAGTGAAGAGCTTCGCCGAGAGCGTCTTCTCCCAGTCGAACGCTTTCCGCAAGGTGGTCATGGTCGAGTACCCCCGCGCGGGGGCCTGGAGCATCGGTTTCCTCACCGCGGAAGATGTGCCCGAAGTAAGCGAGAGACTGCACGAGCCGCATGTCGCGGTCTATATCTCCTCGGCACTCAATGCCACCGCCGGGTATCTCGTGATCGTGCCGCGGCGCGCAGTGGTGGAGCTCGACATGTCGGTCGATGCCGCCATGAAGATGATCATTACCTGCGGGGTGGTGGTGCCTCCGGCGCCCGCCCGGACATCACCGCTCGCCAAACCCGCGGCCTGAGTCAGCCATGCACGCGATGCGGCTCCTGGCGCGCGGCGGCCCGCTGACACTTTCGCAGGTGGCTCTGCCGCCCCCCGCACCTGGGGAGCTCCTCATAAGGGTTGAGGCGTGCGGTGTGTGCCGCACGGACCTGCATCTACTCGATGGCGAGCTTCCCGACATCCGCTGTCCCATCACTCCCGGACACGAGGTGGTCGGAGTGGTCCGCGCGTGCGCCGGTGATGTGACTCGCTTTGCCATCGGCGATCGAGTGGGCGTTCCCTGGCTCGCCTGGACCTGCGGCGTGTGCGAGTACTGTCGCGCCGGGCTCGAGAACCTCTGCCCCAAGGCTCGGTTCACCGGCTACACACGCGATGGTGGCTACGCGCAGGAGATACTGGCGGATGCGAGGTACTGCCTGCCGCTGCCACACGATGTGCCGGCCGCTGAGTTGGCACCGCTGCTGTGCGCCGGTCTTATCGGCTATCGCGCCTATCGCAAGGCAGGGGAAGCCAGCAACCTGGGCCTCTACGGCTTCGGAGCCGCCGCGCACCTCCTGGCGCAGATCGCACGACATGAGGGCCGGCGCATATTCGCCTTCACCCGAGACCGCGACCGCGAGGGCCAGGCCTTTGCACGACACCTGGGCGCCGTGTGGGCCGGCGCTTCCAGTGAGCGTCCACCGCAGAATCTCGATGCGGCGATTTTGTTCGCACCGGTCGGCGCGCTCATCCCCGCCGCGCTTGCCGCGGTTAGGCCCGGTGGCCGTGTGGTGTGTGCCGGGATTCATATGAGCGACGTCCCGGCCTTTCCGTACCACCTGCTCTGGGGCGAGCGCTCAGTGGCTTCCGTCGCCAACCTCACCCGCGCCGATGGCGAGGCGTTCATTAGCCTCGCGACTCGACTGGGACTTCGTGCGACGGTAGAGCCATTCGCGCTCACCGACGCGAACACCGCGCTCGAGCGGCTGCGCGGTGGTCGCGTGCAGGGCGCGGCGGTCCTGGAAATGCCGGGAAATTGAGCCCGTGGGGCCGGGTTGCGGCCCTAGCGCAGCCTCCGTAACATCGCGCGCCTCATGCGCTCACATTATTGCGGACAAGTGGATCAGCAGTTTATCGGCCGGGAGGTGACCGTCGCCGGCTGGGTGCATCGCCGCCGCGACCACGGCGGAGTGATCTTCGTCGATCTGCGCGACCGTGAGGGGCTGCTGCAGATCGTGTTCGATCCGACAGCTGCCGCGGTATTCCGCGAGGCCGAGCGGCTGCGCAACGAGTACGTGGTACGGGTGACCGGACAGGTGCGCGCGCGGCCGAGCGGGACGGTGAACCCGAACCTCCCTTCTGGCGGCGTTGAGCTGCTCGCCAGGGAGCTCGAGCTCCTCAACCGCTCCGAGCCGCTCCCATTCCAGCTCGATGAACAGGTGGGCGAAGAAGTGCGCCTGCGCTATCGCTATCTCGATCTGAGGCGCGAGGTCATGAGTCAGCGCCTGCGCCTGCGGCATCGTCTCACGCGCTCGATGCGCGCCTACCTCGATGGCCACGGATTCGTCGACCTCGAGACGCCGATGCTTACCAAGGCAACCCCCGAGGGGGCGCGCGATTACCTCGTTCCGAGCCGCACGCACCCGGGCAAGTTCTTTGCGCTGCCGCAGTCGCCGCAGATCTTCAAGCAGCTGCTCATGATCGCTGGCTTTGACCGCTACTATCAGATCGCGCGCTGCTTCCGCGACGAGGACTTGCGCGCGGACCGCCAGCCGGAATTCACCCAGCTCGACATCGAGACCTCGTTCCTCTCCCAGGGGGAGATCATGGTGCTCATGGAAGGGTTGGTGCGGCACTTCTTCCGTGAGGTGCTGGCGGCGTCGCTGCCCGATCCCTTCCCGCGCATGGGCTACGCGGAAGCGATGCGCCGCTACGGCTCCGACAAGCCGGACCTGCGCAACCCGCTGGAGCTCGTCGACGTGGCGGACCTGGTGCGGGACTGCGATTTCAAGGTGTTCGCCGGACCCGCGAAGGACCCGCAGGGGAGAGTGGCGGCGTTGCGGGTGCCCGGCGGCGGCAGCATGCCGCGCTCACAGATCGATGACTACACGGCATTCGTGGCGCGCTATGGCGCCAAGGGGCTGGCCTATATCAAAGTGAATTCCCGTGCGAGCGGACGTGAGGGTCTGCAGTCGCCGATCATAAAATTCCTGAGCGATGCGGCGCTGGCCGGCATTCTCGAGCGCAGCCAGGCGGCCGACAACGACCTGATTTTCTTCGGTGCAGACAGCGCCAAGGTCGTGAGTGATGCGCTCGGAGCGCTGCGCCTGAAGCTTGGTCAGGATCTGCAGCTCCTCTCCGGGGGGTGGCGGCCGCTGTGGGTCATCGACTTCCCCATGTTCGAGTGGGATGAGCAGGAGCGGCGCTGGGTGGCCATGCACCATCCCTTCACCGCACCGGCGAACGATGACGCCGCAGCGTTGCGGGCGGCGCCCGCCGCGGCGCTCGCCAAGGCGTACGACCTGGTGCTGAATGGCTCCGAGATCGGTGGCGGCTCGGTGCGTATTCACCGCGAGGAGATGCAGTCCACGGTGTTTGAGCTGCTCGGCATCGGTGCAGACGAAGCGCGGAGGAAATTCGGGTTTTTGCTCGATGCACTCAAGTTTGGCGCGCCGCCCCACGGTGGCATCGCCTTCGGACTCGATCGGCTCGCGATGCTCATGGCCGGTGCCGACAGCATCCGCGAGGTCATTGCCTTCCCCAAGACCCAGACCGCGGCGGATCCCCTGACGGATGCACCGACCGAGGTGAGCGAGGCGCAGCTGCGCGAGCTGCACGTGCGGGTACGCGTCCCGCCCTCGTGAGCGCGCGGCGGTCGGGCTGACGGCTCGTGGCGCACGTCGTCTACGTACACGGCCTGTGGATGCCGGGTGAAGAGTCGCTGTTCCTGCGGCATCGCCTGGCACACGACTTCGCTCTCACCTTGAGCCCGTTCCGCTATGCCGCAGCTTCTTCCGTCATGAGCGACATCACGGAACGTCTCGAGACCTTCGTACGCGAGCTGCAGGCGCCGGAGCTCCACTTCGTCGGCCACAGCCTCGGCGGGCTCGTCATCCACCGCTTTCTCGAACGCTTTCCGGATCAGCCTCCCGGGCGGGTCGTGTTCCTCGGCACCCCCTGCGTGGGGAGCCGAGCCGCCGAGCGCGCTGGCCGCTTCGCGCCGGTTGCGCACCTCATGGGCCACTCGGTGGCGGAGGAGCTGCTCCAGCCACGCGAGCGTCGCTGGACGCAGCAGCGGCCACTCGGAATCATTGCAGGCCGACAGCCGGTCGGTTTCGGGCAACTGTTCGCGCAATTCGACGAGGATAACGATGGCACTGTCTCAGTGACTGAGACCTGCATGCCCGGCGCGACCGACCACGTCGTGCTGCCCGTCAGCCACCTGGGAATGCTGATCTCGACGCAGGTGGCGCAGGAGACCGGTCTCTTTCTGACACAGGGGCACTTCTCGCACTGTCCAGCTTAGCCGCGGTCGGAATTCACCTGAGGAGCGCCTTCAGCTGGTAGAGAATCTCCAGCGCAGCCTTCGGCGACAGCTGATCGGGATCGACCTGCAGCAGCGCTGCGCGCAGCGCATCGGGCATGGCCTGAAACAGCGGCAGCTCGGTTTGCGCCCCGTACGGACTGTGACCGGCGGCAATCGCACGGTGACGCTCGCGTTCCGACTCGAGCTGTTCGAGGTAGCGGCGCGCTTCGGCAATCACCTCGCGCGGCACCCCGGCCAGCTGCGCCACCTGCAGACCGTAGCTGCGATTGGCAGGCCCTTCCTTCACCGCGTGCAGAAACACGATGCCATCGCCGTGCTCGGTGGCATCGAGGTGCACGTTGACGCACCCCTCGACCTCGGTGGCGAGCGTCGTGAGCTCGAAGTAGTGGGTCGCGAACAGCGTGAACGCCCGTAGCCGCGTGGCGATATCACGCGCCATGGCCCAGGCGAGTGACAGTCCATCGAAGGTGCTGGTGCCGCGGCCGATCTCATCGAGCAGGATCAGGCTGCGCGCACTGGCGTTGTGCAGGATGTTGGCAGCCTCGGTCATCTCGACCATGAAGGTCGAGCGGCCGCCCGCCAGATCATCCGCCGCGCCGATGCGCGTGAAGATGCGATCGAGCGGCCCGAGCACCGCGCGCGCGGCCGGCACGTAGCTGCCGATATGTGCCAGCACCGCAATCAGCGCCGCCTGGCGCATGTAAGTGGACTTGCCGCCCATGTTCGGACCGGTAATGACCAGCATGCGCCGGCGCGCATCGAGGTGCAGATCGTTAGGCACGAACGGGGCATCGATGAACCGTTCCACGACCGGGTGACGACCGCCCTCGATCGTGAGGCGCGCTTCATCGGTAAGCTCCGGAGCCGTCCATTCGAGCGCGCCGGCGCGCTCGGCAAGTGCGGCCAGTGCATCCACCTCGGCAAGCGCACCGGCGGTAAGCTGCATCGGCCCCAGGGCGTCGATCAGCCGCGTGAGCACCTCTTCGTACAGTTCGCGTTCGCGCGCGAGCGCCTTGTCGCGCGCGCCGAGCACCCGGTCCTCGAAGCTCTTGAGCTCGGTGGTGATGAAACGCTCCGCCGACTTCACCGTCTGGCGGCGCACGTAGTCCTTCGGCACGCGCTCGGCGTCCCGCCGGGGAATCTCGATGAAAAAGCCCTGCACGCGGTTGTAACCGAGCTTCAACCCCGTGAGTCCGGTGCGCTCGCGCTCGCGCCGCTCGAGCTGCAGCAGAAATTCCTCGGTGTGGGTGCCGATATGCCGCAGCTCATCGAGCTCGGAGTCGTAACCCTGCGCAATGACTCCACCATCACGCACCAGCGTTGCCGGCTCGATCGCAATCGCGGCCGTGAGCAGTGTGAGCACCTCGGGATGCTGACCGATGCGTGCTTGCAGCTGCTGGATCAATGGCGAGTCGAACCCGGAGAGCGCGGCGCGCAACGCCGGCAGCACTCTGAGCGATGTGCGCAGCTGCGTGAGATCGCGCGGCCGTGCCGTGCGCAGCGCGACGCGCGCGAGGATGCGCTCGACATCCCCAACACCCGCGAGATGCTCGCGGACAGCGTCAAGACGGCGTCCATCGAGAAGTACTCCGAGCGCGTGGTACCGCTCACGGAGCAGCGGATGGCTGCGCAACGGGCGGTTGAGCCAGCGGCGCAGCTGCCGCGAGCCCATGGAGGTCACGCAACTGTCGATCAGTGCCAGAAGTGTCGCGTGCGCATTGCCGGTGAGGCTCCCGTCGATCTCGAGATTGCGGCGGCTGGCAGCATCGAGCGCAAGTGCATCGCCGCGCTCCTCGACGTGCAGTGCGCGAATGTGCGGCAGCGCCGATTTCTGCGTGTCGCGCACGTACTGCAGCAGCGCGCCCGCCGCACGCAGCGCGAGCGGCAGGTCATCAGCGCCGAACCCCTTGAGATCGAGCGTACCCAGCTGATCGGTGAGCAGCCTCGAGGCGCTCGCAAGCTCGAAATGCCACGGCGGCCGCTGGCGCAGCGCGGTGCCGCTGCGCGGTGCTGACTCGGGCGAGGAGCCTTCGGCCACGAGGAGCTCCGCAGGCTTCAGCCGTTCGAGCTCCGCGGCGAGGGCGCTCACTCCTTCACCCTGCAGCACCGTGAACCGTCCGGCGGCGAGATCCAGCCAGGCAAGTCCGAAGTGCTCTTGATCGCGCACCAAGGCTGCAACCAGTGTGTCGGCTCGCTCCTCGAGGAGTGCGGCATCGGTCACCGTGCCGGGCGTGACGACACGCACCACCTGGCGTTCGATTGGTCCGCGCGCATTGGCCGTGTCGCCGAGCTGCTCGCAGATGGCGACGCTCTCCCCCTTGCGCACCAGCCTTGCGAGGTAGCTGTCGAGGGCGTGAACCGGGACGCCCGCCATGGGTATGGGCGCGCCGGCCGATTGCCCGCGCGCGGTGAGGGTGATGTCGAGGAGCGCCGCGGCGCGTCGCGCGTCTTCGTAAAAGAGCTCATAGAAGTCCCCCATCCGGTAGAAGAGCAGGATGTCGGGGTGCTGGCTCTTGATGCGCAGGTACTGCGCCATCACGGGGGTGTGTTGCTGGTCGTTCAAGGGCTTAGAGGGGAAATAGCTAGTACTGAATCGGCCTGATTCTAGACAGACTGGAGCGCAGTGTGCCTGACCGCACTGAATTTGCCGTTCTCGGCAGCGCGGGGCATCCTTCCCGTAGCGCCGAGCCCGCGACGCAATGAGCACAGAAGAAGCCCGCGCATCGCAATCTACCGAGGCCTCACAGCCGTCCACTGCGACGGGAGCTGTGTTCCTCAGCTATGCCTCGGAGGACGCTGCGGCCGCTGAACGCATCGCAACGGCACTGCGCGATGCCGGCATCGAGGTCTGGTTTGATAAGAGCGAGCTGCGGGGCGGGGATGCCTGGGACCACAAAATCCGCCGACAAATCCGCGACTGCGTACTGTTCGTGCCGGTCATATCGGGGAACTCCGAAGTCCGTCCCGAAGGCTACTTCCGGCTGGAATGGGATCTCGCCGACCAGCGTAGCCACATGATCGTGCGCGACCGGGCCTTCATAGTGCCGGTATGCCTTGATGGAACGCCCGAGTCCGATGCCCGTGTGCCTGAATCATTTCAGCGGGTGCAATGGACCCGCCTGCCTGGCGGAGAGACCTCACCGGCCTTCGTCGAGCGCGTGAGGCGGCTGCTATATCCCGAGAACTCTCCAGCATCGAAGACCGCCCGTTCTGCGAGCGGTGCTGTCGCAACTGATGCGCTGGCCCCGCGCAGGTCCATCCGCCGGCGGACTGGTTTGCTGTACGGCGCGATCGCCGCGGCGATGGTGCTGGCACTCGGGTATTTCGGGCTCGAGCGGCTTAACCGCTCGAAGCCCAGCGTCTCAGGTGCTGCCTCCATCGCGGTGCTGCCGCTCGCGAACGAGAGCGGGGAGGCAAGCCAGCAGTACTTCTCCGACGGGATCTCAGAGGATCTGATCACCGCGCTCTCCCAGTTCCCGGGACTGAAGGTGATCGGGCGCACCTCGGCGTTTCAGTTCAGAGACTCCAAAGAGGATAGCCGCAGCATCGGTGCGAAGCTCGGAGTGGCGCGCCTGCTGGAAGGGAGTGTGCGGCGCTCGGGCGAAATGGTGCGAGTGAGTGCGGAGCTGATCGACACTGCTGACGGGAGCACGCAGTGGTCGGAGCGCTACGACCGGCCCTACAAGGATCTCTTTGCGCTGCAGGACGAGATCACGTATGCCGTGGCGGGGGCACTTCGGGCAAAGCTCCTGCCCGGTGAACATGCGGCGGCGCAGGGTGAGCGGCCCCCGGGTGGGAGTCTTGAGGCCTACAACGCCCTGCTGCAGGGCAGGTTCTACCTCTCGCGCCGCACGGAAGCCGATGCTCGGAAGGCGATTGAGTACTACACGCAGGGAACAGAGCTCGACCCGCGCTATGCGCTCGCCTGGAGCGGGCTGTCGCGAGCCTGGACCCTCCTTGGATTCGATTTCCTCGAAGGCGCACCGATAAATGTTGCGTTCGCGCACGCGCGTGAAGCAGCCGACCGGGCGCTTGCCCTCGCGCCCGAACTCGCGGCGGCGCACCTTGCCCGGGGGGATGTGCTTCAGTCCGCCGACCTCGACTGGCGAGGAGCGCAAGCGGAGTTTCGCCGTGCGCTGGCATTGGCGCCAAACGATGGTGAGGCGAAGCTCCTGTTCGGGATCCAGCTCGCGACTTTCGGTCAGCTGGAGCCAGCAATTGAGCTTACGCGGCAGACGTTCACTACCGATCCGCTGCAGGCCAGCTCGTATAAGTGGCTCGCGTACTATCTCTCGGCACTCAACCGCCTCGATGAGGCCGAGCAGGCAATCCGTAGGGCCATCGAGTTGCAGCCCACCGCGGCGATCAATCACCAGCGGCTCGCGATCATCGAGATCCAGCGAGGCAACGCGCAGGCAGCGCTCGCCGCCGCACAGCACGAGCCTCCCGGAGTGTGGCAGGACATCGCGCTGGCCCTCGCACGCCAGATCGGCGGCGACCCGACCGCTGCCGAGGCGGCGCTCGGGACGCTGATTGAGAAGCATGCTGGCGACTTCGGCTACCAAGTCGCCGAGGTTTACGCGCTGCGCAACGATGCCAAGGGAACGTTCGAGTGGCTCGATCGGGCTTGGCGCGACCGCGATGCGGGTGTCCAGTTTCTCCTGTACGACCCCCTCATCCTGCGCTACAAGGACGATCCGCGCTTCGCTGCGTTCTGCCGCAAGGTCGGCCTGCCCGTGCCCGGAGAGGGCGCACCCAAAACGTAGCTCCGTCTGACGTTACAGCGCTGTCGCCAGAAACGACCGCGCACGTCAGCACTTCTGTGCTGCGACACGGTGACGGGTGTCTAAAACTCAAACGGCGCCATCTGAAACCATTGATGAAAAACGCCGGCTAAGTCGGGTTTCGTTTTAGACAGGAGGTAACGGATTCCCTTTCATGTGCAAGCAGTTACTGCAGGTTCATATCAGTACTGCGCCATCACGGGGGTGTGTTGCTGGTCGTTCAAGGGGTTGGAGGGGTAATTGGCTGGTACTGACATCGGCTGAATCGGCTTTGATTTTAGACGGGCCTGCAGCGCAAGGATAATTAGGTGGCTTGTTGTGCCTAACCGCACTGAAGTTGCCGTTGTCAGCAGCGCGGGGCATTCTTCCCGTAGCCAGCCCGCGACGCAATGAGCATAGAAGAATCCCGCGCACCGCAATCGACCGGGGTCTCACAGCCATCCACTGCCGTGGGAGCTGTGTTCCTCAGCTATGCCTCGGAGGATGCAGCGGCTGCGGAACGGATCGCGGCCGCCCTTCGCAGTACCGGCATCGAGGTCTGGTTCGACCAGAGCGAGCTGCGCGGAGGCGACGCCTGGGATCGGATGATCCACGAGCAGATCCAGGCGTGCGCGTTGTTCATGCCGATCATCTCCGCAAATGCGCACGCTCGCGTTGAGGGGTACTTCCGCCTGGAATGGAAGCTCGCGGTCGATCGCTCACACCGTATGGCGCCCGACCAGGCTTTCCTCTTGCCTGTCGTCATCGATGACACGCGCCAGAACGACACGCGCATTCCCGATCGGTTTCGCGAGCTGCAGTGGACGCGGCTGCCTGCCGGCGAGACGACGCCAGCCTTCGTTGAGCGGCTAAGGCGGCTGCTCTCGCCCGAAAACTCTCCCGCATCGGACCGTGCCTTCTCCGTTGGCAGCGCGGTTACGAGTACTGCAGCACCGCGCGGGCTCCCCCGTCGGCGGACGGGGGTGCTATACGCGGCGATCGGGGCGGCGCTGCTGCTGGCAGTAGGGTATTTCGCGCTCGGGCGACTGACGGGATCGAAGCCTCACGCTCAGGGCGCTGCCTCCATCGCGGTGCTACCGCTCGCGAATGAGAGCGGGGAGGCGAGCCAGCAGTATTTCTCCGACGGGATCTCGGAGGATCTGATCACCGCACTATCGCAGTTCCCGGGGCTGAAGGTGATCGGGCGTACCTCGGCGTTCCAGTTCCGGGACTCGAAGGAGGACAGCCGCACCATCGGTGCGAAGCTCGGCGTGGCGCATCTGGTCGAGGGGAGCGTGCGGCGCTCTGGGGAGATGGTGCGGGTGAGCGCCGAACTCATCGACACCGGCGATGGCAGCACCCAGTGGTCGGAGCGCTACGACCGGCCCTACAAGGATCTCTTTGCACTGCAGGATGAGATCACGCGCGCGGTGGCGGCGGCACTGCAGGCGAAGCTCGTGCCGGGTCAGCATGCTGGGGCGCAGAGCGAGCGGCCTCCTGGCGGAAGTCTTGAGGCCTACAACGCCCTGCTGCAGGGAAGGTTCTATGTCTCTCGCCTAACGGAAGCCGACACCCGCAAGGCCATCGAGTCCTACACTCAGGCCACGCAGATTGATCCGCGCTATGCAGTCGCATGGAGCGAGCTGTCGCGGGCCTGGACCTTCCTCGGTTATGAATTTCTCGAGGTCGGACCAATGCAACAGGCGTTCGCCAAGGCGCGCGAGGCATCCGACCGTGCTCTCGCCCTCTCGACGGAACTCGCGGCCGCGCATTTGGCTCGGGGTGAACTGATTCAGCTCGCCGACTTCGACTGGCACGGAGCGGAGGCAGAGTTTCGCCGTGCCACGGAGCTGGCACCAAACGACAGCGAGGCGAAGCTACTGTTGGGGGGCCAGCTTGCGGTTTTCGGTGAGGTGGAGCGGGCAATCGAACTCACGCGGCAGGCGCTCGCGACCGAGCCGCTGCAGGCCAGGTGGTACAACTGGCTTTGCAGCTATCTCTCGGGACTCAACCGGCTGGATGAGGCCGAGCGGGCGATCCGCAGGGCTATCGAGCTGCAGCCCGGCGCGGCGGTCTATCACGCGCAGCTCGCGACCATCGAGATCCAGCGCGGCAACGCGCAGGCGGCGCTCGCCGCTGCACAGCAGGAGCCACCCGGAGTGTGGCAGGACATCGCGCTGGCCCTCGCACGACAGATCGGCGGCGACCGGAGCGCGGCCGATGCGGCGCTCACGACGCTGATCGAGAAAGATGCGAACGGATTTGCCTACGCGATCGCTGAGGTTTACGCACTGCGCGACGATGCGAAGGGGACCTTCGAGTGGCTCGATCGGGCCTCAAGCACGCGCGACCCGGGTATTACGAATCTCCTCTACGACCCCTTCATCCTGCGCTACAAGGACGATCCGCGCTTCGCTGCGTTCTGCCGCAGAGTCGGCTTGCCGGTGCCCGCAGAGGGCGCACGCAAGACGTAGCGCCGACTGATGTTACGACGCTGTTGCCAGAAACGACCACGCACGTCCGCACCTCCGTGCCCTCACACGATGACTGTGTGTCTAAAACCCAAACGGCACCATCTGAAACCATTGGGAAAAAAGGCCTGCTAAGTCGGCTTTCGTTTTAGACAGAGGGTGTCAGATTCCCCTTCCGGTGCAGGCATTTACTGCAGCTTCATACCAGTACTGCGCCATCATGGGCGTGTGGTCGAGATGTCGGTCGTTCAAGCTGTGGTTCCAGCCGCGGCAGGCAGCGAAGGCTACCCCAAAGACGCCGCCGCGGGGTGCGGGTGCTCTCGAAGCGATGTCCGCCGAGCGCAGCCCAACGGTCGTACCCGGGTCCGCGGGGCGCTACCCGCTGGAGTTGCCGGTGGGATACGCTCGCACGATGGTGAGCGATGCGGAGCTCTACGAGCTGGCGGCCCGTGTAGGCCACAAGCTGCGCGCCGCAGGGCGGCGTATCGTCACCGCGGAGTCCTGCACCGGCGGCTGGGTGTCGAAGGCGCTCACCGATGTGGCGGGCAGCTCGCAGTGGTTCGAATGCGGCTTCGTGACCTACTCGAATGCCGCGAAGGTACGCGACCTCGGAGTTTCCGCCGGCACGCTGGAGAGCTTCGGTGCGGTGAGCGAGCAGGCCGTTCGCGAGATGGCCGAAGGGGCATTGCGGGTGGCGCATGCGAATGTCGCACTCGCAGTGAGCGGGATTGCCGGACCCGATGGCGCAGCGCCGGGGAAGCCGGTGGGCACGGTATGGTTCTGCGCTGCGGCACGTGAGGGTACGGCCATCGACATCATTGCCGAGGAGCAGTTGTTCGAGGGGGATCGCGCGCAGGTACGCAGCCGCTCGGTGGAGCACGGGTTACGGCTCATTCTCCGGCTGGATCTCCCGGTACGACCGGAGAGTTCTCCGCGTACGCAACCGGTGTGATGCGCGAGCCGGCAGCAGCCACCCGCCGGGTGTTCTTCGCCCTCTGGCCCGATGAGGCGCAGCGTCGCGCCCTCGAGCATGCCGTGGCCAAGGCGGTGCGGCACTGCGGCGGCCGACCCGTGCCAGTATCGAATCTGCACGTGACGCTCGCCTTCCTCGGGAGCGTCGCAGTCGCGCGCATTGCCGAACTGCAGAAGATCGGACGCGAGCTGGCTGGGGTGCTCGCACCGCACGCTCCGGTCTCGCTCACCTTCGCGCGGCTCGCTTACTGGAAGGAGGCACAGATTCTGTGCGCGCTCGCCGCGCCGGAACCTGCGGCAGCACGGGTAGTGGCCGCCACACTGCAGGAATCGGCGGCCAGCCTCGGCTTCAGCCCCGATCGCAAACCTTTCCAGGCTCACGTCACGCTTGCGCGCAAGGTCGTGCAGCCGGGAGTGGTGCCGCGCTTGCGCCCGGTCGTGTGGCGTTTTGATGCATACGCCCTCGTCGACAGCCGCACCGAGCCGAGCGGACCCGTATACAGTATCGTCGATTCGTATCCACTGGTCGGCGCGGACAAAGCGCGCGATTAGCGCAGAAACAGCTGCCCCCGGTGCGCCCCGCACGCGAAGCTTTGTGTGATAATCGGCGGCGCAATGTTTCCTCTCGCTTCGCCTACACCTCCGGGAAAACCGATGGAAGAAAATCGCAAGAAGGCGCTCGCCGCCGCGCTGGGACAGATCGAGAAGCAGTTCGGCAAGGGCTCGGTGATGCGCCTTGGCGATGCTGCCGCGAGCTACGACATCGAAACGGTGTCGACTGGCTCCCTCGGGCTCGATATCGCGCTCGGCATCGGTGGACTGCCGCGCGGCCGCGTGGTGGAGATTTTCGGACCCGAGGCGTCCGGCAAGACTACTTTGACGCTGCAGGTGATCGCCGAGGTGCAGCGCAGCGGCGGCACCGCGGCTTTCGTCGATGCGGAGCATGCGCTCGATCCCAGCTACGCCGAGAAGCTCGGCGTCAACATCAACGATCTGCTCGTGTCACAGCCGGATACCGGGGAGCAGGCGCTGGAGATCACCGACATGCTGGTGCGCTCCAATGCGGTCGACATCGTGGTGGTGGATTCGGTGGCGGCGCTCACGCCGAAGGCCGAGATCGAGGGCGAGATGGGCGAGATGCAGGTCGGACTGCAGGCCCGCCTGATGTCGCAGGCGCTGCGCAAGCTCACCGGTAACATCAAGCGCTCGAACACCATCGTGGTGTTCATCAACCAGATCCGCATGAAGATCGGAGTGATGTTCGGTAACCCCGAGACCACCACCGGCGGCAATGCGCTGAAGTTCTATGCCTCGGTGCGACTCGACATCCGCCGCATCGGCGCCATCAAGAGCGGCGAGGAAGTCACCGGCAACATGACGCGGGTAAAAGTGGTGAAGAACAAGGTGGCTCCGCCCTTCCGTGAGGCTGAATTCGAGATCATGTACGGCCAGGGTATCTCGCGCGAAGGCGAGATCATCGAGCTCGCGAGCACGCTCGGGATCATGGAGAAATCCGGGGCCTGGTACGCGTACAAGGGCAGCCGCATCGGCCAGGGCAAGGACAACGCGCGCGCGTACCTGCAATCGAACAAGGAGATCGCGCGCGAGATCGAGGAGCAAGTGCGGGCCCGGCTGCTGCCGCCGCGCCAGCAGCGCAACGGAGATCAGGCCGCGAACACTGCCTGAGGCCGTAGCTTGCGGCTCAAGCCGGAACCTGCGGGCTCAGCGGCCGGTGGGGTTGACCTGTTTCTTTTGGGCTATGTCGAGCGAGTCCTGAGTGTCGCGCGCGTTCACAATGATCTGTTCCTGAGTTCCGCACACCTTGTGCCCGGAAAGGTTTGAGCCCAGCTCCGGTTCCTTGCGGCACCAAAACTTCACGCCGTTGCGCATCTCGGGCTTGTAGCCCGCCGCGAGCAGTCGCTTCTCTTCCGCAGCCTGTGCGGCATCCGGCATCGCACCGGCAGCGGGTTTGGTGACCGCAGCCGCGGCAGCATTCGCGGCCGGCGCTGCCGGGGTGGCGGCGGTGGTTGTGACCGGGGTGGACGCTGCAGGAGCCGGAGTGGCCGGCGGATCCGCAACCGCCACCGAGAGTGCACCGGCGCCGAGCATGAGTGCAGCCAGGAGGAATCGTTCCGTATTCATGCGCATGGACTTACCCCGAGTGGACGCAGCCAACCGCGTGGGCCGCTGCGCAATCACTATACTGTAAACGATGCCTGCACGCAGGTTCCCCAGGACGCTCCCAGGGCCGACGGCCAGCGATGCGCAGGCCGCGAGACTCGCGGCCACTGCGCTGCTTGCGCGGCGCGACTTCGCCAGCAAGGAGCTGCACGAAAAGCTCACCCAGCGGGGTTTCGAGGCGGCTACTGTGGCGAGCCTCCTCGCCGGGCTCGCCCGCGACGGGATCCTCGACGATGGCCGCTACGCGCAGAATTACGTCGCCTACCATGCGGGGCGCGGCCAGGGTCCGATGCGCATCGCCGCGGATCTGCGCAGGCGCGGCCTCGCCGCCGAACTGATCGATGCCGCCCTGGAAAGCGGACCCGACTGGAGGGCGCTCGCCCGCAAGGTCTGCCGCACGAGGTTCGGCCTCGAGCCGCCCACCAGTTGGGCGCAGCGCGCGCGGCAAGCACGTTTTTTGCAGTATCGTGGCTTTTCGTCGGATCATATCCGTGCCGCCACCGGCGCAGATCCCGATACAGGATTGACGGAGCCTTGAACAAACCCTCTTACATGAGCGCCGCGGATGTCCGCGCCGCTTTTCTCGAATTCTTCCGCGGGCAAAGCCACATGGTCATGCCCTCGAGCTCGCTCGTGCCCGCGAACGATCCGACGCTGCTCTTCACCAACTCCGGCATGGTGCAGTTCAAGGACGTGTTTCTCGGCAAGGAGCAGCGTGACTACCTGCGGGCTGCTACCGCGCAGCGTTGCCTGCGGGCCGGGGGCAAGCACAATGATCTCGAGAACGTCGGTTACACCGCACGCCACCATACCTTCTTCGAGATGCTGGGGAATTTCTCCTTCGGGGACTATTTCAAGCGCGAAGCGATTCACCTGGCCTGGGACTTCCTCATCTACACCCTGAGGCTCGATCCGGCGCGCCTGTGGTGCACGGTGTACCTGGACGACGATGAAGCCGCGGATGTCTGGCTGAAGGACATCGGCGTCAGCCGCGAGCGTTTCTCGCGTCTCGGCGAGA
>Ga0306920_100001382_pt1 | contig 30038 bp, 25 predicted proteins | sample flu12Cox44000170_FD_204666 | JGI IMG/M metagenome (GOLD analysis project Ga0306920, IMG submission 204666) | Lab enrichment of tropical soil microbial communities from Luquillo Experimental Forest, Puerto Rico - flux4day.12C.oxic.44.000.170 (v2)... | ecosystem: Environmental > Terrestrial >... | reverse complement strand
CGATGGCGCGCGCGTTGCGGCGCTTGAGCGCCTCGCCGGTCAAAATGACGGCGCCGCTGTCGACCTGCTCGCGCTCGACGCCGGCATAGGCGTAGCAGCCGCCGATGAAGCCGGCGAGATCGTCGACGTCGATGGTATAGTCGGGCCGGTAGGGCGTCAGCAAAATCGGCGATTGCCAGAGGATTTTTCGCTCGACGACGACGAAACGGCTCGACAGGGCGGTCGAGAGCCGTTGCAGGTGCACGCGCGCGAACATCAGATGCGAGGTCGACGATCCGATATCGATCCCCACCGTCGTCAGCTCGACATTGTCGGCGGCCCAAGCGACCTCGTTGATCGCGACGTCGTCGGGGCTGACATGTAGGTGCTCGAATTCGAGATCGTGCATCGGCGCTGGTGGCAAACTATGATTCTGGTGCGGCTTTTGGATTTGAAGTTCCTAAAGCGAGCTTGCGGCCACAATGGTAGGAACTTCAAATCCACCGTACTAGACCGGAGCCTTGACGTAGGGCCGCTCGTCGATGAACTTGGCCATGCCGGACGTCACGCCGTGCTTGCCGAGCTCATCGAGATAAATTCCGTGGATGCGCGGGTCTTGGTGCTCGTATTCGATCTGGCAGCCGCCGTCCTTGACGCTCACGTCCATCCCCAAGAAGACACGGCGCTTGTCGGTGGTGAAGGGGTAGCGCAGGCTGCCGAAGGCGACCGCGAGGTAGCGCGCGGGATCGGGCGCGGTGTTGAAGTGCTGGTGGAACATCTGGTCCGGCGGCGCGAACACCCAGCCATGCTTCCAATCGATGCGCACGAAGTCCTTTGCACCGTCGTACCACAGTAGCGAGAAGCCGTGCCCGGTGACGGCGAAGACGTGGAAGTCGGGGCCGTGGCGGTGGGCTTTCTTGTAGGTGCCGACGGGCATCTGCGAGGTGTGGGCGTGCATGGTGCCGTCGGCGAGGATGAACATCATGTTCGATCCGCCGGCGCCGCGTTGCTCCCAGGTCTTGAGCTCGAAGCCGGCGAGGTCGGGAACGAAATTGGTCTCCCACATGTTGCGGCCCGGCCGCACCGGAATGAACTCGCCTTCGCCGCTGAAATATTTGGCCGCGCCCTGGCGTTCGGGAAAGTCGTAATCGTTGTCGAACACGAAGGTTTCGTTGTGGAAGAGGTTGAGCATAAGCGCGAGATTGTTGGTCGAGGCGAGTCGCGCGCGCTCGCAGCCGCTCGAATTGAAGTGCTGATAGCGGGCATTGAGCGGGAGCGCGAACAGGCTCTTGGGGCCCCATTCGAAGCTGTGCTTGCGTCCGTCGCTTGTCTCGATGGTGGTGTTGCCGTGCCCGGACAGCACGTAGACGACCTCTTCGAACAGATGTTTCTGCGGCGCCGACTTCGCGCCGGGGGCGAGCTCGAGCACGAAGATCGAGACGAAGTCGCCGCGGCCCTTGAGGTGGACGAGGCCGCCGTCGATCCCGAAGCGCGGCCACGGCGCGGTCGGAACCTCGAGCAGGTCGACGCCGAAATCCTCGGTGATCGGCACGCCTTCTTTCGCCGCCCAGGCGGCGTAGGGGTCGAGCAGCATCTTGGGGTGCGCGATGTCGGCGATCGGCTTGTTCATGGCTTACCTCGACAATGGGGCCGCGTCGGTGTCATACTTAGCCCTCTAAGTATGCTAGCAATTCTCGCCTGACCTGTCGAGTTGCGGGTCGGGCCCTCGGAGATCGGGGAGAGATCGAGAACGATGGTCGCGAACCGTTCGCGCAGCGCCGGCGAGGCGGTGACCCGGCAGATGCTGCGGCACTGGCAAGAGGCGGTTCCCAATGATCGGTTGGCGCATCTCGTCAAGCATGCGGCGAGAGGCCTCGCCCGCGCCTTGCAGATGCGGCTCACCGAACACTCGGTCTCGTATGGTCACTGGACCTTCCTGCGCATTCTGTGGGAGGCCGAAGGACTTACGCAACGGCAGCTGAGCGACGAGGCGGGGGTCATGGAGCCGACCACGTTCTCGGCGCTCAACGCCATGGAGAAACTGGGATACGTCGCGCGCCGGCCGAGCCCGACGAACCGCAAGGAAGTCCATGTCTATCTGACCCCGAAGGGGCGCGCGCTCAAAACCAAGCTCGTTCCGTCGGCCGAAGAGGTCAACGCGGTCGCCCTGCGCCGCGTCGACCCCGGCGACGTCGCGGCGACGCGACGGACGCTGCTGGCGCTCATTGCGAACCTGGCGGCAGACGAGACCGAATCGCTCGCGCTGCGCCGGCGGATCCCGTCGACGCGGGAATTGTCGCGCTTGCTCAGCGGTTCCCGCGCGCGTGCTCGCAAGACTCTGCCGCGCCGCCGTGTGCACGCTGGACGGTGACTGCCTCACCCCAATTGACTTGCCGACGGAGCGCGGGAGCGCTCCGGCATCGCGGCGCTGTCCGTTGCCAGCGCCGCCATCAGCTCGGCGCAGGACGCACTCGCATCGAGCGCCATCACGGCCTCGATGATGCGATCGCGCGCGCGTTGAGCTAGATGTGGCGCAGTGAGCGCGCCGAATTTCTTGATCACGGTCTCGGCCTCAAGCCGGCCGCGCGAGAAGCCGGGCGGGTAGGGGACCTCCACCACCTCCTCGCGTCCGTCCTCGGTTAACACCTCGAGCGAGCACGGATAGCTATCCGGGGCCCGTCTATTCCACGCGCTATCGTTGACGATCTCGAGCCGCGCCATCAAGGCGCAGACCTTCGGATCGTTCCAGCGCTCGCCGTCGAACTGGGCCAGCCCGAACTCCCCGTCGATGAGCGCGACGGCGGCGAGAAAATTGAAGCTGTGGTCGGCGGCCTCGCGCGAAGCCGGCTTGATGCGGCCGGGATCGTCCTTCTGCCGACGCAGTCCCGGCGTGTCGGGAATGACGAGCTTGAAGCGGCTCAACCGGTCGACGGCGCCGCGCAGCCGACGATGCATCTCGATGCCGGCGGCGACCACGCTTTGTCCGGTAGCCAAGCAGGGGAAGGCCTTGATGTTGGCGGCCATGATGTAGCTTTCGGCCGGCAGCGGCGCCGTCAGCGCCGCCGCTGCGTCGCCCTTGCAAAAAACCTCGCGCATCCCGCGCGGGTTCTCGAACAGATCGAGCGGCCCGGTGATGCCGCGCTCCGCCAATAGCGCTGCTTGCATGCCGTTTTGGGCCACGAGCGCGTTGGCGATGGATTTGGCGGCGGAAATGTCGCCGAAGCGCACCGCGGTCGAGGTCGCGGCGCGCGCCGCGCTGAGCGCGATTGCGTGGGCAAGACGTCCGCGGTCGAGCCCCCTCAGGCGGCCCGCCATCGCGGGCGCCGCCAGACCCGAGACCGTGACGCCGTCCCAGGCGGAATCGCGCTCCATCAGCTCCTTGCAGCGGCCGAAAATCTCGTAGCCGAGCACCACCGCGGCGATGACTTCGCGCCCGGACGCGCCGGCGAGCTCGCCGGCCGCGAGCGCCACCGGAATGTTGTCGCTGGGATGACCGCCGAGATCGCCGCCCTTGGCGTTGACGTAGTCGTTGAAGTCGAGGATGCGCACGAGCGCGCCGTTGGCGAGCACGGCATTGGGCGCGCTGGTCCGCCGCGGCCGGCCGATGATCGTGCATTGCGGCGCGCCGCCCGATGTTTCCACCACTGCCAGCAGGGCGCGCGCGGATTGCTCGTCAAGCGCCGCAAAGCCGCAGCCTATGGTGTCGAGCAGCAGAAGCTTAGCCTGGAGGATGGCGGCTTGCGACAAGTCGCGCGCCTGCATCGCGAGTACCCACGCCGCGAGCTGCTCGACGACGCCCGGTTCAGCCGCGTGCGAGGCCTCACGTGTCGTCATGTCCTTCGCCCGTCCTCATTTCCGCGTTGTCGGTCATACGCCGCGATCGGGAACGAGCCAACCGGGGTTTTCGCCCGCCGAGCGCGCGTGCTAAGGCTGACGCCTTGCTCAAGAGCACCGGGACAGCCAACAAATGGCCAAGTTGCAGCTTTCGTTCGCGTGCGGGCTCTACGACCGCATGCAGCCGCTCTATACCGGCGAGGTCAAGGCCGAGGGCATCGACCTCAATTTCATCGCCATTGATCAGCCGCGACCGATCTTCGACCGGATGGCGGGCGGCGAGGAATTCGACGTCGCCGAGTTTTCGAGTTCGGAGTTCGTGCAGCGCTTCGCCCGCAAGCAGTGCCCGTTCGTCGCCATTCCGGTGTTTCCCTCGCGCGCGTTTCGCCACGGCTTCATTGCCGTCCACCGCCAGGCCGGCATCAAGACGCCCAAGGACCTCGAGGGCAAGCGCGTGGGCGTCCCTTTGTTCACGATGACCGCGGCCATCTACATCAATGGGCTGCTGCAGCACGAATACGGCGTCGATCTCAGGAAGATCCATTGGGTTCAGGGGGCGATGAACACCGGCGGCGCGCACGGCACTCCAACGGTGCTGCCGCTGCTCGAGCCCATGCCGATCGAGCAAAACACCTCGAACAAATCGATGAGCGACCTGATCCAGGAGCGCGCCGTCGACGCGACGCTGGGCACGAGCCTACCCGAGGCGATCCGCAGCAACCCGGACATCGTGCGGCTGTTCCCGAATTACGTGGAGCTCGAAAAGGCGTTCTACAAGCGCACGAAGATCTACCCGATCATGCATCTCGTCGCCATCCGCAAACAACTCTACGAGAGATATCCCTTCATTGCCACGAGCCTGTACAACGCGTTTTGCGAATCCAAGAAGATCGCGCTCGAGAAAATGTTCAATCTGCGCGCGCTGCGCTACATGACGCCGTTCCTCATGCGCGACATCGATGAAATTTACGAACTGTTCGATGGCGATCCATGGCCGTACGGGCTCGAGCCCAACCGGCCGACGCTCGAAGCCTTCGTCACCTATCTCACCGATCAGTCGTTGATCGCCGCCCCCGTTGCGGTGGATGATCTCTTCGTTCCGACCTACTAGGACAACCAGCCCCTCGTCCCTCACCAAAGACCACGTCACCTCGGGTCAGCCAGCCATGAGCAATCTCGACACCGTCATTCAAGACCTCGTCATCGCCAATCGCATCCTCGCGCGCGAGGAGGTAGTGGACGCTTACGGCCATGTTAGCATCCGCAATCCCGACAACCCGAAGCATTTTTTCCTCGCCCGCTCGCTCGCACCCGAGCTGGTCGAGCGCCACGACATCGTCGAATTGGGCCTCGACGGACAGCCGGTGCGTGACGAAAAGCGTGCGCTCTATCTCGAGCGATTCATTCACGCCGCCATCTACGAAGCGCGGCCCGATATCCATTCGGTCGTCCACGCCCACGCGGAGGACATTCTGCCGTTCGGGATCGCGCAGGCGACGCCGCTTCGCCCGGTGATTCATTCCGGCAGTTTCATCGGCGCCAACGTGCCGGTGTGGGACATCGCCGACAAATTCGGCGACACCAACCTGCTCGTCACCAACATGGAGCAGGGCCGCGATCTGGCGAAATGCCTCGCCGACAACAATGTCGCATTGATGCGGGGTCACGGCTTTGCTTCGGCGGCGCGCTCGCTCATCGAGGTGGTTCGGATGTCGGTCTATCTGCCGCGCAACGCGCGCGCGCTCCTGCACGCCAAGCAATTGGGCGGCGAAATCAAATATCTTCGCCAAGGCGAGATCGATGCGCGCAACCGCGGTTACAGCCCCTATTCGGCGGAAACCTGGCGGGCCTGGGAATACTGGGCGAACAAGGCCGGCTGCGGTCACATGCTCAGCAAGCCCGAGCACGCGCACGCCCACAAGAAATCGTGAGCGGTCTTGTCACGCGGGAGAAGGCGGATTTCGCCGCCGTCCCATCCGCGCTACGCTGCTGCAACGGAGGCCCTTTGACCCTTCACGGTGCAAGGGAGCGTACCGCGATCCCGCCATCGATACTCAATTGCGCGCCCAAGGGAGCGAGTCATGAGTTCAGCGCCAGAGAATCTCGAGAGCTATCTGTCCGGTCGTTGGCTGCGCGGGGAGGGGATCGAGACCAGGTTGGTCGACCCGGTCAAGGGCGACGAGCTGGCGACGGTTTCGGCCAAGGGCGCCGATCTTAAGGGGGTGCTCGCATTCGCGCGCAAGCACGGGCAGGGCGCCCTGCGAAACCTAAGTTACGCCGAGCGCGGCAAGCTCGTCGGCGCCGTGGCCGACGTGCTGGTCGCCAACCGCGCGCGCTATGAAGATATCGCCATCGCCAATTCCGGCAACACCAAGACGGACGCGGCGATCGACATCGACGGCGGCATCGGCACGCTGAAATATTACGCCCGGCTCGGCGGCAGCCTCGGCGACGCACGCACGCTGCTCGACGAAAAACCGGTGCGGCTCGCCAAGGCCGAGAATTATCTGGCCATCCATCTGATGGCGCCGCGCCGCGGCGTCGCCGTGCACATCAACGCCTTCAATTTCCCGAGTTGGGGGCTGTGGGAGAAGGCGGCGGTATCGCTCATCGCCGGCGTCCCAGTCCTCGCCAAGCCCGCCTCCGCGACCGCGCTGCTGGCGCACGCCATGGTGAAGGACGTCATCGCCGCCAAGGTGCTGCCCGATGGTGCGCTAAGCCTCCTGTGCGGCGGCGCCGGCGAGCTCCTCGCAGCGCTCACCGGCGACGACGTCATCGCTTTTACCGGCTCGGCCGACACCGCCGCGCGCGTGCGCGGCCATCCCAACGTGGTGGCAAGGAGCGTGCCGGTGAACATCGAGGCCGACAGCATCAATGCGGCGCTGCTTGCGCCGGATTCCGCGCCCGGCAGCGCGGCCTTTGATGCCTTTCTGCGCGAAGTGGTGCGTGAGATGACGGTGAAGGCCGGACAGAAATGCACCGCGATCCGCCGCATCTTCGTGCCGGCGGGGAAAGCCGATGCGGTTGCCGACGCCCTGGCGGAAAAACTCAAGGGCACGAAAGTCGGCGATCCGCGGCAGGCGGACACCCGCATGGGGCCGCTGGTGACGCGCGGCCAGCAGGCGGCCGCGTTCGAGGGCATCCGGCGCTTGGCGTCCGAGGCTGCGATCGTCTGCGGCGGCGCCGATGCCCCGACGCTCGACGGCATCGACAAGAACAAATCGGCGTTCGTTGCGCCGACCTTGCTCAAGCTTGAGGATGCGGGCGGCGCGCAGGCGGTGCACGAGGTGGAGGTGTTCGGTCCGGCTGCGACCATCGTGCCCTATCGCGATGAGCAGGATGCCGCCGGGCTGATCGCGCGCGGAGGAGGCTCGCTGGTCGCGTCGGTCTACGGCGAGGACAAGGATTTTCTCGTCCGCATCGTGAGCGAGATCGCGCCGAGCCATGGCCGCATTCTCGCGGTCGATCCCGCGATCGCAAGCGCCCATACCGGGCACGGCATCGTCATGCCCCAATGCAATCACGGCGGACCGGGCCGCGCCGGAGCGGGGGAGGAGCTGGGCGGGCTTTATGGGCTGCGCTTCTATCACCAGCGCCTGGCGGTGCAGGGGTCGAGCGATCTCATCGCGAGCCTACAGGCGAAGGCGGCAAGCGTGCATTGAGCTTCGGCCTCGCCGCCTCTCGAACAGCGGGCATAAATGCACTAACCTCCGCCGGTCAGCGGCTGGGTGGTCCTGTGTCGTCATCGCAAGAAAGAACGGCGCGTAGCTTCGTCGAGCGCCACGGCTTGTGGAACGACGAGCAATTCGAGGCGGCGGCCCGTGCCGATAAATGGATCGAGGAGCACGGGCTCGAGGTCGTGCGCCTGTCGTTTCCCGACCAGCACGGCATCCTGCGCGGAAAAACCGTGGTGGCGAATGAGGCCGCGGCCGTGATGCGCAACGGCTGCTCGATCACGACCACGCTGCTCGCCAAGGACACCGCGCACAAGACGGTGTTTCCGGTTTTCACCCCCGGCGGCGGGTTCGGCATGGCGGAGATGGAAGGCGGCGGCGACTTCCTCATGATTGCCGATCCCTTGACCTTCCGCGTGCTGCCGTGGGCGCCGCGGACCGGCTGGATGCTGTGCGACATCTATTTTGCCAACGGCAAGCCGGTGCCGTTCTCGACCCGGCATCTTTATCGCCGCGTGCTGCAACGGCTAGCCGAGGCTGGCTTCGACTACGTCGCCGGGCTCGAAGTCGAGTTCCATGTCTTCAAGCTCGACGATCCGCGCCTGATGCCGGCCGATGCCACCTGGCCGGGCGAGGCGCCGCGGGTGAGCTTGCTGTCCCAGGGCTACCAATATTTGACCGAGACGCGCTTCGATCAGTTCGAGCCCACGCTCGAAACGCTGCGCCGCGAGGTCGTCGCGCTCGGCTTGCCATTGCGCTCGGTCGAGGTCGAGCTCGGTCCGAGCCAGTGCGAGTTCACGTTCCAGCCGCAGGTCGGACTCTCACCCGCCGACACCATGATGCTGTTCCGCAGCGCCGCGAAACAGATTTGCCGGCGGCAGGGCTGCCACGCCACCTTCATGACCCGTCCGAAGGTCGAGAACGTGATGTCGAGCGGCTGGCACCTGCATCAATCCTTGCGCGACCGGCGCTCCAGCGCCAACGTTTTCATGTCGAACGACGACGACGGGCTGTCGCGCGCGGGGCGGAGCTTTTTGGCCGGCCTGCTCGCCCACGCGCACGCGGCCGCCGCCTTCACCACCCCGACGATCAACGGCTACAAGCGCTATCGCGGCTATTCGCTGGCGCCGGACCGCGTGATTTGGGGGCGTGACAATCGCGGCGCGATGATCCGCGTGCTCGGCGGCCCTGGCGACGCCGCCACGCGGCTCGAGAATCGGGTGGGCGAGCCGGCCGCGAATCCGTATCTCTACATGGCGTCGCAAGTCGTCACCGGCCTCGACGGCATGGAGCGAATGCTCGATCCCGGCCCGTCGGCGGACGCGCCGTACGAAGTCGAGGCGCCGCATTTGCCCAAAAGCCTCGAGCAGGCGCTCGCCGCGCTGCGCGAGGATGCTTGCCTCGCCGCCGGCTTCGGTAAAAATTTCATCGACTATTACCTGCGTATCAAGGAGGCTGAGATCGCCCGCTACCACTCGGAAGTCACGGAGTGGGAGCAGCGGGAGTATTTCGAGCTGTTTTAGGCGGTTAAAGGCATCAGCCTATGGCTCGCGCGCCGAGCGAAGCGAAATTCATTTCTTTCCCTGGACTCGCGTTACACGAATCTTTCATAAAAGCGTATTCACCAAACATGCGCCCGTGAGCACCTGTTTCGAGGCCGGCTGAGCCTCGGCGGGTCGGGCGTCCGCAAATCTCAGAACAGGTTTTTGAACCGATAGGCGCCGCCTGTCGCGTTCAAGTCACGATCAATTCCAACACCTCGCGGCAGTTCGCGAGTTTGGAGCAAGCGCTAGGGAACCGGTGGACCCATCCGGTGCCGCTAGGCCTCCTGGCTTGCCCGGTTGGCAGCCAATTGCTGCCGAAGGTCGCCTTCTGAAATTCGCTACGTCGTATCTCGCCGCTGGCCCAGCTGGCCACAGTGCAATGCAGACCTTGGCTCACGCATGTTCGCTGGACGAAGCCTGCGGCCAAGCTCGCACGTTCGTTTCCGGCAAGCCACGCTCGCAACAGGGAGAAAACTCCAATGAATGATCAATTTCCGCCCCCTAGCTGGTTCATGCGGCCGGAGACTTGGCCTTACTGGATGCCGAACTCGCTGTTGGGCGCTCGCACGCCGCCGACGCCGCCAAGAGACACTTGGGATGCCCCGTGGCCGGAAACCTCGCGTGGTGGAATTCTCGGAAACCTCACCCGGCCGATTGAGGACCTGTGGGCCAACCCATGGGCAGTGATGGCGTGGCCTCCGGCGACGCCGACAAACTCGCCCGTATTCTGGTCCCCACTACCGGAAGTCAGTCGGAGTCAAAACAGCACGTTCTCGTGGAATACGTTTCCCCTTGGGGGTTTTGGGCTTCCTGGGATAGCCGCCCAGACGATTGAGAGCCCTTCGGTCGGTCTGCCGCCTGAGGAGACAAGTGTGACGACGCCAACCGTTCCGCAGGGGTCGTCAACTAAACCGAGTCCGCCGTTTTATGGTCCAGGCGATGTTCTGCTGCCTCCTCCCGAGCCGGCACCGCCCCCGGCACCGAAGGATTTTCGGACGTGGTTGCGTGACGCCCTGTCGGACGAAAATGTCCGCTATTACGCCGGCCCACACCTCTATGACGCGCTGCTGAAGTTGCACGCGCTCACTCAGCTGTTGCCGGGCTCCGGCACGGTGCAGTCAACTCAGGACGCATCGCTTGCTGGTGAAGAGGCGAAGGCCGGAAATTACGGCAAGGCGGCGGCTCATTTGGGTCTCGGCACCGTCAATGCGGCCCTCGATTGGCTTCCGCCCGCCAAGCTCGCGATCATCGGCGGCACAATGGCGAGAACATTTCCTTGGAACAAGCTGCCCACCGCAATGAAGATGGAGGCGGCGGGGAAATCGGCCGATGAGATTTGGCGCATGACAGGTTTGGAGCGGGCGGCGGATGAGGGATGGACCTTCGAAATTCCGGACAAGGGATATCAGGTCAATCCGAATGTGGGCGACCGAATGGGGTCGCTCACCGTTGCACCCCTTTACGAGCATCACGCTCATCCGGGCATGCAGGAGGCCTATCCTGGCCTCTCAACTTGGCAATCGCGGTTGCGCGTTGATCCAGTCGAGGAGACGTATGGCGCGACTAACGTCGGCAGAAAGCAGCTGGTGGTTCGTGCGCCAGATCTGGAGTGGGCCAGAAGCGCTGGTATTCACGAGCTGAAGCATCCAATCGACTGGGTCGAAAAGCACCCGCCGGGCGGTTCTCCGGACCAATTCATGAAATTGGGCATCCCCGAGCAGGAAGCCTATGATTTGTATAACAGGCTGGTCGGGGAAGTGGCGGCGCGTAATGCGCAAAAACGTCTGGACTGGGGCGATATAATACGGAGGTACAGGCGGCCCGCAACCACGGAGGACGTCCCACGACATCGGCAGATCAATCTTTACGACGAGTAATCTTCCGCGGCATGTCCTTTCGACAAACTGCAACGCCGTCCCGGTTGATTTGGCAGTCGACAAAGAACATACCCCTGCGCTCGAGAGCTTGAAGCTGGCGGTAGAGGGCGGGCGAACAGCGGCGGGTGTCGAGGCGAGGCCCGTCGTACGACAGAAGACCACGGAGGAAGTGATCCATCGCCTTCTCGGGTGTCAACCCGAACCCGAAGATCTGCCCGCTCTTGCTGTGAACGATCACATACATGAGTGGACCGAGTGACTGAACCGCTTAGCCTGGCCCAAAGAGAAACAGCATGAGACTATTGTGACCCTTTAGCCGCAGATCGACGCGATCGTCAGCATCCGCCATGCTATCAGAGGCTAGGCAAGAGTCGATGTCCAGGAGTCGGCGATGTCCCGGGAAGCGGCGAAGAAGATTGTAGGCTTGATGATCAAGCATGGAGCGGGGCAAAATGCGGTCCTCGCCGAGATACAATCCATTTGTGACGACGATGAATTTCGAACGTATAAACGAATGATCGGACAATCTATGGGATGTATGTTGTTGGATGTCATCAATCCAATCGTTGAACTGTACCCCGATTTGAAACCATCGCAGCTGGAATAAGCGCTTTCCGAATCGCCTCACACAAAATCGGCGTCGCGAAATCTTCCTGCGAATACTGGCAATGAAGACCCTCAGGTTGTACGCGCGCGGTCTTGTCGGGGCGACCGCCGCCCGCTATGTTCAAACGGTCGTTTGAATTCTGGGAATCGGCATGCCGCGGCCAGCAAAGGTGACCCGAGTCTCGAAGGCCACGCGGGACAAAATCATCAAAGCGGCCTCCCACGTCTTTGCACGCAACGGTTACGAGGGCGCCGGCATCCGAGCCATCGTCGCCGAGGCGGACGTCAACCAGGCCGCGATCAATTACCATTTCGGCGGCAAGGAAGGGCTTTATCGCGCGGTTCTGCAAGCAGCATTGCGCGCGCTGATGAAGGATGACGATGCGTCGCAGAACCCCGATACCCTCCCGCGCGAAGCGGCGTTGCGGCGGTTTGTGCGCCGGCAATTGCGGCCGATGACCGCGCGCGACGAGCTCAGCGACTATGTGCGCATCTTCAGCTGGGAAACACTCAAGCCGAGTGCGGTCTTTCGCAAATTCATGGCTCGGGAGACGGCGCCTGTCTTTGCCGCCGCGACCGAGTTGGTTCGTCGGTTTCTGCCAAACAGGGCCACGGACCAGCAGGCGGTCGTCGGCGCGCTGTGGCTGTTTGGGCAATGCAGCGTTTTCGTTCGCAACGCCGAGCAGCTTGCCAACCCTCCGCTGCGCCTCGAGATCGACGAGCGCTTCGTGGACCGGCTTGCCGACACGATCGCCACGTGGGCGGCAGATGGGCTCGGCCGCCTGCCGACACTGACTCGGCCCTAGGACACATTCGGCAAGGCGCCATGGCGCGTCGAAGACGCGCGTAAACGCGCTTAACGCGCAAGCGGCGGTTGGACGACGATGGGGTCGTGGTATCCGCGCCCAAGTCCCTCAGCGCGCACGCTTTCCGCCGCGCGGCCGGCATCCGCCCGATCGCACCAGGGCGTCACTTTTCCCTTGCTTTGCCACGCTTGCTTTTCCTTTCTGCCGTGAAGTTGTCTCAAACAAGTGTTTGAAAATCAATCAGTCGTTTGAAATCGGAGGGGATCGTGAGGACAAGATTTGCTTTTCTGTCCAAGTTCGCTGCCAAATTCATCGAGGTCGCGGGGGCGGGGCTGGCGAGCGCGCTCTGCGCTTACTTTTTCGGCCAGATCGAAAGACCGACACCGCCTCCGGCAACGGTCGTGCAGATGGCGCCCGTGAACGCAGAGCACGCGCGGATGGCGCGGAACGATGAGCCGCTCCTCGGCGAAACCGCACGGACGGAAACCGAAAGCAAGCCGGAAAGCGTGGCAGCCACGCCGACAGCTGTCTCGGCGCCGAAGCTTGCGCAACCGGCGCAGGCCGCCCTGCCGCGCCGCAATCAAAAGTCCGAGCAGGGCCCGCTCGCGGAAGCGAAGGCGCGCGCGGGCGAGCCGCTGGCGATCTCGTCATCCCGTGTCGCGTCCAATTCTGCGCCTAAGGCGGCGGGGCAAAGCGTCCAAGCGCCAGTCGGGTATGGTGGAGCTGTGGCATCGAATAGCGGCGAGGAGGAACGGCCGCTGCTCGCGCGACTCAAACAAATCCCATCCTGGTTCTTGCCCGAAACCGACAGGATTTTTGGCGAACTTCCTAGGCCGCCGATGCCGGTCGGTGAATTCTTGCAGAGTTCGATGTAGACGACGCCCGCTCCATTCGACTCGCATCGGCGGGGAAATCGTCCTGGTCGTTCGGGTTTTGCCGTTAAAGCGGCCGCCGTGCTCTTGCGCGCGCCATCAGCCCCACGGTTACGTGAACACCGTGGCTTGGACACGTTGCCTCAACGCCGCGATTCGTCGATGGTGCGGCCGCACGAGGCGACCGTTGCCATGCCTAAAATCTGAGCGGCGATTAACGCCCGTCAGAGGGCATTTTTCGGTTCCCATCGCTCCCCGTTTCGCCGGTCCACGGCCCGAGTTCTGCCTCAGTTCCGTTCATCAATAAACGCCGGGGAGTATCGGAAGACACCAGCGCGCATTGCGGGAGAGGACCTACGAAAAAGGGCGCGGTGAGTGGGGGCATGCCGTGACTCGCTTTTCAGGATCAAAATCTGTCGCAGCGCTGCAGCCCCGCGGCGTGGCGAAATACGCCTTTGAGCTGGCGATCATCGGCGCCAGCTATTTTGTTCTGGCGGAAGTCGGCCTGACGCTCGCCTCGATCTACTCGAGCACCGTCCCCATCTGGGCACCCGCCGGCCTTGCCTTGGCCGCCGTCCTCTTGCGGGGCCTGCGCATTTGGCCGGCGATTTTTGCCGCGGCGTTTGCAGTCGGCATGCCGACCGATATTGCCGGTGCGAGCGTTGCCGACTCGATCTTGCTGTCGCTCGGCGTTGCAGCGGGCAACACCCTTGAAGCGGTCGTCGGCGGCTACCTGGTCAACGCTTGGTGCCAGGGCCGCAAAACCTTCGATACGGCGGCCGCAGTCGCGAAGTTTGCCGTGGTCGCCCTCGGACCCAGCGCGATGATCGGCGCGATCGTCGGCGCCGGCAGCCTCTACCTCGCCGGGAACGTCGACTGGGGGAACCTCATCGCCATAGGCGCCACATGGTGGCTTCGCGACGCGGCGGGCGCGCTCTTGATCACGCCGGTCCTCGTGCTGTGGGCGATCGAGGATTTCCGAGGCTTCAATTTGGACAAGGTCTTGGCCTCCGCCGCCACCATTGTCGCGGCGAGCGCCGTAGGCCTCATCGCCTTCAGTCCGCTCATCGAGCAGGGCGCGACCAGGAGCGCGTTGGGGTTCCTGGCGGCGCTGCCGCTGTTGTGGGCCGCGCTGTGCTGCGGAGGGCGCGACACAGCCACCGCCGTGCTCATTCTCTCGGGCTTTGCCGCCTGGGGCACGTTGGCGGGCGGCGGACCGTTCGCGGGGGCGATCCTTGACGACGCGTTCGTCCTGCTGATCGCATTCATGCTCAGCATTTCGGTTGTGAGCCTTGCTTTGAGTGCGCATGTCGCGACGCGAAAGCGCGTCGAATCCAAGTTGCGCCAGCACGAGCACATTCTGCGCGGCATGTTCAGCCAGTCCGTCGTGGGCATCGCCCAAATCGACACGGCGGGGCGTTTCACCCTGGTGAACAATGGATTTTGCGGCATCGTCCGGCGTCCGGCGCCGGAACTGCTGCAGATGGGCATCCAGGACCTGACCGAGCCCGACGACCTGCCCTACATCCGCAAACTCATCGGGCAGGCCATCCACAACGGCGAGGGATTCGCCATCGAGACGCGCAACGTGTTGCCCGATGGCTCGCGCTTGTGGGTCCGCAACAACGTGTCGGCCATCGCCGATCGCAGCGGCGCCGTGCGTCACCTCATGATGGTCGCGGAGGACGTCACCGACCGTCGCCGCGCCGAGGAGGATTTACAGCGCGCGCATGACGACCTGCGGAAGGCGGTCGCGGAACGCAGCGCGACCCTCAAGCAGACGACCGAGGTCCTTCATACCGAGATCGAGCAGCGCAAGCGCGTCGAAGCCGCGCTCAAGCACGACATCGCCGAACGCCGCAAGGCGCAAGAGGCGCTGATGGAGAGCGAGTGGCGCTTCCGGACGGTGATCCAAGGTGTCACCGATTACGCGATCTTCATGCTCGACCGCAGCGGTTACATCACCAACTGGAACGTGGGGGCGCAGCGCATTCATCAATACGCCGCGGCGGAAATCGTCGGGCAGCATTTCAGCCGGTTCTATTCCGAGGAGGAGCAATACCGCGGCGAGCCCGCGCGCGCGCTCCAGGTCGCCGCCTACGAGGGCAAATGTGCCGTCGAGGGTTGGCGCGTGCGGCGCGACAAGAGCCTATTCTGGGCGAGCGCCGTGATCGAGGCGGTCCGCGACGAGGTGGGCACCCTTGCCGGCTTCGTGAACATCACGCGCGACATCACCGAGCGACGGGAGGCCCAGGCATCGCTCGAGCGGGCGCAGGAGCAGCTCGCCCAGTCTCAGAAGATGGAAGCGCTCGGCCAACTCACGGGCAGCATCGCCCACGACTTCAACAATCTGCTGATGATCGTCAGCGGCCACGCGCAGCTTCTGCGCCGCCGGCTCACCGATCCCAAGCATCTGCAGGCGATCGACGCGGTGCATTCGGCTGCCAATCGCGGCGAGAGCTTGACGCGCCAGCTCCTCGCGTTCTCGCGACGCCAGCCGCTCAACCCCGTCGTCACCGACCTCAAGGAACGCATCGAGGCCGTGCATGAAATGCTGGTTGGCTCGCTGCGCGGAAACGTCCAGCTCAAGTGCGACATACCGGCCGATGTTTGGCCGGTCGAGGTCGACATCGCGGAGCTCGAACTGGCGCTGGTCAACATCGCGGTCAATGCGCGCGACGCCATGCCCGGCGGAGGCTTGATCAAGCTGTCGGCGCGCAACGTCAGCCTGAAGAAGAGCGACGGGGTGGATCAACTCGAGGGAGACTTCGTCGCCCTTGCGATGACGGATACCGGTGTCGGCATCGCGCCCGACGTCCTGCCGCGGATTTTTGAGCCGTTCTTCACGACGAAAGCGCTCGGCAAAGGCACCGGTCTCGGATTGGCGCAGGTCTACGGCTTTTCCCACCAATCGGGCGGCACCGTGGTTGCGACCAGCGCGGTTGGCAGCGGCACCACCATCACCATCTACCTGCCGCGCAGGCAGGCGGTGGCACCGGTCGAGGCCATGCAGGCGCCTCCGACCCAGCCCATCGTGCCCGGACAGGGCACCATTCTCGTGGTCGAGGACAACGCGGAGGTCGCCGACATCACCGCTTCTCTGGTCGAGCAGCTCGGTTATCAGACCGTGCGCGCGGAAAATGCCACCGAGGCGCTGAACCGGTTGCGCCGCGGCGACAAGGTCGATCTCGTTCTCAGCGACGTCGTCATGCCCGGTGGCATGAACGGCATCGCGCTGGCGCAGGAAATCGGCAACCACTATCCGCACATCCCCGTCGTCCTCACCAGCGGCTACAACGACGTGGTGCAAACCGCGCAAAACCGGTTCGCGATTTTGCGCAAGCCGTTCCAGCTATCGGCGCTGGAAAAGTCCATTCGTGAAGCGCTTGAACGCGGCGCGACGCGCGACGACGGCGAGCGCGTGCTGCAATTCGCGCGCTGGCGCGGTACGACCGGGCGGGAATGAACGCGGCAACACGCGTTCCCGCCGGGGCCAGTCAACCGCAATCACGCAGGTGATCGAAGCTTCGGAGCCCGCGCATTGCGGCCGCTGGAGCGCCAGGAACCGACGTGCCGTTGGCGTGCTACGCGAACAATAAAATGGCCCCGCACAGGGCGAGCCCCGCGACCCAGATCAAGTCGAGGTTGACCCATCCCCGTCGCAGAAAATCGACCCCCGTCCAGTGGTAGACGATGAGTGAAACCGCGGCGATGGTTGCGAGCATCGCAGCGGAATGAACGCCGAGCGCGGCGAGCGCGAGGGGAGCGCCGGGGATCGCCTGCGGCGCCGACGCCGCGGAGGCGCAAATCGGCGCCAGCGCCGGGATCAGCATCAAGCCGGCGCCGTGCGCACTCGCCATCAGGAAGGACCATAGGACGAGACCCAGCAGGCCGGTCTGCATCCCGATCCGCACGCGCCGTTGATGGCCATAGAGCGCATGCCACGCGGCCCAGGCGATGAGCACGATCGCCGCCAGCCGAATCAGCATCGTGTGATCGATGACGAGCCCGAGCGCGAGCACGGCAAGCAGCACCGCGGCAACCGCGGCCGCGTGCCCAACGGCGATCGGAAGGAGCGACAGCAGCACGATCCGTTGGCTTCCGCGGTGCAGGCCGAGTGCGACCGCGAACAGCCAGCCCATTGCCGGGTTGAGCCCGTGAAAAAGCCCAAGGCCCGCGAGCGCCAACCACGGCCAGACCTCGGTAGGGACTGCGCTCATGCCGATCCTCGCGGCGCGGGTGCGACTGCCTTCCCCGACGTCACGGATAGCAATAGGAATCCGACGAGCAGTCACCGCCTTGCAGCCGCACCTGGTGCGGTCGGTGCCCTTTCGGCCAGTCGATGAAGAACTTCCGGTCGAACGCGATACCTCCCGCGGGGCCGGCGTCGAGCTTGACCATCCAGCCGTCGATCCCCTCGGGATAGAATTGCGGATCGATCGCGCCGTATAGCGAATTGGTGAAATAAACGCGCCGCCCGTCGCGGCTGACCTCCACCATCTGCGGCCCGCCGTTGAGCTTGCCGTTTTTCGCGCCCGGGTGCGTCGCGCGCGACACGATCCCCCCAATGCGCACCTTTCCGGTGAGCTTCGGGTTGAATGGATCCGACACGTCGTATTGCTGCAGGTCGCCGGTGCCCCAGCACGCCACGTAGAGGAAGCGGTCGTCCATCGACAGATCTATGTCGGTCACGAGCGGCGGAACCGCCTTGAAGCCCTTGAGCACCGGCGGCAGGTCGTCGGGGTTTGCCGGCTCGGCCGGGATCGAGATGATTTTTTTCACCGCCCATCGCTTGCCGTCGCGGTACCAGGTCCAGATCGAAGAGGACAGATCCTTCAGGCTGATCACGCAATTGACGAAGCCATGGGCTTTGGTCGGGTCGTGCGCGGGCCTGAGCTCGAACACGAGCTGATGCTCTTCGCCGAAATCGATCTCTTGCAGGTGCGTGCGCTTGGTGAAATCCCAGAAATGCAAGCGCCTGCCGTATTTGCTGCCGAGCAGAATTTCCGGAACGAGGCCGTTCTCGAAGGTGTCGGGCGTACCCCATTCGCTGGTAACCATGGTGTCGTAGCCGAGATGCCACCACGCGTCATAACCGAGCTGTTGCGATCCGCGGTCGACTTCCCAGCGGCCAAGGGGTTCGAAGCTCTCGTGATCCATGACGAACACACCGCCGGGCGCCTTGCCGTCCTTGTTTCCGAGGGCCGCGAGATAGATGCCGCCGGGGCCGCAGTGAACGGTATGCGGGCGGGTATAGCCGGTCTTGTCCGCAAGCTCCGCCGGCTCGATGACTTTGACGATTTTCGGCGCCCGCGGATCGGGTTTGGTGTCGAGAATGTAGATGCGCGAGGAGCGCAGGCCCGGAACCACGAGGTAGCGTCGCTCCACATGGGGGTGCGGCGCATTCGGGCACAAACATGACGAGCAGGCGTTCCAGCCAAAATGGTGGAACTCGTCACCGACCTCGGTCGCCGCCACGTTGCCGATAATCTTGGAATACGATGACGATTTCGGATCGACATCGACGACTGCGATGCGGTCGGGAGATTTTCGGTCGGGATCGAAGGCCGCGACATAGGCGAGCGATTCGGGCGGCGCCTTCGCCGCTTGGCGCGGAGAGGGGTAAAAACTTGGATCAGGCGTCCAGGTGGGCATGTGATTCTCTCCTCTCGAGACTGGCTTACTTCTCCATGTCCTGGTTTGGGTTCCATTGCGCAAGCATGTTGCGGTCGACGACCCAACCCGATCGATCGAATCACTTATGCGTGGCGCCCGTTTGAAGCGCCCTGCGGGATTTGCGCAAGCGGCGGCGTCCTGTGCGTTTTGGGCATTGTAGCTCGGCAACCTGCCGCCCCGCCGCGGCATATCGAGCCAGGATGGGCTCTTGTACCCGGTCCGTTCTGGTGCGCCACTGGATTACGGCCCAGCAGAACGGCATGGGCGCGCGGGACGCCAGATATGTCCAAAAAGTGAAGTCGCCCGATACTGCAGCCGAGACCGCCGAAAGGCGGCCGATCGAGCGAGGGAAAAAGTAGCAATGCGTGCCGGGACCGGCGCCCGGACCCCGCGCATCTCCGAAGCAACGCGGTCCTCGCGAATGGACAGATCGAAGGTAAGGCCGTTGACCAATTTCACTTTCTGAGGAAGATTACCGACGAAATACCGGGACGCGCTACGCGAACAGAACGAGCGTTGAATGTCGACTAGGGGGCACGTAGTCGCAGTCACCTGTCTTGCTTTGGAGGCACGCATCGCCCTTGGTCCGGGCGTGGCGGTGATCTGCAATCATGCCTCCGAGCTCGTCGCCTCGCTGGAGGCGGCGGCCAAGCGTGGCGCTGCGGGCATCATCAGCTTTGGAATTGCCGGCGGTTTGGCGCCCGATCTCAATGCCGGCGACTGGGTGGTTGGATCAGGCGTCAGGACCGATCACGGGCACTTTCCAACCGACCGTGGATGGGCACGCGCACTGCTCGAGGCGCTTCCGAGCGCCGTCCACGCGGAGATCGTCGGTGCCGACGCCCCGGTTGCGGAGCCTTCGGAAAAACGTCGGCTTCACTTGCGCACCGGTGCCGTCGCCGTCGATACCGAATCACACGTTGCGGCTAGGATCGCGGCCGCACATCGGATTCCATTTGCCGCCTGCCGGGCGGTCATCGATCCGGCCCACAGCGTGCTTCCGCCCGCGGCGATGTACGGATTGCGCCACGACGGCACGGCGGATGTATTCGCGGTATTGCGCTCCGTTGTGCGCCAGCCCAGCCAGCTTCCTGCGCTCACCCGCACCGCGCTCGATGCCCGTGTCGCCGCGGCGGCGCTGCGGCGCGGCCGACGGTTGTTGGGCGCGGGACTGGGCTTCCCGTATTTCAGCGAGCCTGCGCTGGACGGCCGGATGGCCATCGAGATGGGCTGAGCCATCGGCCAGCCGTCACCTCTTTGTGGGAGAGCCTTGGCGTTGCTGCGCCGTAACCTTCGGCGCCGCGCATCGCCTATAGCCTCTGCTCGGCCTCGATCAATTTTTGCAGGATTTGCTTGTAGCGCACCGGCCCCACGTCGATCGCGAGAATGACCGGATCGACCGCGGTTGCCGCGGCATCGATCATCTCTTGCTGCGCCTCGATCACCGGTGCGTCTTGCTCCTCGAATGCGAACCGGCGGGTTGTCGATATCTTGTCCTTGATCTGCGCGTTCAACCGGTCATCCGCGGTCAAAACGTTGAACCGCACGGCGGTGAAGAAATAGTGGGTGGTCTTGTCGCTTTCCGGAGTGAGCATGTGGATGGCATGATAACCGGTCCCGCTCTCGGGCACGGCCCCGGGCGCGCAAATTCCCGTCAGCAGACGCAAATTGCTGGGCGCCATCCACCGCATGCGGGTGAACTTGTCGACGCGTTCCGGCGCCGACGGCATCAGAATGGCGAATAGTCCCGGCGCGGTCGCATTGCGGGCGTAACGGCCGACGACGACGTCGTCGCCGTCCTGCTCGACGGTGATTTCGGATTCGACCGTATCCGCATTGCCGAGAATTCCGTCGTGCAGATAGGACGTATGGCTCAAGTCGAGCAGATTATCGATGATGAGCTCGTAGTTGGCGCGAATGGTGATGCGGTCTCGTTTCGTCGCGTGCGTCGCCGGAACATTGTCGAGCACGCTGAAGTCCGGCACTTTTGCAAGGTCGGGCGGCTGTTCGCCCATCCAAATCCAGATCGCCTTGTGTTTCTCCGTCACCGGATAGCTGCGAACGCGGGCGCGGGGAGGAATGTTCTTCGTTCCATGCGGGTTCAAGACGCAAGCGCCGGACGAGTCGAATTCCAACCCGTGATAGGGACACTGAACGCGATCGCCGTCGATGATCTTGCCCATATGCAGGGGTGCGAATCTGTGCGGACAGCGATCCTGCAGTGCAGCAAGATGTCCGTCCGATTTTCGGAAAAGAACGACCGGCTCTTTCAAAATCGTCCGGCTGAGCAATTGACCGTCGGCGAGGTCGTCGGACCAAGCGGCGACATACCACGCGTTGCGGAGATAGGTTCCGCTGATCATTTTCTTCTTGCTGTCGAGAAGCTCGAGCTCCACGGCGCGCGTCATCGCGGGTCCTCCATGTCTGAGGCCGATTAAGCAGAGGCTCGATCTTCGCAATGGCTAGGCGGCGTGCCTGCGCGAATGCAGCGGATTATCTTTCGGGCCATCGTGGCGGGTCAAGCCGGCGTCTCGGGCGTGGCGCACGGCGCAGACCACTCGACGCCCTTTGCGCTGACGGTGGCAGCCCCGAACGATCAGTTCGCGTCGGCGGGAACCAAACCGCTCGCCGAACGATAATCTTGTGGCGTTCCCGGAAGGCCCCACTGCCCCCCAAGAGCCAACGGGAGCGCTAAGGCCCCGGTGAAAACCTCGCCGGGGCCTTGCCTATGGGCCATCCGCAACGCTGGGCGCTCGCCGCCGCAGCCTGCGTGCGCCGTCGCTCTCTCGGTAGGCGCGACAAATCTACCGGCTCACGCGATTCATCACGTGGCAGGTGGCGACGATCGCATGGGTCGGGCTGGTACCGTTGTGGGTGTAGCACTTTTCTATGCTATCCGGCGAAATGAGGGTGATGCGAAAATAGCCATCCATATCGGCGCCGACGATCGTCTTGTTGTCGCTCGCGATCGCCCACGCGAACGGCTCTTGGGTATTGGCGGCCGTGGACGAAGAGCAGCCCCAGGCAAGCCGGCCGTCTTGGCCGTCTACGACGTAAGTCGCCTCGATGTCGCGCACGCGCGGCGGATCGGTAGCGGTTTGTGGGCCGGGATGATGGGGGTTGGTGCCGAACACGATCGACTTGCCCTTTCCCGACCATGTGCCCTTGAGATCGGGAATTGCATCCTGTGCGCGCGCGGACGTTGCTGCCGCGCCGACAAGCGCCAACGCAAAGACAAGATATCTCATCGCTTCCTCCCGTGCTGATGCGATCGCTCATGGAATTGGGTGGCTGGGGGACTAGCAGCCACTTTATCAAATTTAGTCGTCATTTATCAGAATGATAGGCTAGTGTGAAAAGTCCAGATACCGACAAAAATACCGACGTTTTGGCCTGGTTGATGACGACGCCGTGCAACTCGTGTCGCTTACGTATAGCCGGGTTTCGAATAGAATGAATTAGGCGCGGGGCCGGTAGGCCAACCGTCGCTGGACACTTCACCGCCGTCCGGCTTGCCCCGCGCCAACCAAATTAGTCGCGGCGGTGGGCGGTGACCTCCGGTGAAGAGACGCGCTAATCGGAAATGGCGAGTGCCAACGAGCATTGATGGCCCCACAGGTCAATTTGCCATCGATGAAATCATCCGTACGGAACATGCAAATCGACGGCTCGCACCGGACTGGCAATTATCGGACGCCGTTCGTTTCGGCCGGCGTGCATTGGTCGCGGCAATCAAGGTGGCCAAGTCGTTTGAGCGGACCCCGCTCGACCGGTACTTGGAATATTGGAGAGGCGAGGCAGAGCGTGCGGAGAGAGCACGGGAAGCACTGCAGGCGCTGATCAATTACTGGAAGGTGAACCACGAGGTGCGGGTGATGAAGGACGCCGACTTCGGGCTCACCGTCGCTCACGATGTGTGTGCAGCCCTTGCCAAACAAAGCAGCGAGAATGTTCGAACGCAGGGGCGGAATGAAGGTGACCGGCCCAAGCGCGAATTCGTACTGCGGCTGGCTGTGGCGTGGATGCTGTTGACCGGCAGACCGCCGGCTGGTGGCAAAGACACATTTTTAGGATTCGTCGATGCCGCCTGGTTGGATGCCGGCTTCGCGAACGAAGAAGATTTCACGCGCTCCTTGCAATTTGCACAGAAGCGACTGAAAAAAATGTCCGGGGCTGATTTCATCACCGAAGCCAGCCTTCTCGGTTTGGTCTAAAAACGGACCCCCCCAAAAAAAACTGGAGGGTCCGTCCTCGCTCCCCTCCGCCTATTGGCCCTAATCCGAACCGTGACGTGGGCGGATGAAGCGAGGTGAAACATTGAGAGCGTCAACGACGACGGACACGCCGACGCTTGCGTTCCGCGTCAAACCGTTCTGCAAGAACATTGGTATCGGCGTCACGAAATTCTACGAGCTAGTGAAGGCCGGTAAAATTCACACTGTCGTCATCGGCGGTCGCCGCGTCATTCCTGTCGGGGAGGCGGAACGCATCCTCCGCGAAGGTTGTGAGTGAGGAAGCGATGACTGCCAGCGTGGCAGACGAAACCCCCGATCCATCAGCTCTGAACACACGCAGTGAAAAGCTACGCCCCATCATTGAGAGCCACAAGGCTGACGTGGCCGCGCTGCAAGACACACGATGGAGCGGGGTCAACAGCGCGGAAAGCATCGTCTCGGATCAAGAAAGGTGTGCACTGAGTCCCACCAACGATCCGGTAGAACCTGGAAATGCTGCCGAGGATATTCCTGACCCGCCAGGCCATGAACTTTCACCACAGCTAGAAGGGGTAGTCGAAACGACCGCGGCCAATCCTGGCGCGGCCTTTACGCCTGAGGTACTGCAACGGCTCGCTGAACTGAAGAAAAAGGACCGTGCCACGTTCGAAGTGCTCCGGCGGCAACTGAAGGATGCAGGTTGCCGGGTCACGGCGCTCGACCAAGCCATCGATGAGGAGAGGGGTTACGTCGGCGGGCGTGGCCCGTCGCATGCCGATATCTTAATTGAATTGGCGCACGCTGCCGAACTGTTCCACGCTCCGGACAGCACGGGGTTCGCCGATATCGACATCAACGGTCACCGCGAGACCTGGTCGATCCGTTCCAAGGGCTTCCGGCGGTGGCTAGCGCGCCGCTTCTTTGAAGCGACGCAGGGGGCACCGAGTTCAGACGCGCTGCAATCGGCACTGAACGTCCTCGAGGCTAAGGCGCATTTCGATTCGCCCGAGCGCGCTGTCCATGTTCGTGTGGGTGGCCTGGGTGATCGGCTCTATCTCGACCTTTGCGACGAGCATTGGCGGGCGGTCGAGATCGATGCGACTGGTTGGCGCGTGATCGATAACCCGCCAGTGCGCTTCCGCCGTGCTGCGGGGATGCAGGCTTTGCCGATGCCGGTGCCTGGCGGGTCTGTGGAGACGCTGCGCTCCTTCCTCAACCTCAGGACTGACACGGACTTCGTGCTGGCGGTGGCCTGGATACTGGCGTGTCTGCGCAATCTCGGTCCGTATCCGGTACTGGTGCTCTCGGGTGAGCAGGGCTCAGCGAAGTCCACTTTCTCGACGATCCTGCGAGCGCTACTCGATCCCAACACCGCGCCGTTGCGCGCCTTGCCGCGCGAGGACCGTGACCTGTTTATCGCCGCCAGCAACGGCCATGTGCTCGCCTTCGACAACGTCTCAGGATTGCAGACGTGGATTTCCGACACGCTGTGCAGGCTCGCCACTGGCGGAGGCTTCGCGGTGCGCCAGTTATACACCGATCAGGACGAGGTACTGTTCGACGCCACCCGGCCGGTGATCCTAAACGGCATCGAGGACATCGTCACGCGGCCCGATCTTGCGGACCGTGCGGTGTTCCTGATGCTGGAACCGATCCCCGATGAGAGCCGTCGGCCGGAGGCCGAACTGTGGGCCGCCTTCGAGATCGAGCGCCCGCGCATTCTCGGCGCGCTGCTCGATGCGGTGATCGAGGGTTTGAAGCGGTTGTCCGAGACCCATTTGCCCAAGCTGCCACGGATGGCCGACTTTGCGCTGTGGGCGACCGCCTGCGAGACGGCAGTGTGGCCCCCAGGCACCTTTTGGTCGGCTTATTGCGGCAACAGCGACGAGGCCGTGGACCGGGTCATCGACGCTGACCCGATCGCCGCGGCTGTGCGCGCCTTCATGATGGCGCGGACGGTGTGGACGGGGACCGCCTCGGTCCTTCTGGACGACCTTGAAGACATGGCGGGCCAGCGAATAGCCAAGTCCAAGACTTGGCCGAATAGCCCTCGGGCGCTGGCAGGCGGGCTGCGTCGGGCGGCGACCTTCCTACGCAAGGTGGGCATCGAGTGTCGCTTCGATCGCGAAGGACGGCGCCGGACCCGAATGATCCACATCACCGCAACACCGAGCCTTGCCGCACCAGAACAACCCGGGGTGCAACCGTCCGCACCGTCCGCATCGTCCGCGTCAATCATGAAATCCAACCCAACCAAAGGGTTCACAGCACCTAGCCCGCGGACGGTTGCTAACGACGCGGACGGTAGGGGCGAAAACCGGGACGCAACCGTCCGCGTCAACCTATTGAAATCCAAAGATGCGGACGATGCGGACGGTGTGGACGCAAGTCATCCCTCCCAGTCCGCGCAGGAAAAAACCAGGACAGCTGGGCGCTGGAGTGCGCGGCTATGAACGCGGTTCAAGCCCTCGAGGCGGCGCATGCCGCCGGTATCCACATCGAGCTTGATGGTGACCAATTGGTGCTTGAAGCACCAGCGGCACCGCCCAATTGCGTGGTCGACCTCCTGGCGCGTCATAAGTTCGGAATTATTGCACTGCTGCGGCCCCATCGGGACGGTTGGTCAGCCGAGGACTGGCAGGCATTCTTCCATCTGAAACGCACGGAAGCGGAGACACAGGCATTCGAGTGCTGCGTCATTGAATGGCTCAACCAAAACCCGGCCCCATCAGCAGCAGGTCAGTGCGGGTGGTGCCGGCGCGCCCAAACCTGTGATGCCGTTGTGTTGCCCTTTGGGACAGAGCCTGGGACGCATGCCTGGCTCCACGCCGAATGCTGGAAGGCATGGCATCACGCACGACGTGCTGAGGCAGCAGCCGCGCTAACGCAGCTAGGTATACGCAAGTGGCATGGCACCACCGCCGCGCCGGAGTGCGTCTGTGTTCCCGACGACGCGGGCCATGCGGAACTCTGATGACAGCGTGTGGTGAGAGCATGTGGCGCCTCGATCACACGGCGAATTCATGCAGCGAAACTTTCGAACGGTTACGTTGAAGGGGTGATGAGATCATGTCCGTCGAAAGGCAACGGCAGGTCGTTCCCGACTGTGCGGCTCTTGTCGAGCGTCTGAAGATGGTTCGTTTCGAGAATGCCGGCGCGCGTGAACAGGGCAGCACTCAATGAGGAGGAAACACATGAGTAGCAATTGCCGCTTTACCGTTGATGAAGAGCGCTACATCATCGATGCAGTCAATGCCGATAATTCGCGGAAGATCCACTGCTACTTTGAAGACGAAGCGAAAGATGACAAGCGTCTTCGAAAGCGCGTACTTATGGTCCGTCTCGGTGAGATGCTCGAAAAACTCATTGTTAATTTGAGGCCTATGGAAAAGTTGCCGTCGGGCGAAGAATACAAGCCACAGAATAAAGAATCTCTCGCAATCGAGTGGACGATGCTCGAAACGATTAGCGCCTCGCACTTGAACACGTTCGACCCTGTGCTGTCTATCCAGCATAAGTTCGACGGCAAACTCAGACGCCAGAGGAAACACACCCAGGATTTCACTTCCTTGGCGCTTTTCCGCGATGATGTTGAATTTCTTCTGCGCGACCTATATGGCGACGTCGATAGCGACGCACTGGACAGCGTTCTGTGGGCCGTGTTCCGTATCGTTGAACAGTTTGCGAAATTTGTGCGCCCTGATCTTTGGAAGGAACATAACGACGCCGTGCGCCTTGACTACATGTTCGGGATCGGTGTGCCAGAACAAGGTTCGATAGGCGGCAGTGACCATCGCCGCGGAATGGTGGCAAAATTTGATCTTATTTTCCGTGCTTGCGAGGTTGCACGAGAACCGTCCGCATTCAGTGAGTACACGGTCGAGTTTGCAAATTGGTTCAGGGAGCAATGGTACTGCAACCCAGAGAGTCTTCTCATGATGATGGGCCCACCGCGCTCGAAAATGAATACGGAAGATAGCTTCGCCACCTCCCGTTGGCCTCGCGACGCCGACGTCCCCACGATCGCGCGCTGCATTCTGAGAACGCTGAAGTATGAACCCCACACCGACGACACCACACCGCTGCGGCGAGCCCTCGAGACCTTGATCGACCACGAACTTGCGACCGCGTCATATTAACCTGGTTTGGAGCAGCGCCGATCTTGGGGGCTCGTTGCGAAGGCGTATGACATGACGCCAGACGCAACCTCGGTAGTGACGGCAGTGCGCGCGGTGCTAACCGCGCAGGAGGTATGGCAGGGCACGGCTACGGAGTTGCTCCACGCGCTCGCTGCTGCGGATGGCACGCTCGCATTGCCGGGCAACGCCAGGGCGATGGCCGCCCATCTGCGAGGCGTGGCACCCTTGCTGCGGGAGATTGGCATCGAGATGAGCTTCGTGCGGAGTGGGCATGCGGGCACCAGGACCATTCACCTCGCGTTGGCCGCTCACGCGCACGCTACCCAACTCTGCATTCCCGACGTGCTGACGCAAGCCGACGAGGTCAATGCTCAGCTCGGCCTCACCTCCCCTCTGCCTGTCGACCCTTCTCGGCCCAGCGACAGCCGCCAGCTCACCCAGGCGGTTTCGGACGCGCCGGACACGCTGGCGCAGGCCGCTGACGCAAACGATGTCTCACTCATCGCTGACGCAAACTCGACGTCGGAGGTGCTGACGCAAGCGTCTGACGCGCGTGCTGACGCCACAGAGCCAACCGCTACCGACACGCTGACGCAAACCGCAGCGCCCGATGAAGCTGCCGCATCTGCTGAGGCGCTGACGCAAGTTGCCCCCACACCGTCGCTGACGTTCGAGCAGCACATTGTTCGCTGGCTCGATGACCATCCCGAACCGTCGGAGCCGGGCCGTTGCGCGTACTGCGGGGAGATGGAGACCAGGGGCCGGCCAGTCGTGCCATTCGAGACGGCCCCCAGCACGCACGCGTGGCTGCATTCGGGCTGCTGGCGCGCGTGGCGCGGCCAGCGACGTTTCCGCGCGGTGATCGCTATAGGCGGCGGAAAGCTCCCTGGTTGATTTTTCTTCGTTATGAACGCCATCCTGTAGACAGCAAACCAACGGGCAGGGCTGGCACGGCGAGTCGTGTTGTTTTGATCAAGTTACCGCAGTCCGAAACTGCGCCACAACATACGATCGTTATTGAAGAATTGTCAGCTTGGGCGTAAACTTGAAACTTGACCAATTGGATCAAGATTTTCGTTGCCGCAATGGCTCCTAATCCGAAATATCCCGGTTGGGGAGGCCGCCGCCCTGGAGCCGGTGCCAAGCCCGGCAGACGAAAGCTTCCCATGCCAGAGATGCCAGGAGTGCGGCTGTTCGACCCTCGGCCGATCGCGCTGCGGGCTCGGGATTACACACACCTTGCCTTGGCCGGTTTGGTGCGGACGCTATGCGACCCCGAAGCCCCGTATCCGGCCGTCGTCAACGCAGCTCGCGAGATGCTCGACCGCGGCTACGGGAGAGCGGTAGAAATGAAGCGAACGCTCAGCATGGGCGCTTTCGACGGCTACAGCGATGCCGATCTGGACGAACTCATCGCCCGACTGCAATCTCTCGAGAACCCTGCTCCCATCATTGACGGAACTGCGAGCCAACCGCCAAGTGCGCCGCAACCTTCTGACCTAGATGGAGCTGATGGGGCTCAAGCAAGCAGCTCACCACAAGCTCCTCATCCAGGCCCTACAAGGGACAGCAGAGGGGAAAATTGACTGCCTTGCCGCCAGGCTCAGCCAAAGCAACCCTCGCCTCGATATATTCCCGGCATGGTATGGATCCACGCCCCCGGCGACCGCCTCGCGCGCTCGCGAAACATCCTGGCCGCCAGCCACGCGACCGAGCTCGCCGGCCTTCGGCCGGGGCTACTGCTCGGCGGCTACCTTAAACCCCGCCAGCCCTGCGCTTCACGCGACGCTGACGCTTGCGTCGAAAGGGCGGCTGATCCGCTGAACAGTCGAAGGATCGACGCCAAACCGTGTAGCGATCCTGCGCACGCCCTCTGTGCGCCCCGGTGGAGGCCTGCCGAGACGCTTTCCCTCGCTCCTGGCCCGTTTTAGGCCGGCGCGGACGCGTTCCTGGATGATTGACCTTTCGAACTCGGCAAACACGCCTAGCATCTGGAACATGGCCTTGCCTGCGGGCGTCATGGTGTCGAGGCCTTGCTGATGCAGAAACAGATCGATCTTCAAGGCATGCAATTCGGAAAGAAAACCGACCAGGTCCTGAAGGCTGCGGCCGAGCCGATCGACGCTCCAGGCCATGACCAGATCGAATTGCCGCTTGGCGGCGTCGCGACACAGGCGATCGAATTCCGGGCGGCCGTCCCGGCCCTTAGCGCCGCTTATGCCATGGTCCCTATAGACGCGGACGATCTCCCAGCCCATGCGGGCAGCGATCTCGCGCAGTTCGCTCTCCTGGTTGGCGGTGGTTTGATCCAAGGTCGAGACGCGAAGGTAGAGAACGGCGCGTTTCATCGGAAAGCCTCTCCCGTTTTTGCTACCGGAGAGAGTACCACAACCGTAGTCAAAAACAGTCTATTTTCCGCACGCTAAATTCGGCGTCCAAAATGGCGCGTTTTGCTGGCTTTTCGGCAACACTATTTCGAGGGGTTTTTCCGTACAGTTTCTACATGGGACTAATGTCCGCTTTCGGAGCAAAGCGGACATCGCAAGGGGGGTCGCGAGCATGTCGATAAGACGCGAATGACCCGATTCGGACATTAGGCGCCTGCGCATATACTCGCTTCTAGGAATGCCAGGACCCGCTTCCAGCGTGCCGGCTAGGCGGACTACAATGGTCTGTCCGCAGCCTAGGGTGTGGGTATGAAACGGCGCTCCAAAGTAGGCGGTGCAGCGGTCAAATGGCGCCGCCATACACCGAAGTCCGTGCGTGGTCGCAGTTCTGTCGCGGCAGGCCCGAAAGAAGAGGTCGCGCGACTCGTCG
>Ga0306920_100001381_pt1 | contig 30039 bp, 28 predicted proteins | sample flu12Cox44000170_FD_204666 | JGI IMG/M metagenome (GOLD analysis project Ga0306920, IMG submission 204666) | Lab enrichment of tropical soil microbial communities from Luquillo Experimental Forest, Puerto Rico - flux4day.12C.oxic.44.000.170 (v2)... | ecosystem: Environmental > Terrestrial >... | reverse complement strand
TGTCCAAGTTCGGACCCATGGTTGGGGTTGGGGTTGGGGTTGGGGTTGCGGCCTCGACACCGACAATTCACCGCGGCGGGGACCGCTTGCGAACTCCATTAACACGTTTTTTTGCGTCTAGTACCGCGCTCATTGCGTTGACTGAAAGAACTGACCCGCCAGTGCATCCCCGGGGTTCAGTCGGCCACGATTAACGGCGAAGCCGTATGGATTGCGACCTGCCACATGTCGGCTCGGGATCACCCCCGGAACTCTCCGTCTGGGTTCTTATGTCGGCTTTCGCCGGCTGAGGACATAAGGCGGCTTTGCCTGCGCACAAGCGGCCATTCGCAACTCTGAAGAGTGCGGGCACATCTACCTCTTGCGCTTGCCCTTCGACTTTGGCGATCCGGTTACCGAGCATGGAAGCTACTTCTTCCACCGCGCATTGCGTGATGTGGCTCCTTCGGCATCTTTTCGGCAATGCCCAGGGCCTCAGCGCGGCGCTGCATCTCCGAATACACTTCAACCGGATCGATGTGCGCGCGGCGCCAGAGCTTGATCAGATCACGGATGTCAGATGACAGATGTCAGGTGACATCTGATCTCTGACATCTGTCCCTGTCCTCCGTCCTCTATTCCCTGTCCACCGTTGCCGCCCGCGCCAGCACCGGCTCGGGCAGCCCGGCGAGCGCGCAGGCGGCGCGCAGCGTGTTCACGAGCAGGCATGCAATGGTCATCGGTCCGACCCCGCCCGGCACGGGCGAGATCGCGCCCGCGACTTTCGACACTTCAGCGAAGGCGACATCGCCGACAATGCGCGATTTGCCGCTTTCGTCGGTCACGCGATTGATCCCGACATCGATCACGGTGGCGCCGGGCTTGATCCAGCCACGCCTCACCATCTCGGCGCGCCCCACGGCGGCAAAGAGGAGATCGGCGCGCCGGCACACGCTGGCAAGCTCGCGCGTGCGCGAATGCGCGACCGTGACGGTCGCATTCTCGGCTAGGAGCAGCTGCGCAAGCGGCTTGCCGACGATGTTGGAGCGACCGATGACCACCGCCTCGAGCCCTTCGAGCGAAGCGTGCACCGTCTTGGCGAGATGGATGCAGCCGAGCGGCGTGCAAGGCGCGAGCGCCGGCAATCCCGCCGACAAGCGTCCGGCATTGACGGGATGGAAGCCGTCCACGTCCTTGGCCGGGTCGATGGCCGCGATCACCTTGCGCGCATCGATCTGCGGCGGCAGCGGCAACTGCACCAGGATGCCGTGCACGGTCGGATCGCGATTGAGACGCTCGACCAGCGCCAGCAGCTCGGCTTCGCTCGCCGTTGCCGGGAGGCGGTGGTCGAAGGAACGCATCCCGCTGCCAGCAGTCAGCTTGACCTTGCTGCCGACATAGCTCTGGCTCGCCGGATTGTTGCCGACCAGCACGACGGCAAGGCCCGGCACGATGTGGCGGTCGCGGGTGAGCCGGTGCACGGCGTCCGCCACCTTGCCGCGCAGGTCGGCCGCAATGGCCTGTCCGTCGATGATGCGCGCGGTCATGTCTGCCCCGCGTCGACGGTCCGAATGGCCGAGCGGGCACAGATTTCCTCCAGAGCGGCGGCGAGGGCGGCTGCATTGCCCGCGACCTGCACCCGCTTGAGGCGCGCGGCCGATCCCGCAACCAGGCATATGTCGCGTTGCGACACTCCCAGCGTCCCCGCGATGAGCTTGATCAGCGCCGCGTTTGCCTCGCCCGCGCTTGGGAGCGCACGCACGCGCGCCTTCAATACGCTCGTTCCATCTGCCAATTGCGCAATGCCTTCGATGGCGTCGCGGACGCCTTTCGGGGTGAGCCGCACGGACAGTACAAGCCCGCCCGCATCGGTCTGCCAGGGACGCCCGCGATCACGCATTCATGCGAACAGCCAGAGAAGCAGCTGCTTGAGAAACAAAAGGCCGATGATGAGGATCACCGGGGAGATGTCGATCCCGCCCAGGCCGGGAAGCATGGTGCGGATCGGCCCCAGGACGGGCTCGGTGATGCGATAGAGGAAATCCCAGATCATGCGGACTGTGGAATTATTGCTGTTCACGACGTTGAATGCGATCAGCCACGACATAACCGCCGCCGCAATGAGAACCCAGATGTAAAGGTCGATAATCGTGAGTATCAGCCAGAGAAACGGATTCATCATCGGAATTCACCCCCGAATTTGCCGGGCGCAGGGACCGCCGGCAGACTGCCGAGCCTGTGATGCTTGCCTTCTCGAGTGCCGGCTTGTGATAGTCGCCTTGGCAAGGGTGCGTCAACGCGCAGCCGGGACGGGAGGCAAGCGATACGGGCACAAGCTTGACTTGGCAGACCCCGCGCCCTAAATGGCGCCGATTGCCAGCACCCCTATCCCGCTGCATCTGCGGGGCCGTAGCTCAGTTGGGAGAGCGCCTCGTTCGCAATGAGGAGGTCAGGGGTTCGACCCCCCTCGGCTCCACCAGCGTTCCCCGCCATGGTGTCGATCGGTTTATGACAGCCCCGCCTCCGGACGGGGGGTTCGCTTCCTGAACTGTGACTGGCTTTCCGGTGATTGCTCACGCTTCATCGGTCGCGTTGGGGTCCACCAATTACTTCCCGATGCAGAAATCGCGGAAGATCACGTCCAAAATGTCCTCCACGTCGACGCGCCCCAGGAGCTTGCCGAGGGCGCGTGCGGCCAGGCGCAGCTGCTCCGCCACGATCTCCTCGCGCCCTTCCTTTGCCGCTATCTCCGCGCCCCGCAGAGCGCGCGACGCTTCATCGAGATGGGCGCGCTGGCGGGCCCGCGTCACCAGCGCGGGCTCAAGCGAGAAATGTTGCTCGCAGAAGCGAGCGATTGCGGCGATGAGCCCGTCAATGCCTGCCCCCGTCGTGCTGGACACCAAGTGGACGTTCTCGCCTGCCCGGCTTCGCGGCGCGCCTGGGCCGTCACCCAAAAGATCGATCTTGTTGATCACCCGCCAAACCTGCGCGCCCGGCGCCACCCCGACCAACCCCGTGTCGGGCGCTGCCTGCGCCGTGGCGTCGACCACCCACAGCACGAGGCTCGCGGCCGCCGCCTGCTCGGTCGCCCGGCGCACGCCCTCGCGCTCCACGGGGTCATCAGTTTCGCGGATCCCTGCGGTGTCGAGCACGATAACGGGGTAGCCGCCGAGATCGAGATGCAGCTCGAGCACGTCGCGGGTCGTCCCGGGGAAAGGCGACACGATGGCTGCCTCGCGCCGCGCCATCCGGTTAAACAGCGTCGACTTGCCGGCATTGGGCGGCCCGGCAATGGCAACGCGCAGTCCCTCGCGCAGCCGCTCGCCGGATGCGGCACAGGCGCACGCGATCTCGTCGGCGAGCGGACGGACGAGGTCGAGCGCGCGCGCCACGGTCTCTCCCGGGACGTCGCCCTCGTCGGGAAAATCGATGCCGGCCTCGACCAGCGCCAGCGCCTCGATCAGCCGCGAACGCCAGGTCTCGGCGCGCTCGCCGAGCAGGCCCGCGAGATGCGAGAACGCCTGCCGCCGCTGGGCCTCAGTCTCCGCGGCAACAAGATCGGCGAGCCCTTCCACCGCCGTCAGATCCATGCGGCCGTTCTCGAACGCGCGGCGCGTGAACTCTCCCGCCTCCGCCGGACGCAAGCCCTCAATTTTTCCCAAGGCGGCGAGCGTCGCCGCGATCACCGCGCGGCCGCCGTGAACGTGCAGCTCCGCCATGTCCTCGCCCGTCTCGCTGCGCGGGCCGGGGAACCAGAGGGCGAGCGCCTGGTCGATCGCCTCGCCGCCTGAGGGATCGCGCACGCGCGCAAGCGCCGCAAGACGCGGGCGCGGGAGCCGGCCGATCAGCGCCGCGAGCGCCGCACCCGCGCGCGGGCCGCACACGCGAACGACGGCAATCGCAGCCGGCGGGCGGCCGGAGGAGAGGGCGAAGATGGTGTCGCGAGCGGCGCTCACGGGGCAAAGCTCCCAACACCGATACGGACCGAGGTCAAATACGGCTCAATTTCAGCTTGAGGTCACGCTGGATGTAGATCTCGAGAAAGCCAGGCAGCAATCCTGCGCGCACCATCTGCTCGAACGGCTCGCAGTAGCGTGCGTCCGGCGCATCGGTCAAAAGGACGATGCTCCACAGGTTCAAGGGCGCGCGCTCCGACCCGCCTGCACCGTGGCGGACGTGAAACAGCGGCTGGAACGGACTCGCCACGAGAGCATTGCCGCTTTCTTCAACCATCCGCGGCCGGCCCAGGAAATAGATCGTCTGCGTGGCGTCGCTGACGAAAACATCCTCCAGCACAAGTCCTTGCTCCGGCGTAATCCATCCCCGCTGCAGTGACGACCGACAAAAGCGCGTGGAGCCGTCAGGCAGCGTCGTTCGGCCCCAGGAGCGCGCCTGCGAAACGACGTAGGGGATGTAGGTGCGCGGGTCCCACGCTTTCTTGGTCTCCATGTCCCAGATCATGGCACGCGTCAGCGGCTGCTCCGGGCTGAGGCGATATTTTTCTTTCAGGACCTTGTTGACGTCGACTGGCGGAAGCTCGAACCGCGTGCTCGACGACGCGTTCCAGGCCTCGTCGAACTCGCGTTCCGCCGAGTCGAATGCAATATCCGATGCCGTGGTCATCGAGTCCTCCGCTTTACGCATCGTGGCGATTGCCAAAGCTGGCAGAATGGTGATTCGTACGCCAGAACCCTGCTGTCCCACCCCGCGCGCGCCCGTGATCCGCGATGATCGACAAGCTGCTGGACAGAATGGTCCAGGCCATTGAGCTCCTGCTGGCGCTTGCCTTCATTGCCGCCGTGCTCCTGAATTTCACGAATGTCCTGGGGCGCTACCTGCTCGGGGTGTCGTTGCTTGGCTCCGACGAAGTTCAGGTTTTCATCATGGTGGCGATGACCTTTCTGGGCGCCGCCGTCGTGGCGCGCCGACAGGAGCATCTACGCATGGACGTTCTCGTCAAGCATGCGCCGCAACCGCTTCGTTTCATGCTGCGCATCTTCGAGCAAATCCTTCTGATTGTGCTCGCCGGCTTCGTGGTCCGCCAGTCCGCCTTCTACGCCACGCAGATGTTCAGGCTGGGCCGGACCAGCGACATGGCCAGCATCCCGATGTGGATCCCCCACGGCACCGTGACGCTGGGCTTTGCCTTAATGCTGCTGATCGCCTGTTGGCGGCTCGTGAGCATCAGTGCGAGACGCGAGCCGGCGCATGCGGCACCCGCCGACGGCAAGGTATGGGAATGACATTCGCGCTGGTGGTGGTGCCGATCGCGCTCCTTCTCCTCGGCTTTCCCATCTTCATGGTGCTGCTGACCGCCGTGACGGTCGCGGTCGTGTTCTTCATGAACGTGCCGCTCGCCATCGTGCACCAGAATCTGTTCGGGTCGGTCAACGCCACGCCGCTTCTGGCGGTGCCGTTCTTCATCTATGCCGGCGAGCTGATGGGCCGCGGCAGCGTTGCCCAGCGGCTGGTCGATTTTGTGCACGCCGGCGTCGGCGCCGTTCGCGGCAGCCTTGGCGTCACTGCCGTTGGCACTTCTGCGATCTTCGGCGCGATCTCGGGCGCGAGCGCCGCGACGGTGGCAACGATCGGCAAGGTCATGGTACCCGCGATGCGGCGTGCCGCCTATCCCGAGGCCTTCACGGCCGGACTGATCACCGCCGTGGGCGCCATCGACGTGATCATTCCGCCCAGCATTCCCATGATCGTCTATGGTGCGGCGGCGGAGGAATCGGTTGCGCGGCTTTACGCGGCGGGCGTCTTCCCCGGGCTGATGATCGCCGCGATGATTGCAGCCTATGTCGTCTGGCGAGCCAAGCGCGAGGGCTTCGGCTCGCCCGAGCCGTTCGATCTCTCGCGCTTTCTCCGCGCGGCGGTCCGCAGCGTCTGGGCGCTCGGCGCGCCGGTCATCATCCTGGGCGGCATCTATGGCGGCGTGTTCTCCCCGACCGAGGCAGCGGCCGTGGCCTGCGTCTATGCCGCGCTCGTCACCGCATTTGTGTTTCGCGAGCTGGGCTGGCACGACATCGTCGAGGCGGCGGCTGCAACCGTGCTGTTCACCGGCCAGATTCTCATCATCGTGGCCTGCGCGGGGGTCTTCGCCTGGCTGCTGACGGTGAACCAGCTTCCGGCCACCCTGACCGCCTGGCTGCAGTCGCTGCATGTCTCGCCATGGATGCTGCTTCTTGCCATCAATGTTCTGCTGCTGGCAGTCGGCTGCTTCCTCGATCCGCTGTCCGCCATCCTGCTGCTGAGTCCGCTGCTTGTACCACTGGTGAGAGCGGTTGGAATCGACACCGTGCATTTTGGCATTGTGGTCACTGTCAACCTCGCGATCGGCCTGTTCCACCCGCCGTTCGGCATCAACATCTTCGTCGCGCAGTCGGTGCTCGGCCTCAAGCTGGAGACGATCTATCGGGGCATCATCCCGTTCGTGTTCATCTATCTCCTTGCGCTTGCGCTCATCACCTATGTTCCGGAAATCTCGCTCATCGGGGTGCGCACGCTGCTTGCGAAGGGCTGAACATGCGACAATGCAGAACGACAGGGAGGACAGAGATCCACGCGATCATTCATTTGACCGCAGCCGGGCTGACCGCAGGCGCGCTTCTTGCCGTGCCCGCGCGCGCGCAGCCGTTCACCATGAAGCTGTCGCAGCCGACCATCAACGACGTCACCTATGAGTATTTCAAGCGGATGAAGGCCGGCATCGAGCAGCGCTCGACCGGCAGGGTGAAGGTCGACATCTATCCCGCGAACCAGCTTGGCCAGCTTCCCGCTGTGGTCGAGGGGGTGGCGATGGGCACAATCGAGGCCGCGGCCTCCGCCAACGGCTTCTGGATCAGCCTCGAGCCGCGCTTCCAGGTGCTCGATGCGCCCGGTCTGTTCGACAGCGTCAGCCACGGCTTCAAGATGCTCAACGATCCCGACATCCGCGCCCGGCTGGCCGGCTGGGGCTCCGAAAAGGGCATCGAACTGCTCGCGCCGTGTCTCTACAGCCCGCTCATGCTGCTCAGCCACAAAGGCATTCGCGGCGTGCCCGACTTTCAGGGTCAGAAAATCCGCACCCAGGGCGGCGCACCCATTCAGGTCGAGCCGCTCAGGAAGGTCGGCGCCATTCCGGTGTCGTTGCCGCTCGGCGAAGCGCTGCCGGCGATGCAGAACAGGACCATCGACGGCATGGTCGGCGCCGCTGCCCCCTATGTCGCATTCAAGTATTACGACATCGCCAAGCCGATGACGTATCTCCCCGCCACCCTGTTCGCAGCCCCGGTTGTCGTCAATCGCCAGTGGCTCAAATCGGTGGGGCCGGAGCTGGAAAGGATTGTCCGCGAGGAATCACGCAAGGCAGAGGAGGTGTTCGGCGAGTGGAACATCAACGATATCGCCGCCAAGGAGGAGGCCTGGAAAAAGAACGGTGGCGAGATCATCACCATGTCGGCCGAGGAATCGAAACGCTACATCGATACGGTGTCTCCGGTAGCGGCGTCGATCCTCTCAGCCAATGCAAAGGTCAAGGAAGATTACGAGGCGCTACTCGCCGTCGCAACGAAGTATCGTCAATGAGTGGCGGAGCCGGAATGCCGCCCTATCGGCAGCGCGTCGAATTCGGCGACTGTGACCCCGCTCAGGTCGCGTACTACCCGAATTTTTTCCTCTGGCTCGACCGCAGCACGCACGCCCTGTTCGAAACAGCGGGCGTGCCGATGCGGGAAATGATGCAACGGCGCCGCATTGGTGTGCCGCCCGTTCGCGTCGAGATCGACTTTCTCAGCCCCGCGGCCTGGGGAGATACGCTGGAGATCGTTTCAGCGGTGGAAAAGCTGGGACAGCGCTCGGTGACCATCACTCATGTTATTAAGGGGGCGGACGGCAGGTTGATCGCGCGCGCAACGGAAACGCGAGCGTTCGTCTCGATCGAACACGAGCCGGTCCATCGGGCGACTGCTACCCAGATTCCCGACGACGTGCGAGATGCGCTTTCGCGCCTGCCGTCCGGCGGCTGAGGGCACCGTTATGATGCGCGCGCCAATGCCGCCGTCCTGGTCACCGGGGCAAGCCCGAGCATCTCCCGCGCTTCGGCCGCGGTCGCCGGCTCCGCTCCCAGCTCGCGGATGATCCGCACCGTGCGCGCCACGAGCTCCTCGTTGGTCGCGAGACGCCCGCGGCTGTAATAATTGTTGTCCTCGAGGCCGACGCGGACGTGCCCGCCGAGCAGGATGGCGTGGGTGGTCGCGGGCAGCTGCGCGGTGCTGATGCCGCTCACGCAGAAGATCGAATCCTTCGGCAGATGGTCGACCATATGCTGCAGGATCTTGGGCGTGTAGGGGTAGCCGCCCTGGAACCCCATCGCTCCCAGGACCATGTTCACGTAGTAGGGCTTGCGGTCGAACCCGGCTTCGATCAGGCGCGTGGTGTCCTGCAGGATGTGGGCGAGGCTGAACACCTCCCATTCCGGCTTGACGCCCTTTTGCTTGAAGAGCTGCGCCATCTGCGTGCAGCGGTCGGGCTCGGTGACCATCAGGAGCTTGCGCTCGTTGAACAGCGCCATGATGGTGTGGCAGTCGAATGTCACCATCTCGCAGTAGGGGGCCTCGCAGCCCTTGAGGCGCTCCTCGAACACGATCTCCTCGAGGCCCGGGCGCAGCTCGCGCACCATGTCGCCGTTCACTCCGCCGCCGGTCGAATTGTTGATGATGATGTCGCAGCGCTCGCGAATGGCGCTGTTGATCTTTCCGTACACCTCGGGGCTGCAGGTCGCCTCGTCATCGGGCCGGCGCGCATGCACGGCCACGATGCTGGCGCCTTCGTTGTAGCAGCGCTGCACAGCCTCCGCGATCTCCAGCGGCTGGGTGGGCAGATTGGGGTTTTGCTTCTTGCTTGCCATGCCCCCGGTCGGGGCAATGGTCACCATGACCTTTAGTGTGACCATGACGTGCTCCTCGCTTATGATTGAACCCTAAAAAATTTGTTGTTTGCCTCAGGCGCGCGCCGTCTTTCTTTGTCCCGCGGCTGCCGCGCAGCAAGTCCCTCGAAGGCGCCGGTCAGGAACGGCAGTGCGTAATCGTAGGCGCGCTCGAGATCGCGGCTGTCATAGGCGCGCCTTGAGATCGCGCCAAGCAAACCGTTGGCTGCGAACATGCCGAACATGATGGAGACGAGATGCACATAGCCGCGCGCGGCCGCCTCTTTGGTCAATCGCGGCTCCGCCTCGATCAGCGCCTGCAGGATGAGCTCCTGCGTCTCTCTGAAATGCCGCGTGATCAATGCAGTCCAGCGCTGCGCTTGCCCGGTTTGCGCCAGCAGGCGGCCATAGGCGTGCCAGCCGGGCCCGCCGTGCAGCATCAATTCAAGGTACGGCCGCAGGAAGACCTCGATCACCTGCCGCAAACCGGGCGTGCCGGTCAGCGCGTCATATGCAGCCCGGCGGGCGCTGTTGAGCTCCTGGGAACGCCGAGCGATGATGCCCTCAAACAGCTTCTGCTTGCTGTCGAAATGATAGTTGATCAGGCCGAGCGGGACCCTCGCCCTTGCGGCCACATCGCGCATCGAAACCGTGTCGAAACTCGCCGCCGCGAAAAGATATTCCGCCGCATCCAGTATCGCCACTCTGGTTTGCTCGCCGCTGCGCAGGCCTTCACTCCCGATCCCGGGTCATTGACAGGCAACTTGAACGGTTGTTCAAGTATAATGCGAAGGCGCCGGCATGGCGAGCGAAATTTCGCAAGCGGCCGGGATGCGGCCGGCGGGAAGAACTCTCGGCGTCGGAGCAGGAGCGCAGGCCGCGGGGAGAGAGAGCAGGTGGGCTTTCTGATCGGAACCGATGTCGGCGGCACCTTTACCGATGTCTGGGTCGCAACCGACGACGGCGAGGCGCGCGTCTTCAAGTCCCCGACCACACGCGACGTGCTTGGCGGCGTGCTCGATGCGATCACGCTCGCTGCCCAATTCTACAGCCTGAGCTTTGAGGAATTCTGCGGCCGCATCGAGCGGTTCGGGCATGGCACCACGGTCGGCCTGAACGCGCTCCTCACCGGCCATGCGGCAAGGACGGCGGTCCTTACCACCAGAGGTTTCGGCGACACGCTGGAGATCGGCCGCCTCAAGCGCCAGACCTCCGGCATGAATGAACTGGAGCGTACCGACGCCTATCTGCGCAATCGTGTCCCGCCGCTGGTGCCGCGCGATCTCGTGCTCGAGGTCGACGAGCGAATCGACGTGAAAGGCACGGTGATCAAGGCGCTCGATGCGGCGGAGGCGCGCGCCCAGGTTCGCAAGCTGAAGGATCGCAACATCGAAGCGGTCGCGATCTGCACCTTGTGGTCCACGCAAAACCCGTCGCACGAGCAGTCGCTGCGCGAGATCGTTCTCGACGAGTTGCCGGGCGTATTCGTCAGCATGTCGCACGAGATCTCTCCGGGAGTGGGCGAATACGCGCGCATGTCGACCACCGCCGGCAACGCCGCCCTCGGGCCGCTGGCGGGCCGCTATCTGTCGAGCCTCGAGGCCAGGCTGCAGCAGGCCGGCATGAAGGCGCCGGTGCTCATGATGACTTGCGCCGGCGGCGTGTTGCCCACGGCCGTGCTGGCCGAGCGCCCGGCCTATGCCTTGTTCTCGGGCCCCGCGGGCGGCGTGATGGGCTCGCGCGCAACCGGCGCGCAGGCGGGATTCGAAAACATTGTCACCATGGACATCGGCGGCACGAGCTTCGATGTCGGGGTGATCGTGTCCGGCAAGCCGATCATGCGTTCGGAGATCTCGGTGGCGGGCGCCGACATTCGCGTGCATTCGATCGATGTCCAGTCGATCGGTGCCGGCGGCGGCTCCATCGCCTATGTGGAATTCGGCGAGCTGCGGGTGGGCCCGCGCAGTGCCGGGGCCGAGCCAGGCCCCGCCTGCTACGGCCGCGGCGGCAGGCACCCGACCGCGACCGACGCCGACCTCGTGCTCGGCGTGCTCGATCCCGACAATTTCATCGGCGGCCGCATGAAGCTCGATGTTGACGCCGCGCGTCGCGCCATCGACCAGCACGTGGCGAAGCCGCTCGGGATGAGCATTGTCGAGGCGGCCTGGAGCATCCGTCAAATTCTCGACAGCCGCATGGCTGATCTGCTTCGCCGCATGACCATCGAGCGCGGCTACGATCCGCGCGATTTCACCCTGCTTGCCAACGGCGGCGCCGGTCCGTCGCACGCCTGGGTGCTGAGCGAGGAGCTTGGGCTCGAGAGCTTCGTGGTGCCGGCCGCCGCCACCGCCGAATCAGCGTACGGCACCGGCAATTCGGACCTCGGCTTCACCGCCGAGCGGCCCGCCTACGCCCGCGTCTCGCCGGGCGCCGTGCCGAACGCCCAACAGTTGGCAGGGATCACGGCCGCGCTGCAGTCAGCAACGAAGGAAGTGCGCGAGCATCTTGCGCTGGCCGAGCCGAAGGGCACTGTTGGGCTGGAAGCCTTCGTCGCCATCAAGTTCCGCGGCCAGACCAATCATCTTGATATCCCGTTACAGGACGACAGCTTCACCCTCGATTCCTTCCACGCGGTCACGCGCACCTTCGAGCGGCAATACGAGACGCTGTTCGGCCGTGGCGCGGCCTTCTCCAGCGCCGGCTACGAGCTGATCGGCGTGCGCGTGATGGGCACCGCCCCCCTCGCCCGACCCGCGTTTGCCGCAAAGGGCGAAAAATTTGAGCCGCGCGGCAGGCGTCCGGTCGTGTTCCGCGACGCCAAGGTGCCAGTTGAGACGGCAATCTACCGCACCTCTTTTCCGAAGGACGGTGAAAGCGCAGAGGGCCCTGCGATCATCGAATATCCCGGCCAGAGCGTGGTGGTGCCGCCCGGCGCCAGCGCCAGGTCCGATCGTTTCGGCAACATCCACGTGCGGCTCGCGGCATGAACGAGATCAACGCCGTCACCTTCGAGGTCATTCGCAATCGCCTGGTCGCAATCGCCGACGAGATGCGCATCGCGCTGCAGGCGGTCTCCGGCTCGCCGACCGTGACCGAGGCGTCCGACTTCTTCACTGGCCTGTTCCTGCCGGACGGCTCGGTCGTGTCCATGGGATTTCAGGTCTCGTTCCAGGCGCCGGTTTGCGGCCAGGTGATCCGCCACACCAATTGCAGGCCGCAGCTCAAGGTGAGGGACGGCGACATCTTCATCGGCAACGACCCGTATATCGGGGCGCTGCACCAGAACGACGTGCAGATGATCGGGCCGATCTACGCCGACGGCGAGGTCATCGCCTGGGCCGGGGTGGAAGCGCACGAGACCGACGTCGGCGGCATGGATTTCGCGAGCTGGTGCCCGAAGGCGCGCGAGGTGCATCAGGAAGGGATTCGTATCCCGTGCGTGAAGCTCATTGACCGGGGCGAGATGCGCGAGGACGTGCTGGAGATGATCGTCACCGCCTCGCGCCTGCCCGATGCGCTCGGGCTCGACATCCGTGCCTTCATCGCCACCGTGAATGTTGCGCGCCGCAGGGTGGGAGAGCTCATCGCCCGCTATGGCACGAAAACGCTCACTGCGGTCATGCGCCGCATGATTGCTTCATCGGAGGCGCGCCTGCGCGCCCGCCTGCGCGAGCTGCCGGATGGGGCGGTGCATGCCGCGGACTTCATCGAGCACGACGGGCACCAGAACGTTCTCTACAAGATCGACTGCAAGGCGACCAAGCGTGGCGATACGCTCACGCTCGATTTCTCCGGCTCGAGCAAACAGGCGCCGGGCTTCATCAATGCAACACGAGCGGGGCTCGTCGGCGGCTGCGCCGGCGGCATCCTCACCACGCTCGGCTTCGACATCCAGTGGAATCAGGGCCTGCTCGATCCGGTGAAGATCGTGGCCCCGGATGGGCTGATCTGCACCGCGCAGTTCCCCGCACCGGTCGGCTCGGCCACGGTCGAGACCATCTGGTCGGTCAGCAACGCCGTGATGGCGGCGCTCAACAAGCTGCTCGCCGCCTCGCCCAAATATCGCCATCGCGCCCAATGCATCAGCGACGGCTGCATGGCGACGTTCAATCTCGGCGGCATCAATCAGTATGGCGAGCCGTTTGGCCTTCACCTCATGGACCCGCTTGCCGCGGGCTCCGGCGCCTTTGCCAGCAAGGACGGCATCGATGCCGGCGGCCCGATCACGTCGCCGGTCTCGTGCATCGCCGACGTTGAGCGCAACGAGCAGGCGGTGCCGCTGTTCTATCTGCACCGCAGGCTCACCCCCGACACCGGCGGCGCCGGCAAATATCGCGGCGGGCTCTCGGGCGAGGTGGCGCTCACCCTCGGCGGCATCCAACAAGCGATGGCGCTGGTGATGACCCATGGCGCCGAGGTACCAAACACGCAGGGGCTCGCCGGCGGATGGCCGGGCTCGACCGTGGTGCAGTCGATGGGCCGCAATGCGATCGAGAACGGGGTGCCAAGGAACGGCCGCTCGGAGCGCTTTGGTCCGAAGCCGGGGCTCATGCCCATGACCAGCCGCGATGTCTTCTCCGTGATCTGGCAGGGCGGCGGCGGCTGGGGCGATCCCCTGGATCGTGCGGCGGACGCGGTTGCGCGCGATGTCATCGCGGGAGCGGTGACCGCGGAGACTGCGCGCGAGATTTACGGCCTCATCCTCAACGGCACTGGCGTCGACAAGCCCGCGACCGGGCGCCAGCGCGAGAATATTCGAAAGGCTCGCGTCGGCAATTTCGATGCCGACCCCGCGCGGCGCTCCGCCGCCAAGCCGATTGCCTTGCTGAGCGAAGGATTGTTCGTTGCGCGGGACGAGCGCGGCACCCATGTCGTCACCCGCGCCGGCTACATCCTGTCAACCGGCGATACCGCCTGGCGTAGGGGCGCGAAGTCCGTCACCTATGCAAAGCTGCCGGAGCGCTATCGCATCGATCTGCACGAGGACCTGCGCTGCACCGTCCATTATTGCCCGGCGAGCGGCGCGCAGCTGGCGGTCGATTTTCATCGCAAGGACGAGATGCCCGTGCATGATCTGCTGCTCGACCTCGAATCGATTGCGGCGATCGCCTCTGCGCCATGAGACCGGCACGACAATCGGCATTGTTCCTGGCCTGCGCCATCGTGGCGCTCGTGTTGCTCATGCCGATGGCCGGCGCGCAGGCCTGGCCCGACCGCCCCGTGCGCATGCTGATTGCCTTTCCCGCGGGCGGCACCATCGACACGCTCGGCCGCATCCTGGCGCAGAAGCTCACGGAGACATGGGGCCAGAACGTCGTGATCGAGAACCGGCCCGGCGGGGGCGGCAATATCGGCGCTGCAGCCGCGGCGCGCTCGCCGCCTGACGGCTACACGCTCCATCTCGGCGCTCAGAGTCTCGCGGTGAACGCGACGCTGCAGCCGAGCCGGGAGTTCGACCCGGTTGTCGATTTCGATCCCATCATGCTGGTCGCCACCGCGCAGGACGTGCTGCTGGTGCCGCTGTCCTCACCGTTTCATTCCGTCGCCGAGCTTATCGCGTACGCAAAGCAGCATCCCGGCGAGCTCAACTACGGCTCGCTGGGGACCGGCACCAGCGGGCATCTCGCCACCGTCATGTTCTGCGATCTCGCCGGCATCAGGCTCCAGCACGTGCCCTATACATCGGTCTCGCAGGCGACGACCGACATCATATCGGGGCGGCTTGCCGTGTTCCTGCCCACCCTCGGTGGCCACATCGGCAACATCCCCGCCGGCCGGCTGCGCGCGCTTGCAGTCTCGGGGCCGACGCGCGCGGTGCAGCTTCCCGACGTGCCGACCTTCAAGGAGCTGGGTGTGAAATTCGTCGACGAGACCAGCTGGTATGCGTTGTTCGCGCCGAGGGGGACGCCTTCCGACATCATCGCCAAGGTCAATGGCGACGTCGAGCGCATCCTGGCGCTGCCCGACGTGAGGGAACGCGGCGTGACGCTCGGCTACCGCTATGTCGGCGGCCCGCCCGAGCGGCTCGCCTCGTTTCTCCAGAGCGAGATCGCCAAATGGGCCGAGCTCGCCCGGAGCGCGTCGCTGAAGTGAGGTGAGGAGGCTGCTGCTTCCAAACCGGCACGGTTAAGCGGCAAATGCACTTTCCCATAAACGATGTCGATGCCGAGCATGATCGTGCCTTGCTCCACACGCCGCATGGCAGGGTAAAGCTGAGACTGGAACCTCGGTTTGTGATGGACGTTTCTGCAGCTGTAGCGATCTCCCTCGGGCGGAACCTGCGCCAGGATTGCCGGAAGCGCGAATGAACGAGATCAGAACGACATGCTGTATCGTCGGCGGGGGGCCCGCCGGGATGATGCTTGCAATCCTGTTGGCGCGCGCGGGCATTCCTGTTGTTGTGCTTGAAAAGCATGAGGATTTCCTGCGCGATTTCCGTGGCGATACCGTCCATCCCTCCACGCTTGAATTGATGCACGAACTCGGATTGCTCAAGGAGTTCCTTGCGCTTCCGCATTCGACCGTGCGGCAAGTGTCATTGCAAATCGGAGATGATCACCTGATCGTCGGGCACTTCGAGCATCTGCCCGTGCGTTGCAAGTTCATCGCGCTGATGCCGCAGTGGGACTTCCTCAATTTCCTGGCCGATCACGCGAGGCGCTATCCGAGCTTCGATCTGCGGATGCGCACAGAGGCGGTCGGCCTGATCCTCGACGGCGACCGGGTCGCCGGCGTCCATGCAACCACGCCGGACGGTCCGATCGAAATCCGTGCTGACCTGACCGTCGCCTGCGATGGCCGCCATTCAACGCTGCGTGAACGCGCCGGGCTGAGCGTTGAAAACCTGGGCGCGCCCATGGACGTGATGTGGTTTCGCATGTCTCACAATAACAACGATCCCGCCGAAGTCGTAGCTCACGTCGAAAGCGGATGCATGCTGGTCATGCTCAACCGTACCGACTACTGGCAATGCGCTTATGTGATCCCGAAAGGCACCGCCGGTGAGGTGGTACAGGCCGGTCTCGGTAAATTCCGCAACAGCGTCGGGGAGATCGCGCCGTTCCTGCGCGACCGGCTGCAGGAAATCGACAGCTGGGAGAACGTGAAGCTGCTGACTGTCGAAGTCGATCGTTTGCGACAATGGTATCGGCTCGGTCTCATTTGCATCGGCGATGCGGCGCACGCCATGTCGCCGATCGGCGGCGTCGGCATCAATCTCGCGGTGCAAGACGCAGTAGCTGCCGCCAACATTCTCGCTGATCCGTTGCGGCGCGGAACGGTGACCGTCAACACGCTCAAACAGGTCCAGCAACGCCGCCAATTTCCAACTCGGGTAACCCAGGCTCTGCAGATTGTCATGCAGAATAATTTGATCGGGCCGGCACTCGCGAACAAAGGCAAGCGGCCGCGGGCCCCGCTGTTCATGAAAATGATGCAATGGCCGCTGTTGCGACGAATCCCCGGACGGCTGCTCGCCTACGGGGTGCGGCCAGAGCACATTCGTGTGCCGGCGGCGTGAGCCGGAGGCGCAAGCTTTGCCACAAACCATTGGAGGAAATATTGGAGCTCGTGACCCACAAGAAGTGGAAAGGCGGCCGTCTGATGCCATGGGGCAAGGGCACAGTCGTCACGGGAGCGAAAGGATTTGTCTTTCTGTCCGGCAATACCGCAACTGCTGACGATTACGATCCATTCAAGAAGGGAGGCGGCGCCGTAGGAGACGCGGCGGCACAGTGGCATAACATACTCACAAATATAAAGTCCGATTTGGAGGAGCTCGGCACTTCGCTGGATCATTTGATCAGGCTTACCTTCTTTGTGAAGGGACCGTTCCCCAACGGAGGCGTGCTGAGTTCTCCTAATTTCCGTCTGGACGTGCTGGACGAATTCTTTGCTCGGCATTGCTCAAAACACTGCAGCTACAACAATCCTCCGCCCTCGGAAGTGATCGGGGTTGCGGCACTTGCACATCCCGACCTCGTGATTGAAATAGTAGCAGTTGCGGCGGTGCCTGATTAGGCTCGTCCAGGCCGAGGCCGGCCCGCTTGAAAACTCGCAACGAACGCGATGCGGAATGGCTCCTCCGCCGCAACAATTGGGGGAGCAAGGAGCTGGATCCCATGGCTGAAGCCACAAGACCGCGCGTCATAGGGCTCAATCACATCGCGCTGGAGGTCGGCGATATCGAGGAGGCGCTGGCGTTTTATGGCCGGCTGTTCACGTTCGAGCTGCGCGGCAAAAGCGAGTCCATGGCCTTCATCGATCTAGGCGATCAATTCATTGCGCTTCAGAAAGGCCGTAAGCAGCCCCCGGACGATGGTCGCCATTTCGGCCTGGTCGTCGAGGACAAGCAGGCGGCGCGCAAGGCGCTCAAGGCCGCTGGCGTCACCCTGCTGGATGGACGCTTCCTGGATTTCCGCGATCCCTGGGGCAACCGCATCGAAATCGTGGGCTATGACAACATCCAGTTCACGAAGGCGCCTAACGTGCTGCGTGGCATGGGCCTTGCGCACCTCGGCAAAAACGCAAATGCCAAAGCGGAATTGGCCCGCAAGCGGATGGCGCCCGACAGCTGAACAGGACGCCAGTGGCGTTGCTTGAGCATTTTGGCCTCGCCCTGCGCCCACTTATAGAATTCGACGCCAAGTGGGAGAGAGCGACCTCCTCCTCCCCTCGCGTCTCGCCACGATGGCCTAACATTTGCGGCCCTGATTCTGAATCGAACGGCGTCTTGGTTTGTCGTCCTGACCGGCTCCGGAACGAGCCTGCCACGGCGTGGAGCCCAGACGCTCGATCAAAAAGTCGAGAAAAGCCCTGACCTTCGGCGCCTGATGGCGGCCGGGGGGCAACAGCGCCCACAGCGGATATTTTACCGGATCCTGAGCATCCTGCAGCAGCGGCTCCAGCTTTCCCTTGTGGATTGCGTCGGCGACCACGTGCTCGCTCAGCCGCAGAATGCCCGCCCCTTCGATGGCCAATCCCAGCAGCATGTCGGCGCTGTCGGCGCTGACCGCCCCCTTGACCTGCACCCGCACCGGCTCGCCATCCACTCGAAACGGCCAGCTGGCCGATTCCGGGTTGCGGCTTAACGTCAAGCAGGAATGATGCGCAAGATCGGCTGGATGCAGCGGCCGGCCGTGCCGCGCGAGATAGCCCGGGCTCGCGCATACGACGCGCGAGAGGTCGACGATCTTGCGCGCAACGAGGGCAGAGTCGTTCAGCTCGCCCATTCGAAGCGAGATGTCCACGTTTTCGCCCACGATGTCGACCGCCCGGTTGGTCACCAGAAAATCGAATGTGATTTTTGGATAGCGACTGAAAAAATCCTGCAACACCGGCACGAGATGGTGGACGGCAATGACCGGAAATGTATGCACGCGCAGGTGTCCGCGCGGGGACAGGCGTGCCGACGCAACATCTGCTTCCGCGGACTCGATGGCGGCAATAATCTCGCGCACATGCTCAAGATAGATTTCTCCCTCGGCGGTCAGGGCCAAACGCCTCGTTGTGCGATTGATGAGGCGCACGCCGAGGCGAGCCTCCAGCCGGCTGATGAGCTTTGCCACCGCCGACGGCGACAAGCCTGCGTCCTCGGCAGCGGCGGCGAAGCTCCCGCGCTCTGCCACGCGCTGGAAAATGGCCATCTCGCTTATGGAATTGGCCATTCGCGAAATTCCTTCGTGAGTGATGGGAATTCATTGCTGATTATCTCCGGCGTGTAAACGCATACCTTGCGTGCTCAGGCCATAGCTCGCCTCGTGATTGTCGCGAGCTCTCAGTGGCCTCGATGCCGAGGACATCAAGACGATGCCATACCTTCAGCTCGATCTTCCCAAGCACTTTTCCCTCAACGCCAAGCGCGACCTCGCCCGGCGACTGGGCGATGAATACGCCCGCATCATGCAGACAACGCCCGAGCTTGTGACCGTCGCCTTTCGCGAGCTGGGCGAAGGAGGGGTCTGGGCCTGCGGCGCGGGTGCCCCCGAGCCGGCGGCGCTGATCTCCTGCGACATACGGCGCGGCCGGCCGCCCGAGCAGCGGGCGGAGCTGGCCGAGGCCCTGATCGATTCCTGCGTCGAGGCATTAGGACTGCGCAGCGACCGCCTCGCCGTCGAGTTCACGCAGCACACGAGCGACGAGATGTATCGAAAGGGGCGCGGCTGGGGCACCGAATGGAGCCCGGCCGAGGCAACGAGATTTGCAGGAGGGCACCTCGCATGACCCCCGCGCGGCTTCCAATCGACCCTTGCGAGCGGAGCCGAGGAGCGCGCCTGCGGTCCGGAAATGCATCATGTCTTTGAACGCACCAGCCAAAGCCTCCCGATCTCCGCAAGCGCCGGCGCAGCTTGATGCGCGAACGCGGCGTCTGATCGAGGCGCCCATCACCGCGACGCTTCTGCGCCTTGCCGCGCCCAACGTGCTGGTCATGGTGGCGCAAGCCTCCGTGGGGCTGATCGAGACCTATTTCATCGGCAAGCTCGGCACCGATGCGCTTGCCGGCGTCGCCCTTGTCTTTCCCGCGCTGATGCTGATGCAGATGATGTCGGCGGGCGCCATGGGCGGCGGCATCTCCTCGGCCATCGCGCGCGCCCTTGGCGCCAGGCGGCACGACGATGCCGACGCCCTGGCGCTGCATGCGCTTGCCATCGCGGCGATCCTTGGGCTTGTTTTCATGCTGGCCGTGCTCGGCGGTGGCTCCCGGCTTTATGCTGCAATGGGCGGCAGCGGCCGCTCGCTCGATGCCGCGCTGACCTACTCGAACGTGATCTTCTCGATCGCGATCCTGATCTGGCTGTTCAATTCGCTTGCCAACGTGATCCGCGGCACCGGCAATATGGCGGTGCCCGCGATCGTGACCTGTGCCGGCACCGCCGCGCTGCTCCCGCTGTCGCCGGCTCTCATTTTCGGATGGGGGCCATTCCCGCGCCTTGACATCGCCGGCGGCGCTGTGGCGGTCGTATGCTTCTACGCGCTGGGCAGCCTGGTGTTGTTCGCGTATGTGGCCACCGGGCGCAGCGTCGTGCGCCTCTCGCTGCACGGCCAAGGCGTTCGCTGGGCCTTATTCCGGGACATCCTGCGCGTCGGTGCGGTCGCGGCACTCATCACCATCGGCACCAACCTGACAATCGGCATCTCGACGGCGCTTGTCGGACAATTCGGGCCCGCCGCTGTGGCCGGCTACGGCACGGGTGCGCGGCTTGAATATCTGCTCATCCCGCTCGTGTTTGGATTGGGCGCGCCTCTGGTCGCCATGGTCGGAACCAATATCGGCGCCGGGCAGCGCGAGCGCGCGTTACGAACGGCCTGGATCGGCGCCGTCATGGCGGCGGGGCTCTGCGAATCGATCGGGCTCGCCGCCGCGATCTTTCCAAGGGCCTGGCTCGGCCTGTTTGACACCGACCCCGCGATGCTGGAGGCCGGCGCGCGTTATCTGCAGGTCGTCGGGCCCGTGTATGGACTGTTCGGGCTTGGGATGGCGCTCTATTTCGCATCGCAGGGGGCCGGTCGGCTGCTCTGGCCGCTCATTGCAAACCTTGCGCGCCTGGCGATCGCGGCTGGCGGCGGCTGGCTCGCGCTGCGTTGGAGCGGCAAAGTCTCCGATGTGTTCGCTGCCCAGGCTGCAGCGCTTGCCACCTTCGGTCTGGTCATTGCTGCAGCAGTGGCCAGCGGCGCCTGGTTCGGAAGCTTGAGCTTCTCGCGGCAACGCCACACGGGAGCTGGGGCGGGTCGCCCATGCAGAACTTCCGATTGCCGTACTGCGGTCAGCTATGGCTAGACGAGCGTTTCCCTGTTCGAAACATAAGACGCCGCGGTGACGAAAGGGACGACATGACCAGACAGTATTTTGAAGATTACGCTGTCGGCCAGGTCTTCAATTCCGGCCGGCTGCGGGTTGACAGGGAGGCGATCCTCGCCTTCGCCAGAGAGTTCGATCCGCAGCCTTACCATCTCGACGAGGAGGCGGGGCGCAACTCTGTTTTCGGGGGGCTGGTCGCAAGCGGCTGGCACACCGCGGCACTGACCATGCGGCTTCTTGTCGAGAGCGAGTTCAGACCGGCCGGCGGCATCCTCGGCGTCGGATTTGATGAGTTGAGCTGGCCGCGGCCGGTGCGGCCCGGCGATGAGCTCCACGTCAGGGTCGATGTGCTCGAAATACTGCCCTCAAAATCGCGCCCGGACCGCGGCTTGATCAGGGCGCGCAATACCACTCTCAATCACAGCGAGGAGGCGGTGCAGATTTTCACCGCCAAGCTTATCGTGCCGCGCCGCCCGGCGGAGGGAAAGCTGTAATTCCTCCGGTCCTTATTCCCGACCCCGTCATGCGCGGGCTTGACCCGCGCATCCATCAAAAAAGACTTCTTCGTCAAAGCGATGGATTGCCGGGTCGAGCCCGGCAATGACGAAGGAGGTCAATCCCAACGATCGCTGGTATAATTCCGCGGCCCTTAATTAACAGCGACAGGGCAGGAGTGAGCCCCCATCATGGCGAGCGACGACCGCTCCGTCTGGCTGGCCGCCGGCGTCCGCAGCCCTTTCGTGGGCGTCGACGGACCGTTTGCGCGCCGCGACTCGCTGACCCTGTCGGTGCCGGTCGTGCAGGCCATGGCGGCACGCGCCAGCGGCCCGATCGACTTCGGCGTCTGGGGCGCGGTGATCCCAAATCTCGCCTACGCCAACCTGGCGCGGGAAGTGTGGCTCGAGGCGAAGCTCGATCCACACGTGCCGACGTTTACGACCATCATGCAATGCAGCACCAGCATGGTCGGCGCCTTCGAAGCGGCGGGAATGCTGGCGCGCGGCAGCGCCGCTCTCGCATTGGTCGGCGGCGTCGAGAGCATGAGCCGGGTCCAGATCGGGCTCGGGCAAAATCTCTCCGACTGGATGCGCCGGGTCGGCCAGGCGCGCGATCTGAGACAACGCATCGGCGTCCTTCGCAAGCTGCGCCCGTCCGACATCCGGCTCTTCATTCCGGAGGTCAAAAATCGGGTCACCGGACGCAGCATGGGCGAACACACCGAGGACATGGCCAAGTCCTGGAACGTCAGCCGTCGCGAGCAGGATGAGCTCGCGCTCGAGAGCCACCAGCGCGCCGTTGCGGCACAGGATCGCGGCTTCTTTGCCGACCTGATCGTTCCTGTCGACGGGACGGCACGGGATCACTTTCCGCGCCGCGACACGTCCCTGGAAAAGCTCGCGCGATTGAAGCCGGCCTTTGACCGCACCAGCGGCCGCGGAACCCTCACCGCCGGCAACAGTTCGCCCCTTACCGATGGAGCGGCAGCGATCTGGGTGGCAACCGATGCCGGCCTGTCACGGCTGCCGGGCGCCACGCCGCGCGTGCGGCTCGTCGATTTCGAAATGGCGGCAATCGATATCTTCAATGAAGGACTGCTCATGGCGCCGGTCACCGCCATACCAAGGCTGCTGGCGCGGCACGGCTTGACGTTCGAGGATATCGCGCTGTGGGAGATCCACGAGGCGTTCTCGGCGCAGGTCGCCTGCCATATCAGGGCTTTGGAGGACAAGGAATATGTTCGCGTCAAGGCCGGGGTCGAGCATACCTTTGGAAGCTTCCCGCGCGATCGCATGAACCCGAATGGAGGCAGTGTTGCGCTCGGCCATCCCTTTGGAGCCACCGGCGCGCGGATCTTGAGTCAAGCCGTGAAGGAGCTTGCCGCGCTGCCGCATGGCAGCCGCGCTATTGTCAGCATCTGTGCGGATGGCGGTCTCGGTACCGTCGCACTGCTGCAGAATTGATGAGCTCGCGACTGCATGCGCGCCCGGCGATGGGACGAGCGCAGCGTCCGCGAGCGCTGGCGGCGCCGAGACGGCGATGAGCCAAATGCTGACGCCGCACCTGATCGGCAGCCAAAGGGAGCGCAGCCATGCCCGTAGACGGACTAATGACGTTGCCGAGCACTCACGGGCCGAAGGAGACCATGAGCAGACTCGAGGCCGCGGTTAAAGCAAAGGGGATGACCGTGTTCGCCCGCATCGATCATGCGGCGGGCGCCGCAGCGGTTGGCCTCCCCTTGCGCCCGACCGAGCTCCTGATTTTCGGCAATGCCCGAGCCGGCACCCCGCTCATGCAGTCGGTGCAAACGATCGCGATCGATCTGCCGTTGAAGGCGTTGGTCTGGCAGGACGACGCGGGCAGCACATGGCTATCGTACAGCGATCCAAGGTGGCTCGCGAAGCGCCACGGGGCCGGACACGAGCTCGATGCGGCGGTGAACGGCATGGCCGCCGCGCTAGATGCGGTGGCGCAAACGGCCACCACATCGCAATAGAATACACGTAGCAGAAGAATTCTGACGTGGCGGACACCGGGTTCCCATCATGAAGACCTACAGGATTGCCGCCATGGGCGGTGATGGGATCGGCCCGGAGGTCGTGCAAGCCGGCGTGCAGGTTCTCGGTGTCTGTGCCGAGCGCGACGGCGGCTTCAGGCTGGAATTCCAGGATTTTGACTGGGGCTCCGACTATTACAGGAAGCACGGCGTGATGATGCCAGCCGACGGCGCCGACCAGCTCCGCAAGTTCGACGCCATCCTGTTCGGCGCGGTGGGGGCGCCCGACATCCCCGACCACATCACGCTGTGGGGCCTGCGTCTCGCGATCTGCCAGCCGCTCGATCAATACGCCAACGTGCGCCCGACCCGCATCCTGCCCGGCATCACGAGCCCGCTGCGCAACGTCTCCGGCCCCGAGCTCGACTGGGTGATCGTGCGCGAGAATTCCGAGGGCGAATACTCCGGTGTCGGCGGACGCGTGCACAAGGGGCTGCCGGAGGAAGTTGCCACCGATGTCTCGATCATGACGCGTTCCGGCGTGGCCCGGATCATGCGTTTTGCGTTCAGGCTGGCGCAGTCGCGGCCGCGCAAGCTCCTCACCGTGGTCACCAAGAGCAATGCCCAGCGTCATGCCATGGTGATGTGGGATGAGATCGCGGCCGAAGTCGCACAAGAATTCCCGGATGTGACCTGGGACAAGATGCTGGTCGACGCCATGACCATGCGCATGACCATGCGGCCGCAGACGCTGGACACCATCGTCGCCACTAACCTCCATGCGGATATTCTCTCCGATCTCGCCGCGGCGCTCGCCGGCTCGCTCGGCATCGCCCCCACCGCCAATCTCAATCCGGAGCGGAAGACGCCATCGATGTTCGAGCCCATCCACGGCTCGGCGTTCGACATTACCGGCAAGGGGATTGCCAATCCCGTCGCAACCTTCTGGACTGCGGCCATGATGCTCGATCATCTCGGAGAGAAGCCGGCGGCCGATCGCCTGATGAAGGCCATCGAGCGCGTGACCGCCGACAAGTCGCTGCACACCCCGGACCTCGGGGGCAAGGCAACCACGAAGCAGGTCACAGATGCCGTGTGCGAAGCATTACGCAGTGCCAACGATTAGATTCGCTTTGTCTCCCAAGTAGACCTGATGCTCGATCAACCGCGGCAATTGCTGAGGGCGATGTTCGATGCGGCGGTCGCCGCAGCATCGCCGCAGCTTCGCGTTGCGGCCCATCTGCCTCCGCCGCCGAAAGGCAGGACAATCGTCGTCGGGGCGGGAAAGGCGTCGGCGGCCATGGCCAAGGCCGTCGAGGAGGCGTGGCCGGGACCGCTCAGCGGCCTTGTTGTGACGCGCTACGGACACGCCGTTCCCTGCGAGCGGATCGAGATCGTCGAAGCATCGCACCCGGTGCCCGACGAGAGCGGGCACCGCGCGGCCCGTCGCATGCTGGAGATGGTGCACGGTCTGGGCCGCGACGATCTCGTGCTCGCCCTCATCTCGGGCGGCGGCTCGGCCTTGCTGAGCCTCCCAGCGCCCGGATTGAGTTTTGCGGACAAGCAGGCGGTCAACGCGGCGCTGCTGCGATCCGGCGCGCCCATCGGCGAGATGAATACCGTTCGCAAGCACCTCTCGGCCATCAAGGGCGGGCGGCTCGCAGCAGCGGCATTTCCCGCGCGAGTGGTCACGCTGGTGATCTCCGATGTGCCCGGCAATGACCCCGCCGACATTGCCTCCGGGCCGACCGTTGCCGACAAATCGACGTTCGCTGACGCGCGGGCAGTGCTGGCAAAGTACGCAATTTCCGAGCCGCGATCGGTGATCGCTCACCTCGATCGCGCGGCGGACGAGACGCCGAAACCGGGCTCACCGCAGCTTGCCAACACCACAACCATCCTGGTCGCAACGCCGCAGCTCTCTCTGGAAGCGGCGGCGAAAGTCGCGCGCAAAGCTGGCGCGCTCCCGTTGATCCTGGGTGACGCGCTGGAAGGAGAGGCGCGGGAGGTCGGCAGGGTCATGGCAGGGATTGCCCGCCAAGTCGTGACGCATGGCCAGCCAGCGCCGCCTCCGCTTGTCCTGCTGTCGGGAGGCGAGACCACCGTAACGGTGAGAGGGAAAGGCCGGGGCGGGCGCAATGTTGAATTCCTGCTTGCGCTCGCAGTGGCGCTCGATGGACTGCCCGGCATATTCGCATTGGCCGCCGATACCGACGGCGTCGATGGCGCGGAGGAAATCGCTGGCGCGATGGTGACGCCCGATACGCTGGAGCGCGCGGCAAAGCTCGGCATCAATGCCAAGGAGCGTCTGGCGGATAACGATGCGCACAGCTTCTTCGAGGCATTGGGCGATCAGGTCATCACCGGCCCGACCTTGACCAACGTCAATGATTTCCGCGCAATCCTCGTTCTCGAGCGGCAGGATTACGCCTTCGCGGGCGCGACGTAGAGCGCGGGATCCATCTGCGAGGCTACGCCTTCCTTGCGCAGCGTCTCCTCGTATTCCCGGCGCAGGAACGGGTCCTCGAGCCAGTACGGGATGGCGGTACCGCCCTCGGTGACATCGATCGCACCCTCGTCGGTGTCCTTCTCGCCCGGCACGCCGGCCCTGTCCTTGCGGTGATTGTTGGGACCGTACCAGCCGATCAGCCGCAGCGGTTCCCTGCTGATGCCGAAATGCGCATGGAACCAGTCGCCGCCATAGGGAGCGGCGGTCACGAGCCCGACCGGCTCATAGTCCTGCCGGAAGATCTGCTCGGTCTTGCCGTCCTTCCACGGCGTCATGCCGATCGCGCGCGGCCACGTGTAGGTGTAGCCCTTGCCCTTGATGCAGACCAGCACCGCCGACGACATGTGCGCGTGCGCCTTGGAATAGCGGCCAGTGACGTGCTCGCCCACAAAGCCGTAGAACACGTTGCCCGCCATGTTGGGCTCCATGCGCCGGTAGCCGGGGGAGCGGCGGTTGTCGAGATAGAGCTCCGCGTTGAACACGTCCGGGATGAGATTGGTCTTGCGCATGGCGAGCCCGCGCAACGGATCGGGCGCGATGTCGTCTTTCGGCTTGAAATAGCTCTCGCTGCCGTCAAAGCGCGACGCAAATGCGGTCGGGCAATTGAAGATCCAGTCGATGTCGCGATAGAGGTTCATCACATTGGGCGCGGTCGATGCGACCAGGATCAGCGCAGGGCTCGACGCCGCATTGATGATACGGTGCCAGGTGTTGAGCGGGATCGAGAACATGGAGCCGCGCTGCCATTCGAAGCTGTGCGGCTTCTTGCCGGCGTCAGTCCAGATTTCGGTGGTGCCGCGGCCTTCCACCACCACCATGATCTCCTCGTACATGTGACGCTCGGCGTTGAGCGCGCCGGCACCGGGGATCTCGACCACATAGCAGCCCCAGCGGCCTTCGGTGCCGTAGAGCTGGATGAAGGTGCCGCTGCCGCCCATGCGCGGCCACGGCCTGAGCGGCATGTCCTGCACGCGCCGCACGCCGATGCCGCGATAGATCGGGATGCCCTGCGCCTCCATGTAGTCGTCGTAGGGCGTATTGGGACGCTTCCATGCGCCGTAGCCGGCGTTCCGCGTCCCTTCCGGCTCGTGCCAGTGCTCGCTGGTAAAGTCGTGCATGGATCGACCTACGTCACGCCGATTTCGCCACTGGCGGCGGCAGGTCGGCAAGCTCCTGCGCATAGGCCTGATCCATGCGCGGAGCGAGGCCGTGCTTCGCGAGCTCCTCGGTGAACATCCTGCGCACCAGCGGTATCTCGTCGGCATAGTCGATCTGGTCGCCGCCGAGCCTGCGGCTGATCCACGCCTTGGGCACGCCCTGTGCGTTGCGGATCGAGACCACCTCGTGCTTGAAGGCGAGGTAGCGCGCAGGCGCGGTGCCGCTGTTGAAGTGCTGGTGAAACCACATGTTGGGTGGAACGATCAGCGTTCCCACCTCCCAGTCATAGCGGCGCGGCTCGTCGCCTTCCGGCCACATCAGCGAGTAGCCCTCCCCCGACAGAATGATGACATGGGCGCCGGGGCCGTGCGCGTGGCCCTTCTTGTAGGTCCCGATCGGGAACTGGGAGATGTGGCTGTTCATCGAGCCCCTCGCCATGTTGAAGCGGATGTGTCCGCCTCCGGCCCCGCGCTCCATGGCGGAAATCAGCGGCAGGTTGACCGCGTCCGCCACGAAATTGGTGACGAGAAGGAGGCCCTTCTGCTCCCCTTTGGCGCTGAAATAGTCGGGCTCGCCGTCGAACCTGCTCTTGAAGTCGTGCGCGGTGTTGAAGACGAAATCGGTGTCCTCGTAGAGATTGATCACCGGCGGCGCATTGGTGACCGCCACGTAGCGGGCGGGCGCCGCCCCCGAGCCGTTGAAATGCTGGTGCCAGCAGTTGAGCGGGATCGCGAACATGGCCCCCACCTTCCATTCGAAGGTGATGCGCTTGCCGGCATCGTTCCACACCGTTGTCGAGCCTCTCCCGTCGAGCACCAGGATCATCTCCTCGAACAGCTGGCGCTGCGGCGCAAGCTTCTTGCCCGCCGGGATCTCGCAGACGTAGCAGTCGTTCGAGGTGCGCGAAGCCTCGTGATTGATGTAGACCCCGGAGCCGCCGCGGCGCGGCCACGGCTTGAGCTCGACCGTGCGCAGGTTGCGCACGTAGTGCGCGCCGATGATGTCGAGGCCCTCGGCGCGCACCCAGCGCAGATAGGGCGTATCCTTCTCGGTTGCGAACTTCTTTGCCAGCTCGTCCGAAACAATGGCGTCCTTGGCCATGGGATCTCCGTTTCAGGTATCAGTTGTCAGGAATCAGGGATCAGGAGATGCCGCGGCCATGGTTCCTGATGCCTGATTACTGATCTCTGATCCCTGGTATCGCTACGCATTTGTCGGCCTTCATCCTCAGATAGATCGGATCGCCGGTCGGCGTGCGCAACGAGGGATGCGCCTTCGCCAGCAGCACAACATCTCCGACCGTGACGTGAAAATCCAGACAGTCGCCGAGGAATTCCTTGCCGCTGACGGTGCCGCGGCACACGTTGTCGCCGCCCGCCGTGGGCTCGCGCTCCGAGAGCTCGATGTCCTCCGGGCGCACCGACACCACCACTGCGGCATTCCCCTCCACACCCTCGCCGGCATGCACCTTGAGGTCGCCGAGCGCCGAGCGCACGACGGCGTGGCCGTCCGCCACCGCGCTCACGGTACCGGCGATGAAATTGGTGCTGCCGACGAAATCGGCGACGAAGCGGTCGCGCGGCTGCTCGTAGATCTCGCGCGGGGTGCCGATCTGCACCACGCGGCCCTCGTTCATCACCGCGATCTCATGCGAGAGCGCGAGCGCCTCGCTCTGATCGTGGGTCACATAGATGGTGGTGAGATCGAGCTCGCGCTGCAGCCGCTTGAGCTCGAGCCGCATGCGGTCGCGCAGCTTGGCATCGAGATTGGAAAGGGGCTCGTCGAGCAGCAGAAGCTGCGGCTCCATCACCAGCGCGCGGGCGAGAGCGAGGCGCTGCTGCTGGCCGCCGGAGAGCCTGGTGGCGTCGCGGTCGGCGAGACCATCGAGCGCGACGGCGCTCAGCACCCGCATGACCCGCTCGCGCACCTGCTTGCGGGGAAGCCTGCGCACCTCCAGCGGGAAGGCCGCGTTCTTGAACACGTTCATGTGCGGCCAGATGGCGTAGGACTGGAACACCATGCCGAAATTGCGCTTGTTGGGCGGCACGAAGATGCCGCGCGCGGACGAATAGACCACGCGCCCGTCGATCTCGATCTCGCCCGCGGTGGGCCGCTCCAGCCCGGCAATCGAGCGCAGCGTGGTGGTCTTGCCGCAGCCGGACGGTCCGAGGAGCGTGAACAGCTTGCCGCGCGGGACCTCGAACGAGACATCCTCCACCGCCCGCACCGCCGCGGCCGCCGCGGCCGCATATTCCGTTGACAGGGATCGTACCGCCAGCACGCTCTAGGCCTGTGCAATTCCGAAGCGCCGCGACACGAGCTGCGCCAGCATGACCAGGCAGAACAGCGCGAGGATCATCATGACCCCGAGCGCGGAGAGCTCGACATATTGCCCATTCTGCCACAGCTCCCAGATCATGATCGAGACCACCTCGGTGCCCGGCGAATACAGCAGGATGGAGCTTGAAAGCTCGCGGATCGACACGATCGTCACATAGAGGAAGCCCGCCAGCAGCCCCGGCTGCAAGAGCGGCAGCACGATGCGGCTGAAGGTCATGCCCCAGGAGGCCCCGCTCATTGCCGCGGACTCCTCGAGCTCCTTGTGGATCTGCAGCATCGAGGTCGAATTGTAGCGCATCCCATAAGGCAGGAAACGCGTGACATAGGCGATGAAGATGATCCAGAGCGTGCCGTAGATCCCGATGTCGATGGTGAGATAGCACACCATGATGGCAAGCCCCAGCACCAGTCCGGGGAACACAAGCGGCAACGAGGCGAGGTTGTCGAGCAGCCAGCGCCCGCGCATCTTCCCCCGCACCACGATCCAGGAGATGACGGCGGAGAGCAGCATGACCGCGCCGGCGCTGCCGAGCGCGAGCACCAGGCTGTTCCAGACGGTGTCTGCGAACTGCGGATAATCGAGCACCGCGCGGTAGGAATCGAGGCTCACACGCCGGAGCGCGGCCCACGACGGCGCGCTGTAGAACTTCTGCGAGGACGACCACAGCAGCACCAGAAACGGCAGCAGCACGATGATCACGAAATACAGGATGAAGATTGCGGCCGTGAGGTAGCGCCAGCCGCCGAGATCGATGGTGCGGGGGCGGAAACCTTTTCCGGTCACGGTGGAATAGCGCGTTCCGCTCGCGGAAAGCCTGCTCTGCGCATAGATGCCGAGCGAGGTGATGATGAGAAGC
>Ga0306920_100001380_pt1 | contig 30041 bp, 23 predicted proteins | sample flu12Cox44000170_FD_204666 | JGI IMG/M metagenome (GOLD analysis project Ga0306920, IMG submission 204666) | Lab enrichment of tropical soil microbial communities from Luquillo Experimental Forest, Puerto Rico - flux4day.12C.oxic.44.000.170 (v2)... | ecosystem: Environmental > Terrestrial >... | reverse complement strand
ATCGAAAGCTGCGTTCGCCCGGCTCCTATAGCGTCTGCGGAGCCGATCGTGGCGAACGCGCCGGAGGCCGTCACGCGGACACAACCGGAACCTTTCATCGTCAGCACGCCCTTCTTAAGACCGGTGCCGCCGAATTGGCAAGTCGCCTGTGGGATTTACCCCAAGGCGAGGCCGGTTTTGTCGTATTACCAAGGCTTTTCGCCGGCTCATTAGGGTCCAGTTAACTATGCCCGCCTAATGGGGTAGGAGGGCGGGATGAGGTCGGAGCCGATGGTCTTCCAAACCGTGCGCTTGGCCCTTTTCGCCGCAGCGATCGCCGGAATTGCAATGGCGCCGGGCGCGCGGGCCGCGCCGGCGACGGTTGCCGCTGATTCCTTTCCGGTTGCGACCGATGCCCGGCTTGGCGGCGACGACAGCCAAACGCGCCTTGTGGTTGATCTCAGCCGCAAGATCGACTTGCACGTTTTCAGCCTTGCCGATCCGTACCGGGTCGTCATCGACATCCCGCAGGTCACGTTTCGGCTACCGCCCAAAGCCGGTGAAACCGGTCGCGGCTTGATCAAGGCATTTCGTTTCGGGCTGGTGATGCCGGGCGGCTCGCGAATAGTGATCGACCTCGTCAAGCCGGCACGAGTCGATAAGGCACTCGTTGTCGACCCGGCCGACGGTGCGCCAGCCCGCCTGGTGCTGGAATTGGCCGCAACCGAACGCGAGAATTTTTTGCGCAAGATCGCTCTCGATCAGCGATTCGCCCACACGCAGCCGCCGCCGTCGCGCGAGCAGCAACCGTCCTCCGGCGATGCCCGGCCGTTGGTCGTGCTGGATCCCGGACATGGCGGCATCGATACCGGCACCAAAGGACCGAATGGACAGACGGAAAAGGACATCGTGCTCGATTTTGCCAAGCGACTTGAGGAAAAAATCGAAACCGCAGGCAAGTATCGCGTGCTGCTGACGCGATCAGAGGACAGCTTCGTGCCGCTAGCGGAGCGGGTCCGCTTCGCGCGCGAGGCTGGCGCGGCGCTGTTCATATCGATCCATGCTGATTCGCTGCCGCACCGGGAAGGGGATGCGCAGGGCGCCACGGTCTATACGCTCTCCGAGACTGCCACAGACCCCGCTGCCGCGCGGCTTGCAGAGCAGGAAAACCGCGCCGACGTGATCGCCGGTGTCGATCTCAAAGACCAGCCCGATGATGTCGCCGGCATCCTAATCGACCTGGCGCAGCGCGAGACCAAGACCTTTTCGGTTCAATTCGCCAGCAAGCTTGTCGGGATAATGAAGCGAACGACCAGGTTACACAAAGAGCCGATCAAATCGGCGGGTTTTCGCGTATTGCGCGCTCCGGACGTGCCCTCGGTGCTAGTCGAGCTCGGCTACGTCTCCAACAAAGACGATTTGCAATCGCTGTCCTCCGATAGCTGGCGAGACCACACGGCGGACTCGATCGCATCCGCGATTGACGGCTATTTTTCCACTCATCTGGCCGGCGCCCGGGCCGGGGCCAATTGAGCGCAAACCGCACCCGTTGGTGTGGCGTAACGGCCTCAGTTTGAACAAAAAACCAAGCGACGACGTAAGGGAGGCGGAACGAGCTGGCAGGGGGCGCTGTTGCTGTCACACTCTGGCCACAGTAGAGGCGCGAAGGCGCTTATTGTTGTGTCCTGTTTGCCGCGAACCGGCTGGCTGGCCGCGGAGCGCGCTCGATGAGTTTGGCTCAACCGAAATTTACTGAATGAGATTGGTGTCGCGGTGAAACTGCTCCTGCGCTTTCTCGGCTTCTTGTTCGCGGTCGGCACCATTTTCTTCGTCGTGGGTGTCGCCGCGGTGGCAGGCCTATTGTGGCATTACTCCAAGGACTTGCCTGATTATTCGCAGCTAAAGGATTACGAGCCGCCGGTCATGACGCGGGTTCACGCTGGCGATGGCTCGCTGTTGGCGGAATATGCCAAGGAGCGACGGCTATATCTGCCCATTCAGGCAATCCCGAAGCTTGTGGTCAATGCCTTCGTCGCCGCCGAGGATAAGAATTTCTATCAGCATCCCGGCGTCGACATTTACGGCATCGGCCGCGCCGGCATGCTCTACATCGAAAATTACGGAAGTGGCCGCCGCCCGCAGGGCGCCTCCACGATTACCCAACAGGTCGCCAAGAATTTTCTTTTGAGCAACGAAGTGTCGTTCCAGCGCAAGATCAAAGAAGCGCTGTTGGCGCTGCGCATCGAACGCACCTATTCGAAACAGAAGATTCTCGAACTCTACCTCAACGAAATTTATCTTGGCTTCGGCGCCTATGGCGTTGCGGCGGCATCGTTGCTCTATTTCGACAAATCTGTGCACGAGCTGACGATTGCGGAAGCGGCCTACCTCGCCGCCCTGCCGAAAGGGCCGAACAACTACAACCCATTCCGACGGCACGATGCCGCCGTCGACCGCCGAAATTATGTGATCGATCGCATGGCCGAGGACGGCTACATCACCACCGCCCAGGCTGAAAAATCCAAGAAGGATCCGCTCGAGGTCACCGTTCGTCCGACTGGAGCGCACATTTTCGCGGCCGAATATTTTGCCGAGGAAGTGCGGCGATATCTCTACGAGAAATACGGCGAGAAAAAACTGTACGAGGGCGGGCTGTCGGTGCGAACCACCCTCGATCCCAAGCTGCAGGTGTTGGCCCGCAGGGCGATGATCAATGGACTCGTCAATTTCGACGAAGGCCAAGGTTATCGCGGCGCGATCACCACCATCAATACTGGCGCTGATTGGGGCGTCAAACTTGCCGAGGTCAAATCCCTCGACGATATCGAGCCGTGGCGGCTCGCTGTCGTGCTTCAGGTTGACGATCAATCGGCGCGCATTGGGTTGCAGCCGGCGCGCGATCCCGGCGGCGCTGTCGCCAAGGATCGCGAGGTTGGCCTCATAACGCTCGAAGGCGTCAAGTGGGCGAAGCCTGCCAGCGGTCCGTCGAAACCGATTCAGAAAGTCGGTCAGGTGCTCGCGGCCGGCGACGTGATCTACGTCTCGCCGTTGGAAGCGCAGGGACAGTACCGGCTGCGCCAGGCGCCCGAGATTTCCGGCGCCATGGTGGTGATGGATCCTCACACCGGCCGCGTGCTGGCGATGGTTGGCGGATTTTCGTTCGATCAGAGCCAGTTTAACCGCGCCACACAAGCTTTGCGGCAGCCCGGTTCGTCGTTCAAGCCGATTGTTTACGCCGCCGCGCTGGATAACGGCTACACGCCGTCCACCATCGTGATGGACGCGCCGATCGAAATAGACATGGGTCAGGGTGGCGGCATCTGGCGGCCGGAAAATTACGGCGGCAAATTTTTCGGACCCTCGACGCTGCGTTTTGGTCTCGAACAGTCGCGCAACGTCATGACCGTGCGCCTGGCGCAGGATCTCGGCATGCCGCTGATCGCCGAATACGCGAAACGCTTCGGCGTCTATGACGAGTTGCCGCCCTATCTGTCGTACGCGCTGGGCGCCGGCGAAACGACCGTGCTGCGCATGGTGACCGCCTATTCGATGTTCGACAATGGCGGACGGCGGGTCATCCCAACGCTTATCGACCGGATTCAGGACCGCTACGGCCATACCATCTACAAGCATGACCAGCGCGAATGCGTCGGTTGCGACGCTAACAAGTGGGACAGCCAGGGCGAACCGACGCTGATCGACCGACGCGAGCAGGTCATCGACGCCATGACGGCCTATCAGATCACCTCGTTAATGGAGGGCGTCGTGCAGCGCGGGACAGCGACCGTCGTGCGCGACGTCGGCAAGCCGATCGCAGGCAAGACTGGCACGACGAATGACGAGAAGGATGTCTGGTTTATCGGTTATTCGCCGGACGTTGTTTGCGGCGTCTATATGGGGTTCGACAAGCCGCGCCATATCGGCCGGCTGGCTACCGGCGGACATCTTGCCGCGCCGATCGTCAAGGATTTCCTTAAAGTGTCGCTTGCAGACAAACCCCCGATTCCGTTTAGCGTGCCGCCCGGGATCAAGCTTATCCGCGTCGAGGCCAAGTCCGGCATGCGCGCAGGCCCCGGTGATACCAAAGTAATCCTCGAAGCATTCAAGCCCGGCACCGCTCCGCCCGATTCTTATTCGGTGATCGGCGCCGATACCGCCAATGGTGTGCCAACTGCCGGCTCGCCGGATGGCGGCAGTGTCGTGCGCACGGGCACCGGGGGGTTGTATTGACGACGGGCGACAGATTTTCGAGTTTGCAAGAGTATCGCGGGCGCTATTGAAAACTGTAAATTAGTGTCCGATATCGGTCCTTCGTCGCCCTCTGTCCTCCGAAACCATGCGCTCCGAAACCGAAGCCGTTGTCGCCGAAATCAAGCAGTCGCTGGCGCTGCTGAGGAGGCATCTTTGACCTCGACAAGGCGCGTGCGCGGCTTGCCGAGCTGAACCGGCAGGCCGAAGATCCCAATCTTTGGAACGATCCGCAGCGGGCGAGCCGGCTGATGCAGGAGCGCACCGCGCTCGACGAGCAGCTCACTGCTTTGGGACGGATGGATCAGGAGCTCGACGACCAAGTCACATTGATTGAGCTTGGCGAGGGCGAGAACGATCCGAAGACGATCGCCGAAGCGGAAGCCGCACTGCGCAAACTCAAAGATGAGGTTTCGCGCCGTGAGCTCGAAGCGCTACTATCGGGTGAAGCTGACGGCAACGATTGCTATCTTGAGGTCCATGCCGGTGCCGGGGGCACCGAAAGCCAGGACTGGGCCAACATGCTGTTGCGTATGTATGTGCGTTGGGCCGAACAGCACGGCTTCAAGGTCGACTATATCGAGGAAACCGCCGGCGAAGAGGCCGGCATCAAGTCGGCGACAGTGGAGATCAAAGGGCGCAATGCCTATGGCTGGCTGAAGACCGAAAATGGCGTGCACCGCCTAGTCCGCATCTCGCCATTCGATTCCAATGCCCGGCGCCACACCTCCTTCGCCAGCGTCACCGTTTATCCGGTCGTGGACGATCGCATCAACATTGAGGTCAAGGAATCCGACGTGCGAGTCGATACGATGCGCGCGGGAGGCGCTGGCGGGCAGCACGTCAACAAGACCGAATCCGCGGTGCGCTTGACCCACATTCCGACCAATATCGTGGTGGTCTGTCAGAACGACCGTTCGCAGCACCGCAATCGCGCCCAGGCCTGGCAGATGCTGCGCGCCAAACTCTACGAGCGCGAACTGAAACGGCGCGAGGAGAAAGCGGCCGCCGAGCAGGCTGCCAAAACCGATATCGGGTGGGGCCACCAGATCCGCTCCTACGTGCTGCAGCCCTATCAGATGGTCAAGGATCTACGGACCGGCGTATCAACCTCGAACACGGCCGCGGTGCTCGACGGCGATATCGATCAGTTCACTCAGGCAGCGCTCGCGCAAAAGGCGTTCGGGACCGGACCGAAACATGTCGAGGATGTCGAGTAGGGGGCGCATCTCCGCTATGGCGATGATTATGGGACTTTCGCGTCGCAGAACATTGCAGCTGGCCGCCGCCGCTGCGTTTACGCCCTTCAGCCGCCCGCCGCTCGCGGATACTTATCCCTCGCGCGTGGTACGGCTCTTTGTCGGTTTTCCGCCGGGTGGCGGCGCCGATTTGGCGACGCGCATCGTCGCCAATGGCCTGTCGGAGCTTTGGCATCAGCAGGTTGTCGTCGAGAACAGACCGGGCGCCGGGGCGAGAATTGCACTCGACACCGTCGCACACGCTCCTGCCGACGGCTATTCGATGCTGCTCGCTCCAGGATCGCCCTTGGTTCAGCCCTTGCTGTTTTCCACGCTGACTTTTGATCCCGCAGCCGACCTGGCGCCGGTCTCTCTGGTCGGCACCTATCCAAACATCATTGTCGTGCCGAACTCCTCGCCGTTCCAGAAGCTTGAGGACCTCATTACGCAGGCGAAGGCCAATCCCGGCACAATGAGCTGGGGCTCGCCCGGGATCGGCACAGTCCCCCATCTCGCCGGCGAATTGTTTAAGCACCGGGCCGGCATTGAAATAACGCACGTGCCGTATCGCGGCGCCAATCAGGGACTGATGAGCGATTTCCTCGCCGGTCGACTCGACCTGATGTTCAACACTACCGGATCGCTTCTGGAACCGGTGCGCTCGAAACAGGTTCGGGGCCTTGCCGTCACCAGCGCAAAGCGGTTTCCGGACGAACCTGAATTGCCCACCGCCGCCGAGTCGGGCGTACCGGGTTACGACGTGTCGTCCTGGTATGCGATCTATCTGCCGGCCAAGACGCCCGCTGATATCATCGCCAAAATCAATGGCGATATGACTGCGATGCTCAACGCACCGGGAGCCAAGGACAAATTCAAGCTGCTCGGTGTGTTACCGCGAGGCTCCACGCCGCAGGAACTTGCGGCGATGAACGTCGCCGATGCGGCCCTATGGGAACCGATCATCAAAGAAGCCAATATCAAGGTCGAATGAAGGTGGCGCCTGCGGCCTAGCCGCCGAACAGCCGCTCGCCGGCGTCAAGGAATCTCTGCGGGTCGACGGCTTCGCCTTTGACGCGAACTTCGTAATGCAGATGCGGCCCCGTCGATCGCCCGGTCGAGCCAAGCTTGCCGACGATGCTGCCTGCGCGGACGGTGTCGCCGATGGCGACATCAATCTCCGAGAGATGACCGTAGCGAGTTGCAAGCCCGTTGCCGTGGTCGATCTCGACCATCTTGCCGTAACCGCCGCTCCAGCCCGCGATCGTCACGGTGCCTGCCGCGGTGGCGCGGATTGGATCCCCGGTGTCGCCACGGAAATCGATCCCGGTATGCATCGCGGCTTCGTGGACAATAGGATCGGTGCGAATGCCGAATGGCGAGCTCTCGTCGATGTCACCGGCCATCGGTTTGCGCAATGGCACCTTCAACAACGTAGTGCTTAAGGCATTGGCGTCCGCGCGCGCGAGATTGACGCGCAAAAGCGCACGCCCGAACGCCTGATCTTCCGAAGCCAATTTCACCGGAACGAACGGACCACCGCTCGCCGGCGCCGTGGCTTGTGCCTTAAGCCCGAGCTGGGCCAACGCGCCGCGGATCTGACGCACTCTGTTTTCGTAGCGGTCTTGCATCTGGCTGACCGCCAAGGCCTGCCGGTGTTCAACCCGATCGAGTGCGGCTTCAAGGCGCGAAAGCGCGGCGCCGATGCTCGATTGCCGGCCGCGGTCGCTGCGCTGCGAGCCGGTCGCCGGCTCGCTTGGCTTTGCTCCTGGCCTGATCGAACCGGTGGTCGCAGGGTCCGTGCCGCTGCCCAGCGCGGTAGCCCGTGACTCGAGCAGGGATTGCCGGCGCAGCAGTTCGTCAAGTTTCTGTTCGAATTGTTCCTGATCGAGCAACTGGCGGCTCGTCGTGCGGTCAATCTGGGCGCGCAGCTCCGCGATCCGGTCTTCGTAAGCGAACTGCTGTTCGGCTTGCCGGGTGATGAGCGTTCGCAGGACATCGTCGCGAAACGCAAGATAGGTTGCCGACGCAATCGACCAGGCGGCCATGATGACGACGGTGCCGACGGCAATCCAGAACACGACCGGGCCGAACCGGACCTGCTTACCGGCATGCGCAAGTGTGTAGGCGGTGCCGTTGCGATTCGTCTCGCAGCCGCGCTCGTGCGATTCGGGCCATCGCGGGCCGCCGTCGATCGGACGCGGCGCTCGCGGCCGGGCGGAATACTGATGCGGATGAATTCTCGCGGTCTGTTGCGACCGTGACGTCCACTGCGACATTGCCGCTCCTGCGCAAGCAGGGAGCGGAGTTCACTTAATTAAGGTTAACAATTTGGAAATGGAAACAGCGATTTCGTAGGCATTTTGGAGGATTCGGTTAATGATTTGCAACGGGCGCGGGGCTCAAAGCACCTTCGCTGCGTCGAGCACCTCTTGCGCGTGGCCCGCAACCGCCACTCTGGGCCACACGCGTGCGATGCGCTGATCGGGCCCAATCAAAAACGTGGCGCGTACGGTCCCCATGAATTTTCGGCCATACATCGTCTTTTGCTGCCATACGCCATAGGCATCGAGCACCTTATGTGCCTCGTCCGACGCCAAGAGGATGGTGAGCTTGTGCTTGGCCTTGAAGCGGTCCAGCGCCGCGACCGAGTCCGCTGATACGCCGACTATGTCGGTCCCGGCGCGGCTGAACGCGCCTTTGAGCTGTGAAAAATCAAGCGCCTCGCGGGTGCAGCCGCTGGTGTCGGCGCGGGGATAAAAGTACAGGACGAGCTTGCGTCCGGCGAAGTCCGCAAGCCCCACCGTCCCGCCGCCGTCCCGCGGCAGCCGGAAAGCCGGAGCCTTGCCGCCGCTGGGCGGGCTTTCGCCATTTGCAGCCTTTGCTGGGCTGACCGAAACTGCGCGCCGAGCCTGTTTTTTGGCCATGTGCCTTCCTTTCGACGCTTTCGGGCCAGAATTCTCGGGCTAATTCTTGCCTTCAGAATACGCCCGCCGACAGGGGTGGTCGATTGCGGAGCGTTAATCCTATCGGCTGCAATATCATCGTTGTGACGACGCGACGGACGAGGGGACGCCCGGGCGGGTATGGCCAATCAAGATAGGCAGATCGGACCACCCCCGCGATGGGGGGAGAGCATCGTTCACCCCCGACGCCGGGCCAACCTCGCGGCGGCCCATCGCGGCGCGGGCTGGGGCGACGGCCATTATCTTGCCGCGTACCGGCGGCTGCTCGCGCGGCATCGACGGCTCATCAAACGCGTGGTTATCGGCTGCGGCGGGCTTGTCGGCTTGCTGGTCCTTGGCTGTGCCGGATTATGGTGGCGGCTATCGACCGGGCCCATTCAGGTCGACGCCTTCAGCCCTTGGCTGGTCGCCGCGATCGAGGAAAATTTCGGCAGCCGAGAGCGGGTGGAGGTTGGCGGCACGCAGATCGAGCGCACCGCCAACGGCGGCGCCGCCGTGCGTGTTCGCGACATCGTCGTGCGCGATCCCGACGGCACCGTGGTCGCAAGCGCGCCCAAAGCGGAAATCCGCGTTTCCGGCTTGAGCCTGCTCAGCGGGCATATGCGCGCCGAGAGCTTGAGCCTGGTCGGAGCCGAACTTGCGGTGCGTATCGAGCAGGACGGCAATATTACCGTGTTCGCCTCCGGCGCCGACAAATATCCGATCGCCAGCGCCAGCGCTCCACTGGTTGGTACTCAGTTCGGCAATACATCGCCGCCGGCTTCTAACAGCCAGCGACAAACAAGCCAGGAAAAAGCCGCCACCGACAGACCGGCTGTGGTAACGCCGTTGCCGGGCAATTCGGCGCCGGGCGGAGACGCAACGCCGCATCCGGCAGCCGCGGACAGCATCGCCGCAATATTGGCCTGGCTCGATGGGATCGGACAATCAGGGCTCGACGGCCATGACTTGCGCGAACTTGGGTTAAAAGACGGCACATTGACAGTCGACGATCGGCGGACTGGCAAGCGGTGGAGTTTCCACGACATCACGATGAGCCTCGAGCGGCCGCGCGGCGGCGGCATTACGGTGACGATCGGTTCGGAAAATTCGGAACGTCCCTGGGGCTTGACCGCCGCAATCAAGCCGACGGGCGAGGGGCATCGCAGTATTGCGCTTGAAGCTCGCCAAGTGGCGGCCAATGACCTGCTGCTGGCTTCGCGGCTCGATGACGGCACGTTGCAAGTCGATCTGCCGCTTTCGGCGAGCTTGCGCGGCGAGATCGGCCGCAACGGCGTACCGCAGGCGCTGGTTGGCCGCATCATCGCCAATGGGGGCGCGATCAGCGACGGCGACGGCAGCGATGGCCGCGTCGAGATCGATCGCGCGGAGTTCAAAATCAATTGGGATGCCGCAAGTCGTCTTCTTGAAGTGCCATTTCAGATTGTTTCGGGAAACAATCGTTTCACGCTGCTCGGCCGGGTCGAAGCGCCTGCGCAGTCCCAGGGGTCTTGGGGATTTAAGATTGCCGGTGGCAGCGTCGTGCTCGCGAGCGCTGCCGCGCCAAGCGAGCCGCTCGTTCTCAATCGGATCGGAGTGACCGGCCGGTTCGACCCGATCAGCAAAAGGCTGACCATCAATCACGGCGATTTCGGCAATGCGGATCTCGGCGTGGCCATGTCCGGCACCGCCGATTATTCGAACGGCAACGTGCGCCTTGCTACCGGATTGGCGGCGACGCGGATGAATTCCGACGCCATGAAACGGCTATGGCCGGTCTTCGTCGCCCCCAAGGTGCGCGATTGGTTCAACGATCATCTTGCCAGCGGCAATCTCGAGCGCCTGACCATCGCGGTGAATGCTCCCTTCGACACGCTCAAAGCGAGCGGTCCGCCGCTTCCGGACGATGGTCTTGCCGTCGATGCGCTCGCCACCAATTGCGTGATCCATCCGGTCTCCGGGCTGCCGCCGCTCCATGACGCCGATCTGGCCGTCCATATCGTCGGCCGCAATGCGCAGATTGCGGTTGGCAAAGCCACGGCCGACCTGCCGTCCGGGCGCAAGCTCGTGCTTTCGTCCGGCCTCTTTGAGGTGCCAGACACCGCGCCGCGCCAACCGCCGGCGCGCGTTCATTTCAAGTTGGAGGGTCCGGTACCGGCCGCCGCCGAATTAGTGCAGATGGACCGTCTGCGCGATGCGTCAGGCGCGCCATTCGATCCGGCGACGACGCGCGGCAATATGAGCGCGCTGGTGGCCTTGTCGATGCCGCTCAAGCCAGATTTGCCGCCCGGCTCGACCAACTATGCGATCAGCGTCGACGCGATGAATTTCTCCGCCGAACGGCTGATCATGGGACAGAAGGTTGAATCTGCGGATCTTAAGATCAGCGCCAACAATCAGGGCTTTGCACTCAAGGGTGACGTTAAAATCGGCGGGGCGCCGGCCAGTCTCGAATATCGCAGGCTGCACGGCGATGATGCCGCCGACGTCCATATCCAGGGCATGCTCGACGAAACGGCGCGAACCAATCTCGGTCTTGATCCTTCCGGCGCCATCGGCGGCTTAATTCCGATTGACCTGACCGGCCGCGTCGGCACCGCCACCGAACGCGACGGCCGGTTTGCGGTCCAGGCCGACCTGACACCGGCCCAGATCGAAGGTTTTCTTCCCGGCTGGGTCAAGCAGGCCGGCAAGCCGGCGCGCGCCACTTTCACGCTTGTGACCAGGCCGCAATCAGTGCGCGTCGAAGACCTGCTCATTGAAGGCGCCGGCGGCGGCGTCAAAGGCGTCGTCGATCTCGACGGTTCGGGCGACGTGATGTCGGCCAATTTTCCGTCCTACGGATTTTCCGACGGTGACCGCGCCAGTCTCAAGATCGATCGCTTGTCGGACGGTACGCTGCGCGCGATCATGCGCGGCGACGCCTATGATGGCCGCGGTTTTTTGAAAACGCTCGCTGGTGCTCCTGCCAAAGCGGCGCCGAAACGGCCGCCGGCCGATATTGATCTCGATATGAAACTTGGCGCTGTGCTCGGCCATAACGGCGAGGCCTTGCGCGGGCTCGAATTGAAAATGTCCCGGCGCAACGGCGAAATCCGCACCCTTGGTCTCACTGCCAAGATTGGCCGCGGCGGCACGTTGACGGGCGAGCTGCGCGGCCGGCCCGGCGGACGGCAGGTGGTCCAGCTCGAATCGAGCGACGCCGGCGCGCTGTTCCGGTTTTCGGACGTCTACTCGCGTATGACCGGCGGAGAAATCACGACCGTGATGGACGCGCCGTCACCGGCCAATCCCGTTCAGCTTGGCACCGTGAGCGTTCGCAACTTCGCTGTGCACGATGAATCTCAGCTCGAGCGGGCCGTCGCCAATGGCAACCAAGCTTCGCGTAACGCCAACATGGCCTTCTCCGGGTTGAAGGTCGATTTCACGCGCGGTCCCGGTCGCATCGCATTGCATGACGGCGTCGTCCGCGGGCCGGTGCTCGGCGGCACCATCGACGGCGTCATCGACTATGCCGACGATGAAGTGCATCTGCGCGGCACGCTCATTCCGCTTTACGGCGCCAATAATTTGCTCGGGCAATTGCCGATCGTCGGTCTGTTCCTCGGCGGCGAGAAGGAAGGACTCGTCGGCGTGACTTATGAGGTGGTCGGCAAGCCGGCGGGGCCGGTTCTTCACGTTAATCCGCTCTCGGCCTTGGCACCCGGATTATTGCGCAAGGTATTCGAATTCCCGGCCAACAATCCTTATGCGCCGCCACCGAACGGCGATTACACGCCGCTTGAAGACAACAACACGACGACGACTTCAACCAACGTGCATTAGTTTCGCGAAACCCCTCAGACCGGCCTGAGCAGAACGTGGCGCTTGCGGCCAAGCGATAATTTCACCACCCCGTCAGCGGTTACATCGGCTTCGCCGATGGTTGCTTTCTCGGTCGTCACGCGTTTGTCGTTGACCAGGATCGCATTGTTGGCGATCGCGCGGCGGACCTCGCCGTTCGACGCCGCCAGTCCGGCTTGCACAAAAGCGCTGAGCACGCTGATGCCCTTCTTCAGTTCGGCGCGCGGCATTTCAATAGTCGGCAGCGTCGCACCGACGCCGCCTTCCTCGAAGGTGGTACGCGCAGTCGTGGCGGCTTCCTCCGCGGCGGCGCGGCCGTGAATGAGCGCGGTCGCTTCGGTCGCCAGGACCTTCTTGGCTTCGTTGATCTCCGAGCCCCGAAGAGCGGCAAGCCGCTCGATCTCGTCCAGCGGCAGCACGGTGAAGAGCTTCAAGAAACGCACGACGTCGCCGTCGTCGGTGTTGCGCCAGTATTGCCAATATTCGTAGGGACTGACCTGATCCGCATTGAGCCACACCGCGCCGGACGCGGTCTTGCCCATCTTTGCGCCGGAGGACGTCGTAACCAGCGGCGCGGTCAGCGCAAAGAACTGCGCATTCTGCAAGCGCCGGCCGAGATCGATGCCACTGACGATATTGCCCCACTGATCAGATCCGCCCATCTGCAGCACGCAGCCATAGCGGCGATGCAGCTCGACGAAATCGTAAGCCTGCAAAATCATGTAGTTGAATTCCAGGAACGACAATTCCTGTTGCCGCTCCAGCCGCAGCTTCACCGAATCGAAAGTGAGCATGCGATTGATCGAAAAATGCCGGCCGACATCGCGGAGGAAATCGATGTAGTTGAGCGAATTGAGCCAGTCGGCATTGCTCGCCATGATCGCATCGTTCGCTGCGGCTTTGGCCGATTGATCGCCAAAGCGCAGGAAACGCGAAAAGATCGCGCGAATTCCCTTGAGATTCTGGTTGATGTCATCGTCCGAAAGCAGCCGCCGGCTTTCATCTTTGCCGGACGGATCGCCGACGCGCGTGGTGCCGCCGCCCATCAAGGCGATCGGACGATGTCCGGTTTGCTGCATCCAATAGAGCAGCATGATCGGCAACAGCGAGCCGACATGCAGCGACGGCGCCGTGCAGTCGAAGCCGATATAGCCGGTGATCGTCGAAGAGTGCGCCAGCGCATCGAGCGCCTGCGGCTCCGAGACTTGATGGATGAATCCTCGCGTGGCGAGCACGTTGAGGAAATCGGACTTATAGGTGTTCATCGCGATCCGACTTACGAGATTGGCGGCGGCGCTGCAGCCCGCTGATGTAACAGAGGTCCCGCGCTTTATGCAAAAGTCCCGCCCTATGGGGAAGCCTTAATCGACGGGTTTCCGATTTAACTTCACCCCCCTCAGGGGGAGGGGAAAGTCAAAGCTGCACTGCGCCCGGGAACACGTGCGTCAGAATGGAATCCGGCCGCCGCTTTTATTCACTTCTCCCCGCGGAGCGGGGAGAAGGAACGCGCCAGCGCATCACGATCAAAACGGAATGCGGCCCCGGGCTACGGCACATACTACTTCGCTGCCGCTTCTTTGAGCGGATCCTTCACCGCGGGGAAGGTCTCGAACTCGATCGCCCACGGCTCGCCGTTCACTTTCTGCACTTTGCGGATGTAAACGTTCTGCACGATGTCGCGAGTGCGCGGATCGATCGAGATCGGCCCGCGCGGGCTTTCCCATTTCATGGTCTTCATGACCCCGACGACGGTGTCGGCGTCGGTCTTGCCGTCTGACTGTTGCAGCGCGCTGTAGATCAGATGCATGCCGTCATAGCCGCCGACGGAAATGAAATTGGCGCGGTGGCCGCTCGCCTTCTTGTAGGCGGCGACGTAGTCCTTGTTGAGCTGCGAAGGGTGCGCGGCCGAATACATGCCGGCGGTGACGACGCCAAGAAGCGCATCGCCCGTGGTCGGCAGATCGTCGTCATCGACGATGTCGCCTGGGCCGATCAGCTTGATGCCTGATTTGTCGAGACCACGCTCGGAGAATTGCCGGGCGAAAGTGCCGGCCTGTCCCGCCGGCACAAACACAAACAATGTGTCAGGCTGCAAATCGCGCGCGCGCTGCAAAAATGGCGAAAAATCAGGATTGGCGAGCGGCACTTTCAAGGTGTCGAGCACCTGGCCGCCGCCCTTGGTGAAATTCGCTTCGAAGACCTTGCCGGCTTCGGCGCCCGGTGCCCAATCCGACAACACCGAGACCGCCTTTTTGCTGCCGTTCTTGATCGCCCAATCGGCGATGATTCCGGACTGCTGACCGAGCGTGAAGATTGTGCGCACGTAATAAGGCGAACGATCGGTCACGACGGAAGTGCCGGATACCATGACGACGGTCGCAACTTTGCCCTCGGTCGCGATCGGCGCCATCGACATCGCGCTCGGCGTCAATCCGGCGCCGAGGAAGTCGACCTTGTCGTTGACGATTAGTTCCTGCGCCAGCCGCTTGGCATTGTCCGGCACGCTCTGGTCATCCTTGATGATGAGCTCGATCTTCTTGCCGGCAACGGTGTTGCCGTGCTGCGCGACGTAAAGCTTAGTAGCGTCAGAAATCTCCCGGCCCACGGCCGCCGAGGTGCCGGTCATCGGAATGACGATGCCGACCTTGACCGTCTCTTGCGCCGCGGCGCTGCGCGCGTTGAAGCCGGTGGCTGCAAGCGCAAGAAGCCCAGTCAACACAATCTTGCTGCGCATGACGTTTCCCCAATCGATCTTTTTTGAAAGCGGGCTATTGAAGGGCTCGGTTGCAGCAAATGCAAGCGGCAGAACGTCACTGCTGGAATCCAATCACTTGCGTGTCCCGGGCGCAGCGCAGCATGCAATGGTGCGCTGCTGAACCGAGACCTTCACACACACTGAATTTGTGACGTTCCCGGATCTGCGGTGCGCCGGCAATAGCGCGTTCACGCGCGTAGACGCGCTTTGCCGCCGCGTCCGGGAAACGCTCGCTTTAATTGATTTCACGCCGCCGTGGTCGCCCGTCCGGTCTTGACCCGCTTGTCGAGATAAGCGCCCACGGAGGTCATCAGCGTTTCGATCTTGCCGTCGAAGAAATGATTGGCGCCCGGCACGATCTTCTGCTCGATGACAATGCCTTTTTGCGTCTTGAGCTTCTCGACCAAGGTGGTCACATCCCGATGCGGCACCACGGCGTCTTTGTCGCCGTGAATGATGAGCCCCGAGGACGGGCAGGGCGCCAGAAACGAAAAGTCGTAGAGATTGGCCGGCGGCGCGATCGAGATAAACCCCTCGATCTCGGGCCTGCGCATCAACAGCTGCATGCCAATCCAGGCGCCGAACGAAAAGCCCGCGATCCAACAGCTGCGCGCCTCGGTATTGACCGATTGCGCCCAATCCAGCGCCGCGGCGGCATCCGATAATTCGCCAATGCCGTGATCGAAACTGCCCTGGCTGCGCCCGACGCCGCGGAAATTAAAACGCAGCGCGGAAAAGTTGCGGTGCACGAAGGCGTAATAGAGCTGATAAACGATCTGGTGATTCATCGTGCCGCCGAACTGCGGATGCGGATGCAGCACGATGCCGATCGGAGCGTTCTTTTGCTTGGCCGGATGATAGCGGCCCTCGATGCGGCCAGCCGGACCTGTGAAAATAACTTCGGGCATTGTTCAATTAACCTCGATCCAGCCGAAGGGGGCAGCCGTGACCAACAAAACGGGCATCCTTGACGCTACCGGCGACCGCACGTAAGTCTCTAAAACCCCGCGGTATTTCGGAACTGGCGGCACGTTTGGTCCGGCGGCAGCATGGCCCGTGACGATTAGGCCGCGACTTCTACCACGAGCCGGGGGACGAAAAGCAAGCACAACGAGTGGCCTAGGAACGTGTGAAATAAGGCAGCCTGGATATGTCCGTGCGCAGCTATCTGGATTGGAACGCGACCGCGCCGATGCGCGAGGAGGCCAAGGCGGCCTTTACCGCCGCGCTGTCCCACGTCGGCAATCCCTCCTCGGTGCACGCCGAGGGCCGCGCCGCCCGCGCGCTCATCGAAGCGGCGCGCGAACAGGTCGCAGCGCTGGTGGGGGCGCAGGCTGGCAACGTGGTGTTCACCGCGAGCGGAACCGAAGCCAATATGCTGGCGCTGACGCCGGCGATCGAGACGGCGCGGGAGAAGCGCCCGCGTTCGCGGCTGTTCCTGTCGGCGATCGAGCATGCCTCGGTACGCGCCGGCGGACGGTTTCCGCGTGAGGCGATCGAAGAGTTGCCGGTTTGCCCTGATGGCCGGCTCGATCTTGGCGCACTTGCGGCGGCGATTGCCGAAACGCAGCGGCCGCTTGTCTCGGTGATGCTCGCCAATAACGAGACCGGTATTGTTCAGCCGGTCGCGGAGGCCGCCGCAATCGTGCATGCGGCGGGCGGCCTCATCCATGTCGACGCGGTGCAGGCGGCTGGCCGCATCCCTTGCGACATGACCGCGCTTGGTGCGGATCTCTTAACCCTATCGGCGCACAAGATCGGCGGGGCCAAGGGCGCCGGCGCGCTCATCCGCGCCCGCGAGGATATTCATTTCCCCGAGCCGCTTGTCCGCGGCGGGGGGCAGGAGCGGGGACTGCGCGCTGGAACCGAAAGCATTGCCGGCATCGCCGCCTTTGGCGCAGCCGCGGCCGCAGCCGGAGCGGGCCGCGACCGCGAAGCCCGCTATATGAGCAAGTTGCGAAATCAGCTTGAGACGGCCTTGCTGGCGGCGACCCCAGACGCAACGGTGTTCGGCCGCGACGCCGTCGAACGGCTGCCGAACACCACGCTATTCGCTCTCGCCGGCATCAAGGCGGAGACTGCCGTAATCGGTTTCGATCTTGAAGGAGTCGCGGTCTCTTCGGGGGCCGCCTGCTCTTCGGGCAAGGTGCAGCCTTCCCATGTGTTGGCGGCCATGGGCGTGTCTGCACCGCTGCAGCGCGGGGCGGTTCGGGTTAGCCTGGGCTGGAACTCGACCGAAGCGGATATCGAAAAGTTCCTCGCCGCTTGGAGAAAGCTCGCAAGTGCATTATCTAAGAGGCGAGAAGGCATTGCGGCCTGACGCCTACAGGAAATGGATGAGTTTGGCCATTTAAGTATTTGATGTAACATCAGAACGGCCAAATACGAACGGCCCTATGGGGGTGACCGAAGCCAAAGGCACACCTGACCATAACCGACTAAATCCAACCCGCGGGCCTTGACCCCGTGAGCGGAGGGACGAATGCCGGCAGTGCAAGAGACCGTCGAGCAGGTCCGGCGCATCGACGTCGATCAGTATAAATACGGATTTGAGACGCTGATTGAATCGGAAAAGGCCCCGAAGGGCCTGTCCGAAGATACGGTGCGTTTCATTTCGGCGAAAAAGAACGAGCCGGAATGGATGCTGGCGTGGCGGCTTGATGCCTTCAGGCGCTGGCAGACAATGCAAGAGCCGAAATGGGCCAAAGTCGAATACGGCCCGATCGATTACCAGAACATCTACTACTACGCCGCGCCGAAGAAAAAGGACGGACCGAAATCGCTTGACGAGATCGATCCCGAAATCCTGCGCACCTATGAGAAGCTCGGGATCCCGTTGCGCGAGCGCGAAGCGCTGCTCGGGATCGAGCGGCCGCAAGGCGAAGACAGCACGGACGGCGAGGGTAGCGGCTACGGGCGCGTGGCGGTTGATGCGGTGTTCGATTCGGTTTCGGTGGCGACCACGTTCAAAGCCGAATTGGCCAAAGTCGGTGTGCTGTTCATGCCGATTTCGGAGGCGCTGCAGCAACATCCCGAGCTGGTGAAGAAATATCTCGGCACGGTGGTGCCGATCAGCGACAACTTCTTCGCTACGCTTAATTCGGCAGTGTTCTCCGACGGCTCGTTCGTCTATGTACCGCCGGGCGTACGCTGCCCGATGGAGCTGTCCACCTATTTCCGCATCAATGAGCGCAATACCGGCCAGTTTGAGCGCACGTTGATCATCGCCGATCGCGGTTCATATGTGAGCTATCTCGAAGGCTGCACGGCGCCAGTGCGCGATGAGAATCAGCTGCACGCGGCCGTGGTGGAACTGATCGCGCTCGACGATGCCGAAATCAAATATTCGACCATTCAGAACTGGTATCCAGGTGACGCCGAGGGTCGCGGCGGCGTCTTTAACTTTGTCACCAAACGCGGCGATTGCCGCGGCAAGAACTCGAAAATCTCCTGGACGCAGCTCGAAACCGGCTCGGCGATCACGTGGAAGTATCCCAGCTGTATCCTGCGCGGCGACAATGCCCGCGGCGAGTTCTATTCGATCGCCATTTCCAACGGCTATCAGCAGGTCGATTCCGGCACCAAGATGCTGCATCTGGGGAAAAACACCACCAGCCGCATCATCTCCAAGGGCATCGCCGCAGGCCATTCCAACAACACCTATCGTGGACTGGTCACGGCGCACCGCCGCGCCACCGGCGCGCGCAATTTCACCAATTGCGACTCGCTTTTGATCGGCGATCAATGCGGCGCTCACACCGTGCCCTATATCGAGGCCAAGAATTCCTCGACCGTGTTCGAACACGAGGCGACCACATCGAAGATTTCCGAGGACATGCTGTTCTATTGCCGCCAGCGCGGGCTGTCGGCGGAGGAGGCGACCGCGCTCGTGGTCAACGGCTTCGTCAAGGACGTGCTGCAACAATTGCCGATGGAATTCGCAGTCGAGGCCCAGAAGCTGATCTCAGTCTCGCTGGAAGGCAGCGTGGGTTAAGGCAGATTGTTAAGGCAGATTCATGCCCGCCTATTGGTTCAAACCGAAGCGATATGGCTATGGCGCGACGCCGGTAACGTGGCAGGGATGGGCGCTCACGATTGGAACGGTGCTCGCTATGGTGGCCGTTTCGCTATATCTGCGGCTCACGGCCAACAGCGTATGGGCCTTGGCGGCGCTCCTTCTGTTCGACGTGGTCGCGATCACGGCGCTTGCCATTATCAGCTACCGCAAGACTGACGGCGGATGGCGCTGGCGTTGGGGCGATCGATAGAGCGTCGCGCCACGCCGAAACAAATCCGGAGCTCATTTGAATGGCATTGCTCGAAGTCAAAGATTTGCACGTCGAAATCGACGGCAGGGAGATTCTCAAAGGTCTCGACCTCGTCGTGAATACCGGCGAGGTGCACGCCATCATGGGCCCGAACGGATCGGGCAAGTCGACGCTCGCTTACGTGCTCGCCGGGAAGGAGGAATACCAGCCGACGGCGGGTGAAGTCCGCTTTGCTGGCCATAACCTGTTCGAGATGGAGCCGGACGAACGCGCCGCCGGCGGCTTATTTCTCGCTTTCCAATATCCGCTGGAGATCCCCGGCGTCGCTACCATGACCTTCCTGCGCACCGCGCTGAACGCTCAGCGCAAAAAGCGCGGCGAGGCCGAATTGTCCACGCCGGACTTTATCAAGAAAGTTCGCGAAGCGTCCGGCAAGCTTGGCATCGATCAGGAAATGTTGCGCCGGGCCGTCAATGTCGGTTTTTCCGGGGGCGAAAAGAAGCGCAACGAGATTTTACAGATGGCGCTCTTGCAGCCGCGACTGGCGGTCCTCGATGAGACCGATTCCGGGCTCGATATCGACGCGCTCAAGATCGTCGCCGACGGCGTGAACCGTCTGCGCGGGCCCGACCGTTCGTTCGTCGTTATCACGCATTACCAGCGGCTTCTCAACTACATCGTTCCGGATGTGGTGCACGTTCTGTCGCGCGGGCGGATCGTCAAGACCGGCGGCAAGGAGCTAGCGCTCGAGCTCGAAGCGCGCGGCTATGCCGAGTATCAAGAGGAGGTCACGGCGTGAACGCGGAAGTCACCGTGATCAAGACGGCGGCGGAGACCGCGCTGGCGCAGACTTTTGCGCAAGCGCGCGATCGGCTACCCGGCGACGACGCGATCGCGGCGCGGCGCAATGCGGCCTTTGACATATTCGCAAAGCAGGGGCTTCCGCATCGGCGTATCGAGGAATGGAAATATACCGACCTTCGCGCGCTGATGCGCGACGCCAAGCCGCTGGCGAGCCCACCCGATGCCTCGGCCAAAGCGAGCGCCAAAGACGCCGGTCGCGTTCTGGGCGACCTCGATGCCCGCCGGCTGGTCTTCGTCGATGGCGTATTTGTGCCCGATCTGTCCGACCTACGCGAATTGGAAGCTGGTCTCGTTGTGAGTTCGCTCGCCCAGGCGCTGACCGAGGGAGATCCTGTGGTTGCGGCGCGCCTCGGCAAGCTCGCGCCGGCCAACGATGCGGCGGTGGCGCTCAATACCGCCTTGATGGGCGACGGCGCGGTGGTCCGCGTCGCCAGCGGCGCCACGATCGAGCGGCCGTTGCACTTGCTCTTTGTCGCTTCCGAAAGGCCCGCTGCGATGTTTACGCGTTCGTTGGTCACCATCGATCAGGGCGCCCGCGTCATGCTGATCGAAAGTCATGAGGGTCCGGCAGCGAGCGATTACCAGGTCAATGCCGCGCTGGAACTTTTTGCCGGCGATGGTGCCCATGTCGACCACGTCAAAGTGATCGGCGAGGGGGCCGAGGCGCTGCATGTTTCGACACTTGCTGCCGCGATCGGCGCACACGCGCGATTTAACACTTTCAGCTTCATCAGCGGTGGCGCGGTGGTGCGCAATCAGCTGTTTCTGCGGCTCGATGGCGAGGGCACCGTTGCCGGCGTCCGCGGGGCTTCGCTTTTGATGGATCGGCAGCACGCCGATACGACGCTGTTTGCCGATCATATCGCGCGCGACTGCCAAAGCCGCGAAATGTTCAAATCTGTGCTCGACAACGAGGCGCATGGGGTTTTCCAAGGCCGCATAATCGTGCGGCGGCACGCTCAAAAGACCGACGCCAAGATGATGACGCAGGCACTGCTGCTGTCCGAGCGCGCTGAGGCCGACAACAAGCCGGAATTGGAAATCTTTGCGGACGACGTGCAGTGCGGTCATGGCGCCACTGCGGGCGCGCTCGATGAGCAGCTTAAATTTTACCTGATGGCGCGCGGCATTCCGCCGGCGCAAGCCGAGGCGATGCTGATCCAGGCGTTTCTCGGCGAGGCCATCGAAGGCATCGAACATGCGGGCTTGCGCGAGGCCTTGATCGAAAGCGTCGCTGCCTGGCTTGGAGCGCGCGGATAGGTTCGGGCCGATCACCCTTCGAGGTCGGCTGCCGCCGCCTCAGGAGGATGGACCAAAGAGATCGTGAAATGGATCAGGCAACGAGCAGCAACGCTTATGACGTAAACCGCATCCGGGCGGATTTCCCGATCCTGGCCATGCAGGTCTACGGCAAGCCGCTTGTCTATCTCGACAACGCAGCCTCGGCGCAAAAGCCGCGCGTTGTGCTCGACCGGCTCGACGAGGTCTACACCTCGCAATATGCCAACGTGCATCGCGGGCTGCATTTTCTCGCCAACGAGGCGACCGAGGCTTACGAGAATGCGCGCGAAAAGGTCGCCGCCTTTCTCAACGCCAGGCGCAAGGAAGAGATCGTCTTCACGCGCAATGCCACCGAAGCGATCAATCTCGTCGCCTACACGTTCGGCCGCGAGTGCATCAAAGCCGGCGATGAGATCGTGCTTTCGATCATGGAGCATCATTCCAATATCGTGCCCTGGCACTTCTTGCGCGAGCGGCAGGGCGCCGTAATCAAATGGGCCCCCGTCGACGACGAGGGCAACTTTCTGCTCGATGAATTCGAGAAGCTTCTCACTCCGCGCACCAAGCTCGTGGCGTTGACCCACATGTCGAACATGCTGGGTACCCTGGTGCCGGCCAAAGAGGTAGTGCGGATCGCCCACGCTCGCGGCATTCCAGTACTGTTCGACGGCGCGCAGGCTGCGGTGCACCTCGATGTCGACGTTCGCGAGATCGATTGTGACTTCTACGCTTTTACCGGGCACAAGCTTTACGGGCCGACCGGAATCGGCGTGCTTTACGGCAAGTACGAACATCTCGCCGCCATCCCGCCGTTCAACGGCGGCGGCGAAATGATCCGCGAAGTGTTCGAAGACCGCATCACTTACGGCGATCCGCCCCACAAGTTTGAGGCCGGCACACCGCCGATCGTGCAGGCCATCGGTCTTGGCGCCGCAATCGATTATGTCACGTCCGTCGGCAAGCTGCGCATCCGCAGCCATGAGGCCGAGCTCGCGCGTTATGCCCACGAGCGGCTGCGCGAGATCAATTCGCTGCGCATTTTCGGCGCGGCCAAGGACAAGGGGCCGATCGTCTCCTTCGAGCTCAAGGGCGCCCATCCCCATGACGTCGCCACGATCATTGACCGCGCCGGAGTAGCCGTGCGCGCGGGTACTCATTGCGTCATGCCGCTTCTGGCTCGATTCGGCGTGACCGCTACCTGCCGCGCATCGTTTGCAATGTACAACACCCGCGATGAGGTCGATTGCCTTGCGCGGGCGCTTCTCAAGGCGCAGAGTCTGTTGCTTGGATAATGCCGTGACGGACGAAACCAAAACCGAAGCAAAGACGGCTGACATGCCTGCCGCGGAGACAGCTTCCGTGATTCCGCCGGAGGAAATGGCGCGCTTGACCGACGAGATCGTCGGCGCGTTGAAGACCGTTTACGATCCGGAAATCCCGGCCGACATCTATGAACTTGGCTTGATTTACAAGGTCGATATCGACGACGACCGGATGGTCAATATCGAAATGACCTTGACGACGCCGAATTGTCCCTCGGCGGCGGAATTGCCGGCGCAGGTCGAAAACGCGGTTGCTGGCGTGTCCGGCGTGCGCGAAGCCAAGGTCAATATCGTGTGGGATCCGCCGTGGGATCCGAGCCGCATGTCGGATGAGGCCCGCACCGTGCTCAACATGTGGTGATTGCGCGAGAAAGTGGCTCGCACTACATAATCTGGTACGAGTCGTCGTGAGGACGATACAGGATTGAACGCGCGGAGGATGTGATAATGGCCGTCGCCCGCCCGAAGCCGCAGGTAGTGCGGCTCACCGACGCCGCCGCTGAACGCATCAAGGCGGTGATGGCGAAAGCCGACCGCCCGATTGCGGCCGTGCGCGTCGGCGTCAAGAACGGCGGCTGCGCCGGCATGTCCTACACCATGGAATATGCCGAAAAGATCGATCCACTCGATGAAATCGTCGAAGACAAGGGCGTGCGCATCCTGATCGATCCGAAGGCGGTGTTGTTCCTGCTCGGCACCGAAATGGATTACAAGATCGACAAGCTATCGGCGCAGTTCGTGTTCAACAATCCGAACCAGACTGCGGCGTGCGGCTGCGGCGAATCGGTCCAGCTTGAACCGGCGACCGGCGTGGCGCAGTAGTCCTCATCGCTCGTTGGAAAAATCGAGAAACTGGCGAAGTAATTTCAGGTAAACCCCGACGACTCTGGCCGCGGCAGCCCTTGCTGCTTAAGGATCAGACCTTCACCGGCCGCAACAGGAATGCCGGCAGATGATCTGAATCGTCGTGGCGTGAACGCGGGGAGGGTAGGGGCGCTCGGCGCGCGCGTGGCTCTTCGCTCCGCACGACTGGCCCTTTTCGTCCGGCGTGATGATGGCCGTGCGGCCGCTCGGTGCCCCGATGTCGCGGGGGCAGCGGCGGGCCCGCCAACTTTTCCATGATGGCAATCGGCTGGCCGATCAGCTTCTCAATTGCCGCGACTGCCTTGGCGTCATTGGTGCCCGCCACGATGGTAATGGCGGTGCCGCTGCGGCCAGCCCGGCCGGTGCGGCCGATCCGGTGCACGTAATCGTCAGGATGGAACGGCACATCGAAATTGTAGATGTGACTGACGTCAGGAATATCGAGCCCGCGCGCGGCGACGTCGGAAGCGACCAGGAGTGTCACTTCGCCGTTGCGGAATTTTTCGAGCGCGGCCATGCGCGCCGGTTGATCCATGTCGCCGTGCAACGCCTGGACCGAAAAACCGTGACGGAGCAGCGAGCGGAACAGCGTGGCGACGTCACGCTTGCGATTGCAGAAGATGATCGCGTTTTTCAGGCCTTCGGCGGAGCGGATCAGCCGGCGCAAAGTATCGCGCTTGTCGTGCGGTTCGCGGCCGGACTTGACGACGAGTTGCGTGGTCGTAGCGACGGTCGTTGCCGGCCGGGAGACTTCGACGCGGACCGGATTATGCAGGAACTGCTCGGTGATGCGCCGAATCTCGGGCGGCATGGTCGCGGTGAAGAACAGGGTCTGCCGCGTGAAGGGAACGAGCTTGCAGATGCGTTCAATGTCCGGGATGAAGCCCATATCCAGCATACGGTCGGCTTCATCGATCACCAATAGCTCGACGCCGGTGAGCAAGAGCCGTCCGCGTTCGAAATGATCAAGCAAGCGGCCGGGGGTCGCGATCAGTACGTCGACGCCGCGCGTGAGCTTCACATCCTGGTCGTCGAACGACACGCCGCCGATCAGGAGCGCCACATTCAGTTTATGGTTGGCGCCGTACTTCGCAAAACTCTCCTCGACCTGTGCCGCGAGCTCGCGGGTCGGCTCGAGAATGAGCGTGCGCGGCATGCGGGCGCGGGCGCGGCCTTGTTCCAGCACGGTCAGCATCGGCAGCGTGAAAGCTGCCGTCTTGCCGGTGCCGGTTTGCGCAATTCCCAACACGTCGCGACGTGCGAGCACGTGGGGAATTGCCTGTTCCTGGATCGGAGTGGGAGCCTTGTAACCGGCCGCAGCGACGGCGGAAACGACTTTTTCGGACAAGCCGAGATTGGAAAACGACATAAACCCTCAAAGGACCGCGGGCGAAATTATTCAGCTAAAAGCAAAAATCCGCGCTCAACGGTCGAATCTACCCCTGCTTGGGTGCTCGTAACATATGATCGATTGGCGCAAAGTCAACCTGAAAAGCCGCGCCCGCAACGCGGCAAGTTAATCGAATTGCTTCACTTTTTCTGACCAGCCGGTAATCTGCCGCGCTCCGCGCCGAGAGTTCCCCTCAAATGCCAAGCGCCTCGCCCATCGTGCTCATTCCTGGTTTGACCTGTTCGGCGCGGCTTTATGCCGATCAGATCCCGGCATTGTGGCGGTTCGGCCCGGTCACGATCGCTGACCATACCCGCGACGACAGCATGGCGGCCATTGCGCGGCGCATCTTGGCCGCAGCCCCGCCGCTCTTTGCACTCGCCGGTTTGTCGATGGGCGGTTACATCGCTTTCGAAATCATGCGCCAAGCGCCGGAGCGGGTGGCGAAGCTTGCGCTACTCGATACTGGCGCCCGCGCCGAGACGCCGGAGCAGACGGAGCGACGTAAGGTAATGATTGCGCTCGCCAAGAGCGGCCGCTACGTCGAGGTGCCCGACCTTGCCTTCCCGGTTTATGTTCACCGCAATCGTCAAAACGATGCCGGCCTGAAGCAGACGGTGCGCATGATGGCTGCTGAAACCGGAGTCGAAGCGTATTTCCGTCAGCAGCAGGCGATCATGGGCAGGCCGAATTCGCGGCCCGGGCTTGGCGCAATCAAGTGTCCAACCCTTGTCCTTGTCGGCGACAGCGATGAGGCGACGCCGCCCGAACTTGCGCGCGAAATCGCCGGCGCGATCAGCGGGGCGCGGCTGGAGGTGATCGCCGATTGCGGACACCTATCGACGCTGGAACAACCGGAGAGAGTGACGGTGGCACTGATCGACTGGATGAATTGGTAAAAACCGCCGCGCCGACGACTATGTGCCAGGTGCTGCGTTCGCGGCTGAAAAAATAGGAGCATGAAACCTTCGACCTAGGGAGGACGTTCGATGGAGGAAGTCCAATGAGAGATTTCTCGCGCCGCTCTGTTCTTGGCGCGTTCGCGGCGCCGATCGCTGCGGCCACGCTCGCCGCGCCGGCCCGCGCGCAAGCTTACCCGACTCGACCGGTGCGTCTGGTGGTCGGATTCGCCGCCGGCGGCGGCAACGATATTTTTGCCCGTCTTGTTGGCGCCAAGCTTTCGGAGATTTTCGGCCAGCCGGTCGTTATTGAAAACCGGCCGGGTGCTGGAGGGCGGCTGGCGGCGGAATATGTGTCGAATCAGCAGGCCGACGGCTACACTCTTTTGGTCGGCGCCAGCGGCCAGATGTCGATCGCCGCGGCGATATATCCGGATCTGAAATATCACCCGACCAAAACGCTTACGCCGCTCGCCATGATCGGGAGTTTTCCATTGATCATGGTCGTCAATCCTGAAAACCCATCGGACAACGTGAAAGAATTGGTGGAGTGGGCCAAGCAGCATCCGGACAAAGCCAATTATCCGAGCACCTCTCCAGCCTTCACGATTGCGATGGAACAGTTGAAATTAAAATCCGGCATGCCGGCGGTGATGATTCCTTATAAGAGCAGCAATGAAATGATCCTCAGCGTGATGGACGGCCAGACCATGACTGCGATTGCCGATCCGCCGCCGACCGTGCCGCAAGTCAAAGGCGGCAAGGTCAAAGCGATCGCCGTGACCGGATCGGAACGCGCCGCAGAACTGCCTAATGTGCCGAGCATGACCGAATCCGGATATCCCGGCGTCGATGTGCATCTTTGGAGCGGAATCTTTGCGCCGGCGGCGACGAACATAGCCGTCGTCACCCGGCTGGAAAAAGCGTTAGGCGAGGCGATCCGTGATTCGGATGTGTCGGTCAAATTGCGAAATCTAGCGATCACGCCCGGTGGCGGTCCGGCGACCGTTTTTCGGGAACTCATAGAGGGCGACATCCTCAAGTATCGCGACATCGTCAAGAGCGCGAATTTGCATTTCGAGGAATGATGGTCTGAGAGCATGAAGGCCGCCGCCGCACTTTCCGCAGCAATTCTTTGGGTCATTCCGTTGTGGAGCGCACCGGCAAAGGCGAGTGAAATCGACCTTTCCACCTGGTCCTGCAAGCAGTTCCAGTCGGCGGCCAAGGATGAGGTCACGCTCATTCTCGCCTGGCTCGACGGCTACTATCGCGCCGAAGATGATCCGCCGGTCATCGACATGGATCAATTGACCGCCAATGCCAAAAAGCTCGGCGACTATTGCGCCGCGCCTCCGGATACCAAGCTGATTACGGCCGCCGATACGATGTTCGAGCGGGAGTGAAGCGGGCAGCGGATATTAACTGCGGCCCCTCAATGTTGCCGCCTTTACGGTCCGGAATGACCGCGGGGGCGGAGCGAATGCGCAGAGACTGGCGTATTCTTTCTTGGCTGGGCGTCTGCGTGGCAGGCGCCGCCATTTGCATTTGGTGGTGGGCGCTCACAGGCTTTCAAGTTCCGATATGCCGGGATGCGAGCGCTACGGATCATTGTTTGAGCTACGACGAAATCCGCGCCTGGCCGTCTCAGGGTGCCGACCTCGCGTCGCGCCTTGCCGTGCGTGCGAACAATTGGGCTGCGTTGATAATTGCGATATTCACCGCGGTTCTGGCGGTCTTCACCGCGCGCCTGTGGCGATCCACGCAAAAACTCTGGACAATCACGAACCGGACATTGCAGCACGCCGAGCAAACGTCGCGAAAAGAGCTGCGCGCCTATGTCAGCGTCGAACCGCTCGGGATAACCGAATATGCCGGGCACAATCTTTTGATTGGGCGGTTTAGAGTCCGCAATATCGGCAAAATTCCAGCCAGGGATGTTTCGATCTATTCCACGATCGGATTGGACGCCGATCCGGCGCGTAAAGATTTCCCGATCGGAACGCCGCGCATCTCTCCTACCGTTCTGCAGCCGGGAGCAGAAATGGAATTCATTTGCTATGAGGGTTACCCGATTCCCGCAGACCAAGTGGATCGTGACGAGCCGTTGAAATTTGGCGGCTATCTCTACGTTTGGGGAGAGGTCCTTTATACCGACGCGCTCAATACGACGGGATGGACGGTGTTTTGTCATCGCTACCCCTGTGACACGTTCGGTATGGTAAAGGGCAGCACGACTGCCGGCCGCGCCGACAATCGGAGCATTCACCGCAAATTTGCCCGCTTTCACGAAGAAGCGGGCAACGAAGCGGGGTGACGCGTCCGAGACTTGCTCACACGTCGAGCGCCGCCTCATCGGCGAATTCGGCGCGTTCCTGAATAAACTCGAAACGGGCCTCGGCCCTGGTGCCCATGAGCCGCTCTACGGATTTTTCGGTGTTCTTGCGGTCGTCGGCAATCAGCGCGACGCGTAAGAGCGTGCGCCTTTTCGGGTCCATGGTGGTTTCCTTGAGCTGTGCCGCCATCATCTCGCCCAGGCCCTTGAAACGGCTGACCTCCACCTTGGCATTGGCGTGGAATTCTTTTTTCAGAATCTCGTCGCGGTGCTTGTCGTTGCGGGCATAGAAGATCTTGCCGCCGTGCGACAACCGATAGAGCGGCGGGACGGCAAGATAAAGATGGCCCTTTTCGATGAGCTGCGGCATCTGCCGGTAAAAGAACGTGATCAGGAGTGAAGCGATGTGAGCGCCGTCGACATCGGCATCGGTCATGACGATGACGCGGCCATAGCGCAGGTCTTCGTCGCGATAATGCACGCCGGTGCCGCAGCCGAGCGCCTGAATCAGATCGGCTAGCTGCTGATTTTGCGCGAGCTTGTCCTTGCCGGCCGAAGCAACATTGAGAATCTTGCCGCGCAATGGCAGCACCGCCTGTGAGGCGCGATCGCGCGCCTGCTTGGCTGAGCCGCCGGCGCTGTCGCCCTCGACGACAAAGAGTTCGGAGCCTTCGGCCGCCGAGTTGGTGCAATCAGCAAGCTTGCCGGGAAGGCGAAGCTTGCGTACCGCGGACTTGCGCGCGATGTCCTTTTCCTGACGGCGGCGAATGCGCTCCTCGGCGCGTTCGACGACGAAATCCAGGAGCTTGTTGGCGGCGGTTGGATGCCCGGCAAGCCAGTGGTCGAACGGGTCTTTGATCGCCTGCTCGACCAAGCGTTGCGCTTCGGCGGTGGCGAGCCGATCCTTGGTCTGCCCCTGGAATTCCGGTTCGCGAATGAATACCGAAAGCAGGGCGCCGGCACCGGCCATGATGTCGTCGCTAGTGACCGCGCCAGCGCGTTTGCCTTGGCCAATACGGTCGGCGTGATCCTTGAGCCCGCGCGTCAATGCGGCGCGCAGCCCAGATTCATGAGTGCCGCCATCCGGTGTCGGGATGGTGTTGCAGTACGAGTTGAGAAAGCCGTCGGCATCCGCGGTCCAGCCGACCGCCCATTGCACCGCGCCGTGCGCGCCGATCTTGCCGGCGCTGCCGGTGAAAATATCGGGATGCACCAAGGTGGCGCTGGCGAGCGTTTCGGACAGGTAGTCCTTGAGCCCATCGGCGAAATGGAACGTGGCCTGTTCGGGCACACCTTCGGCACCGCGAAGGAGCTCCTTGGCGCAAGACCAGCGGATCTCGACGCCGCCAAACAAGTACGCCTTTGACCGCGTCATCTTGAAGACGCGTTCCGGCCGGAAATGCGCCTTCGCGCCGAAGATCTCCGGATCCGGCCGAAAACGGACCTTGGTGCCGCGGCGGTTCGGCGCCTTCCCGGCATCCTGCATTTTGGTCTTCGGCTTGCCGCGCTCGAAGGCCATGCGGTACAGGCGCTGACCGCGCGCAACCTCGACTTCCATGCGTTCGGAGAGCGCATTCGCCACCGACACGCCGACCCCGTGCAGGCCGCCTGAAGTCTCGTACACTTTGGAATCGAATTTGCCGCCGGCGTGCAGCGTGCACATGATCACTTCGAGCGCCGACTTGTTCCTGAATTTGGGATGCGGATCGACGGGAATGCCGCGGCCGTTATCGGTGACGGTGACGAAACCGTCCGCGGTCATTTCGACCTCGATCCAATCGGCGTGGCCGGCGAGCGCCTCGTCCATGGCGTTGTC
>Ga0306920_100001377_pt1 | contig 30129 bp, 21 predicted proteins | sample flu12Cox44000170_FD_204666 | JGI IMG/M metagenome (GOLD analysis project Ga0306920, IMG submission 204666) | Lab enrichment of tropical soil microbial communities from Luquillo Experimental Forest, Puerto Rico - flux4day.12C.oxic.44.000.170 (v2)... | ecosystem: Environmental > Terrestrial >... | reverse complement strand
GCTCCAGGCGACTTTCCTCTCAGAAGCAGCACTGTACACATCTGACTCCCGCAAATCTCCCCGCGAGCCCGCAATCTGCGGGAGCGCGCGCTGACTGATGAGTGCACTTGATGCGGGGCGGATGCTCCGACGTCGTCGGCCGTCACCCTGCCATTTGTGAGAATGGACAGGAAGTGATCGAGCGTATCGTCCGTGACGCTGTCCGAGGGCCCGAGGCTGGGCGTCGCATTGAGGCCGAGCGCGGCAGTCGACACCAGAGCACAAGCTCCATGCAGTCGAGTTGAGCCGCGATCGATCAGCCGCTGGCGATGCGCGGTGGCTATCCGAACCTTCGCGGCCCGAACGAAAGGTCACGCGTGCGAACCTTCTATGGCAGCGCGGCGCTACGGCTTTCTGACATCAAGCGCCGCTACGATCCGAGCGACCTGTTCCGCTCCAACACCGGGCATTTCTAGCCCTTTGAGGGCGGGAAACGAACAGATAATATTGAACACCGAACGCGGGTGATCCTGAGAAGACGCGATTGTCAAAGATTCGCGTCAGCTCAGTCCGCACGAGGTCCGCCATGTGTGCGCGACACAAATTCACGCGATGCACAGCGCTGTCAGCGATCATTGCTTTCTGGGGAGCGTCCTGCGTCGAAGCTCGGGAACAGCCGATCGCGTTCGTCAACGTGACGGTCGTTCCCATGGACCAGGACACCGTCCTGCCAGGGCAGACCGTACTGGTGGTGGGGCAACGCATAGCGCAAATTGGACCTGCCACAGCCGTGAGGCCGCCGGCCGATGCACTGAAGATTGACGGCAGGGGTGATTTTCTGACGCCGGGTCTCGCGGATATGCACGTGCATCTCATCCGGTCACTCGACGCTATCAGATCCCAGAAGCCTCCATCCGCGCAGGCGAGCTCTCATGCCATTCCACCGCTTTCCGCGTCTGACGACCACGAACGCGAAAACCGCGTCTTGGGCCTGCTGTTCGTGTCGAATGGGATCACCGTCGTGCGAAATATGTGGGGTGACTCCGCAATCGACACCTTCGCTGCAGAGGTTGAGTCGAGGCGTGTACTCGGCCCACACGTGTACTCGACGGGCCCGATCACCGACGGGAGTCCCAGCAGCTGGCAAGGCAGTCGGGTCGTGGCAAGTGAGTCCGAAGCCGAGGCGGCCGTGGCGGAAGATGTCCGAGCACATCGGATTGCGATCAAGGTCTACAACGGCCTATCAGCGGACGCCTATCACCGGTTGGTTTCGTCAGCCAGAGATCGTGGCCTGCCTGTCGTGGGTCACGTGCCGTACTCCGTCGGGTTGCGTGGAGTGATTGAGGCGCGACAGGCTTCGATAGAGCACCTGGACGGTTTTCTCGAGGCGCTGCAGCCCGACCCGGATTCTGTGACGGATGCCACCACAATGCGGCAACTTCTCGACGGCGCTGACATGCGCCGCCTACCGGCGCTCGTCGACTCGATCAGGGACGGCAATATCTGGAACTGCCCAACGCTCGTACTCTTCGAAAACTTCGCCGAAGATGCTGAGTGGCAACGCGAGGTCGATCTGGTCCCTCCGGCTCTCGTCGAACGATATAGGAGAGGAATGCCTAACTGGGGAGCACATCCAGAAGTGAGGCAGCGCGCTTATGACCTATATCTCATGATCGTGCGCGCATTGCACGAGCGCGGTGCCCACCTGTTACTGGGAACCGATACGCCGAAGCCAACGGTGCTGCCCGGCTTTTCCCTGCAAGCCGAGTTGCGAAGCTTCGTACGGGCGGGTCTCACCCCCTACGAGTCACTACGCGCCGCTTCCAGTGACGCGGCGATGTTCCTTCAGCAAGAGAAGGAGTTCGGGACGATCAGCACGGGAATGCGAGCCGATCTCCTGCTGCTGAAGGCAAATCCGTTAGAGAACATCGACAACCTCGAAAAGCGGGTCGGTGTAATGGTCGCTGGCCGATGGTTCACAGAGTCTGAACTGCAACGCAGGTTGCTCGCCACAAAGGAAGATCGCTATCGGTGAGCAGCCTCGCAGGATGGATACATGAATGGTCGGGCCGCGAGCTACCAATGAGGCCATTGTCTGCTACGTACGGTTGGTGGCTATTTTTGGCCATTGTGGTGCCGGGAACTACAACGCCGGCACAAGCGCGCCTCCTACAACCGCCCAGTGCTGGCTGTCTAGATGCGGGTGTCGAAGCCCACTACCCACAACTCGATTCGCCCCCGATTGCGCAAGTGATTCGTTCCAATGACGATTCTGCCGCGCCAGTGGGAGCCGCATGCTTCAATAAGACGACGACAGCTGCGAGCTGGGTTACGGTCGCCTCGGTCGTTCGCACCACGGATAGTCCAGATGCTGTCATCGGAAGATTCGGCGCGATTTCAAAACTGCAGACTATTCAGTACTGGTCGGTAACGGATCACAAAATGCGCCCGTTAGTGTCCTCAGCCTTCGCGATCCTCCGAGCGGGGTCCACTCAAGCGCGCTCCGATTATTCCGCCTCTGAGCTGGCTACGGGGGAAGATCACTACTATTTGACAACGGACACCCGATCAGGACGTGCCATCACCTATCGGCTACGACTGCGGGAGGGACAGCGGGGACGAGTTGTCGTAGAAACCTCAAATGTAGATGCCGTCAAACAATGGGGCTTCACCGTTTATGATGCCGGCGGGCTGGACACCTTGTACTTCCTGGACGAGCGCTCGCCGGGAGTCTGGGCCTACTACTCGATCACACGCGTTCTTCCGGTAAGTTTCCTCGCGAAGGGACACGAAGAGTCCTATATCAATCGGGCCGTTGCTCTGTACCGTCACTACATGCATCTGCCGACCGATGCCGAGCCACCCTCTGCACCTTAGCAAAGGCTAGTCTCACATTGAGAGGTCGTCTCCACTAATGAGATGAAGGTGTTGGCCAACTCAAGCTTCAACAGGTAGCTCTACGTCCCTGGGCTTCCGTTCGGATCGCCCACATCGGTAACGAGCGCCGTTCAGTTTCCGGAGGTCGTGGCGCTCTGCGGCGGCCGATGAGGAACCTCACCCGAGCGGCGCATCTCGGCAAGCAGCGCCGACTGTTTGGCCACGATCTCCTGATACTGTCGCGCAAGGCTCTGAAAGCGTGGCTGCGCGTGCAGTGCCTCGAACTCGGGTGCACGCGCGCGCTCGAGCTCATACCACCAGCCAAATTTCTGCGCGGTGAAAGCGACCTCGAGCGCCTTCAAGGCACCGTCGGTGTCGCCGAGTAAAGCGAGCGCACTGGCGTGAACCACTGCGACGTCACTATAGGGCTTGTAGTCTTTCAGCCCCTTCAGCATGGAGTGCAGAAGCTTCGCGGCACGGTCGCGCTCGCCCGAGGCGACCAGGAGACTCGCGTACCGCACCGCACAGCTCGCTCGTGCATCAGTGTCCAGACGGCTGAGCATCGAATCCCAATCTGGCGTCAGACACACCTCCAGTGTACGCAGTCCCCGGCCATAGTCGTGCCGTTCGAGGGCGTCGTCGCGAATCACGGCAGAAGCGCAGTCCAGATCCTTGATCAGTATTTCATTGAGCTTGCCGTGCGGGAGCGCATAGAGCTCGGCGGCTGCGCCCTGTGTCTCACCCTGGTAGATCGAAAGGCAATACTTCCACGACACAGACTGGTGAATTGTCGCAGTCGGGGGAATGGCGGATAACACGTCCTGCACGGCCGCGGTGTCTCCAAGATCGAGGTACACGGCCGCCGCGTCCACCCGCATCCAATGGGCGCTCGGATCCACAGCGATCGCACGCTCGATGAGCTTGGCGGCCTCGGCAAAGTTGCCGCGAGCAAACTCCACCTCGCCGAGCCGCGCCAGTGCTGGGTGGTAGGTGGGGTTGACGTGCAGGGCTTCGAGAAAGAGCGCCACGGCTCCATCCACGTCGTCCCTCTGCGCCAGGATCAAGCCTTTCATGTAGTGATTGCGCGGTGCGAGTGGGTCGAGCTGCCGCGCACGCTCGATCATGGCCAGCCCATCGTCGGTGTGCCCGATATCATGGAGCCACTCGCCGTAGAGCTCGTAGCCCTGGGCGTAGTTCGGGGCGAGTGTGAGTCCTTTGCGGAAATCCGCGTCGATGGTGGCGTCGAATCCCTCGATGGTCCGCTCCCGCCCAAAGGCACGCTCCATCCAGGCCTCGCCGAGCTCCGGATCGAGCGACAGCGCCTTGTCAACTAGCGCTGCCGCTTGCTTCTCGGTCTCGGCGCCCACGCCCTCGTCTTGATGCAAAAGCCACCAGAGCAAGCGCAGTCCATGCGCCTCTTCCACGTAGGCGGCAGCGAAAGTCGGGTCGATTTCCGTCGCGCGCCGCAGCCGCTCGATGCCGGCTTTCGCGTCCGCGCTCTTGAAGGTAGATAACAACGAGCGACCCTCGATGTATGCGAGGTAGGCGTCGAGCCTCGGCGTAGCCCGCGCGGAGCTGTTGCCTGGACTCGCCTCGAGACTCACGCCGATCGCATCGCTCACCTTGCCCGAAATCTCATCCTGGAGCTCAAAGATGTCGCCCATGGTCCGCTCGAGGCGCAGCGACCACACATCACTTCCGGAGCTGGCATCGAGAAGCTGCGCCGTGACCCGCAGCCGATCCCCGGCGCGCTGCACGCTGCCTTCGACGAGATAACGAGCATTCAACTTGCGACCGATGTCGCGCGCGTCCACATCTCGCCCGCGGAAGGTGAACGAAGAGGTGCGCGCGATCACTGCCAGGCTCTTCACCGAGGCGAGGCGGTGCAGCACGCTCTCGGCGATCCCGGTCGCAAGAAACGCATCACTCGGCTCAGCGCTCAGGTTCTCGAAGGGCAGGACGGCCACGGTGTGCGCGGGCAGTGACGACGGCGGAGGGGCTTCCACGCGCACCGCCGTCATGCTCGCTGCGAAGTGTGCGCGCCACGCGGCATAGGCGCCGATCGCCAGCACTGCCACCGCGAACGCTGCGACCAGGGCCAGGTTCGGCAGTGAAGGCCGACGCGGGGCGGCGCCCGAACCGGCCGATGAAGGCGATTCGTCCTGAGTTCCCGGCGCAGGAGCGGAATCCACAGCGCCGGATGACCCTTCGCCGGCTGCGGAGATCGGCGAGTCCGCGGACCGCATGGCGGATACCGTTTCAGGATCGGGATCGACCGGCCCAATGAAGCGGTAACCCCGCCGGGGCAGGGTCTCGATATAGCGCGGCGTCTCGGCCGTGTCCCCAAGTGCGCTGCGCAGCTTGCGAATCGCCGTATTGACCCCCGTATCGAAGTCCACCACGCCCTTGGGCCAAAGCAACGCAATGAGCTGCTCGCGCGTCACGACGCTTCCGGCGTGGGTGATCAGCTCGCGCAGGACCAGCGCGGGCTGCTCCTGAAGACGGATGCGAGTTCCGGAGCGCTCGAGATCCCCCGATTCCGGGTCCAGAACCCACCCATCGAAGCGGAATTTCTTGCTGCTCACGCGAGATCAGCACCGGAACAGGGTTAATTCAGGAACGGACCATGCGTAGTCCATGGAGTGGCGCCGGCTGGTGGGTGACTTTAGACCCCGCAAAGATCTCCCGCCCTCGCACCGCCGTGAGGGTGCCGAGGAAGACGCTCCAATCAACACATACACAGGAGACTGCCATGTACCGCTTCACGACCACAATGTTGATTTCTGCGCTGGCCCTGAGCTCTCAGCTGGCACATGGGGGTCCCGCCCCGGATGTGCTCTCCATGACGGTCAAATTTGCCGACCTCGACTTGACTCGCAGTGCGGATGCTGCAGTGCTCTATGAGCGCCTGAAGGGTGCCGGCCAAACGGTATGCGCTCCGTTCGACGGCCGTAGCCGGGATCTGGGGAACCAGGTTCATTTCAAGCAGTGCGTCAAGAGCGCCATCGGCACGGCGGTCGCCAGAATCGACCGGCCCGCACTGACGGCATACTACCGAGCGCATTTCGAAGTCGGCAATGAACCCACTCGGATCGCTCAGAAGTAGATCCGGTGAGGTCGCCGATGCCCCTCAGGGCGGCTGCTCCCGAGCCGCCCTGCTTCGTTTGTCCCTTCAGTGCCAGACCGACTTTCGTTACCTGTCAGCGACCTATGACGTCGAATTCGCCTGTTAGCGATCCTAGCGGACACACACCGCGCCGCCGGTCGATCTCAGCCAAACCTGGCCATTTACGCTAAGCTGCGCCCTGCGGAGGCACAAAGAAGGCCTCCACCGCATCAGGTCAGGGGCGGTCTCCTCGTGACTGAGCCTTCGCACGCGGTTTTTCTAAGCTACGCCTCAGAGGACCAGGAGGCCACCCAGCGGATTTGCGAGGCCCTGCGTTCAGCGGGGATCGAGGTCTGGTTCGACCAGAGCGAGCTGCGGGGCGGGGACGCCTGGGATGCCTCGATCCGCCGGCAGATCAAGGAGTGCGCGCTGTTCGTGCCAGTTATTTCGGCGCACACCGACGCTCGCCCGGTGGGCTATTTCCGTCGCGAGTGGCATCTGGCCTTGGACCGGATGATGGACTACGCCGAGGATCAGCCGTTCCTGCTGCCAGTGGTGATTGACGACACGGTCGAGGCGACCGCGCGCGTGCCGGACCGGTTCCGTGAGCGGCAGTGGACGTATCTCAAGGGGGGCGCGGCCACGCCCGAGTGGGTCGAGCGCACGAAGCGGCTGCTGACCGAGCGCGCCTCACCTGCGCGGCGTACCGCCGTTGCGCCCGCGGTCCCCGGGCGGAGCCGCTGGCCTAGAGCACTTGCTGCGCTCTCAGGCGCAGCGCTCGCAGCGTTAGTCGCTACGACGCTGTGGAAGCAACGCATGGGCACGATGACAGCAGCGCCCGTGGCCAAAGTGGCAACCGCCGCCGCGCCGGCACGCGACCGCAAGACCATCGCGGTGCTGCCTTTCGATAACCTGAGCGGCCGCACTGAGGATGCGTATCTGGCCGATGGGCTACAGGCGGAGGTGCTGAACACGCTGGCGCGGCTGCGCGAGCTGAGTGTGATCTCGCGCACCTCGACGCTGGAATACCGCGACAAGCCGCTCAACGTGCGCGACATCGGCAATCGGCTCGGTGTGGGTACAATCCTCGAGGGCTCGATCCGCCGCTACGGCGGCAAGCTGCGGCTTGCGGTGCAACTGGTCGATTCGAATAGCGACCGGCAACTGCTCGCTGCCAATTACGATCGCGACGTTGCGCACATGCTCGATCTGCAGAGTGCGGTGGCGCGCCAGGTCGCCGATTCACTGCTGGCGACGTTGAGCCGCAGCGACCGTGGCGAGCTCGAGCGGGTAGGCACGAACAACGGAGATGCCTACGACCTCTACCTGAGGGCGATGGCGGGCTACCCCTTGGACCACACGGACGACGACTACGACGTGCGACAGCCGAAGCGCCTGCTGGAGCAGGCCGTGAAGCTTGATCCTGGATACGCGGACGCTTACGCCTTTCTGTCGATGGTGAACACCACCTCGTATTTTCACAGGCGGCGCCCAGAGGACGCCGTCGCAGCCCGGCGCGCCTTCGAGCGGGCGTTCGAGATCGACCCGGGTCTGCCGGAAGCGAGACTGGCTCGCGGTATGTACGCCACGATTGTTGCGTTGGACCCGGGACAGGCGCTCGACGATCTTCAGGCGGTCGTTCGGTCGCGCCCGAGTTCCGCGCGGGCCCACCTTCAGTTGGGCCTCACCCTGCGTCGCCTGGGCCGCATGGACGAGGCACTCGGGCACTTTGTGCGTTCGTGGGACCTTGATCCCCTGCACCAGGGGGGCTCCCTCCGGGTCCAACCTCTCATCACGCTGCTCGGCCTGCGGCGCTGGCCTGAGGCCATCGAGCAGACCGAGACTCTCCTGCGCCGTTTCCCGGATGAGGCGTCTTACTACCTGTGGCGGGCGAAGATCCAAAGCTTCGCTCAGCACGATGCCGAGCCAATGCGCGCGGCGTTGCGGGACCACGGCAATGAGTGCGACGCGAAAGAACGCGCCGTGACCGGGTTCGAGGTCGCCATTGCAGAGGGCCGCTATCTGGATGCGATCCGCCTGCAGGAGATCGGATGGTCGTATTTTCCTCCGGTCTATCGCGAGACGTATGCCGGCGTTCTGTATCACATCGCGGGAGACGAGCGCCGGGCGAGGGACTCGCTCCGCGCGGCGGAGCGGCATGCGCGGCAGGATTCGGGTGCGCGCGAGGAGCTCGCGATCAGCCAATCGGTGTTGGGCGAGCACGCGGCGGCGCTCGCGACCATTGATGCTGCGCGGGCGCGGACCCCGGAGTCGCGCGACGCGATCAACGGGCCCGAGATCTCATTCGTGCGTAGCGTCGTCCTCCTCCGCGCCGGCCGCAGCGAGGAGGCCTACGCGGAGGTGAACCGCCTTCTGCGTGTACCGTTCGGCAACCCGCTGTGGAAGTTCGGGGGACTGAATTGCGTGGCACTGCTTGTCAAGGACGATACGCACTTTGACGAGTTGCTCCATCGGCCGCCGCGTCTGTAGGAACTCTTAGAATGTCGCCGTCACGCGGAAGAAAATGTAACGACCGAGCGTGTCGTACGTCCCCACCCAGGTGTTGTCGTTGCAGGTGGTGTTCGGACAGTCCGACAAATTGCCGCTCAGGATGAGCGGCGGGTTCTTGTCCATCACATTGTTCACACCGAGGCGCGCCGAAAAATTCGGCCCAATCGGTGCAGATAGCGTCAGGTCCAGGTAGCTGTAGGCCGGTATGTGCGCGGTCGCCAGGTAGTAGGGTGCATTCAGCTGCGGGTCGGCGCTCAAGCGATCGACGGTCGAGGAGCCGATGTAACGCCATCGCGCGGTCAGATCGAGACCCCACCATGGGGTAGCCCAGTCGGTGGTGAACACATGACGCCAGGAGGGGAGCGGCGCGTTGCAGGTCGAGCCCCAGTGACCCTTGCAGTCGAAGGACGGGAGGCCCGGCAGAGGCTGCGTCAGGAAGTCCTTCGTGTATGTCCCGTTGAGCGCGAAGGCGAGCTTTCCGGATTTTGGCCCGATATCGAAGCGGTAGTGCGCCAGGAGGTCTGCGCCCTTGGTGGACACCGAGCCTATGTTCAGGTTGGTCGCCGTCACGAACTCCGCGTCGGTAGCCCACAGCGAGGCATCCGGTCCGCGGTGAATCAGCGAGCACAGCTGCGCGTTCCCGGTGAGCGCGCAGTCGCTGATGATCGTGTTCGAGGCCAGCGAGGAGATCGTGTCCTTTATCGTGATGCTGAAGGCATCGACGGACACGACCAGGTTCGGAATGATCGTCGGCTGCACGACGACGCCGACTGTGTAGGTGTCGGCAAATTCCGGCGTCAAGCCAGTGTTGCCACCGGTCAGCGTGTTGATCGTCCCGTCGGGGTTCGCCCGCACGTGGCCGTAGCGTTTGAGCGGCACACCCGTGAGCAGGCACTCCTGCCGGGTGAACTGCGGCACCGGGCTCCAGCAGGGATCCGCGGGACCTACACCGGGCCCGACGGGCGAGTAAAGCTCGCCGATGTTCGGCGCCCTGACTGCGCGGTTGTAGCCGCCGCGCAGGCGCACATCACGGATCGGTGCCCACTCGAGGCCGATCTTATAGGTGTTGGTGTTAAACCCTTCCGTGTAGCTCGAATACCGGTAGCCGCCATCGAGCGACAGCAGGTACGCCCCCGGTATGCCGTTGATCAACGGCAGGCGCATCTCGGTGAACCCTTCCCATACGTGGAACTTGCCGGCGAGTGGCGGCGAGGGCACACCGCCGGCTGCGAAGCCGCTCGAGTAAGTGTAGTCCGGAGAGAAGATGAACTGCTCTTCGCGGTACTCGGCGCCGATGTTGATGCTCATGCCGTTGTAGGCGGTGGGGAGCTTCACCCCATACCTGCCGAGGTCGCCGGTCACTGAGGCATCGACGATGTATTCCCGCGCGTTCGAGGTGTAGTTCGATGGCACGGTCAAGTAGGCTTCCTGCTGTGCTACCGTGCCCGGGCTTCCGGGCGCACCCGACTGATACAAGCCCGGAACCCAGACATCCCACGGCACGCAGGTCCGGTCGGTGCCCGCGAGGCGTGCAGCGCAGACCGCTGCACCGGCGGGTACGCCGGGTACCCCGCCCGATGCCGGGTTCGGGACAGCCTGCAGAGCGTTCGCGATCTGTGGGTCGCCAAGGAAATTATTCTGGTGGTCTGAGAAATCGGTGATGCCGAACTGGCCGTAGACGTCGTAAGCCCAGGCATCATTGATCTTGCCCTTGGCGCCCAAGACCTGGCGGATCGAGTCCGACCGGTAGTCGTCCTGGCGTCCGCCGCCTTCGACATTGCGCCGTGCCACCCCGATCTCGAAGGTCGCCGTAGCCGGGTTGGTGTCGACCGGCAGCCCGAACAGCTCCTGGTTCGCCGTCAGGTTTGCCGGCGTGCAGAGGGTCGCCACTTCCTGCGCGGTGAGGAGTGGATCATTGCAGCGGAGCACCGGATGGTGACTGAAGTTGAACGCAGCGCTCGGTCCGTACTGCGCGAGCGAGGAATTGCGCGCGAACATAGTCTCGCTGTAGACGCTGACGTGCGAGCTGACGTCGTAAGTGAGGAAGCCGCCCGCGGTCCAACGCTCCTGCGAGCGCTGGAAGTAGCTGAGCGCGCCATAGTTATAGATGTCGCCCGGACTTTGGAACGCCCGGAACTGCCCGGTCTTGGGGTCAACCGCATTCTGGAGGAGCAGCGTGCTGCTCGTGCCCTTGGCATTGACACCGAGCAGCTGGAAGTTGCCGTGGCCGCTCGTAAATGAACCGCCGCACCTGATGGCGCTGTGCGGTGTGGCGCCACCGTTCAGGGTGCAACCAGCGTGGTCGAACTGATAGCCGACCGCGGGGGAGCTGTTGAGGTAAGTGACATAGGCGGTCGCGTTGCCCTTGCCGTCGGCGAAGTTCGAACCGGCCAGGACCGACAGCGTGCGGTTCTGCCCGGTGTTCACCGTACTCGGCGGCAGCGTCGCGCCGAAGTCCGCGAGGTAGTCGAGATAGGTCTGGTCGCTGTTCTTGTGGTTGTTGTACGAATACCCGGCATCGATTTTGACGCCCTGGTAGTGTGTGTTGAGCACGAAGTTGACGACGCCCGCAGCGGCATCAGCACCATACACCGCGGAGGCGCCGCCGGTGAGGACATCCACCCGCTCGACGAGCTCCACCGGGATCTGATCGATGTCAGCCGAGTTGGAAGAGCTACCTGGCCCCGGGACGCCGCCCGAGCCGCCCGGCTGCATGCGGCGGCCGTTGATCAGCACCAGGGTGCGCTGCGAACCCAGGCCACGCAGGCTGACCGTGGCGGTGCCGAGGGAGCTGATGGAGGTGCCCGAGCTTTGCTCAGCCTGCACCTGCGGCAGCATATTGAGCACATCCTCGACGCGTACCAGGCCCGTCTTCTCGATCTGCTCCGACGAGACGCTCGCGATAGGGCTGATGGAAATGTCATTCGGTGCCTGTAGCAGGCGCGACCCCGTGACGACGACTTCCTCCAGCGGAGGTGCCGGCGCGTTCTCGGCGGCCGGTGCTACCTGAGCCAGCGCTACTAACGGGGCTGCTGAGCCTGCAGCGGTTGCGAGCGCAAGGCGTACCGCCTGGCGTACGAAGCCATTCGCCGAGGCGTAGCTTCGCAACACGGCCCCAGCCGTCACGCTCACCCGGTTTGGCGATTCGTGCCCCAACCTGCGCCCCTCGGGTCTTATGCCGGCAAAGCATGCCCCCAGGGACCGTGCTCAAGCAACGGCTTTGCGGGCCGTTTCTTGAGATCAATTGCTGTCATGCAATATGTCCGAGACACGAAGTCTATAGTTTGCGATGCAACCGCGGATGAACAACTCGGACTGGAAGGCGCCGCGCCCACTATGAGTTGTGGCGGCGACTGGGGCGTCTTGCAGGTCAAAGGGATGTAATCCCGCAGAGTCACGGCGAGGCTGTTTTCGTTCGCACTTCGCCAACCCCGTCTCAATTCCGCCGCACACAAACCGGCACAGTAACCGGCCGCGGGATTGGTCTTGGCACCCGCGTCGATTGTATGCGCGTTCAGGTCTTTTCGATCGGGGAGGGTCGCCGAATGAAGCGCGCGATGCTCTTGTTTGCTTTCGCTGTCACCTTAATTGCGGCCTGCGGCACTGGTGAAGCCACCGATTTGCTGGGGCTCTACATAGGTGGGGCGATGGGAGGGTCTACTGTGCGCGTCGACCAATCGTTAGCGGGCACACCCAACGACGTCACCGAACGCCACACCGGGTGGAAGGCAATGGTTGGCATCCGTCCGCTGTCAATGTTAGGCGCTGAGCTGGAGTATCTGGATTTTGGCAATCCTAGCTACACCGGGGGGCCCGCAACGGGCGTCGTCGATAGCAAGGCGGTAGCCCTCTCTGGTTTGTTATATGCGCCGATACCACTGCCAGTCTTCGACCTCTACGGAAAATTGGGGGTCGCGCGTCTACAGACGGATGTCAACGGGCATGAATATGGGCTGTTCTGCCCGGTCGGTTTGCCGACTTGCGGCACAATAGCCGTCAGTCGCCACGACACGGGCGTAGGTTATGGCGCGGGAGTGCAGTTCAAGTTCGCCGCCGTGGCAGTACGCGCTGAGTACGAACGCGTTAACACGAGCAGCTCTTCACCGGACATGTTTTCGCTCGGATTGACCTGGACATTCTGACGCTGTCTGGCTCGATCAGTGGACGGGGACGGCAGTGCCGACCGATACCGAGCCACCTTCTGCTCCTTAGCGGTCCGCGGTTGAACGTCAATGAGCGATTCTTCCGGGTGCCATTCCGTAGGTGTCAAACACGGCGTTTTGGTTACTGAGAAGTGCAGCCGTCGCGGTGTCAGGCGAATGAGAACCGAGTCACGTCCCGGCGCTGTCCGCGGAACTACATTTGTCGCCGCAAATGACTGCGCTAGTTGTGTGGGCTGTCGTTGTGATGGGGCCACCGTCGACTTTACCGGTGGTTGCGGATCTGTACGCGACGGAGGCTGCATGCGAGAAAGGCGCAGCCGCTATACGTCGGCAGTTCAGCGACCCCACGTACAACGTGTATTGTCAGCCGCGCGAAGTGCTCGGTGGTCGACCGAGCCAGCCGATAAGCAACTCAAACCCGACAGTTAGTGTGGATTAGGCACGCCCCGCGATCATCGCCCCGATTGCAGGCCGATGCGCTCCACGCTGTTTGTCAGCTCCTTGCCCCGCTGCTCATCCTCCAAAATTCGCCGTGCTGTCTTGCATACTTTTGTCTCGAAACGGTCGCCCGACAGCCGTTCGCTGCGGCAGTAGGACACCTCGTCGCCAGGCGCTTGCTTGACGGGCCTGTAACCCTTCGCGAGGATCTGCTTGAGCTGTGCATCGGTCACCGTGTCGTCCACCAGGACGTTCTTCACTGACTTGTTTGCAACCGTTTGCGCGTTGGAGTCGTCGGGCGACGTTGCAGTGCGGCCCGATTTAGCATCCATTTCCGATTTGCCGCCGGCGGACGGATCCTTAGTTGTTGCCTTCTGCCCCATCACGCTCGGCGCCGAAGCAGGGGATTGCGCAACAGCCCCCAGAGGGGCCACCGATGACTGTTGGGATGGCGACTGTCCTTCAGGTCTACTCGCATCCGGATCCGCGGCAAATGCATCAGCGACCAGAACAGCGCAAATTACCCACAAAAAACGAACGACCGCATTCACGTCATGCCCTCTTGCGGTGGAATTCAGCCGTGCCGCGCCAGGCACTCATCGTCACCTCACTGCATGGCGGCGGGCTCTGGGGGAGGCTAGCACCGCAGCCGCTTGCACAAAAGACAGATCACCCACGTTTTGCGGGAGGTGCCGCGAGCGTTCCCCTGGAGGGCTTTGAAGTGTCGTCTGCGGCGACCAACTGCTTCTCGTCAACACAAACGAATGCCTCTACGACATGCGGTCGGCTTCCCGAAGCCTTCTTTTCGATTGGCATCGGCGGCCACACCAATTGCGTTCACCGTCAGTGCCGTTTGGGCGGCGAATCCAGGAGCGCGCTCACAAAGGGTGAGGCTCCCGCGAGTGAGACACCGGCCTTGCGGCATTGGCGAAGAAAGTCCGCCGCAGGGACGTCAACGAAACTCAGTCCGGACAAGTCCAGTCGAATGGCACCGCCACGGGCCCCCGCCTGCTCCAGGGCCTGCTGTAGCTCCTGGAGCCATCTGTGCAGGAGTTTGCCTTCCAGCAGAAACGTCTCGTGGTCAGCCCCTGGCTGCCGCGTGATCCTCAGCATGACTTCAAGAGTCCTTCCTTCCTCGGGCATATCCCGCATCAGCAGAAGGACAAGCAATGCGCATGCCCAGGCTCCGGGCGCCACCAGGCACTGGCGGCGATCAACAGATTCAATCGCTTAGTGGGTGGAGGATCGACGATAGCGCCGGCCCTCCGCAATCCGTGACGGTCCGCCACCATCGAGCGCGATCAGGCCCGGGCCTCCGAGGGCCGCGAAATACCCAGCTTTTTCATCCTGTGTCGTAAGGTCGCAGGCTTCATGCCGAGCTTCACCGCGGCTCCTTGCTTGCCTTCCACGACCCAGTCGGTCTGACGCAAAGTGCTCAGGATGTGCTCACGCTGGACGCTCTCGAGATCACTCGCCCGTGCGGGCTGCGCCTCGGAACTGAGTGTAATTGTGCCTGTGGTGCGATTCGGCAACACCGACGGGGGCGCGTGCGACGAGACGGGCAGAACGTCCTCACCGATCATCAATACTGGAGTCGTGCTCAGGATCAGTGCTCGCTCGACGATGTTTTCGAGCTCGCGGATGTTCCCCCGCCATTCGTAGCGTAATAGGCGCTCTACAGTTGCGCCTTCGATACTCGTGACCCGCCGCCCGACCTTCGGCCCGTACTTCTGCACAAAAAACTGAGCTAACAGCGGAATGTCTTCGGCCCTCTCACGCAGCGGTGGCAGCTTCACGGGAAACACATTCAGCCGGTAGAACAGATCCGCGCGGAACGACCCGGCCGCCATCGCCCCGGGCAGATCGCGGTTCGTAGCCGCAATCACGCGCACGTCGCTCTTGATCGTCTGATTGCCGCCGATCCGCTCGAACTCGCACTCCTGCAGGACCCGCAGCAGCTTCACCTGGACATCCGCGGAGACCTCACCTATTTCATCCAGAAATATCGTGCCGCCGTTGGCAAGCTCAAACCGACCTACGCGCCGTTGAATCGCGCCGCTGAAGGCGCCACGTTCGTGCCCGAACAGCTCGCTCTCGATCAAGCCCGCGGGTAGTGCGGCACAGTTGATCTTGATGAACGGCTTATCCGAGCGATTGCTGGCCGAGTGGATCGCGCGCGCGATCAGCTCTTTGCCCGTGCCGGTTTCCCCGAGAATCAACACCGTCGCATCCGTGGGAGCGACCAGTTGCACGTCGCGCAGTACGTTGAGCAGGCCGGCACTCGAACCGATGATCTCTTCAAAGTTGTGGACCGCCTTTATCTCCTCGCGCAGATAGAGATTCTGCGCCTGCAAACGCTCCTGCTCGCGTTCGAGGAGAACTCGGTCTGTTATGTCGACGAACATTGTGCGCGTGTAGGTTCCGCCGGGATCCGGCTTGGACCACCACTGGATGAAGATCTGTCGCCCATCGTCCTTGCGTCGCAGCTCCAGTACCACACCGCTGGTGTCCGTGCCGCGCCCTATTGATTCAAAGGCCTCTTTGAGCCGACGCTGCGCATCGGGCGTATTCGGGGCCAGCGTCCGTCCATACATGGACGGCACTTCCTCCGGCTTCACGCCGAGGATTCTCAAAGCCGCGCGATTGGCGCGGATGAACCGGGAATCCAATCCCTCGTGCACATAGGCTATCGGCGCTTCCTCAAACAGATCGCGGAAGCGATCTTCGCTCTGACGCAGCTCCTGTTCGGTGCGCAAGCGCTCCAGCTCGGCGGCCGCCCGGCCGGCAAAGATCTGAAAGAGATAAAGCGTGCGGTGGTCAGGGACGCGCGGTGCTTCGTCAAACGCACACAGGTGGCCCAGCACGCGCCCGTTCTGCGCCTTGAGAGGAACGCCAAAATACGCCTCGATCCCGTGCTCGCGCGGTGCGTACTTCGCCTGCACGCCACTCGGGATAAAACAGTCCTTGCCGCCAACGACCTCCTCGCAGGGCGTGCCGGCCAGTTCGTACTCGAGATTCGGCACGAACTGACCGTCCGACCAGAATGCAAGCGTCCGCAGGGTTTCGCCGCCACGAAACTCCGAGACAAAACTGTGACGCATGGCAATTGCTTCGGCGAGGCGACGCACGAGATTGCGCAGGAAATCGTCACCCGTGGACGATGCGGTGGCTTCGACGATCGAGCGCAGCAACTCGATCTCTCTGATACTGGCACCTGATGCAGCGTCGGGCGCCCCAGCGTTCTGCGTCATGAAAACCCCCGTACGGTCATCTCGCTTTCTAACAAGTGCCCGTCAATGCCGCAAGAAAGCTCGCTATACCCTATTTCGACCGCCTAACTACGGCACCGCGCCCTCGCACACCTTTTTGAGACACCGCAACCGGTTCTGAGTCGCCCGCAATCCGCCGCGGCAGCTGCCGTGACGGAAGCACAGGCCTCGCAGAAGCTGGGGACGCCTTGTCACGCACAATGGGCGGTAAATTCGACTGATTTTCCGTCACTTAGGATCGCACCGCGCTGAACTTGAGGTGGTGGCATAGCGATTGCTCCTGGGCCGGTATGGACGCGTCAGTGCGTCGCAATCCAGGAGCAGCTGCAGATGAGCAAACTCAATTCGACGACTAAGGTGCTCCCTGACACGGGTGGCGAGTTAACGCAGTGGTTTCTAAACGAGATTCTTCCGCACGAGGCGGCACTGAAGCGTTACCTGAACAAGGAGTGGAAATCCCCCGGCGAGGTAGCCGACCTGCGTCAGGAGACCTACGTTCGTGTGTATGAGAGCGGGTCGAGAGCGCGTCCGCGTTCACCCAGGACTTTCCTTTTCACGACTGCGCGTAACTTGATGATCGACAAGATGCGCCGGGAGCGGATTGTATCGATCGACTATACGCAGCATTTACATTCCCTGGACGTCTTAATGGATGAGCTCACGCCCGAGCGACGGCTGACGGCTCGGGAGGAGTTGCAGCGGCTCAGCGAAGCGTTCGATCGTCTGCCTGACACCACGAGGGCGGCGATCTGGCTTCGTCGTGTGGCTGGGCTCTCGCAAAAACAGGCCGCACAAGCGCTTGGCATCGAAGAGGGCGCGTTGGAAGGGCATATGACCCGTGGCCTGCGCAGTCTTGCGAAGACTCTTTCGAATTCGATCGAAGAGATACGAAGAAATGAAAACCCGTCGAATCAGGAGACGGAGGATAGACAACGCAGCGATTGAAGAGGGGCCCCGCGCAGGGTCTGGCATCCATAACGTATGCTCACCCTGCGCAGGGAGTGCCCTTGGCGCTACGCCCTTTGGGCGCAGGACGGAGCCGTCTTCATCGCGGCGGCAGGTCGGGATGCGCGACGACGGGGCAGTTGATGATTGCCTGCGTCGGTCGTAGACCGCCGACATAGGGATTGCCGGGGCCTTGCGGGTTGATGTTGGCGCTCGTCAGATACCCTTCTTCGATCAGTTCTTTCTGCTCGCTCATCGAGTGGATGCGGTGGACGTTACGGCCCGATATGGCCTTCTCTGTCCACATGCTGACGTGGGCGTCCCACAGAGGGCTGTAGTTGTTGGTGAGGGCCGGATCGTCGTTTTCCGGGCCAACAGGGAAGACGTTGATCGGATCGATGCCACCATTGGCGAGGGCAGTAGAAAAGCCTTGATCTTCACCAGAACCCTCGTCTGTGCGTCCGTTGAGTACTGGCGAAAAGCCGAGCAATGCGGAGTCATCTGATGTCATCGATTTTCCAAATGCCGGAATCTTCGCAAGCGTTGGTGCGTAGACACCCTTCTCCAGCACCGCTGCAATGGGTACGGAAGCATCCGTTACGAGATGATAGAAGTACTGCTTGCCGCCCTGCACGCCGTCCAGAATGGACATTGTGACCGTGCGGCCCTTCACGTCCAACGCCACCAATCGATCATGCGACCCTGAATCGTTGTGCACAATTTGCGCGTTGAGCACCAGGCCACTGGGAAGGACCACAATCGATGACCAGGCGGCGTCCGCGATGGCGCCGGGGTCGGCGGCCTTCGGCGGGAAATATCCTGGCGGGTCGCCCGGCACAACTCGGTATGTGGGCGAGAAATCGACGTTGCCTCTGAACTGCATTATGCCGTCCTTAAGCGTGACCATCTGGGCGCCGGCGCTCCCCACAACCTTGGCAAGTTTGGGCGCGTAATTGATGCCCATGCGACGAGCGACTGCAAAGTCAGAACCATCGGTAATGATATAGAAGACATCCTTTCCATCGGGCGATTGTCCGCGATAGAGCGGCAGCGTCACGGACGCCTTCCGATAGGTGAAATCTACGGCCAGTGCGCTTTTGACGTAGACGTGATCGCTCGCCTTGAACGTCACGCCGTGACCAGGACTGTATGCCGGCCTTCCGGCTTCCTGACCTGCCCTGGCCTGCAGTGCGTCCGCCTCCATCATTGAGGCGTTCGTGGACGCGGCGAAGACCGGAACGACTGGAAAGAGGGTTACAAATATTGAGGTGAAAAGCGTTGAGCGTTTCATGATTAGTGACAGCCTCCTGCTGGATTCGGTTGCGGTGAGTGCGAGCACGGACTCCGGAGAATCGCTGCTGCCCGTTGCACGGTGCTCGATATTGCGCGCTGTCAGTCCACGCATATTGCACGCCATCGGCGTGTGTTTGCTTCTACGTGATCAAACGAGTTAGGAGGAGAGCTCCTGCCGACATCCAACGATCATGATCACGAACGCCGGTGTCGCCGCCGGCGAAGTCGTGGGTCGAGTAACACGCTGACAAACGGCCGAGCCCCGCGGGAGCGACGCACCACACCTGAGACATTCACCCAGGAGACGCTCTCCGCTCGATGTATGTGGTACGCGCTATTTTTGTTCTAAACGCGCTGGGGGGCAGTTCACGCGCTCAATATCAATCGTCCCGCTACCCAAATACGATGCGACACCTGCGTTACGTTGAAGCAGGCACGCTGGAGAACGTGGAACCGAAACACAGAATTCAGCCAGGGGACGACATAGGGAATCGGAAGTCGTCTCCTAGCCGAATTCTCCCGGCATCAGTTGCGCGGATCAATCGGAGCCGATGGAGTTCCTCGAGCCTCGATCGCCTCCCCTGCCCGCAGACACAGGTCCTCGCGAAACCTTCCTGCGATGATCTGCACGCCCACCGGTGTGCCGCCCACCAACCCGGTGGAAACGGTCAGACCTGGCAGACCCAGCGTCGGGAGTGCCCGCATCAAAAACTGCGCGTCCCAAACGCGCTGGAATCCCGGCGCGCCCTGCAGATCGAGTCCCTGGGGAAAGGCGAGCTCACCGGAAACTGGAACCAACAGCACCGCGAACTTCGTGAAGAACTGCTGCCACGGGCGGATCACCGTCGCACGCTGAACGAGCGCTCGCGAAAAAGCGTCGGCGGGATACTTTGCGACCCAAGGTGTGACGCCTGCCAGGACTGCCATGGCACCCGGATCGCCGTCCTCACGTATCGCCTCCGCAAATTCCTTGAATCCATCTCCGAACCACAACCGCTCGTTCACTTCTGCCGCCTCCTTGAAAGGCGGTGTATCTTGGACTTCCTCGACCGTCCAGCCTGCATCGGCAAGGCGGCGCCCCGCATCCTGGACGGCCGCCGCAACCTCCCGAGCGACCTGCATCCCCGCCGGCCGCGGGCATAGTGCAGCGAGAAGCGGCATCGGCGAGCCTTCCAACGGCGCTGGCATCCACGCCGGATCCCTGGGATCGGCCGCCGACATGGCGTGCAGACTCATGCGCAGGTCCTCGACCGTGCGGGCCATCGGGCCCGACACCGCCATGAGTTGAGCCCCTATGCCGACCTCGGGGGCGGAGGCGTTGTAGTGAGGGATCCGGCCCACGCTGGGGCGCAAGCCGTGAATCCCGCAGGCATATGCGGGATAGCGTATCGAGCCCCCAATATCAGTGCCGACTGCGATCTGTCCGATGCCCGTTGCCGCGGCCGCGGCTCCTCCACCTGAGGAGCCACCAGGGGTCAGCCGCGGATTGCGAGGGTTGCGCGTGCTGCCATGGAGCAGGTTGCTGGTAAACCAGCGTATGGCAAATGTCGGTGCGTTGCTGCGCCCGAGTGCGATTGCGCCGGCCCGCAACAGATTGTCGACCGCCGGGTCGTTTGTCTGAGCGATACGGCTTGCAAAGAGCCTGCTGCCATCGCTATTGGCGAATCCACTCTGGTCCAGGTTGATCTTCACAGTGAACGGCACGCCAGCCAAGAGGCCTGGGTCATCGCCGCGAGCGATTGTCTTGTCAAGGCGGTCTGCCTGCTCCCGAACGAGATCCGCTCGAATCTCGACGACCGCGTTGATCTTAGGGTTCACCGAGTCAAGTCGCTGTAGCGTCGAATCCGCCACTTCACGCGCGGACACCTTACGGGCACGGACCAGACCAGCGATTTCACTTGCCGACATCTGCCAGAGCTCGGTCATGTCTTTCTCCTGTTGAATTCGGTACCGCTGTCCGAAATCATTGCGCAGTCGGCGTGGCACGGTATTGCACGCATGTGAGGCGTTTTTGCGTGTCACTGCTGCCGGGGGCTATGCCGCCTTGCCAAGGCCATTGTTTCGAATTCGATGAGCGAGCGGACCAACTCTGCCTAGAAACCAGCCAGACCCTGGGGGCTGTTATACGGAATGCTCACACGCGTAACTTCATAGAGCGAGCCGTCCGGCTGGGTCGCATAACCCACCAACTTCGAGGCGTTACCATAGATCTGGTATACGTAGCCGCCGTCCGGGCTCACCCAGTTGTCACTGGGGCCGGCACTCACGGTACCGTTGAGGGCGCGGAACGTACCGTCTCCCGGAACCTTTGGACATGCCGGATCCTTGGCTACAGAGATCACGTTACCCTCGATCGTGTAACTGCAGATGTTGCTGTAACCGAAGTTGGTCGCATAGACACGTCGATCGTCGACTGATACCGAGAGCCAGCACAGCTCCGAAGGCTTGCCCGCACTCGTATCGATTGGGACAACGGGTCCGACACCGATCCGGCCATCGCCATCGATCTCACCCAGTGCGATTCCATCGGCTACGGCATAGCCAATCACGAAGGTGTCTTTTCGTCCCCTCAGGAACGCGAGGTAGAAAGGCGAGGCGCCGCCTCCATCCTGAAATGACGGCATGCTGAGGGCGCCTTTTTCGGCCACTCTGAACACCACGATGCCGTCGGGGTCCGGTGCGTTCGAAGCCACCGAGCGTGGCTTCCCGTCGGCACCCTCGACCCACAGAACCGGTGAGCCGTCCGGATTTGCCTGAGCGGGTTGATCGAAGGTGGTCCCGATCAAGAGGTACTTTGCATCCGGCGAAAGCACGGCCATGGTTGGAATACGATACGGCTTGTTGGGAGTGTTCGCCGTGTAGCGCTCCTCGCGCGCCGCCAACTTTCCCTGGGCGTCCACTGACATCAGCCGCAGATGGTCAGGGCCGAACGAATGTAGGACGTAGAGGGTGCCAGTCGCGGGAGCATAGGCGAGCGACTTGGCGGTGCCGCTGCGGCCCTCCACAATGTTACCTGTGCGCTTGACGTCGACCAGGGTGAGCGTCCCGCCCTCGCCGACAATGAAGCTGGAGACGGTATTGTCACCGCCGTTGGTCGTGAACAGAAACCGGTAGTCCGGCGACAGGATGACACTGCCGGCGCCTTCGAAGGCATTGGGCGCGCTTTCCTGGCCACTGATCGGCTTGAAAATGCCGGAGCCAGCGCCACCGGTTCGGTAGCGTTGAACTTCCGCCAGTGTGCCATTCGCGGCACGGTGATAGTGCACAATGGCGTTACGCACTTCATTGGTCTGCATGTACAAATGCCCGGCCATCGGAGCCGACAACCGCTGACTCGGCATCCCCGTTTTCTCACTCGCCATGGTTTATCTCCTCAAGCCTGCTGATCGGTAGCACTCACTCAGCGGGAGCCGAGCGATCGGCTCCATCTTGCGCGCTCGGTGCAATCGCGTATTGGTCGTGACGCACCTTTTTTTGCGTTGCCATGATCACAACAGCTACGCCCGGGAGCGATGCAGGCAAGCGGTTTTTGCGCTTCTACCGTTCTGCGGGCGGAAGTCTCTGAGGCGGCATCCACCCGCATTAAGCGCTACGTTGCCACGGCCATTTGAAGGCATTGCGAAAGGCAGCCCTCGCGGGCACGATCACCTCGACCCGCGTTCCTTGCTTTGATTTGGAATGGATGCGGAACTGTGCCCCCAGTTGCCTGGCGCGCTCCCGCATCCCCATCAAGCCGAAGTGCCTCGAGGGGACAAGGCCGTCTGCGATGTCTGATTCAACCCCGTTACCATTGTCCGCAATACTCATCAGCAATGAGCGCTTGCCGTACTCCAGATTCACCGCGATGCGGCTGGCCTCGGCGTGCTGGTAAGCGTTACGAACCGCCTCACGGGCGATCTCATGCAGCTGCTCGTTCGCCTCCGCGGTCAGGCGCTGCGCCTCGCCGTCTACCTTGACCTCGAAGGCTGCCACTTTCCCACCAGGCGCTTCATTACCCATCACGGTCAGCGACTCTGCGAGATCGGCTGGCTGTGCAACCGACTGCCGCATCCTGAGAATGCGCTCGCGACTTTCGACGACGATCGATTTCGTCTGGCGGGACACCGCCGCTATCTCGGTGCGCAGAGATTCGGGAATACGAGGATCGTCCTCCCACATCTGTAACCGAAACAATAACGCCTGCACTCCCTGCAAAAGCGTGTCGTGTATATCGCGGGCAATGCGCTCGCGCTCTGCATGCCGTGCCTCTGCGCCGCGTCGATAACGTCTCTTCATCTGGCCCAACCGGATGACGAACAGGAGCGCCACCACCAGGATCACAGCCACGATGGCAGCGATCTTGAACCCGAGGGTCTGATAGAAGGACGGAGACACGTTGAACTTTGCCACTGCGCTCTTATCACTCCAGATTCCGTCCTCGTTGGCTGCCATGACCTGGAATTCGTAATGACCCGGACTGAGATTGGTGTAATAGGCCTGTCGCCGCTGCCCCGCGTCCTGCCATCCCTCATCCACCCCCAGGAGTCGGTAATGAAAGTGCACGCGCTCGGGGTGCGTCAGCGATACGGCCGTGTAGTCGATCTGCAGGTTGCGACTTCCAGTCGGAAGGCTCATCGGGAAACCGACTTCGTAACGGGTGCCGTGGCACACGACGGCCTCGATCGACACGATGGGAGCTACCCGATTGCGAAGGATATGGGAGGGATCAATGGACCACACGCCGTGGAACCGGCTGAACCAGAGCCGACCGTCTTGGGTCCGCAGCAATGTCGGGCCGGGCCGGAGGATCTCGACAGAACTATCCAATCCATCGAGCGAATCGAACACCTCGTAGTCGGCCGGGAGCGCGGCTCCCGCCAGCAATCTCCTGACACTGGCAGAGGGAATACGATAGATCCCCCTTGCCGCATTCAGCCACAACTCACCCTCACGAGTCTCGGCAATTCCGGAGGTCATGCGGAAGTCCACATTCCCGACCCCGCGCAGGGGCATAAAGCGCGTGCCCGTAAGCACTGCTACGCCGCGATCGCCCGCGATCCAGGCGTGGGATTCCTCGACGTCCAGAGCCAATAGGTTGCCCACATTTAAGCCGTCGGCCGCCGTGAAAACTCTCGACCGGTCTCCCTCGATAATTGCGAGCTGGTTGTCCGGGTAGGCGATCCAAAGTCTGCGGCGGGCATCGACAAGAAGACGGACGGCGGGCCCGCGCGGAAGTCGATAGCGCTGCTCTGCCCTGATCCAACCATCCCGGTCCCGGCGAAACAGGCCGGCATGCGCGATCGAGACCCACACCGCTCCGTCAGCATCCAACGCAATTGACTGGAAGGACGAAACGGCGAATGGCTTCGGCGCTTGTTCCAGGGCAACCGGCGGCGCCAGTTTGCTCAGAATTGTGCCGTTCGCGTAGTGGAATATCCCGGCCCTTCCGGTGATCCACAGTGTCCCGTCCTCGCCGCGGAACGCGGCAGTTGGCCCTGTTCCGAGCGACGGAATCGGCTGGCGGTCCGGACTCAGACGGACCGTGGGGCGACCCGCACTACCTACCCAGAGATCCCCGTGCTCGCCCGGAATCAGGAGCGGTTTTTCATCATCCGTTAACACGACCCGCTGCAATTTGGGTATCGAGAACCGCTCCAGGCCCTTCTCGGTACCTACCCATACGTTGCCTTCCCGGTCCTCGAAGATCGAAGTCACGCTCGCCGTGAGACCCATCGCTGTGGAAAAACGCTCCTCACGAGGTACAGCATGCGCGCCCGAAGACCATCTGTAGCGCAACAGGCTTTGATCACCGGCCACCCATAACGAGCCCGTACTGTCGAGCGTCGTCTGGTTCGGTTCGTCCTCCTGGGTATGGTGAAGATCAGGACGCCAGGTCGATCCTTGCGGTATGCGATACCGCACGGCCTCGCCCGCCGCACGTGGGAGACGCTCGAAATGTCCCGATGCAGCTGAGTAGAGGAGAGCAGCCGAAGGCGTCACCACCAATAACTGACTTCCACTGGACCCCAGCCAGTCGGGAGGTTCGCCCGAGTACCCGTCGTGATCATCGATCAATTGCCATTGATCTCCGGCGAGTCGCGCAAGACCGGTACTGGTGGCCATCCAAAGAGCTCCACCGGATGAGCGAACGAATTGTTTGACCCTGCCGGGCGGCAATCTCCCTCCGCTAACGTCCCGCACCTGGCCGTTGCGCAGTACGCTCACACCCCCGAACGTGTAACCGATCCATAGGCTGCCGTCCGCTTCCGCCAGTAACGCACTCACCGAGGGACTGGGGAGTCGGTTGCTCAGCTGCATGTCGAAGCGGGCTCCGTCATAACGGAATAGCCCCGTCGGCGTGGCGACCCACAGGAAGCCATCCGCAGTTTGTGCCGTTGAAGTAATGAGGCCGGGGGCCCCATCCTCGGGACGAAATGCGGTATGGCGCAGCTGCTGCAGATCATAGGCCGCTGCAACCGGTATGGCAGGCGCCGAAATCGCGCCTGTCGTGTCGATTGCGAGCAGGCCTAACAGCAGCCCAGCCGAGCCGCAGTCCCTCGCGGCCCGGGTCCAAGGGCAGGCGGCGGCAAACCAGCGCATGACAGGTCTCGCAGCGGAAACTCAGTGGCGGGGTTCGGCCGGGCTGGACAAACCTGCCTCTGAGCATGAAGCGGTTAAAAGGCCGAACTATCCCTTACTGACAATGCATGAACTAAGACGAACGCGACAACTGAATCCTGCGAGCACAGTGCGAAATTGGTGGGTGGTCGGAGGTCGCATCTGCGGCCAGCTCCAGCCGCACCATACCGGGTGGGTGCCTCGTTGGCGATGCGGCTTGCGATGTGCTCTGCGCAGGCTCCGGTTCTTGATTCCTAGAACCCAACAGGATTCCCCCCGCTCGCTCGTCCCTGGATACGTGAGATCCGTACGGAGGGGCCGGGACGCGTGGCTTGCGTCTGCCAGCATGCCCGAATTCGTGGATGTTGCCTTTCTCGAATCGACAGATGACGACGACTTGGTGTCGCTGGGGGAAATGCTCGAAAGGATAGATCTCCTGCGCCGCCGGATTTACTCCTTCGGGCATGGCGCCGAGCGAGTTCGCCGCGCACCCTAGGGCCACAGCGAGCGCAACAGAGGATGCCCGAGAGGCGTGCCAGCTCACTCGAGGCTGGTCCTTTGGGGCTCAGTTCTGATGTGCCGACTTACCCCGATTTGAGCAGGAGTCGATAGCCATGAGATTGGAACTCATACCTTCATCCGAAACTACCGCTTCGAGTGTGGCTATCACTTCAAACAGCTCTCCAGGCGTAGTTGCCTCCAGGTCAGAGCAGGCCGGACAACTTATCCGCCGTGCGATGATATTGTTTGAAACCGATCGCCGCGCGGCCTGGCGCTGTCTAAGCGTGGCGTCTACGATGTTGACGGATGAGTTGGACACCATTCGATCGACCTGTCGAATCGCTAAATCCCCTTCCGGTCTCGCACACTGGCGAACTAAACGAGTAGTTACCTACATTGAGTGCAATCTTCAGTCGAAGCTAGATGTTGATAAACTTGCGAAATTGATTGCGATCAGCAAAGGTCACTTTTCGCGTGCGTTCAAGCAACGAGTGGGATTGCCCCCGATGGCATTCATCGCCGCGAGACGCGTTGAGCGAGCCAAGACCATGTTGATATCTACCCGCGAACCTATCGCGGACATTGCAGTCGCATGCGGATTTGGGGATCAAGCGCATCTGACTCGACGGTTTTGCCGGGCGGTCGGCGTAACTCCCGGCCGCTACAGGCGCATCAATTCGCACCTGTAGCTGCGTGAAATGCAGACCCAAACTACAATTGCCGTGATGATAGTGACTGATCACCCCATCATGCGCGATGGCCTGCGGCTGCGAGTGCAACAGGAGGCCGACATGTGCGTGGTATGCAATGCCAGCAATCTGTCGCAGACTCTTCGGGATTTCCAGACTTGCAGACCCGACGTCGTGGTGATCGACCTGCACTTGCCTCAGGGCGCTGGCGTTCGAGCCATGAATGCCATAACCACGATGTCTCCCAGGACGCCCTTGGTCGTTCTCGCGGATTATCCGGACGAGATGGACGCCTCGCCCCGTGCCGGCGTAGGAGCCACCGTGATAGTCGCCAAGATGTCGGCGAGTGAACGCGTAATCCCGGCGATCCGCCAGGCGATCTCGGCTACCTACGGGTGAGTTGGCGCCGATCTCGCATAGCCATTAGGGTATTGCCGGAAGCCCAGCCGGCGCCTTAATAGTTGCATAGCTCGATCCTCCGGAACGCCGCAGGAGGCGATTGACATGGATAATGGTGCCCAAACCACGCGCGTCCTGATAGCCGATGACCACCCTGCCACAAGAGAAGGCCTTTGCGCGTTGCTGGAGCGGGAAAGGGATATGAAGGTCGTGGCCCATGCTGCCGATGGCTTGGAGGCAGTCGCCCTATTTCGGCGACACAGGCCGCATCTCACCTTGATGGACCTACATATGCCTCGCATGGATGGCCTGGCGGCGGCGGCGGAGATTCGGAAGGAGTTTCCCGATGCGCTGATCGTTGCGCTCACGAGCTACGAAGGCGACGCTCGCGTGGCACGTGCATTGTCTCTGGGCGTGCGCTCCTACATTCTCAAGACATCTCACCCAAAGGACGTTAGCCGTGCGTTGCGTCGAGTGCTCGACGGTGAGATCGTCGTCGAGCAGCGACTTGCCAAGCCGGTTTTCCTTTCGCGGGATCATTTGACGCTGCGAGAAATCAGCGTCGTGAGACTCATCGCGCAGGGTACCCCAAATCGCGACATCGGCCGGTCTCTCAATGTGTCCGAACATACGGTGAAGGCACGGATCAGGAGCATTCTCTCCAAGCTGGGAGCGAATGACCGCGCCCATGCAGTGACACTCGCCAGAGACCGCGGATTTTTGGACTTCTAGGCACCGCCGCTCGCTCACCGCCTGACAGATACGTCAGGCAGTCAGGCCCGGCGGGACACGCCCGCCGGGCAGCCTGTTGACCGACACTGTTCTATTGGCTTATGCGTCGAGCTCGACGAACGTGCCGGCGAGCTGCGGGCCCGCAGTGCGCAAGTGAAGCCTTGGTGATCTAAAGCTCATCGTCCCTCTCCTGATTAGTCATTTAAAGGGTTCGCAGCGTTGCTCGCCCGCTCCGCGGTCGTTCTCGATGTGGTGTAGGCTTGCCAGCCCGCCGGCATCACGCCTGGATTCGGTCGAGGAGATGAAGGTGCGACATACGGACATTCGCTCCGCCACTCGGAAAAGTTACGGAGTCCGGTCAGGCCTCTGGTTTTGAGCAAGGAATGAGACGGCCTGTGTAACTTTTCGGTCGACTGCAGCGAATAGACATGGATGTGGACGAGAAACTGGAGACCCTCATGGCCCGCTACCAGGCGGGTGACCTCACGGCGGCCCGCTGCCTGATCGATCGCGTCAGCCCGCAACTGCATCGGTTCCTTGACGCCCACTCTGCAACCCGCGCGGACACCGATGACACGCTGCAGGAGACATGGCTGCGGATACACCGGGTACGGCACACCTATCGTCCTGGCGAGCCGCTCCTGCCCTGGATCTATGCGATCGCGCGGCGCGTACGGATCGATCACTACCGCAAGGCAATGCGCGCGACCGTGCGCGAGCTGCCCTTGGAGGATCTGCCTGATGCAACCGCGGCAGCGCCAGCAGCTTTCGGCCACACGGAGGATCTTGAGCAGCTGCTGGCGCCCCTTTCGGCGAGCCAACGCGAGGTCCTCGAGATGCTCAAGGTCGCCGGGATGTCCCTGGAAGAGGTCGCACGGGCCACCTCGTGCAGCGTGGGATCAGTAAAGCAGAAGGTTCACAGGGCTTACGAGACGCTGCGGCGAACGATGAGCGCAAGGGAGCTTAAGAACAACCACAGCGGAGCGCTGCCGTGACGGACCAGGAAATTGACGACATCTTGCAGACAGCCGCCGGCTCACCGCGCGAAGTGTCGGCTCAATTGCTCGAGCGCATTGCGGGCTCGATTGCGCCCTCGTTGCGACCGGTGCAGCCCTTTCCGCCAAATTGGGTACTGTCGGGTGCGCTCGGGCTGATTGCGGGCGCCGTTGCGTTGCTTGGCGCAGCACGAGCGGGTTTTCAGGGATTCGAGGCTCTGGGTCTTCTATCACGAGTGCTGATTCTCAGCGCGCTTGCCCTCTTCATATGGGTGGCTGCCCGCCGGGCCGTTGACGAATGGACTCCGGGAAGCCGGCGACGCCTGTCCACCGGGGGACTCGTTGCTGCATTCAGCGTCGCGGTAGCGATTGTGTTTGCCCTGTTGTTCGACGATTACCGCACGGAGAGCTTCTTTGCCGCAGGACTGACCTGTCTCTCGACTGGAGTGTTGCATGCCGTCCCGGCCGCGCTTATTGGGTGGTGGGTGCTGCGGCGCGGCTGTGCATTGGATTCGGTATCGGCCGGCTTGGCGGTTGGTGCGCTCGCGGGCCTTGCCGGACTTGCCGTGCTGGAACTGCACTGTGCGAATTTTGAGGCGCTGCACGTCCTCGTCTGGCACACGTTGGTCGTGCCGGTGAGCGCCGCGTTCGGCGCCTTGATCGGATGGGCGCTGCGCCCCACGGCCCGGTAGAGAAGTGCGGAGTCGCGCGTCTCATCTTACCGATCCCGGCCAGCCTTCCTCCTCATGTGCCGGACGATATGGTCGATGGCCATGTCGAGCGCGATTTCCAAAGGGCGGCTCGTTTGCGTCGTCTTCGACAGGAGAAGACCGCCTTGCACCGCACTCAGAGCGGCCACAGACAAGTCATGCGGGTTGGCAGAGGGTGAAACCGCGCCACTCTGGCGCATCTTCGTAAGCCCACGTTCGATAGAGTCACTCCACATCGCAAAGCTCGCCGCGAGGCGTTTGCGGGCAGCCTCGGAATCGTTCGCCAGTTCACTTGCCAAAGATCCAAGGGGGCACCCTCTCGCATGCGTCCTCTCATTGAGTTTGATGAGGGCGTCCCGCCACATCCGTAGCGCCTTTAGCGAATCCAGGGCGCCCAGATGCGGCTGCTGGGCGTTCAGAACGCGCTCGGTCTGAAGCGTGATCACCTCCAGCACCAGCGCGTCCTTGTCCGCAAAGTAATGGTAGAGCTGCGACTTGCTCACACCGCTCTCTGCCATCACGTCGTCCAGGCTGGTCCGATCCACACCCCGCGCATAGATCAAATCGGCTGCTGCGTTGACGATGCGCGAGCGCGTGACGGCTCCACGAGCGGTCAATGGACGGGACCCAGAGTCTTCGGTTGTCGGCATAGGGGCAGGCTACGCCAAGTGGACTTGATAGTCCATTCGTGCCATCGTGCATTGGACTAAGCAGTCCACTTAACAAGGAGCTCCCTATGAACCGTTTGCAGAATGGCCAGTTTTTCCCCTCTCTCGATATTCCGGCGGTTGCCGGCGGCTCCATCAAAATCCCACAGTCTCTTCGGGGGTCGTACGGTGTCGTCCTGATCTATCGGGGAGCATGGTGTCCTTATTGCCAAGCCCAGCTCGGCGGCTTCCAGCGCGCAAGCGAGAAATCGGCGGAC
>Ga0306920_100001375_pt1 | contig 30145 bp, 24 predicted proteins | sample flu12Cox44000170_FD_204666 | JGI IMG/M metagenome (GOLD analysis project Ga0306920, IMG submission 204666) | Lab enrichment of tropical soil microbial communities from Luquillo Experimental Forest, Puerto Rico - flux4day.12C.oxic.44.000.170 (v2)... | ecosystem: Environmental > Terrestrial >... | reverse complement strand
CACGTCTTTGGGAACATCGACTACCACCGGACCCGGGCGCCCGGTGCCGGCGATATAGAAAGCCTCCTTAATGTAGCGCGCGAGGTCACGTACATCTTTGACCAGGAAATTGTGTTTGGTACACGGTCGCGTGATGCCGACGATGTCGGCTTCCTGAAAAGCGTCGTTACCGATAAGCGAAGTAGACACCTGGCCCGAGATCACTACCAGCGGCGTCGAATCCATATAAGCGTCGACGATGCCGGTGACTGCATTGGTCGCGCCCGGTCCCGAGGTCACCATCACAACTCCGGGCCGTCCGCTCACGCGAGCGTAGCCCTCAGCCATGTGCGTGGCGCCCTGCTCATGACGCACCAGCACGTGCTGCAGCTTGGAATCGAGCAGCGCGTCGTAGGTTGGGAGGATAGCGCCACCAGGGTAACCGAAGATTACGTTGGCGCCTTCTGCAATCAGGCTCTCAATTATAATTTGGGCCCCCGTGATCTTCTTCATTAGCCACCTTGGCGGGCGGCGCCTGCCGCCGTTGGAAAGACTAAAAGTGTATATTATCTGGCGCTTGGCATACAATGAGCCGAGCAATCCAGCGGAGTGGAGAGGCGCAAAGTTAAACGCTCTCTTCCGGCGCGGGGTGGCGATCCTGATTCCCGCCCCGAGTTCCAGTCGGGCAATACCCCTCTGGATCTTGCAAGGTTGCGAGATAAAACCCGATAGCTTATAAGAGGCGCTATACTCCATGGCTGAAGCGGGGATCACTGCGCAGCCCGCTCCAATGCTCGAAATCGTTGAACGAGCTTTGGCAGGCGAGGCGCTCGGCGAGCACGATGCGGTACGGCTGATCGAATGCTCGGATGCCGAACTGCCTTCCGTATTGCGCGCCGCGGCAGAAATGCGCGATCGCGGCAAAGGCCGCGAGGTCACTTATTCGCGCAAGGTCTTCCTACCGGTTACCAATCTGTGCCGCGATCGTTGCACCTACTGTACGTTCCGCAAGGACCCCGGCGACCCGGGGGCTTGGACAATGACGCTGGCGGAAATCGCGCAATGGTCGCAGCGCGGACGCGAAATGGGTTGCAAGGAAGCGCTGATGTGCCTCGGCGACAAGCCTGAACTGGCATTTCGCGAATACCGCGAATTGCTGGCGGCACGCGGCGCGCACAGTACGATCGAGTACGTCGCGCTGGCGTGCGAAACCGCGCTTGAGCAGGGTCTGCTGCCGCACACCAATGCCGGCATTATGACCCGTGAAGAGATCAGCACGCTGCGGCCACTCAATGCCAGTATGGGGTTGATGCTCGAAAACGTCTCACCGCGGTTACGCCAACGGGGCGGTGTCCACCAATGGGCGCCCGACAAGGATCCGGCCGTGCGGATGCGAATGCTCGACGACGCGGGGGCGCTGCAGGTGCCGTTTACGACCGGCATCTTACTCGGAATTGGCGAAACGGCCGCGGAACGGGCGCAAAGCCTGATTGCGATTCGTCAATCGCATGAGCGCTACGGCCACATCCAGGAAGTGATCATCCAGAATTTCCGGGCCAAGCCCGATATTCCGATGGCCGACGCACCGGAGCCGAGCGCGGGCGAGATGGCACGCGCGATTGCAACGGCGCGGCTGGTGCTTGGTCCGGCGATGAATGTGCAGGCGCCACCGAATTTGTCTCCACACGAAATCGAACTGTTCCTCCAGGCGGGAATCAACGACTGGGGCGGGATATCCCCGCTCAGCAAAGACTACGTCAACCCCGAGGCGCCATGGCCGCACCTCGAAGCGTTGGCGATGCGCTGTGCACGGGCCGGCTTTCACCTAAAACAGCGGCTCGCGATTTACCCCGAATTTATCAACGCGGAGTGGGTCGCTCCGGCGATGATGCCGGCGATCACCCGGCTTAGGGATGAGCTTTTAGTGGAGGTCTGACGTGAACCTCGAAGAATTGCGCCGCTATGCTGACGAAGTGGAGGCGGCGTCACCAGGCGGGTTGATGGACAAGGCGTCGCCGCAGGTACGTGCAGCGCTCAAGCGCGCTCTCGCATGCCAGGAACTGACGCCGGAAGAAGGATTGCTGCTCTATACGGCGGAAGGCGACGATTTGCGCGCGACCATGAAATGCGCCGATTTGGCCCGGGCCGAAGACGTCGGCAACGAAGTGACCTACGTCGTCAATCGTAACATCAATTTCACCAATATCTGCTTCGTCGGATGCCAATTCTGCGGGTTCAAGCGCCAAAAATGGGAATCCGACGCCTACGACCACTCGGATGAGACCATCCTGGCCAAGGTGCGCGACGCCGTCGCTCGCGGCGCCACTGAAGTCTGTATGCAGGGCGGCATCAACCCCGACATGCCGGCGTTGAAGTACCGCGATTTGCTGGTGACCATCAAATCGGAGTTCCCGGAAATCCATATTCACGCGTTCTCGCCGATGGAAATCATGTATGGAGCGCGGCGCACCCAGATGGATTATCCGGAATATATCGGGATGCTGCGTGCGGCCGGTCTCGGCTCGATTCCGGGCACCGCAGCGGAAATCCTCGATGACAGCGTGCGCGAGGTCCTGAGTCATAAGAAAGTCGACGTGGCGGCTTGGGTGGAAATTATCTCGACCGCCCACGCGCTCGGCGTGCCTACTACCTCGACGATCATGTACGGGCATATCGAGAGTCCGCGTCAGGTAGTCAACCACCTCAATATAATTCGGAGCATTCAAAAGCAGACGAACGGGTTCACGGAATTCGTACCGCTGCGCTTCATCCATGAGAACACCGTCCTGTTCCGCAAAGGTCTGGTGTCGCCGCCGCCAATCGGCCTGCTGGATTTTCAGATGTACGCGTTTTCGCGGCTGTTTCTGCGGGGGTGGATCAAAAACCTTCAGACGTCATGGGTTAAGCTCGGAGTTGAGCTGGCGGCGATAACCCTGAAGCTCGGATGCAACGATTTTTCCGGCACATTGATGGAGGAGAGTATTACCGCTCAGGCCGGTGGTACCTCCGGTGAATTCATTCCGGTCGACTTGATCGAGGAAAAGGCCCGCGAAATGGGTCGAGTTGCGGTCGAACGCAGCACGACTTACCACAAACTCTACGGCAGAAAGGCACCCAATGGCGCGCGGCCGATCGTTGCTATCACCCAGGACCACGATAACCACGCTTGCGGGGGGAGTGGGTGCGGCTAAGTTTATTCGCGGCCTGATCCAGCGCATCAATCCGCGGCGCTTGACCGTCATCGTCAATACCGGCGACGACGAGTACTTCTATGGGCTGCATGTTTCCCCCGACCTCGACACGGTCACTTATACTCTCGCCGGTGTAGTCAACCGTGCCAACGGATGGGGCCGCGCCGGCGAGAGCTTCCACGCGCTGAAAGCCCTGGGCCAGTTCTATGGCAAGCCTTGGTTCAACCTGGGCGACCGCGACCTCGCCACCCATCTGTATCGTACCGAACGATTGCGCAATGGCGCATCGCTGAGTCAGGTGACCGCGGAAATCGCGCAACGTCTGGGCGTGCAGGCGCGCGTATTGCCGATGAGCAACCACCGCGTACATACGCACGTAAAACTTAAGGGCAAACCAGCGATGCCGTTTCAGGAATACTTCGTCAAGCGGCGAGCGCGAGGTGCGGTTGAGGCGGTTGAACTACGCGGGATCGAGAATGCGCAGCCCGCGGAGGGCGTGATTGCGGCCATTAGCGCCGCCAGCGCGGTAATTCTGGCACCGTCGAATCCCTTCGTTTCGCTGGGGCCGATCTTACAGCTCGGCGGCGTATGCGAGGTGCTGAAATCTGTGCGCGCACGCGTTGCTGCAATTAGCCCAATCGTGGGCGGCAAGCCGGTCAAAGGACCGGCCGGCGCGATGATGCGCGGTTTGGGGCATGAGGTTTCGCCGCTCGGGGTCGCGCGACTCTATCAGGATTTCACCGGCATATTCGTCCTTGACCAGGTTGACCGCCGCTATGTGGAATCGATTCAGCAGCTCGGATTGAAAGCGGTCGCAACAGACACGATCATGACCACACCCGCGAAAGCGGCACGCCTCGCGGACGTGGTTCTCGGCACGATTGGGGTGTAGGCTAGCTTTAGAACGGCGGGCTCAAAGGCTGGCTCACCAATAATGCCATCTCTGACGCTAACTGCGATCGAAGGTCTCCCGATGGTCAGGCGCGGCGATGATCTCGCCCGGCTTATCGCGGACGCGCTTGCCTCGATGCGTTTGCGGCTCCAGACCGGTGATATTCTCACCATCTGCCAGAAGATCGTGTCAAAAGCGGAAGGGCGGCTGGTCAGTTTGAAGGAAATCGAACCCTCGACTTTAGCGAAGCAATTCGCCGCACGATGGGACAAGGATGCGCGCGAAGTCGAGTTGGTAATGCGTCAGACCAGCCGTATTGTCCGAATGGACAACGCCGTCCTCATTGTCGAAACTGGCCCCGGTTGGGTTTGCGCCAACGCCGGTATCGACCAGTCTAACAGCCTCGGCGACGACCTCGCTATCCTGCTGCCGGAGGATGCCGACGCATCCGCAGCGCGGATTCGGCATGAGCTTAAAAGCATGACCGGTGCGGACGTCGCGGTGCTCGTTACCGACACCTTCGGGCGGCCGTGGCGTGATGGGCTTACCGAGGTATGCATCGGGATCGCTGGAATGGAGCCGCTGTTGGACATGCGTGGGACCACCGACCTGGGCGGCCGCGAGCTTCATCATACGGTAATTGCGGTTGCAGACGAGATTGCCGCGGCGGCAGGCCTGCTGATGCCGAAGGCGGGCGCGGTCCCCGCGGTTCTGATTCGCGGTTATCAATTCAAGCCGGCGCAAGCCAGCGCCAAGGCGCTGATTCGGCCTCCGGCATCTGATCTTTTCCGCTAGATTAACGGTAACTCTCGCTGTCGCTGGAAGAAGCTGTGAATGAACGCCCCGCAGCCGTCCGATGCGGCGCCGCCGCCGAGTCCTCCAGTGTCGGCGCTCCGATCGGCATCGAATTGCGCGCGGCCGAAGAGAAGCTGCTTCGGCTGCTCGATTCCAACGAGGCGCTGATCGGCGAAATTTGTCACTACCTGATCGACGGCGGCGGCAAGCGTCTGCGCCCCGTCTTCATCTTGCTGGCCTATCGCGCATGCGGGGGTAGCGATGCAAAGATCGACGACGCAATCGATGCCGCGATAGCGCTCGAACTGATCCATTCGGCCACCCTCCTTCACGACGACATCATCGACGGCGGCATGCTGCGGCGCGGTAAACCGTCGGCTTATGCGCGTTACGGACCCGCCGCGTCATTGGTCGCGGGCGATTATCTTTTCTGCCGGGCCTTCGAGCTTTGCGGCCGCTTCGAGGAGCGACTGGTGCACACCGCCGCGCGCGCCTGTATTCAATTGACCGAGGGCGAAGTGATGGAAGGCCGTATGCGCTATCGCGCGGCTGCCAGCCTTGACGACTACATTGCGATAATCACGCGCAAGACCGCTTCTTTGTTCTCCGCCGGAGGAAGAGTTGCCGCCGACCTCGCCGGCGCCGGCGCGGAGACAATCGGCGACATGGAGCAGCTGGGCCACGCGGTCGGTCTCGCCTTTCAGATGGTCGACGACCTGCTCGATATCCTTGGCCCCGAGGAAAAGATCGGCAAGCCGGTAGGCTCCGATCTCCGCCTGGGTATTATGTCTCTGCCGGTAGTGCTCGGCTTGCGGTCGAATCCTGAATTACAAGCTTTCTTCGGCAGCGGCAATTGCCTTGAAGGCCAGTTGCTCGACCGCGCACTTAAGCTACTGCGTGAACCGCAACTCATCGCTCGCGGGCGAGCGATGGCCGCACAACATGTCACAGCCGCCCGCGGATTACTGATGCGTTTACCGCCGTCAATCTATCGCGACAGCCTCGCGATGCTGATTGACGAGCAAATCAACCGCGACCTTTAGCGGGAAATAGGAGACATTCTCTTATGGATCCGGCAAGCATGGCGGTGGCGGCGTTGACGATATTGACCCCTTACCTGAAAGATGCCGGCCAGGAACTAATCAAAACCGTCGGAGAGGTCGCGCTCGAAAAAGCGAAAGGGTTACTCAGTTGGTTAAGAGAACGTCTTGCTGGTGATCCGGTCGCAGCTAAGGACCTTTCGCGGTTTGAGGCCGATCCCGATAAGTTTGAAGCGGGACTGAAGTCAACCATCGAAGAAAAGGCCGGAACGGATGCCGCTTTTGCGGCAGAACTCAAGAAGCGCATTGACGAAATCGGCCCGCAGATTACTGTTTTCCAACGGATCAAAGAAGGCAAGAATGTCGTCGGGGTTGAGGCAGAGGCCATCCGCGGGGGGAAAGCCAACGTAACTCAGGAAGCAGATAAAGTTGAAGGCATGACGGGAGTGCGGGCAAAGAATATCGGTTAGTACGATCGACGAAGCCTGCACCAGCCGGACCGCGGCGCGACTTCTTTCCGTACATTTAACGCGAGCCGGAGGGCTTTTGCGTAGGAACTGGATTCTCGACCAGAGACACGAGGTTTACCCACTGAAAGGTTTAGGCTTTTTCTTCTTATTGGTGAGCTTGGCAGAGAACAGTTCGCAGTTGGCGATCCACGCTGGCGTTCAAGATCCTCAAGCGGTCCCGCTGGGCTCAGGAATATCCGATTTTGATGGGCGGTATCGAGGAGTGGGACTTCGGGCCGCAATGGGCGTTAGCCGCGTCCTGAACTTCAAGAACCCCGAGGGGGTCGCGTTCCAACTCATGGCACAGCGGGTTTCACGTCTCGGTGTAGTGCACCCTTATGGCCGGGGCGCCCAGTTCGGCTGAGCCTCGCGCATACCTTGCGACCAAGTGAACACGAAAGTTGGGGGGTCCTTTAAATCGCATTGCGGGACGTTCAGCAGAATCTTCCTTCAACCGACAGGAGACGACGGCAATATGCCCGAGTTGATGCGAGCACTATCCACTCGAAAAAGACCGTCGTGATCCAAGGATCTCACGGGGTTGCCTAATGGAGCCAGCGACAGAGAGAACAGGGCTCGATTTTCTCCAATACATTAACGAACGGGCCGACGCTTTTACCGGCAGGAGTTGGGTCTTCGACTGCATCCATGACTGGCTGGTGCGCCCTGACGGAAAGCGCTTTCTTCTCCTGACTGGAGAGCCCGGCAGCGGAAAGACCGCCATTGCAGCTCGACTGGCGCAATTTTCTTCAGGCAGCGCCGTCCCTCCATTGGGCTGTCCGAAATTCTGCCCAGGATTTCTGGGCTCGATGCATTTTTGCCATGCACGGTCTGGAACCTGGATCGACCCGCTCAGCTTTGCCCGCTCCATCTCCCTCCAGTTGGCCCATAGTAGTCAACAGTTCGCGCGAGCCCTGAAGAATGCCGGTGATCGCACGGTGAATCTCCATGTGACTCAGACAGTTGGTGTGGGCAGTGCTACCGGCATAGTCATCGAGAATTTAGTGCTTACAGGTCTGAATCCTCAGACTGCTTTCAACAGTGCAGTGATTGCTCCGCTGGAAGAGATTTATCAGCAAGGCTTCACCGGAGAGCTCACGATCCTGGTGGATGCACTGGACGAGGCACTGGAGTTTAAGGGCGGCGAAATCGGGATTCCGCAGTTACTCGCATCCATGAATGCGCTGCGCCCGAGCGTTCGTCTGATTCTCACCAGCCGCAGAGACCGAAGGATCGAGGGAGAGTTTCTGAATGCGGAGATCTTCCCGCTTTCCTCACAAAAGTACGACGCGGAAAACGAAATTGACGTCTCGACGTTTGTTAAAGGCAGACTCGCCAATACGGTCCACTCGACCTTCGCTGAAGAAATCAGCCGCAAGGCGGGCCGCAACTTTCAGTATGTTACGTTTCTTCTGAAACAGTTGGCGACAAGCGGCGCCATCTCCATGGGTGGCCTACCGGTAGGTCTCGACCCGTTGTATCGCGACTCGCTGGTACGGGTCGTCGGACATCGCGACTGGGAGCAGGAGTTCGCTCCGGTGATGGGTCTGCTTTCCGTCGCTCGCGAAAGTTTGACTGCGGCACACCTGAAGAATTTTTCCGGTTTTCAGGAACGTGAAATCTCGAGCCGTCTGGCTGACCTGCGTCCATTCATTGAAGAATCGGGAACCCCGCGAGCGTATCACTTTTATCATCAATCTGTTGTGGATTTCCTGCGTCTTCATGACGTGGAGCAGTCAGGGGGAAGCTTACCCAACGAATACTACCTGCCGCCGGCAGAATGGCACGAACGAATTGCGCACTATTACGCTCCAAACGGCCCGACCTCGTGGAACCGGTGGGATCCTTATGGTCTTCGTTACATAGTCTCACATTTGGCTGCGGCGGTGCGCGAGGAAGCGAACGGCAGCCGCCATCCTCTTGTTTGCCGACTCGTAGAGCTTGTCACCAATTCCAAGTATCGAGAACAGCACTTGCGGGACATCGATGATTTGCCCGCCCTGCAGCGAGATCTCCTGGAAACCGTGCGGTGCGCGGCTTTGAACTATGATGTATCTTCGACCGTTCCCTTGGTTCGTTCGGCTTTGGGTCTCGTAGCCTTTCGGGACCAGGAGTTGCGGCCTCCGGTCGTCTTCGATTTGGCCGTCGCTGGTGAAGTCGAGCGAGCTGCAAGACGGCTGGAGCTCTTTGAAGTCGACGAAGAGTGGGTTCAGGCAGCGTTAATCATTCTCGCCTGGCTGGGCGCGAAATCCAATCCAGCCGCCGCCGGGGCTCTGCTGTCACGAGTAAAACCGCGGGGTGGCACTGCTGAGCAGTTGCTGCAGCAGGCTCGCGCTGCGATAGATGGAACACCTCCCCCGGTTATCTCGACACCACTTGGTCCAGTGCTCTTGGAGGCTGAGATAGCGGCCTTGGTCGATCGGTTCGGCGGTAAGGGAGGCGACGCGGAAATGCTCCAGCGGATCGTTAATGACAGTCTCATTGACGCGTCAAGAGGAATTGGCGGTGCCGGCTACTTCGCTCAACTGGATTCACCGCATCTGGTCTCGTTTGCCGCCAGCTACCCGGGGGGCGATCGCTATCTGCGTCAATACATCGCGATCCACAGTGGATATCAGTATGTTCAATACCGAAACCGATCGCTGTCGTTTGTACTTGCTAACGTCCTCCGACATCCGAATCCGGACTGGATTCGTGACATCGCTCGTGACATTGCGACGACCGCGCTAGCTGGCAGTTCTATCGAATTCCGTGAAGCGCTCCCGCTCACAGTGCTGGCCTTAAAGGCAGCTACGGGGGAGGCGCTGGCGATGGGCCGATTGGTAGAGCTGAGGCAACAGGCCGTCTCTGATGCGTCCAGCGCCTTAGATCAGGCCGCAGCAGCCAACTTGAATATAATGTGGGATTCGCGATCCGCGCCGATGACGGGAACCGGCGCAGCGCAGAACGGAGACGACTCGTGGGGCTTCAAACGACGAAGGCTGGCAGTTCACGCGCAGATTGCGGCCTGTCTTCAGAGTGACAAGGCTTCCGCTTCTGAACTCTTGTTCGGAGCTAGCCGCCTGAAGAGAGGGTTTGCCGGTTTCCAGGCACCCGCTTGCATCATGCTCGCGGAGGCTATGCTAGTCTCCGATGCCCATGCCTATGAACAGGATGCTATCAGCTCGATGCTTGATAGCGCTTTGAGAGCGGCTCACAACGTTCAGGATGCGTCCTTCTGCTTGCGAATTACCTCTCGCTGCAATGCCCTAAAGGGGCGATGGTGGGGGACGCCGGATCTCAAGCAGCTTATAACGCTGCTAGTAGACAATCCGCGTGACTCGCAACTGTGCGCAGTACATCGAATCGGAGAAGAATTCGAGGGCCGCGAGTCCACGAGCCTTCCCATCCCTGACGAGGTCCGAGCCGCGGCGACTTTGGCATCCCTTGCCAGCATTTTTCACAGCGCGTTGGTTGACTTTCAGCGGGTCAACCCGGGAGTCGATCCCGGGGAAACTCTTCCCAAAGGAACCCTGGTCAACGTCCCGGATCCTGGTTTTGCCACCTGGATTGCGGCTCACCTTTCCGCCGAGTTACTGTCCAATCAGACTCTTACTTATTCCGAGCGTCTATCCTTGCTGCAGTTACTGGTGCCGATTGCTTCGCCCAATCCGACACTCCTGGATACAGTACTGAGCCGATTGCTACTCGTTGTCCGTCCAAGCGACCTTTCTGTTTTGAGCGAGCTTGAAAGCCTTGCTGGATCACCGGAAATCCGTTCATTGGAAGCGTACGAGGGCAGGCTGCCGTCATAACCGCACCCGAAAACATTGTTGCGGCCAAGAAGTAGGGATGAGCAGCGTATGCCGTCGACGAGATGTGTGCAACACTGGCTTCTTTTTACGATGCGCCGGTGGAGTGAGAAAATTCGAACTTGGTAGCGCTCTTGCCCTCATCCTTTTAATCCTGGCCGCAACCGCGGCCCGCAGGTCAAGCGCGGAGGACCTGCCGGTGTGCAACGAGAAGGCACTGCAGGCGGCAAAAGGGCTCCTGACCCCTACGTTTCACTGCGAGGATAGCGATCAGTATTGCTCCAGCGACAAGGCAATGAGATGGGACGAGCCTGAATGCAGGAACGCAACCACAGCTTATGAAAATACCCTGAAGGGGATCCTGACTCCGCGATGGTGGGCGGTTCCGCCATCCTCGCTGGAGGCGTGCAGAGTTCACGGCAAGGTGGGCACGCTGACCAAGGACGAGGCCCAATCCCTTAACCTCGGCCGCGGTCCGCAGGTTCAGGGAACCGATCGGGTGCGGATGCTGGTAATCGGCGCCACCTGCGAGGGCTCAGGCCGAGACAACCTATTCCTGGTAGTGAGGACCGGCTCGATTGCCCTGACTGCCCTCTGGTACGACTTCAATCCGGGCGGGACAGAAGCACCGTACTCGCTTGACGTCGCCACCGACCGATTGGGGACCTTCGCGTTTTTCACCAGCCAGGGACACGACATGCAAAGCGCATATTCCACCACCACCGTCTACAAGATCGATCCCATAACCGGTTATGCGGCGCTCTATCCGCTGTTACTGACGGCCCAAGGCACAAGCGCGGTGATTGGCAATTCAGAGCCCGTTATCTCCGAGCTGAATTTTAAGGATAGCGAGATGGTCCGCAACGGGAGGCTCGTCAAACAATTCCTGCGTTATACCGATAACCTGTGCCAGCCGGGCGATGAGCAATGCCAACCGGTGGCGACTACGCAGTTTACCTGGAACGGCAAGGTGTTTGTTGAAAGCGGCTATGACGGGAAAAGGAAAAAATACCTGGCCGAGCTTACCCGCGAGCGCCAGTGCATCAAGCAGAAGTTCGACGCAAAGAAGGGCACCGCCGATTGCGCGACGGACTTCGAGTGCCCTAAGTATAACGACCTCTCATTGCTGAACCTTAAGGCGGGCAATCTGGGTGAGGCTCGAAACTACGCGGAAGGAGCGCTCGACTTTTGCCGCTCCAACTTCACGGAATTTCAGGCGGCGCAATACAATTATCGCCAAAGCCACAAAGCCCGCTAAAATTATCACCCCAACTATTCAGCCGCTCATAGGGGAATTAGCGATCTTGTCCTCTGGAGGTAAGATTCGGTCGCGTTCGCACCCGAGGGTAAACAGAAGAACCCGAATAGCGTTTTGGGCAGAGCGGTCCAACTCGGTCCGCGACGGAGTAACGCGACTGTTCCTTATGTTTAACTCTGAACCGGTTTCGCGTGACGGTCTGTTAATGGCTCGGAACAGTTGCCGCGCAGCTTAGAGGCCCATTGCATCCGGTAGAACCAAGCTTGGGGAGTGCATAAGCCGAGACGCGAATAGTAAAACTTCATCGGTCAAAGGCGGTCGGCTGCTAGTGAGAGCAAAGACGGGTCACGAGCGCCGCGCTCCCCGCCAAGCCAGTGCGACCGGGTGCACGCGCACAATCAGAAACTCACGGAAAATCAACCAAGGAGTGGGTCATCATGCGTGTATTCCTCACGGGTGCCACGGGTTTCGTCGGTACTGCCGTTATCCGCGAGCTGATCGACGCGGGCCATCAGGTGCTCGGTCTGGCGCGTTCGGATGCAGGCGCCAAATCACTCGTTGCCATGGGAGTCCAGGTCCATCGCGGCGATCTCGAAGACCTGGAAAGTCTGCGCACTGGCGCCGCCATGTCGGATGGCGTCATCCATACCGCGTTCAATCATGACTTCTCGAAGTACGTCGAGAATTGCGAGATGGACCGGCGCGCCATCGAGGCTCTCGGCGCCGCGCTCGCCGGTTCCGACCGCCCCTTGATCGTTACTTCCGGGACCGCGCTGCTCGCGCCTGGCCGACTCGGAATTGAAGAAGACGCACCTCATTCCGGGGCCGCAGCAATTCCACGTGTAGCGTCGGAGGAGGCGGCAGCCTCGCTCGCAGCTGGCGGCGTGCGCGCGTCAGTTGTTCGCCTTCCCCCCACGGTGCACAGCCGAGAGAAACAGGGATTTGTCACACTGTTGATCACGATCGCTCGCGAGAAGCGCGTTTCGGCTTTCGTCGGCGACGGCGCGAACCGATGGCCCGCGGTGCACCAGCTCGATGCTGCCCGCCTCTATACGCTCGCGCTTGAGAAGGGCGCTGCGGGAGCCCGCTATCACGGCGTCGCCGAAGAGGGAGTGCGGGTCCGAGATATCGCAGAAGTAATCGGTCGACGGCTGAACATTCCGGTTGTCGCGAAGTCCCCTGAAGAGGCAGCCGCGCACTTTGGCTGGTTCGGCGTTTTCGCGGGTCTCGATTGTCCGGCTTCAAGTGCGCTAACGCAGGAACGTCTGGGATGGCGCCCAGTCGAGACGACGATGCTTTCCGATCTGGAGCGGGCGTCTAATTTAGAAGGCTGAAGAGACGGCAATTTCTCAACTGAATTGGTCGCAATTGCTCGCCTCTGCGGTGCCCTTACGCGTGCAGGGCCTGCATGAATGCCGGTCTTTGTGGCAGTCCGCAACCCCACCATCAATCTGCCTGGCGCCCTTAGACGCGAACCTGGAGGCCGGTTTCGCATATAACGCGCGCAACAGCTTTGCACGACGGAGCCTAGGGCCGCTTCAGTTGCGGCCGCACCTCTTCGGCAAATAGGCGGATCGAGTCCAGGATCTTGTCGTGCGGTGTAGTCGCACCTTGCATAAAGAGCAAGACTTCATCCACGCCGGCGTCAATGAGCTTATTGATGAAGCGGGCGCAGGTCTCCGGACTGCCGATGATGGCTTGACCGGCTTCTACGAGCTCTTTCATGGAGTAGGTTCGGCCCATCGCCAACTGTTCTTTGAAACTCTGGATGATGTACTCGTAAGTCGGAGGCGGCTTGCCTTCGAGCCACGGCGCGAAGAGACCTGTCACCTGCTCATAGAAGAGACGGTAGTTCGGCTCCTGCAGCGCAACGGCTTCGTCATCAGTCGGAGTGCACAGGGCAACGCGGAGAATTCCGAACTGGTCGTTGATGATTCCGTGTTCCGGCTTCGCCTGCCTGATCGCGTCGCGGTACATTTGTACGTAGTTGGCGCAGCGCGCATCGCTGACGCCGAAGCCAAGACACCCCAGGCCATTCTTCCCCGCGAACTCGACGCTGTAAGGCTGGGTGGAAGCAACCCACATCGGCGGAAAGGGCCTTTGGATCGGTTGCGGGGTGACGCGACGCGGAGGGAGCTTGATGTACTTACTCTCCCAACCTTCGAACACTCGCTGCGTCCACATTTTCGGCAGTAGATGCAGAACCTCTTCCCATTGTGGCTGAGTTTCTGTCGGATCCACCCCAAAACCGAATAATTCTTCCTGTGAGGTCGCGCGGCCGGCGCCGAATTCCACTCGCCCTCCGCTGAGGACGTCCAAGGTGCCAACATGCTCTGCCACGCGAAACGGATGATTGATTTTGAACGGCATATGCATGATCGCGTGACCGAGGCGGATGCGTCTAGTCACCATCGCCGCCGCCGCCAGAAACTGCTCCGGACAGGACAGATGGGAGTAGCCGGGCAGGAAGTGATGCTCAACCGCCCATACCGTGTCAAATCCCAACTGATCGGCATATCGAATCTGTTCCAGGGCCTCATCAAACCGCTGCTTCACGGCCCCTGGGATATCTGGATCTTGTGTGGTTAGTTCGTAGAAGAGAGATATTTTCATGGGTACCTCTTTTTCGGGTATCGTAGCGCCGGGAGGATAGGGTCGTATAGCCCACATTTGCGGGCATGTTGGCCGGAGTCAGCAGCGAAGCATAAGCCGGCTCGTCCTCATATGCGGAGTCGCGAGTCGGCCGCCCGTGGCTTTTGGATAGTCGCCCTGCCACAGTACCGTGGGTATGGGTCCCTACAGGTCCAACGCCTAAGGACCTCGCCAACCGATCTATGCTCTCGGAAGGATGAATGCTCCTTGCTAAGCAAATGCCACAGTCGGTAAGTTGGAGCTGACGCACAGTTACGGTGCTCAAACTACGTTGGTCCATTCACACGGTGCAAAAGGCTCGCGTCCAAAGGAATGCGGGTCAGGAAAGTCCGTTTGAACCATCACCTGGGTACTACTTCGTAAATCAAAATGGAGTCACAAGATATGGCCTCGCTTTACAAATTGTCGCTTTTGTCAAGCACAGAACCGGCAGCTTTCGAGCAGTTCTTAAGAGAGCAAGTCTTCAAAAAAGATGAAATTCGGCTGCGCAATGTCGGGGATACTATACATCGGTTGTTCAAATGCGATCCCACTAAAAGCGCAAAGCCTGAATACATTTGGGCGGTTTTTGCAGACATGGTGGACGGCGGAACCGAGCTGAGGCCATCCCCGCTCCCTATTGAGGAACTCGCAGCGATGCTCGCCCAATATGCAACTATAGATGTGTTCGACGAAACCTAAAGCGAGACATTTAGCCCAGCCTTCGTAGGTTGTGGCGTTTCGTGCTAGGTGAGTAAAACGGTGTGCCTTGGTGAGCGATGTTCTGTAGTTCAGCCATTTGGATCCGAGCGTGCGCTGTTTCCCGCACTCTGGTCCTTCCTGAGGTTTGCCGCGAGTCAACAAACTCTAAAGAATTCGATGGAAGCCATTCAGCGGTTCGCGGGTGCCGCTGCGAATCGCACTGTTTTTAGAACCGAGAGCCAGAGCCGTACTTCGCCGATTCGACCGGAACGTGCAACATTCTGAAGTCATTCCTCGATGCTGTATCTGGCTCCGCGAAGGCGGGTAGGACAAGCCGCCGCAGTCCGTGCCCCCGACTACCAGGCCCCCGGCTTCGTGGAGCGTGTGAGTTATCAGCTGATGCTGTTCGAGCGCCTTGGCGCCGCTCGCGGTCTCGGCCACTGGATTGCAGACGTCCCAGTCGGGACGCTTCCCCATATGAGCGACCACATATGCGGAGTCGCGAGTCGGCCGCCCGTGGCTTTATCGCGCGTCCTTGATATCCCTCTGCGGCACCCGGGCCAGCAGCGCTTTCGGATCGTACGCCACACCGCCGCGATAAACGGTCTTCAGCTTGCGCAGTTCACGGACGTCGCTGATGGGATCGCCGTCGACGATCAGCAAATCGGCATAACGCCCCGGGGTAACGCTGCCGAGATTATCTTGCTGGCGCAGATACCGCGCAGCCACCGACGTCACCGCTTTGATCGCCGCCATCGAGCCAATCGCTTCGGCCAGCAGTTCAATTTCGCGCAACAGGGCAAAGCCCGGAGGCGGGTAGGACAAGCCGCCGCAGTCCGTGCCCCCGACTACCATGCCGCCGGCTTCGTGGAGCGTGCGAGTTACCAGCTGATGCTTTTCGAGGGCCTTGGCGCCGCTCGCGGTCTCGGCCACTGGATTGCCGACGTCCCAGTCGGGACGCTCCCCCATATGGGCGACCATCTGCTTTTGGCGCTCGAGCGCCATCGGTGGGATGAGCTTGCGGTCGGGATCGTGTTGCGCCGCATCGTTCCCGAACTTGGCCAGCCACAGCAGGTCGAGGGTCGTACCCATGTTTACCTGCCTGTCGGTCATCGCTCCGATCCAGCTTCGCGCCCCATCCGCTTTCAGATCTGCCTCCTCCCAACCCTTGATGAGCTGCGGGAAGAATGCCGGATCCAGCATCGAGGCCCCAGAGCCAAACTGCTGGTTGACCGCGCAGAACTCGTTGTAGGGCGAGATCAGAACGTGTTCCAGGCCGTCGATCCCGGCGTGAATCGCGTCAAGCGAATGGGTATAGCCGAGATGCGCAGTCACCGGGACGCGCTTGTCGACGTACTTGATGACAGCCCGGGCGGTGTCGGGCGGCATCGAAAAGTAGATCTTGATCCCGTCGACACCAGCCTTAAGCAGGCCGCCGATTTTCTCCGGGACCGCATCGACAGACGGTACGCTATCGAGCATTTCGGCGAACGGACCGCTCAGGCTTTGGTCGGTTCCGTCGAGCAGCGGACCAAGCACAAACAGCCTCGGGCCGAGTTGCGCGCCGCTGTTCAGATTGGCCCGGAGCTGGAGCACCTTCTCCAGCTTGCCACCCACGTCGCGGGCAGTCGTCACACCCGCAGCGAGGAACAACGGCAGGCATTCCGCGTCCATCATGGTGGCGTGCACGTGAGTATCCATTAGACCGGGCAGTACGGTTTGCCCTTTCAAATCGATCAACGTGGCGTCGCCCCGGGCGGGGATATCCGCGCCACCGACCGTGCTGATTCGCTCCCCCTCGACGACGATAGAAATCCCGTCCCTGGGCTGAGCGGCTATGCCGTCGATCAGCCGCGCGTTTCTAAAAATAATGCTTGCCATAGTGCTCACCTTTTCCGCCTGACCTTGTTCGCTTCAGGCGTGGCAGCCAAGTTTAAACGAGCTGCGGAGTTTTGTCACCGCCAGCGCTACCCGGGTATCCTCCGGCTCCTCGACCAGCACACCGCCGCGAACGCTAATTGGTAGCACGAATTTAACCCGCGGCGGCTTTCGTTCTGCTCGGTGCGGCAGAGGTGTGAATGCCATCTCAGCCTTGCACGCAAAGGTTTTTACGCAACAAATGAAAACAAAGAGTCCGGATCGGCGGTTTTCGCGCTAAGAGTTACGCTAACGGCCCGCTTTCAGGGGTCGTTGTGGGAGGGATTGGCGGCTCTCGCCCCCGGGAGGATATGAGTCGCATCCCGGAGCGCTCACCAGACGAAGGTTTCTACTCAAGCAGCGAAAGAGCCCTTGCATGCCCCACCGCCTGTGTGCCCGACGGTCAGGGCGTGGCAGCTGGGTTGCGTCGCCTTTTCTGCAGTCCAGAAGCTGCGGCACCATCTCCTCTCCGAGCGGCTGCCGTCAGTCATCGCATATGCAGGGTGCAACATCGCTAACCAGTTGGTGCCGCCTTTTCTGAGGGTTCAATCGCTTTCGATACCCTATTCAACAAATCCGGGAAGAGACGTTCCGAAAAGCCGCTAACGAGACCCGCTAGCAACATTTTGGCATTAGAAGCCTGGTCAAGCGGGCCGGCCTGCAGGATACCGCCAAAGAGCGGATACGGATTATCCGTTTGCCACTGGATGTTAGGGAGAATGTTTCCCTCAATAAGGTTTCCGGCAAAGCACGAAAAAATAAACCAAGCCGCAAAGACACCAATTACGGGTGAGATCGCGGCATTCAACAAGCTTGGACTGCCAAATGATTGGAATGCAAAACCTGGCTCGGCGGTGATTTTCTGGAGCCGTAGCAGACCGCTAATCAATGCACCGATCGCACCCGCTATCATTATGGAGAACATCGGTGGCAGAGTATCGAGACCCCATGCGATTTGCGCCCAGAATGACAGCGGGTCATTTTTCTGCCCCGGCCAAAGGCCAGCGAGTACAGCACAGACCAAACCTAGGGTAACCACACCGGTGATCACGAGCAACGTAGACAGCAGGAAAGTCGCCAGCAATTTACTGCAGAGTCTCTGGTTCGTTCGCAGAACAGAGCGAGCGCTGTGAAGATCGGCCAACAACTGTTCGGCCTTCGCGCGTGTCGTGGCCTCATCGATCTGCTCAAAATTCAAAGATTTCTCCGGGCTGCCCGCTAATTTCGAATACGCCTGGCTCATCGCGCACAGGCGTTCCCGTACTCGAGGCAATGGCTCCAGCCGGATAAGGGCGGTCTCGAGAGCATCGATATCATTCCGCGTCAGAGTTTCCTGCTCGATGTCCTTGTGGATGATAGCGTCAGCGACGCTGTGAGCGTTCGGATGATCGACAGAATGATCGAGACTAAGGTACTCCGCACGTAGTTCGTGAAAAGAACTGTATTCCTCAGCCGAGAGATATCGACACCTCTGACGCGAAGCGTTCATCGAGGGGATCTTCTGAGGGATTTCGATCAAGTCCACGGAAGTTGCAGCAGCCATTAGCCCACCTCCTTGGGGAGAAAGCGCCTTTCGTCGTGGACGGAGTCACAGCAATCTCTGCCAGCTTAAGTTGATGCGGGCGTCCTGATTTAGCGTCCGCTACGCAACTATGATGCCATGGCGCAGCCCAATGAAATCAAAAGCTTTCAGTCCAACTCAGATCGCAGTGCTGCTAACTGCCGGTGCAGCCATGCGAAGAACATTTAGCAGTCGAATTGTTGGATGTGGCAGTGAGCCGTGGACCGCCATGCTACTCGACGTTCCGGTCCGACACCCGGGTCCGCAGCCCGAGCGCGTGCTGTCGGCGAGGCTCCACAGCTTTTTTTAATTCGAGACATACTAGTGTGATGTCCCGTAACGTTAACATGCGGAGTTGCGGATCTGTCATTCCCGCGCGTGGCTGCCGCGCGAGGCGGCTTTTTTTGCCGTCCTGAGCGCGGCGAAGGAACTCGGCCGCGCCGAGACCCTTCACTTCGTTCAGGGCGGCCGAAAGCGGCCGTCCCGGATTCCGCGGGCTTATTCGGCAGTCAAGTCTCGCCATTCCCGGTTGGTCGATTCAATCAAGGCGATCTTCGTTCGGCGCGCCATCTGCTTGATCTCGCTCTCGCGGCTGATAGCTTGGTTGATATCATTGAATTCTTCGAAGTAGACGAGCCTGTCGATGTTATAGCGAGCCGTGAATGAGCCAGGTCTTCACTCCGTAAACAGCAAGCGCGTCGGCGAGCCACGCTATGTGATAGTCCGTTGCCCACCAAACATCTGAGGGTATCGGAGGGAGTTGCAATGCATGTGCGACCGTCGTCCGAAACTCCTCGCTTAACTCCATTGGCCTCGACTCCTGAGCTAATACTGCACGAACCAAGAGATTGCGTTCCTTGCGGTTAAAACGTTTGGGCGCTTCGGCCAGCGAATTCATGAGAATGACCGTAAATCGTGAAACGTGATGCCATCATCGGGCGCAGCTGTAATCTCTCTGTCAAGGTGCATCAAACCAATTGATATTACTCCATACAAGTCTGTCGGATTTCGCCGAGATGTTTATCCGCGAAGCGCCCTCAAACGTGAAACTGATCGCGGTCGGTTAGTCGCCCAGAGCGCGAGAATTGTGTGCAGCTACACGCTCTTGACCCGGTGTGCACAGTGAGCACGCTCTGAACACATTTTGGTCAGCTCTTTGTCTTTGGACAGTTCTTGAGGGCTTATCACCTCTGTTCGCACATCCATATTCAACGCTGAGGTGCCCGATCATCGGCCCGCCCTCTTCATAGCCGATAACATTCCTTTATTTATCGTCTATAAAGAGGACGCCTAAAATGTCCTGCTTCTGGGGAGTCTGCTATACTGACTCTGGTCAAGCGCTCCACTTGTCCCAGTGAATTACCCTGGAGATCGGCTTGCGTTTGACCTTGACGAAATCGTTCTGCGGCCAGCCAATCGGGATCATCACGCCGAATTTTATCTCCTTGGGAATTCCCAGCAGCTCGCGGAGCTCGCTCTCCATCAACATGTGGAAGGTGGTGAAGGTTGTGCCCAAACCGAGCGAGCGAGCCGCTACTATCAGGTTCTGCGCCGCCGGGTAGAGCGCCGACCAGACAAACTGCTCCATCGGCGCGTTGGGCGGATAAGCTACGGGACCGCAAACGAAGATGATGGCCGGAACCTCATTCAGCGTCTCCGCCAGATGCATGGCGCCGGCGATCATTCGACTAGTGACCCGGCCGGTCGTTGGCACTCCCACGCCCATCGCCTTGAATCGCGGCGCGAGCAGACCGCGGATTTTCCGCTTCGCTTCAGGATTGCGTACAACGATGAAGTCCCATTCCTGACTGTTGCCGGGACTCGATGCACGAGTGGCGGCATAGATCACACGTTCGATTAAGTCCTGCGGCACCGGATCGGGCCTCAAGTAACGAGCGGCACTGCAGGTTTCCATCGCTTCGATGACATCCATGGTCGTCTCCTATTTCACTTCAGCAGAGGCTCGATGATAGCCGGGCATTCGCGCCATTCTTCCGGATCGAGCCCTGCGGCGAACTCGGTTGAACCAACCAGATCCCAGAAGAGCACCGTCAAATGACGTCATTCGTCGGCGAGTAGATGGCTGGCCCGGCTTTCGCCGCTGTAGTTGCATCGAGGGGCCCCACAATCGCCGATTCCTTCCCCCTCCGGCCAAATCTCGATCATTCAACGTTGCGCATTGCCAACCAAAAACCAATCAGCGAATCGATATGAACTGCATCACTGAGGGAATTCTGCTGGAGTTTACGATCACCAGCATATAATTCCCGGGTGGCGCGTATCCCCCGGAGGGGGGCGCGGTCGCGGTTATCTGGCCAGAGCTTATCTGAAATCTTAGGTCTACGTAACGTTGATCCATGTTATCCGCATGTGTCGTTGCTCCCGGCTTTACCAATGCGACTCGTGTGATTGATGCTGCATCAGGGGTGAGGATAGTAAAGGCCCTCCCGTAAGTGACCGAGGCTGGAACAGAGGTGATGACGGGGCGGGTGCCAGCGAACATGTACGGCGGGCTGAAGATCTCGTACGTGTGCTGCATGGCGAGGTTGTCGTTCGAGCCGGCAGACAAGACGCGACCGTCGGGCAGCAGCACCGCGGTCGAGTGGTAAGTTCGCTGGACTCCTTGCGCGGCCATCACGCTCCAGCTGCCGGTTAAGGGATCGTACAGTTCTGGTGTCAACACCGGATAAGCGTACGGGCTGGAGCCACTTCCACCACCCACGGCTAGGACAGTACCGTCTGCCAGCAATACGAGATTTTCATTGATGCGAGCGTAAGTCATCGAACCCGTATATTTCCAGAGCGGTGGGGAGGCCGAAAAATCAATCACTTCGGCTGTATTTGTCGAGCTCTTACCAGCCCCCGGTTCAGTTGGTGAGCCTCCCGCCACCAGAACCTTCTGCAACCCGGGAAGCAGCACGTGGGGTGCATAGAACCGACTGCCGAAGTTGGTGTTCGCTACGAACGTCCATGTAGCAGCGACCGCGTCGAACTGATATGTTTTTGCATCCGGAGCAGCCAGGAACACTTTACCACTCGGCAATAATACCAGGCGTGGATAGGCAGTCGGATGCAGCGCGCTGCGAGGCAGGTCGGCGGACGCAGGCAGCACCGTCCAGGTGTTGGTGTTGGCGTCGTACGACTCTAATGCTGCTACAACGCGGCCGGTTTCATCGTTGCCGGCAACCTCGAGCATTCTTCCGTCCTCGAGTTCGACGGTGCTTGGATACCAGCGGGCGTAATTCATATTTGCGCCAGCGAGCCAGCTTGCGCTGTTCGGGTCGAAAATCGTCGTGTTGAATGTACCGCTATCACTGGTTTGGGGTAGGTTCCCGCCCGTGACCAGCACCCGCCCGTCTGGCATTACCGAAATCCCCGAGCAGAAAATATCGCGGGCTGAGGAAGTAGCAAAGGGCAACCTGACGTCGGTCACTTGGCCAGTATCGAGGCTGAGTAACAAGGTGGTCGAGTTCGGGTTGCTCCACGACGGATAGAAATAGAAAAGAACTCGGCGACCGGGTAGTACCGCAGCATTCGCGCCGACCAGACATGCCCCATCCGGGGCGCACAGGTCGGCGGGTGTCGTCCACATACCTAACCTTCTTGCCTGCTGCTGTGAGGTAGAGCCCACAGCAGCTGGCTGGGCAACTGCCTGGGATATGCCTTCTTGCCCGCCAATCATTCCAGTGAAGATGATCGCTGTCGCAATTCGGGCGATGAGCGAGACATAGCCTCGGCGTTGGCGCTTCTTTACTGAACTGTTGAACGTTGCTTTCATGGCCTTTCTCTGTCGTGTGTCAGATTAGGCATTGTGTCGGTGCCTAATCAGTGCTCCGTAGATTACCATCTCGGATCAGCTCTAACCTCAACGCCGGGAGCTTGAAGCATACGGTCTAATGCAATAACTCGTCGACGTTTCTATTCTCTATACGGGCTTGAATCGCGGCACGCTCGTCTGCCGTCAGCCTCGGTAAGTGGCGTATCCAGAGAATCACATTCCATAACTCATAAGCGCTGTGTTTGGTACCGAACGCCGGCATTGCGGTCATCCGGATACCGCTGCTCACGATGAAGAAAAGAGCACCGTCAGACCAGCCAGTTAGCCCGTCATTAAGTGAGATCACCGGAGGGTAGAAGTCGCCCCCTAGCAGATTTTGAGCGTTACCGCCAAGACCGTGGCAGACTGCACAATGCTGCTCATAGACTCGTTGGCCGTCTCGCAGATTTTCGGGCGTGGCCGGTATGGGGTTGTGTTCTCTGGAGGCGTTCATCGACACCCAGGCGGTAAGCACATGCCCGGCTATCCAGTTCTCGGCAGGCGAAGGCCGGGCGGTTGCATTCCACCGCATCCGGGGCATGACTATTAAGACGGCGACAGACAGTAGGATCACGATGGCGCCGAACCCAGCGAGTAGGAATTTAGTGAACTCGGCAAAGAGTCTCATTGTTACTGCTTCAAGTCCTGGACATTGATTTTCGACTAGATTAATTCGCGATTAGGCCTTTACCGCACCTTTCGTTTAGTGGTGTATGCCATTTACTCCGCGCTTATTTTTGTCACAAATGCGTCATATCTGCCGAAAAGCGTTTGAAAAGCGCCAACAGTGACAGGAAAGTTTGTAGATGTAGTCCAACCGGTTATGAATGCGTTGCCGGTCGAATCGACGGTTATTCCGTGGCCTTCATCAACTTTATTTCCACCTAAATAGGTGGAGTAGACCAGGCCTGAACCGGCAGGGTTCAGTTTGCTGACAAAACCGTCATCGAACCCCTCGGGCGTGTTCTCAGGAGCGCCCGGGGTAGTCGGAAAATCGAAAGAATAAGTCGCCCCCGTGACAAAGGCATTGCCTGTTCGGTCAACCGCTAAGGCATACCCGACCTCATCCCCGCTGCCACCCAGGTAGGTGGAATAGACAAGAGCCGAACCCGCCGCGTTCAGCTTGGTAACAAACGCATCGCCGTGGCCGCCACCTCCTCCGAGATGCGGCTGTAAAACATTAGCCGTGGTCGGAAAATTCGGCGAATAGGTGCGGCCTGTGAGATAAACGCTGTTCGAGGAATCGATTGCTATACCATAGCCGAACTCATCGTTGACTCCACCGATGTAGCTGGAATAGATCAAAGCGGAGCCGCCAGGTTTTAGCTTGCTCACAAAAACATCGTAGCCTCCACCCGGAGTAGTCCGGAAAGCACCGGCAGTAGTGGGAAAATTGGCCGAATAGCTGGACCCTACGACGTAAGCATCGCCAGAGGCGTCGATCGCTATACCGCTGGCCTCATCGTAGCTGCTGCCGCCGAGAAAAGGGGAATAGACTGGCGCTGACCCACTAGCGTTCAGTTCGGTGACAAAGGCATCATCGTATCCGGCTAGAGTGGTTTGCACGCTGCCAAGGCTTGTGGGGAAATTCGCAGAATAGCTGAGACCCGCCACGTAGGCATCTCCCGCGCGGTCGACCGCTATTCCGCGCCCCTCGTCGTAGCTACTACCACCCAAGTAGGTGGAGTAAAGCAAAGCCGAACCCGTAACATTCAACTTGCTAACAAAGGCATCATCGTAACCACCTTTCATACTGGTCTGAAAGGCTCCGCGGGTAGTGGGGAAATCAGCAGACCCCGTCCACCCTGTGACGTAGGCGTTTCCAGAGCTGTCGACCGCAATGGCCTCTCCCTCGTCGTTAGCACTGCCTCCGAGGTAGGTAGAGTAGATCAGAGCCGAGCCCTCGGCGTTCAACTTGGTAACAAAAACATCCGTATATGTCGGATCTGTATATCTGTTGCTGAAGGCGCCTGCTGTGAAAGGGAGGTCACCGCCAGTAATGCCAGTCAAGTAAGTATTGCCTGAGCCGTCAACGGCTATTCCATAGCCGTGGGCCCCACCGACGAAAGTGGAGTAGATTAAAGTTGGGTCAATTACCAGCGGTCTTGATTTGTCGTAGCTGGCGACCTCAAACGTTACGCAATTATCTTTGAGGATATATTTGCCATCAATGAAATGCCCGCTTGTTACCGTTCCAGGTTGGTTTTTGGTCACCATATGGTTGATAGTTGCTGGTTGGTAAATTCTGGGCTTGTCGAAGGTTACTTCATCGCGCCCGCCCCGTATCAGCAGCTTGCCGTTACGGTCAGTGCTTACTTTGAACACACTGCCAGACTTCGGCGGTTGCACCACAAGTTTTATCTGACGCGGGTCGCCGCCGGGTCGAACCAGGAAATCGTATTCGAGTCTCTGTTGATTGCCGTGATATAGGAGATCCACTCCCCCATATACGTTTGAGTATTTTACCTTGGCGTAGTTCGGGATGTTTGTACGCCATTCTTCCGGATCGCGGCCGATGAAATAATTGCTCTTTCCGGCCAGCTTATCCAATCCTTCGACTTTTGCGTCAGGATTCGCACCTTCCAGTTTTAGACAGAGCCAATGAGGTTTTACCCGCACATTGTCTTTTGCGGAAATCTGCGTAAACAAGGATGAAGGATCGGCTGAATTTTCTCTCTCATTAGAATTTCCGTGGTCTAGTCCCAAGCAGAGTGAATCTTGAGTCAGGAACGAAGTAGAGCGGTTCCCATGTACCACGAACCGCACGCGAGAGTCGACTTCTCCCCGGTTGGCCTCGAAGGTCAGGGGTAGACGGCCATACGAATCAGCTAGCCGTAGGTACCGGCTTTCACGGAATAGGAAGCGGGCCGCCATATTGAGAAGGGCCGACGCACCAGATCGCATGATAGCCAATCCAAAGTACACTGATGCAATTATCGCCAGAACCAGGGTCGGCTTAGCATACGCCTTGACTTTCACGAGGTACCCTCCCTGATTAAAAGTTCTCGTCAATAGCATTTTTATCCGAGCAATGCCAAGCGGCGCTGCCTTCGCGTATTTGGAGAATTCTGTCTGCGAGTTATCCGCTTTGCGTCAGCCTGCCTCTGGACAGTGGTACTTCGACCCAGCTGGCCGTACCGCCCAGCCGCGTATCACCAGACCGAGACCAGCCAAAAGGAGAACTCGTTTTGAAGCCAGCGCGCGGTTTGTTTTGCAATTGGTAAGTATCTCGATTTTACGTCGTTTTTGACGAAGTTAGCTGCGGAGCATCCTCTTTTGTGAGTATCTGCAGTCCGGCGATCAGATTTTCGATTGTTGGGCGGACGGTAATACTAGCCAATCCCATGATCCCAGGCGAAGCCAACACAGTGCCACTTTCCCTTGTAGTATTCCAGCCATTTTTTATTGCTGCTCCGATTTAACGATGCTCAGCCGATGGTCCAGTCCCCCTCGCTTAGGTTGACCTCTGACAGATATCCTCCGAAGTGTTCAAATCAAACGGACTAGTCATAATAGGGAATTCGATGGGCGCGACCCCGATGATAGTGCAAAGAGTGGCGGTCAGGTTACGACCCTCGCTATCGGTTCAATACTCAAAACAAGCAGTCGAAGGACGGGCATTCGCGCGTCATGACACTGATGACAGTCGTGGAAGCCCTTGGGCTTACGCGACCGTCTCCAGCGCAAATCCGGCGAACGCGATGATCGAGTTTTTCGAACAACAGATCCGCGTCGAGGCAGCAATCGTTGACAAAAGGACAGCAATGTAGGATAAGGCGTGCACGATGAAGCTGATGCCTAAGCGGTAGATGGGCGACGACCATTCTGGTCGAAAAGGGCGAATCCCTCAGTTCGGCAGGCATGAAGTTTCACCCTTTCGACGAATCAGGAGCTGTAGCGACGTTCGTGAGGACGTTACACGCGGCCAGTCGAGCAGGACGAACGCGCAGAGTCTCGTCGACCACCCCGAGGGCATCGCCGGCGACAACCTACAAGATTCTTGGCAGGTCCAGGCGCCTGTTTATCGTCTTACAGGTCAGGAACAGATGCGTCGATAATGTCGGGTGATTCTATGGGTGTTCTACTGCACGCTCATTATAGACTAATGGGGCCGCACGGTCAGAAGATTGTCATGCCCGCCCCGGTCGATCGAGACACGCCAGAGGCGTCCTGGTGGTGGGATCACCTTGCGGACCAAGCAGCAGAATTTCGCCGAAGCGGCTTCTCTGCAGTGTTACTACCGCCAGTATGTAAGACAATCTCGGGTTCTGCACCTGACGCGGACGGCTACGGACTCTACGACAACTACGACATTGGGTCAAAAAAGCAGCCGGTAGACATCCCGACGCGTTTTGGTGACAAGGATCGGCTGCGCCGAATGATTGCGGTGATGCACGCGTGCGGCCTCGACGTCTACGCTGATGTTGTGATGCATCAGTATGACGGGGGAAACAACGGCACTTACGAATATCCGGGCGCGGACGGCAAGCAACGCACCGGTCGATTCCCGAAACATCCGCCATGCTTTGTCGGTCGGCCGCCACGCGTACCGGTGGACCCAGTAGCAAATCCGCAAGGGAACTTCGCCTTCGGTGACATGGTGTCATACCTTAACTCAAAGCCGAAGGATTACATGATTAACGGCGCGATCGACGCAGGAGACTGGCTGACAAGGACACTCGACCTGCAGGGCTACCGGATTGATGACGTCAAAGGCATGGCAGTCAGAGCAGTGCGTCAGTTCCTCGACTCTAAATCGATGGCCGGCAAGTTCGCGGTTGGCGAATATTTCGATGGCAATCCGTCAGCACTGCATTGGTGGGTCAGGAATAGCGGCATGGACGGACGCTCTAACGTGTTCGATTTCACTTTGCACTGGACGATTCAGGCAATGTGCAACAACAGCTCTCACTGGTGGATGGGATCCCTTCAAGGAGCTGGATACATCACCGTTGACCCATTGAACGCCGTTACCTTCGTCGACAATCCGGATACCGATCTCTCGCCCGGTGAGAACGTGATCTGGAACAAGCTGCTAGGTTACGCACTTATCCTGACGGCCGAGGGCTATCCCTCTGTTTACTACAAGGATTACAGCACCGACCGGAATTGTTACGGGCTCAAGCCGTTCATCGATAACCTGATTTGGATACATGAAAATTTGGCCTCCGGCCAAACGCTAACTCGATGGGGTAATGACCCCCAAGTCTACATCTTCGAACGCCAAGGAGATCCGGGGTTACTCGTCGGGCTGAACAACGATCAAGGCCACAGTTACACGCGTAGGGTACAAACCAACTTCGGCGCTCATGTGCAGCTGCACGAATATACGGGTAAGCACGAAGACATTTGGACCGATGCTGACGGAACAGCAACTTTTACGATACCTGCAAACGATAATGGCCGCAGCTATCTGTGTTTTTCGCGTGCAAAACAAGGCCATGCATTTTCGCTGCAGCGCCGAACGACCACCCAGACATTTTTCGGGGCGGCGGACTTGGATACCGGCCCGGTGATTAACGGCCACGCTATGCAAGCTGGCCGCCTTTGGTGTGATGCCGGTACCAGCATAGAAGTCGCGTTTGAACCGGACACGAACGGCTGGACCGAGAATACGGGAATCCTTGTGGAAATCGTTGATAGCCACGATCGCACACTAGCTAGCGAGCATTACCGGATTGCATCAAGGCCGAACCGTCTGAAGACCGATGCTAAAGGGTCAGGCTGGTTCAGTCTGCGGCTGATCGGAAACGCACTACCGGCCCCCGCCAGTTACGCATTGACTGTCACTTATACCGGTACCCAGGAAGCGCCCTTAAGCTGAGGCCATTTCATAGTGGTGGCGGAGAAAACAATCCGTTAAAGTCAGATGCTTTACGCAATGACAAGCGTTCGCCGCCGGCTCGTGAGCGTCTTGGCTGTAATAAACCTCATCGCGGTTGGCTTAAACTCTCCGACCAGCTTCGCGCAACAATCGGTCCTTACCCGTTCGTACGATAATGCCCGCAGCGGAGCCAACATCCAGGAGCACTCCTTGACCCCCACCGCTATTTCGGCGCGCGGCCTGAGAAAGGTTTTCTCGTTGCGCTTGAGCAAAGACGATCCGCGCGTGGAAGCCCAACCGCTTTACGTGCCTGGTCTTGACTTTGGTCAGGGAAAGCAGCGGGACGTCATTTATCTGTTCTCGATGGGCAATAAGGTCTATGCGTTCGACGCGAAGACGGGGGAACTGATATGGGAGGTATCGTTAGGCAAACCTTTCGTCCCCGACCTGCAGGATCCTGTTGATATTCATCACATCAACCGCTCGTTCGGCATCCTGGCAACACCGGTAATCGATCGCGAGACGGAGACCATATACGCGGTAAACTGGATAGTGGACGAACACGGCAATCGTCAACTGAAGCTTAACGCTCTGCAGCTGCGTGATGGAAAGCCACCGCCGAATAAGAACACCCCGCTCGGAATAACCGGATCCGTCACGAATGCTGTGGGTCAGGAGATTCGGCTTGACCAAGTGCAAAAGCAGCGCGCAGCACTGCTGCTGGTCCCCCTCGGCCGCATTGCTTCCCCGTCCACCCACAAGATTCTTTATGTCGCAACGACCGGCGATGATACCCCCCCATGGAAGCCAGACGCCACTTTGGGGCATCACGGATGGGTTGTGGCGTTCGACGTCAATGAGTGGAAGCAGGTCGGCGCCTGGGTGGCCACGCCTAGAAGTTTCGGAGGGGGCATTTGGCAGTCGTCACAAGGCCCGGCCGCCGACGACCAGGGTAATGTGTATGCGATGACTTCGAACGGTGGCTATCTAATAAATTCTCAGAATCAGAGCATTCAGGACTTTATTGGGACGACCGATTATGGAGAGAGTTTCGTCAAACTGTCGTTTAAGGACGGATCGCTGAAACTGGTAGATTGGTTTACCCCGTTCCGGGACTCGGTTCGACGCCAGTGGACGCCACAAGAAGTGGCACCTTTTCCAAAAGGATGGAACTACCAGGACGAAGATCTCGGCTCCGGCGGTCCACTGTTACCTCCCGGCACAGACCTGCTCATCGGTGCGGATAAGGACGGTGTAGTTTACGTGCTCGATCGCAATAATCTGGGCAAGGCTGTCGGCGACCTTTCGCAGCTCAAGGCTCCGCCTGCCTTTTTCACATTCGATCCCGATCCAAAAATCCCTGCATATCGCAACGCGTCGGCCGCCGGCTATCTTGATTTCAAGCCCAGCCCGGGCGTCAAAACCCATCACATGCACGGTAGTCCGATTTATTGGCTGAGCGACGTTCACGGCCCGATGCTCTTTGCATGGGGCGAAAATGCCGAGTTGCGCGCATTCGCGCTGAGCAGCTCCGGCCGCATTCATCTGCTCGCCCACGGATCAGAGCTCGCCTCCGCCGATCTCGTCGCTTCGCCCAATAGCCTCGGCGGCATGCCTGGGGGAATGCTCACGTTGTCCGCCGATGGCGGCAAAGACGGCGTTGTTTGGGCGACCGCTCCAATCAACGGCGATGCCAATCTTGAGCCGGTTCCAGGTGTCGTCCGCGCCTATGATGCTGCCCAATTTGAGCCAGCGCAAGGTAGCGCAAATGCCCCTCTTAAGATGCGGCTGCTTTGGCAGCAGGCAGGGTTCACCTTTAGTAAATTCTGTCCGCCGGTGGTTGCCGATGGGCGGCTGTTGGTCCCAACGTACGATGGCCAAGTTGATGTCTATGAAGTGAACCAGTAGTTCATTGAAAAGAATTGCTAATATGGGTCGCCAGATCAGGACAGTAACGCTTGCCATGACTATGGCCGCTGTGGTCGTATGTGCGACCGGGCGCTCCGGAATGACCGCGAGCCTGCGAATCAACTCTGGGGCTGATGTCGGTTGCCCGAGCGGAGTCGAGGCCGACTACACTACTTCTCACGTCTTCGTCGATGAGCTTGCGCATGAGAGCATTCCGATTACGGTCTGCTTCGATCCCCAAACAACCGGTGTCCAGTCGGCAGAAGTATTCACCAATCTCAACCGCCGCGACAAGGTTGAATCGGATCCCGACGGTCGCGGCGTCGCAGA
>Ga0306920_100001373_pt1 | contig 30154 bp, 27 predicted proteins | sample flu12Cox44000170_FD_204666 | JGI IMG/M metagenome (GOLD analysis project Ga0306920, IMG submission 204666) | Lab enrichment of tropical soil microbial communities from Luquillo Experimental Forest, Puerto Rico - flux4day.12C.oxic.44.000.170 (v2)... | ecosystem: Environmental > Terrestrial >... | reverse complement strand
GGCGCAACTACGTGAAGTGGTTCTCGGAGCGGCGGCACGAAGGGACGCCGGCGATGCGGGCGGGGGTGTGCCCGCACCGATGCAGCGTCCGGCAGGTGCTGAGTGAGCGGCTGTTCCCGGGGCGGATCGCGCTGCCGGCCGCATGGGCGGAGCACTACTGGGGACGGGTGCCGACGCGGCAGATCGCAAAGACCCGTGAGCACAAGCTAGAGTACGCCGCCTGAAAGCCGACGCCGGCAGTCAACGCAGCGGGCTCAGCGGCCTCATCTGCAATCTCCCGAGCACAACGCCCGGGCTGGCGGGTGGACGAGCGACCGCGATAGACTGCGCGTTCACGCATCCCCCGCACGCCACGTGCCCCCAGGCGAGAGCCGGAGCCCTTGAGCGAACGCATCTACTTCGGTCGTCTCGAAGCCACCGTCTCCGAGGTCGTGGACGCGGTGGACCTGCTGCCGGCTTACGAACTGGCCGCGATCTCCGTGCTCGAAGGCCAGGAGCGGCCCGGCGAGGAGCCCGCCGTGCGCCGCCGGCTGCGCTCGGAGGGCATCCGACCGCGTGAGCACCGCGGCGCCCTGCTCGTGGAGCCCGGCGAGATGGAACGTTTCTCGAGCGCGGGGCTCCTGGGCGGTGGCGACGAGGTGTACTTCGCGGTCGAGTGGAACGACGAGTTCGAGCCCTATCCCTCGCGCGTCGCGGCCGAGCTCGTGGACTTCCGCGAGGGGCTGCCGCTCGGGCTCGAGGACTGGATGCTCGAGTCGGGCGTCCTTCTGGCGCTCGGCGACGGCGCCGCGCTCAACTACGCCACCACGTCGCAGGAGCTGCACGAGCAGCTCTCCAAGCGATTCCGGCCGGCGCGGAAGTGAGCGACCCCGTCTCGCGACTGCTGCCGGTCGAGATCACCGGGCCGGCGGGGCGCATCGAAGGGCTGCTCCAGGAGAACGAGGGTGTCGAGCCGTCATCCGTCGCGCTCGTCTGCCATCCGCACCCGCTCTACGGCGGCACCCTGCACAACAAGGTGACGCACCGGCTGGCGTCGACGCTGCACGCGCGCGGCGCCGCGGTGCTGCGGTTCAACTTCCGCGGCGTGGGGAAGAGCGAGGGGGTGCACGACCGCGGCCGCGGCGAGCTCCACGACTCGCTCGCCCTGCTCGACTGGCTGCGGCGGCGCCACCCGCAGGCGCGCGCCTGGGTGGCCGGCTTCTCGTTCGGCTCGTGGGTGGCCTCGCGCGTCGCCGCCGCGGAAGCGGTGGTCGAGCAACTCGTGCTGGTCGCGCCGCCGGTGCACACGCAGACGTTCGACGAGATGCGCACCTGCCCGGTGCCCAAGCTGGTGGTCCAGGGCACGGCGGACGAGGTCTGCAGGCCCGAGAACCTCCGGCGCGTCTTCCCACTCTGGGCGGATCCCAAGCGACTGGCCTGGGTCGACGGCGCGAGCCACTTCTTCGATCGCCGGCTGGTCGAGCTGGGGACCGCGATCGACCAGGGACTCGGCTGAGTCAGCGCACGACCGCGACGCGCCTCGAGCCGAGCGCGCGGCCGTCCACGCGCACGCGCGAGAAGTAGAGCCCGCCGGGGAGCGAGGTCGGCAGCTCCGCCACGAGCTCGTGCGGACCGGCCGCGAGCGGCCCCTCGTTCAGCGTCGCGACCCGCCGCCCCGCGAGGTCATAGAGCGCCCAGTCGACGGCGGCCGCGCGCGGCAGCCGCAGCGCCTGGCGGAGCGCGCTCGAGGCGGGGTTGGGCCAGCACGCGCCCAGCGCGAGCGTCGTCACCGGCGGCGGCCCCGTGCCCGCGATCGGCTGCTGCGGGAAGTGGAACTGGACGTGGTCCACCCACCAGCCGTCCTTGCCCACGAACAGGTCGGTGCTCATGCGGAAGCGCACGCGCACCGGACCGGGCGCGTACGGCGAGAGGTCGATCTGCTCCTCGTGCCAGTCGTCGCGCCGGCCGCTCCAGCACGGCGTGCCCACCGCGAATCCTTGATCGTCCTCCACCATTGTGTGCGTGTAGCCCGAGACCGGCGACGCCTCGTCCCACGTGCCGGTCGAGCCGACCGAGATCTCCACGCGCGCGCCGTCGTATGCCTGCGTCGGCGAGCCCTGCTCGAGGTCGAAGCGGTGCTCGAACGAGAGCCAGCAGCCGGCCGTGATGCCGGTGACGAGCGGACCCGTCAGCACCGCGTCCTGGTAGGGGCCGTAGGGAAGCGAGTCGAGCCCGCAGTGCCATGCGCCCGAGCCCGAGGGGAACGCGGTCAGGTCCACCGGGTGCCACTCGTCGCGGCGGTTGAAGCGCACGATCCCGTGCGTCCACGGGGCCGGGCCCCAGAAGTCGTCCACGACGTCGTAGCCCACGCGCAGCGTGTCGAACGCGGGGTTCGAGTAGCCGACGTTCGGCGCCGTCGCCTTGTCGCGGGCGGCGAAGCGGTAGGCGATCGCGCCGCCGCGCGCGACGCCGGCGCCCATCGAGACCACGAACGAGTCGCCCCCCGCGCTGGTCGCGGGCACGGTCTGCACCGGGCCGCCGTTCACCGAGACCTCGCACCACACGGCGTCGAGCCCTGCGGGCCCCAGGTTGTCGCGCACGCGCGCGAGCAGCGGCTGCGGCAGGCGTTCCTGCGCCTGCGTGGGCACCGGCCAGTAGGTGATCCGCGGCGCGGCGTGGTCCGGCCCGGTGCGGTAGGCGAACGGCGGTTGCGTGAGCCCGGGGAGGTCCGCGACGACGCCGGGCACGTTGGCCCTGGCGTGGAAGCGGTAGTAGATCGAGTCGCCTGCGGCGGTGGCCGGCAGCGAGGCCACGAACGAGTCGGCGCCCGCGGATGACATGGGCACGGTCGTCCACGCGGCGCTCGGCGGGACGCGCCACGAGAGCGTCGTGCCCGAGGCATCCACACCGATCGGGATGCCGGCCTGGGCCACATCCACGTGCACCGCGACCGGGCGCGGGCCGGAGGAGGTCTCGATGTCCCCCGGTGGCGTGTGCGCGAGCTCGAGCGTGCCAACGCGCGAGTCGAGCGTGGCGTCGACGCTCATCCGCCCGCTCGTGTACGACTGCACCGTGCCCGGGAACGCGGCGCGGATGACGTCCAGCTTCGCGAGATCCGCGGAGGTCGCATCGGTCCCGCGCGGCACCACGAGCGCGAAGCCCAGCCGGTGCGCGTGCGGCGCGCTCGCCACGTCGGGCACGCGCGGGCCGTTCGCGGCGATGACGTCGGCGATCGTGTAGCGGTGCGATGGACCGCGCGCGGTGAGCGACGCGTTCGGGTCGCTCCACGGCACGTACGGCCCCGGTGGCACGAACGTGGCGCTGTCGGAGATCACGAGCAGCGAGTCCATCTCGTTCGCGCCACGCGCGCCCATCAGGTACTGGTCGAGCGGACCGTAGCGCGCGATCGGCGGCAGCGAGCTGAACGTGTCGGGCCCCTGCGGCACCCAGTCCGGGCCCTCCATCACCGAGCCGTCCGAATCGAAGAAGAAGCTCCAGTGCTGGAGCGCGCGGCCCAGGAGCGCCGTCGACGGGCCCTGCGGCGTCTCCACCGTCGGGTAGGCCAGCCACTCGTGGCCGGACTCGTGTGCGAGCACGTCCTGCGTCACGTAGTTCGGGAGCCCGGGCACGTCCTGCGCCGGGTCGTCAGGGTATTTCTGCAGGCCGTTCATGGTGAGCACCGCCTGCACCCGCGGCGGCAGCCCGAGGTCGGCATTGTAGTTCGCGACGTCGAGCCCGATGCCCTGGACGTCGTTGTGGACGAACCATTCGGCCGCGAGCGACGTCGGCGAGCCGAGCCAGTTCGTGAGCCCGCTCGAGAGGTAGACGACGAGCTGGTCGTAGTCGTCGCCGTGCGTGCGGTAGAACGCCCGGCCGACCGCAGCCACGTCCAGGTTCGGGTTCCCGCCCTTGTCGGTGAAGAAGAACGTGCCGTCGTCCTCCATCACCGCGATCTCGCCGACATCGGTCGAGTGCGGCGTGGGGAGCGGCGTGATCGCGGACTCCGCCTCGTGCCGCGCCGCCTCCGCGTAGAGCTCCGGCAGCGCGCCGACGTCGGTGCCACACGCACGATCGATCGCGCTGGCATCCGTCGAGGAGGTCCGGGGCGCGAGCGGAGCGAGCGCTGGTGACGCCGCGCGCGGACGGATCGGCGTCAGCGGCGCAGCAAGAGCGCTGGCGCCGGCACAGGCGACCAGCACGAAGGCCAAGGCGCGAGGGCTGCTGAGGCGGGGTGTCGGCACCGGCGAAAGTGTAGCCCCCGCGCCCGCGCGGGAGCCAGCGGTAACGCCGGCGGTCCGCGGCTCCGATATACTGACTGGACGTCCATCTCGAGTGGGGAGCCTGGGAGCCGCGCGTGAACCTCGATTGGCATCGCCTGCGGGCGGTGGTGCTGGAAAGCGACGATTGGGGCTTGTGCGCGTGGGTGCCGGACGATCGCGCGCACCGCGTGCTCTCGAACCAGCCGGCGTTCCGGACCGAGGCGGGCCTGCGCTACGGCCGCTCCACGCTCGAGTCGGCCGAAGACGTCCGGCTGCTGGCAGCGGAGCTGCTGGACTGGCGCGGCGGCGACGGTTTCCCGCCGGTCTGGCAGGCGAACACGATCGTGGCGAACCCGGACTACACCCGCATGCAGCCGCCGCTGTTCGAGTTCGACGAGCTGCCGCTCTGCATGCACCCAGAGCTGCCCTCGAGGTGGGAGCGGCCCGGGCTCTGGGACGCGGTGCGCCGGGCCGTGAGTGACGGCGTGTGGTGGGCCGAGCTCCACGGCCTCCACCACCTGCCCGAGACTGCATGGGTGAACGCCCTCCGCCGCGGCGAGAGCGACGCGCGGCGCGCGCTCGAGCAATCGAGCCCGATCGGGCGCGCGGTGGAAGCCGGCGGGGAGTACGACGCCGCCGAGCCGCGCGAGCGGCGGGCGCGCAACGTGCGCCGCGCCGTGCAGGCGTTCCGGACGCTGTTCGGGCGCGCCCCGACGTCGTTCTGCCCGCCGGACTACCGGTTCGACGACTGGTTCGAGGCCGAGGCGGCCGCGATCGGCCTGACCACGATCCAGGGGAAGGCCGAGCAGGCGGGCCGCGGCTGGGCGCCGCTCCGCCGCCGCTGGATGGGCCTGCGCTTCCCGCACCACGATGGGAGCCGCTTCCACATGCCGCCGCGCATCGCGTTCGAGCCCGAGGGCCGTGCGCATCCGGACGGCCCGCGCGGCCTCGACGCGACCTTCCGCGGCGTGCACGCTGCCTGGGCGCGGGGCCGCCCGGCGGTGGTGAGCTCGCACCGCATGAACTACGCGCACCTGGACCCCGCGCACTCGCGCGCGAGCCGCGACGCGCTGCGCGAGCTGCTGCGCCGGCTCTGCGCCGATCGCGCCGTGTTTCTGATCGACCACGAGGTGCGCCAGCTCGCCGAGCGCCACTGGTCGGTGCGGAGCTTAAGCGGCCGCGGCGTGCTGCTGCGCCACTTCGGCGTGCCACGCGAGACGCTGCGCTTCCCCACGCCCGCCGGCGTCACCGGCGCTCGCCTCCACGGCCCGCACGACGACCCGCGGGCGGAGCTCCACTTGGCCGACGGCGGCATCGAGGTGCGCGTGAACCTGGGCGAGTACGTCATCGAGTGGACGCGCGGGTGAGCGGCGTCACCGGCGAGCGTCGCTCGTGGTGGGCGCGGATCCGCTCCGCGCCGGGCGGGCGCTACGCGGTGTGGAAGTTCAATTGGCTCGCGAACCACAAGATCGTGGCCGCGCTGGAGCGCGTGCGCGAGCACGCGCGCGGCGAGCTCCTGGACGTGGGCTGCGGCTCGAAGCCGTTCGCGCCCGTGTTCGCGGGCCGCGTGCGCCGGTACTGGGGCACCGACCTCGCCGGCTCTCGCTACCTCGGGGAGGCGCGGCCCGATGCGTTCGCGACCGCCGAGGCCCAGCCCTTTCGCGATGAGACGTTCGACACCGTGCTCGGGCTCTCGATGCTCACCTACTTGCCCGAGCCCCTGCGCATGCTCACCGAGGCCCGGCGCGTGCTGAAACCCGGCGGCGCACTGATCCTCGAGTTCACGCAGATGGTGCCGTTACACGACGAGCCCCACGACTACTTCCGGTTCACGCGCTACGGCGCCGAGTGGCTGCTCCGGCAGGCGGGGTTCGAGCCGGTGGCGTTCGTGCCCGTCGGCGGGCTGTGGGCGCGCGTGGGCTTGAGCACGATCGCCGGCTTGAACCGCTTGAACCGCGGGCCCACGCGCGTGCTCACCGAGATCCCGGTCCGGGTGCTCTACATCGTGCTCCAGCTCGGATTCGAGCTCCTCGACCGGATGTTCTTCGATCCCCGCGAGGTGCTGGCGCACATCGTGGTGGCCAGGCGTCCCGGTTGACCTTGCCGAAAAGGACTGCATAGCTTCCCGCATGTCGCAGCCCCTGCGCGCGCCCGCCCCGGTGGTGGGATTGGTGCATGAGCTGGTCGAGTACGCGGCCGAGCGCCACGGCGAGCGGCCGTTCCTCCTGCGCCACACGTCGGGGACGTGGTCGGGCTATACGTTCACCGCGGCCGCGCGCGCCGTGCGCGCGTTCGCGGCGCTGCTCGAGCGCGAAGGCGTGCGCCCCGGCGCCCGCGTCGGCCTGCAGAGCGACAACCGGCCGGAATGGGGGCTCGCCTACCTGTCCGTGCTCGCGGCGGGCGCGGTCGTGGTGCCGCTGGATGCCCAACTGCGGGAGCAGGAGCTGGGTGAGCTGTTCGCGTCGGCCGAGGCGACGCACGCGATCGGCGACGCCCGCCACCTGCCGCTCCTCGACGCGGCGCGGATGGCGCGCCGGCCCGGCCTGCGGCTCGTCTCGCTCGATCCCGACGCCGGGATCGCCCACTGGGACCAGGCGCAGCGCGAGTTCGCCACCGTTGAGCCGCCGCCGCAGAGGGCCGAGCCGCACGACCTCGCGGTGCTGCTCTTCACCTCCGGGACGACCGGCCAGGCGAAGGGCGTGATGCTCTCGCACGCGAACCTGCTCTCCAACGTCGAGGCCGTGGTGCGCACGCTCGAGTTCGGGCCGGCGGACCGGTTCCTGAGCATCCTGCCGCTCCACCACACGTTCGAGTCGATGGGCGGGCTCCTGTGCCCGCTGCGCGTGGGCGCGAGCGTGTGCACGGCGAGGAGCCTCGCCTCGCGCGAGCTGCGCGAGGACATGTCGAGCTCTCGCGCGACGCTGTTCATCGGCGTGCCGCTCCTCTACGAAAAGCTCCTGAGCGCGATCGACAAGGGCATCGACGAGGCGCCGTGGCCCTCGCGCTGGCTCGCGCGCGGCCTGCTCGGCGCGACCCGGCTCGCGCGCGAGACCCTGGGCTGGCGCGTGGGCCGCGCGCTCGCGCGCCCGCTCCGGCGGTGGGCCGGCCTCGACGGGCTGCGCATGTTCGTGACCGGCGCCGCGCCGTTCGCGCCCGAGGTGTTCTGGCGCTACATCGATCTCGGCTGGCCGATGCTCGAGGGCTACGGCCTCACCGAGACGTCGCCGGTCGTGTGCGCCAACCGCCCGCCGAACCCATCGCCGGGCGCGGTCGGCTGGCCGCTGCCGGGGATCGAGGTGCGCGTGGACTCACCCGACGCGGACGGGAACGGCGAGCTGGTGGTGCGCGGGCCCAACGTCATGCTGGGCTACTGGCGGCAGCCGGCCCTGACGGCGGACGTGCTCCACGACGGCTGGCTCCGGACCGGCGACCTGGGCCGCGTGCTGCCCGACGGCCGCGTGCGGATCACCGGCCGGCTGAAGAACATGATCGCCACCGCCGCGGGGAAGAAGATCTACCCGGAGGAGGTGGAGCTGGTGCTCGCCAACTCGCCCTATGTGCTCGAGGTCCTGGTCACGGGCGGGCCCGACCCGGGCGGCCCCGCAGCGGGCACCCGTGCGGAGCACGGGTCCGGGTCCGGCGAGCGCGAGGAGGTGCACGCGTACATCTATCCCAACCGCGTGGCGCTCGAGGCGCTGGCACGCTCGCAGGGCAGGCCCTGCGACGACGCGTTCGTCGAGCGCGTGCTCCGCGCCGAGGTGGAAGCGCGAGGCGAGGCGCTGGCCCCGTTCAAGCGAGTGAAGAAGGTGATCGTGGAGACGAGCGAGTTCCCGAAGACCACCACGGGCAAGATCCGGCGCCCCGCGGCCGGTGGCTGACCGGCGCGCGCGCTACTTCCCGAGCGGCTGGCTCGACCAGATCACGCCGTCGGCGTCGCGGAACTCGAACTTGTGCTGGAGCAGGATGGGGCCGTGCACGAACACCCCGCCGTTCCACATGCGCTGGCCCATGAGGTCGCGCACCTGCCAATCGAGCGCGAACGGTCCGTCCTTGTCGCACTTGAACGGCTGCTTCGCCTGCGCGCCGTCCTCGAGCGTCTCCACTACCACGGTCTGGTCGCCGACGCTGATCCGCAGCCTCTCGATGGCGTGCCCGGAGTGGTTGACGACGAGGATCTGGTGCGAACCGCCCTGCCGGAGCTCCGCGTAGTGGTGCCAGCCGTACCACGCCGCGAACGCGACGAGGGCGATGAACAGTAGCTGCTTCATGGCGTCCCTCCCTGGATGGCCTCAAAGCGAGGCCCCAGCATAGACATCCCGGCGCCCCCGGTCACGCGACCCTGGCCCGCCTCCATCCGTTATCGGCGGCAATTCAATCCGGCTGAGCACCCTCGCCGCGGAGGCCTTTCGCCTCCTCGGAGAGCCGCGAGGCGGGCTCCTGCGTCTCGGGCGTGCGCCGGAACGCGCCGTAGAACGTGAGCGCGGCCGTCAGGTAGAGCGTGGCGGTCATGTAGAACGGAGCGGCGTAGCCGAAGCGCTCAATCACCGCGCCCGCCAGCGTCGCGCTCGCCGCCCAGCCGATGTTCCACGCCATGTTCGTGAGGCTGGTGGCGCGCGCGCGCAGCTCGCGCGGCAGCACCTCCATCGTGAACGCCTGCACGAGCGGGGTGGAGGCCTGCATGAACGACGCCCGCAGCCAGAACGCGACCACCGCAACGCTGAGCCGCCGCTCCGCACCGAGCGTCACAAGGAACGGCAGCGAGAGGAGCTCCGAGCCGACCGCGGAGCGCAGCTTGCCGAGCCGCCGCGCCACGGCCGGGGCGCAGAGCGACGCGAACGCCGTGCACACTTGGGCGACGCCGAACCACACCCCGATCTGTGCGCTGCTGCACTGGAACCGGTTCCGGAAGTAGAGGTTCATGAACGGGATCACGAGCCCGGCCCCGAGCCCCGTGAGCCCGCCGTTCAGGACGATCGGCCGCAGCCGCCGCATCTCGTGCGGCGCGGGCGGGGGAGCCCCCGACGCGGGGCCCGGCTCCGCGAGCCCAGCCAGCGCCAGGAGCGGCAGCGCCGCCGACGCCGCGAACACGGCGCCGACCAGGAGCCCGACGCGATAGGCCGTGAACACGGTCGCGCCCGGGGCCACTGCGCGCACGACCGACGGCAGCAGACCGCCGAGGAGGTTGCCGACCACGCCGGCGAGGAGCGCGCTGGCGAAGAACGTGGAGAAGAGATGCGTGCGCTCGCGCGGCGTCGAGTGGTCGGTGAGGAACGGCGCGGCGGCGATCTGGAACAGCGACTGGCCCAGCCCCGCGGCGAGCCCGGCGCCGAGCACCACCGTCTCGTGTGTCGAGAGCGCGCGCAGCAGGTGTCCCGCGCCCTCGAGCACCGCACCGAGCATGAGCGTGCGCCGCCGGCCCCAGCGGTCGGCGAGCCAGCCGGCCGGCAGTGCGGCGAGCACCATGCCCACACCGCTCGACGACACGGCGCGGCCGACGAAGCCCTCGCTCGCGCCGGCCTCGACCAGGTAGAGGTTGAACAGCACCGAGAAGATGCCGTGCGCCGTCCACATCAGGAACTCGGCGCCGAGGTAGAACCGCGCCGGCCGCGAGAACGCCGCCGCCGCTTCGCGGAACTCCCGCCACGCGCTCGTCCCTGGACTCATGGCACCCATGGGGGGAATGAGCCTCCGTGCTCTTAGAAAACGTTCGAGGCGGCGGCCCTCACGGGCCGCCGCCTCTCGCGAAGTCGTCGCGGGGATCAGCCGACCGAGTCGAGGATCGCCGTGTCGATGGTGTGGCCGTTGCCGTGCTCGCCCCGCGACCGCATCGGCGGTTCGAACGCGGCGGCCGTCAGCGCGATGAAGACGCGCGCCGTGACGTCCCCGGCGTTCTCGATGGAGTGTGGCACGCGGCCGTCGAAATGGCACGAGTCCCCGGTGTCGAGCAGGACGACGTGCTCACCGCAGGTGAGACGCACCCGGCCCTCGGCGCAGAGCACGACCTCCTCGCCATGGTGGAACTGGCGCTTGCCGCTCAAGGCCATGCCGGGGGGCAGCTCGGCGTGCAGGAGCTCGAGGTTCCGCCGCGGCTGGGCGGAGATGACCTCGACGCGTGAGCCGCCGCCGTCGACGCTCATGTGCGGGCGCTCGGCGCGCCGGACCACGTACGGGACCAGGTCCTCCTCGACCACGAGATAGGCCACCGAGGTCTCGAGGGAGCGGGCGAGGTCCTGGAGCGTGGCGAGCGAGGGTGAGGTCCGGCCGTTCTCGACCTGGCTCACGAACCCTTTCGAGAGCCCGGTCGCCTCGGCCAATTGCTGGACCGTGAGACCTCGGCGAAGCCGCAGGTCCCGGATCTTGCGACCCAACTGCATGGGGGTCACCTCCGAAGAAGAGAGGGGGAGAGAGCGGAGTGACGCAACAGAGTTTAGAAACGCGCCGGATACAGGTCAACGAATATCGAACGGATTTCTGCGCCGCTATTCGATAATTCGCCCGGTTCCTTCGCGTTTTGCACGAGGTGTCGGGCCGGCTTCAGGCCGGCGCGTTCGTCGCGCGCGACACCTCGGGCTCCCCCAGGTACTGGAGCTGGACGAGCCGGGAGTAGAGGCCGCCTGCCGCCAGCAGCTCGGCGTGGCTCCCAGTTTCACGCACCTTTCCATGGTGTAGTACCACGATACGATCCACGTCGTGGATCGTGGACAGGCGGTGCGCGATGACGAGGCTCGTCCGGCCCCGCATCAGCCGGCGGAGCGCGGCGCGGATCAGCCGCTCGGTGTGGGTGTCCACGCTCGAGGTGGCCTCGTCGAGCACCAGCAGCTCGGGGTCCCGGGCCAGCGTGCGGGCGAACACGAGCAGCTGCCGCTCGCCGGCCGAGAGCGTGGCGCCGCGCTCCCGGACCTCGGCGTCGAACCCGCCGGGCAGGCGCTCCACGACCTTGTCGGCGTGCACTTCGCGGGCCGCCTGCCGGACCCTGGCCGGGTCGAGCGACGGGTCGCCGAGCGTGAGGTTGCCGTGAACGGTGCCGGAGAACAGGAACACGTCCTGGAGCACGAGCCCGATCCGCCGCCTGAGCTCCGCGGGATCCCAGTCGGCGAGCGGACGGCCGTCGACGCGGATCTCGCCCAGCTGCGGCGAGTGGAAGCGCATGAGCAGGCTCGTGAGCGTGGTCTTGCCCGAGCCGGTCGGGCCCACGATGGCCACGCGCTCTCCGGGCTCGAGCGTGAGGCTCACGTCCTCGAGCACCCAGCGATCGCCGGTGTAGGCGAACCACACGTGGTCGAACTCGACGCGCATCCCCGGCATCGCCGGCGCGAGCCCCGAGGTCACGAGCCCGGTCCGTGCGAGGCCGGACTGCATGGCGGGCGCGGAGCCGTTCCGCGACGCGAGCGTCACCGCGGCGGTGTCGGCCGGCGTGTCCAGCAGCTCGAAGATGCGCTCGGCCGAGGCCATCGCCTGCTGGAGGATGCCGTACTTCTCCGAGAGGTCGGAGAGCGGGCGGAAGAACCGCTGCGTGTACTGGATGAACGCCACCAGCGTGCCGAGCGTGATGCCCGTCCACATCACCTGCCGGCCGCCGTACCAGACGATGAGCGCCAGCGCCATGGCGCTCACGAACTCGAGCAGCGGGAAGAACACCGCGTGGTAGCGGTTCGCACGCAGGTTCGCGTCGCGGTGGTCGGCGTTGATGGCGCTGAACTCGGCGTGGTTCCGCGCCTCGCGTCCCAGCAGCTGCACCGTGCTCATACCGCCGAGGTTCTCGTTCAGGAACGCGTTCAACCGCGCGAGGCACGAGCGCACGTCGCGAAACGCGCGTCGCACCTTGACGCGAAACGTGAGCGTGACGATCACCATCACGGGTAGCACCGAGAACGTGACCACGAGCAGCTCGGCGTTGAGCTGCGCCATGGCGACGACGATGCCGAGCAGGATGAACAGGTCGCCGAACAGCGCGTCCACGCCGGCGGTGAACATCTCGTTCAGCACCTCGACGTCGTTCGTGACGCGGGTCATGAGCCGGCCGAGCGGCTGGCGATCGAAGTAGGAGACCGGCAGGCTCTGCAGGTGCCGGAACAGGTCGGCGCGGAGGTCGAACATGAGGCTCTGGCCCACGCGCTGCATGATCTGCGTCTGCAGGTAGCCCAGCCCCATGCCGATCGCGAGCGCCGACAGGTAGGCGAGCGCGATCCGGTCGAGCACGTACGTGTCGCGGTGGCGGATGCCGAGGTCGATCGCCTCCTTCGTGAGCCAGGGGTAGGCGAGCTGCACGGCGGCGGCGGCGAGCGTGACCACGACCGCGGCAACCACCTGGCCTCGGTAGGGGCGCAAGTAGGCGAACAGACGGCGGCCGAGCCGGTGGTCGTAGGCGCGTCCGGCGCCGTCGTCGAATTCGAGCGTGCTCACGCGGAGGCGATCTCCTCCTCGAGCTGCTGCGCGCGGTTCAACGCGGCGTAGTGCCCGCCCAGCGCCAGCAGCTCGGCGTGCCGGCCGCGCTCGACGATGGCGCCGTGCTCGAAGACGAGGATCAGGTCGGCATCGCGCACCGTGCTCACCCGGTGCGAGACGATCACCGTCGTGCGGCGGCGCATCTCGCCGCGGAGCTCGGCGAGGATCGCCTCCTCGGTCTGCGTGTCGACGCTCGACAGGCAGTCGTCGAGCAGCAGGATCGGCGCGTCGTGCAGCACCGCGCGGGCGATCGCCGTGCGCTGGCGCTGGCCGCCCGACATGGTGATGCCGCGCTCGCCGATTCGGGTCGCGAAGCCCGCCGGGAAGCCGGCCACGTCGCCGGTCAGGTGCGCCACGGCCGCGGCGCGCTCGATCGCGGCCGCGTCCTCGGCGGGTACGCCGTAGGCGATGTTCGCCGCCACCGTGGTCGAGAACAGGAACGGGTCCTGCGGCACGCTCGCGATCTGGTGGCGGAGCCAGGCGAGGTCCAGGTCGCGCACGTCGTGTCCGTCCACGAACACGGTCTGGGGCGGCGGGTCGAACACGCGCGCGGGCAGCGCCAGCACCGTACTCTTGCCCGAACCGGTGCGGCCCACGAGCGCCACGGTGGCGCCGGCCGGGACGTGGAACGAGACGCGCGAGAGCACGTCTCTCGAGCCGCCCGGGTAGCGGTACGTCAGGTCGCGGAACTCGAGGTCGCCGCGGGCGGCGCGCGCCGGGCGCACGGCGCCGGGCCGGCTCGTGATCGCCGGCGGCTCGGAGACCAGCTCCGTGATGCGACGGTAGCTCGCCGAGCCCCGCTGGAAGATGTTGATCACCCAGCCGAGCGCCACCATCGGCCAGTTGAGCATCCCCAGGTACACGGTGAACGCCACGAACTGGCCGAGCGTGATGTGGCCGTGGACGACCTCGCGCCCGCCGATCCAGACCGCGAGCAGGGCGCCGACGCCGCTCCAGAACGCGAGCGAGGGCTGGAACACGCCCGAGATGCGGATCAGCCCCAGGTGACCCTGGCGATACTCCTCGGACAGCGCCTCGAAGCGCCCCAGCTCGCGTGCCTCGGCGCCGAACGCGCGGACGACGCGCAGGCCCGCGAGGTTCTCCTGCACGTGCGCGCTCAGCTCCGCCATGCGCTCCTGCACGCGCTCGAAGCGGCGGTGGATGCGGTCGCCGAACCACCACACGGAGAGCGAGACGAGCGGCAGCGGCAGCAGCGAGTAGAGCGCCAGCCGCGGGCTGATCGCGAGCATGAAGCTCACCGACAGGAGCCCCACGGTGAGCGTGTTCACCGTGTACATGACGCCGGGCCCGAGCATCATGCGCACCGCCGCCATGTCGTTCGTGGCGATGCTCATGATCTCGCCCGTCCGCCGCTGCTGGAACCACTGGACGGGCATGCGCTGCAGGTGGGTGAACAGCTCGTTCCTGAGGTCGAACTCGAGTTCGCGGGAGATGCCGATCACCCAGTGGCGCATCCCGAAGCGCAGCAGCCCGGCGAGCGCGGCGATCGCCAGCACGAGGAGCGCGTAGCGTCCGAGCTTCTCGGCGGTGACCCCGGCGTAGAGGTCGTCGATCGCGAACCGCAGCACCTGCGGTTGCGAGAGCTGGACGACGTTCGACAGCGCGACGCAGGCGATGCCCCAGGCGAGGCCCGTCCGGTAGCGGGCTGCGGCGCGCAGGAGTCGTGCGAAGTGTTCGGGGATTCGGGGGCTCCTGGGGTGCGGGGTCGCGCGTGGGGCCGGGTGCCCCGCAGGGTATCCCAGCTGCCGCGCTGCCGCAGCCTCAGTGGTCCTTCGTGCCCCCGTAGGCGCCGGCGTATCGCGACAGGCTCGACTGCCGCCAGGCGATGCCGAAGTAGTACTCGTCGTAGTGGAGCACGTTCTCGCCGCGGAGCACGTGCCAAGAGCCGGCCAGCACGTCCATGCGATCGTCCACGCGCCAGGTGAGCCGCGGGCCGATCAGCATCCGCGTCGGGTCCAGATCGTACGACAGGTGGCGGTCGTAGTTCTCGCTCTGCGACGTGAGCCACTCGCCCTGGAAGAACCCGCTCACGAGCAGGTTCGGGTAGAGCCACCACCCGAGCGAGGCGTTTCCGCCGAGGAACCGGGCGTTGTGGCTGTTCACGCCCGTGTTGCCGAACTCGAGGAAGCGGTAGCGGAACTCGCCGCCCGCGGTCCAGAACGAGCGCTTCCAGGCGCGGCCGCCGAAATCCAGGCCGGCCCGGAGGCTCTGCAGGCCCTGGTTGAAGTAGAGGCTCGTGTCGGAGGCGTTGCTCGGGGAGTACGGCGGGTAGCTGCCCGGATCCGTGCCGCCGTCGCCGCCGATCCCGGGGAAGAGCTTGCGGTTGGCGCCGAGCGGCGCGGTCCAGCCGAACGACACCGAGGCCGGCGTCGTGCCGCCCCTGATCCGGAAGCGAACGCCGAGGTCGAGGTCGCCGAGGCCGGTGGACGTGCTCGTCCCGCCCGAGAACCGGGTGAAGCCGCGGCTCACGAGCGGCACGCCGATCCAGAACGAGGCCTGCTTCTTCCAGCCCAGCTCGGTGAACGAGGTGAGCTCGCGCTCGTCCAGCTTGCCGCCGAGCGACGGCCGGTCGCGATCGCTGTTGAAGAAGCTGTTGGCTGAGAACAGGCTGCCGGTGAGCTCGGAGTAGAACTCGCCGGGCTTGAGCACCCACGGGGTGGCGCCCGCCGGGGATGCGAGCGTCAGGGCCGCCGACGCGAACAGAGCGGCGGCGACGGTGCGGCGCAGGCTCATCGAGGCTCCTCGATGCAGGTCAGGGTGGTCCCGGTCACAGAACGCGGGAGACTAATCGGGGCGCGGAAGCGGCGCAAGGCTCAGCACCACCTCATGGCAGCGCTCGCGCACCGCATTTTCGATGGTGAAATCGCGGTCGCGCTCGCGATGGCCGGGGCTGTGGCACCATCCCGACCATGGCAGGATCGCCTGCGAACGACCCGGTGCGCGTGCTGGAATGGGTGCGGTTCCCGAACGGCATCTGGAACCTGCCGCCCGACCTCGCTCGCAAGGTGGAGGCCGACGTGGCGCACGTGAGCGTGCGGTCGCCGGCCACGCGCGAGGAGGCGGACGCGATGCTCTCCGAGGTGGACGTCGTGCTGGGCTTCGCCGTGCGTCCCGCGAACTTCGCCCGCGCGAGCCGGCTCCGCTGGATCCACTCCACGGCGGCGAGCGTCACCGGCGTGCTGTTTCCGGAGCTGGTCGCGAGCGACGTCGTGGTGACCAATGCGCGGGGACTGCACGCCGACGCCATGGCCGAGCACGCAATCGCGATGATGCTGGCGTTCGCGCGCCGGCTCCACCACGCGCGCGACGCGCAGCACGCGCACGCGTGGGCGCAGACGCCGATGTGGGAGGGCTCGCCGTCGATCGAGTCGCTCGCGGGCGGCACGCTCGGCCTGGTGGGGCTCGGGGCGATCGGGTCGGCGATCGCCGTGCGCGCGCGGGCGATGGGCATGCGCGTGATCGCGTTGCGGCGGAAGCCCGCCGATCGCGTGCCCGCGCCCGCCCATGCGCAGTGGCCGGTCTCGCGGCTCCACGAGCTGCTGCCGCGCGTCGACTGGCTCGTGCTCGCCGCGCCACACACGCCGGAGACCGACTGCATGATCGGCTGGGAGGAGCTGACGCTCATGAAGCCGAGCGCCCGGCTCATGAACCTCGGCCGCGGCGCGCTCGTGGACGAGGCGGCGTTGATCGAGGCGCTGCGCGAGGGACGGATCGCGGGCGCCGCGCTCGACGTCTTCGACGAGGAGCCGCTGCCGCCCGGGAGCCCGCTCTGGGACATGCCCGAGGTCGTCGTCACGCCGCACACGTCCGGGCTCGCGCCGCGCTACTGGGAGCGCGCGATGGAGCAGTTCACGGCGAACCTGCGGCGGTTCATGGCCGGCGAGCCGCTCGAGAACGTCGTCGACAAGCAGGCCGGCTACTGATGCGTTCGCTCGGCGTGCTGCTGGCGGGCGGGCGCGGGACGCGGCTCGGCACGGGCATCCCCAAGGCGCTCATGGTCTGCGGCGGCCGCACGCTGCTCGCGCGCGCGCTCGGCACGCTCGCGACGCAGTGCGCCCAGGTGGTGGTGGTGGCGCCGCACGGGATGGAGCTGCCGGTGCCGCGCGCGGAGCGCGTCGACGATCCGCCGGACGCGCACGGCCCGCTCGCGGCGATGGTCGCGGGGCTCGCGTCGCGGCCGTTCGACGAGGCGCTCGTGTTCGCCGTGGACCTGCCGCTCGTGACCCCGGCGGCGCTCGCGGCGCTGCGCGCGCTCCGCGGCAACGCGCTCGCGGTGATGGCGGCGCCGCGCGATCTGCCGCAACCGCTCGCGGCGTGGTATGCCTCGGGCGCACGCGCGAAGCTGGAGGCGGCGCTCGCCGCAGGCGAGCGCTCCGTGATCGCGGCATGCGCGACGCTGGCGCCGAGACTCGTGCGCGACAACGTGCTCGAGATGATGTCGGAGGGAGGGGGGTTCCAGTGGAACGTGAACACGTTCGAGGACCTGGCGCGGGCGGAGCGCACGCTGGCGGGTCCGCCGTCGTGAGCGCGCCGCCCGACGCGGACGTGTTCGTGCGCGCGCACCGGGCACTGAACGCGCGCACCCCGGCCACGCGCGCGTTCTGGCTCTACGACCTGGACGCCGTCCGCGCCCGCGCCGAAACCTTGAAGCATCACTTGAAGGCACTTGCGCCCAGGATCTCGTACGCGCTCAAGGCCAATGGGTTACCGGCCATCGCTCGCGCGCTCCACGAGGCGGGCTTCGGCGCCGACGCGGGCTCGCTCGGTGAGCTGGAGCTGGCGCGCGCCTGCGGCTTCCCGGCGGGCGCGCGCACGCTTTCGGGGAACGGCCGCACGCCGGAAGAGGCGCTCTGGGTGGCACGCCACGGCGTCGAGGCGGTGAGCGCCGATGGACCCGACGAGCTGGGCCTGCTCGAGCGTGTCATGGCCGAGTCGGGCGTGCGCAGTCGCGTCGCGCTGCGCGTGAACCCCGGGATCGTGGCGGGCGGACATCGTGGGATCGAGACCGGGCACAGCGCCACCAAGTTCGGCATGAGCGTTCGCCAGGCGAGCGCGGCGTGGCGCGGCCGCGAGCGCTGGCCGCACCTCGAGCTGGACGGCGTGCACGTGCACGTGGGCTCGCAGGTGGCGGGCCCCGAGCCGTTCGTCGCCGCCGCTCACGTATCACTTGAACTCGCCGACGCGTGCGCGCGCGACGGGCATCCGCTTACGAGCGTGAACCTGGGCGGCGGCTTCGCCGTGGACTATGCGGGCAACAGGTGCGAGCCCGACTTCGCCGCGATCGCCGCCGGCATCCGCGCGCTCCCCGGCTCGGCGCGCGTGCGCTGGTGCTTCGAGCCCGGCCGCTGGCTCGTCGCGCACGCGGGCACGCTCGTGGCCGAGGTGCTGTGGGACAAGCGCCGCGACGACGATGACGGCGAGCACCGCTTCGTCGTGCTCGCCGCGGGCATGAACGACCTGCTGCGCCCCGCGCTCTACGGCGCCAGGCATCGCATCGAGCCGCTCGTGCCTCGTGAGGGCGCGGCGACGCCTGCGGACGTGGTCGGGCCCGTCTGCGAATCGAGCGACCGCTTCGCCGGGGCGCTCCCGCTGCCGCCGCTCGAGCCCGGCGACCTGGTGGCGATCCGAGACGCGGGCGCCTACGGGGCGGTGATGTCGTCCACCTACAACGGCCGCGGCCGGCTGGCGGAGGTGGTGCACGACCGCGGCGCGCTTCGGCTCGCGCGCGCGGCGGAAGTCGCCGGCGCGGGCGTGCGCGACGCGGCGGAGCAGCCGCTCGAGGGGTGACGCGACACTTCAAGTAACGCATGAGGTGACGTCGAGCGTCGCCCCGGCGTCTTGACACTGTTCGCTCCGCCCGCCGAGACTGCGCACCCCTTCCCTCCGACGCCACGAAGCGAGGTCCGCGTTGCTGCAGGTCGTGTGCATCAAACAGGTCCCCGACACCGAAACGCGCGTGAAGGTGGCGGCGGACGGCCGCTCGCTCGATCCCGCGGGCGTGACGCTGATCCTGAACCCGTACGACGAGTTCGCCGTCGAGCAGGCGCTCCGCGTGAAGGAGCAGCTGGGCGCGGGCGAGGTGGTCGCGATCTCGCTCGGCGGCGCCGGCGTGCAGACGACGCTCCGCACCGCGCTCGCGACCGGGGCGGACCGGGCGATCCATCTCAAGTCCGACGTGAGCTCGCCCGACGCGCTCGCCGTGGCGAAGGCGATCGCCGATGCCATCCGGCCGCTCGAGCCGGGCATCGTGTGGCTGGGCAAGCAGGCCGTCGACGACGACGGCGCGCAGGTCGGGCCGATGCTCGCGACCCTTCTCGACCGTCCGTGCGTGAGCGTCGTGGCGAAGTTCGAGCTCGCGGGCCAGACGGCGAAGGTCGAGCGCGAGATCGAAGGCGGTCGCGAGGTGGTGGAGGTGCCGCTGCCCGCCGTGTTCACCACGGACAAGGGGCTGAACGAGCCGCGCTACGCCTCGCTCAAGGGCATCATGGCGGCGAAGAAGAAGCCGCTCGAAGAGCGCGCCGTGGACCTCGGGCCCGCGCATCTCGAGCGCGTGGCGTTCGAGCTGCCGCCGGCGCGCAAGGCGGGCCGCATCGTGGGCGAGGGCGCCGCCGCGATCCCCGAGCTGGTCCGCGTGCTCCGCGAGGAGGCGAAGATCCTGTGAGCCCGGGCGAAGCGACCTCGATTCGCCCGGAGGGCGAGACGATCTCCATTCGCCCGGAGGGCGAAATCATCCCATGAGCATCCTGGTCTTCATCGAGCAGCGCGACGGCAAAGTTCGCTCGGTCGCGCGCGAGGCGCTGGGCGAGGCGAAGCGTCTCGCCTCCACGCTCGGCGGCCCGGTCACCGCGGTCTACTGCGGCGCCTCCGCCGACGGGCTCGCGAGCCTGGGCGAGGCCGGCGCCGACAAGGTGCTCGCCGCCACGCACGAGACGTTCGCGCGTTACGACGGCGCCGGCTACGCCGCGGCCGTCGCCGCCGCGGTGAAAGCGGTCTCGCCGAAGCTCCTGCTGTTCGGCGCGTCGTCGATCGGCAAGGACCTGGCGCCCCGCGTGGCGGCGAAGCTCGGTGCGGGTCTCGCTGCCGACTGCACGTCGCTGGACGCGAGCGGCGGCAAGCTGGTCGCGCGCCGGCCGGTGATGGCGGGGAAGGCGTTCGAGCGCGTGGCGTTCCCGATGGCGCCCGCGATGGCGACGCTCCGCCCGAAGGTGTTCGCTCCCGCGCCGCCGGAGGCGGGAAAGGCCGCCAACGTCGAGGCGCTCGCTTTCGACTGGGATGCAACGAAGCCGCGCGCCGTGGTCACCGGGACGACCGGCGCCACGGGCGGCAAGCCCGACCTCACCGAGTCGGAGATCATCGTCTCGGGCGGCCGCGGCTTGAAGGGCCCCGAGAACTTCTCGCTCGTCGAGCAGCTCGCCGACGCGCTCGGCGCCACGGTGGGCGCTTCGCGAGCCGTCGTGGACGCGGGCTGGCGGCCGCACGGCGACCAGGTGGGACAGACGGGAAAGACCGTATCGCCCAAGCTCTACGTGGCGGTCGGCATCTCGGGCGCGATCCAGCACCTCGCGGGCATGTCGTCGTCGCGCTGCATCGTGGCCATCAACAAGGACCCCGACGCCCCCATCTTCAAGGTCGCCGACTACGGCGTGGTGGGGGACCTGTTCGAGGTCGTGCCGGCGCTGACCGAGGCCATCAAGAAGTTGCATTGAGTCAAGCGCCCCAGCTCGGTCCCCGCTTGGGCGGGGACCTCGGTTGACGGTCATCAGCGTCGCGCTTAACTTGCGGTGTTCGAGGCTCTGGCCGCGGTCCCCCAGCGAGAGGTCGACTAGAACGGCATGCTCGAGTATCTCCCGGTCCTCCTGTTCGTGGTGGTGGGTTTGGGGTTCGGCGCCGTGACCATCGCCGCCTCGTCGCTCATCGTCCCGCAGCGGCAGAGCCCGGAGAAGATGAGCGCCTACGAGTGCGGCGTGGACCCCGTGGGCGACGCGCGCGGCCGCTTCAACGTCAAGTTCTACATGGTCGCCGTGCTGTTCATCCTGTTCGACATCGAGGCCGTGTTCCTGTACCCGTGGGCGGTGGCGTTCCGCCAGCTCGGGCTCTACGGGCTGATCGAGATGGTGCTGTTCATCGTCATCCTGCTCGCCGGCTACCTCTACCTGCTGAAGAAGCGCGCGCTGGAGTGGGAATGAGCGATCCGAAGGCTCCGAAGCCGCCCGCCCCACCCGCTCCGCTCCGGACGCTCGCCCAGGTGGCGCGACCCGACGTTCGGTCGGGTGCCCCGAAGGCCCCCGACCTCGTGATGCCGACGGGTCCCGTCTCCGACGAGGACCGCCTCCGCGAGGAGCTGGAGAAGGGGATCCTGTTCACCACGGTCGAAAGCGTCGTCAACTGGGCGCGCGCGAACGCGATCTGGCCGCTCGGCTTCGGCCTCGCCTGCTGCGCGATCGAGATGATGGCGATCGCTGGCCCGCGCTTCGACGTGTCGCGCTTCGGCGCCGAGGTGTTCCGCGGCTCGCCGCGCCAAGCGGACTTGATGATCGTGGCCGGCCGCGTGAGCATCAAGATGGCGCCGGTGCTGCGCCAGCTCTACGAGCAGATGCCCGACCCCAAGTGGGTGATCGCGATGGGCGCGTGCAGCTCGTGCGGTGGCGTGTTCAACAACTACGCGATCCTCCAGGGCGTGGACAAGATCGTCCCCGTGGACGTGTACGTGCCCGGCTGCCCGCCGCGGCCCGAGGGCCTGATCCACGGCATCATGAAGCTCCAGGAGAAGATCCTCGGCTCGAAGATCGAGCTCGGGCCGATCCCGCGGAAGAAGCGGGGTACCCAGCCAAGGGCTGGGTCCGGGGCGGGCTGATCCATGGCTCTCGCCCCGGAGCGCGTGGAACAGATGCTGCGTGAGCGGTTCCCCGACGTGGCGTTCGAGCGCCAGCAGGGTGAGGCAGTTCGCGACCACACGCTGTTCCTGCCGGCGGACGCGCTCGTGGACGTGTGCACGTTCCTGCGCGACGAGCCCGAGTGCGCGTTCACGATGCTGTCGTGGATGGGCGGCGCCGACTACCTGCCGCGCGTGCCGCGCTTCGAGTGCGTGTACAACCTGCTCTCGATGACGCAGCGGGGGCGCTTCACGCTGAAGGTCCGCGTGCCCGAGGAGCAGCCGCGCGTGCGCACCGTGACCGGCGTGTGGCCCACGGCGAACTGGCACGAGCGCGAGGCGTACGACTTCTACGGCATCACGTTCACCGGCCACCCCGACCTCACGCGCATCCTGCTTCCCGAGGACTGGGTGGGCTGGCCGCTCCGGAAGGACTCGCCGCTCGGCTACGAAGAGGTCGCGTTCACGCACAACACGCCCGGCCGCATCAAGCCGTCGCCGGCCCTCAAGAAACTCGCGCCCAAGAAGGTCCGCTACCGTGCGCAGTGAGACCATGACGCTCAACATGGGGCCGCAGCACCCCAGCACACACGGCGTGCTGCGTGTGGCGCTGGAGCTGGACGGCGAGAACGTCGTGGCCTGCAAGCCGGTCATCGGCTACCTGCACACCGGAATGGAGAAGCAGGCGGAGTACAAGACGTACACGCAGTCCATCCCGCAGACCGACCGGATGGACTACCTGTCGCCGATGAGCAACAACCTCGCGATCTGCCTCGCGGCGGAGAAGCTGCTCGGCGTGACGGTGTCCGAGCGGGTGCAGGCCATCCGCGTGCTGCTCACCGAGCTCACGCGCATTAGCGCCCACTGCGTGTGGCTCGGCACCCACGCGATCGACATCGGCGCGCTCACCGTGTTCTGGTACTGCTTCCGCGAGCGCGAGAAGGTGCTCTCCATCTACGACATGGTGTGTGGCGCGCGCATGACCGCGAGCTACTTCCGTGTCGGCGGCCTCGCCATGGACATCCCCGAGGGTTTCCTCGAGCGCTGCGACAAGTTCGTGCGCGAGATGCCGGCGCACGTCGACGAGTACGAGTCGCTGCTGACGAAGAACCCGATCTGGCTCGCGCGCACGAAGGGCGTGGCGCCGCTGTCGGCCGCCGACGCCATCGCCTGGGGCGTCACCGGGCCGTCGTTGCGCGGTTCGGGCGTGAACTGGGACCTGCGCAAGGCCGAGCCCTACTCGGGCTACGAGACCTACGACTTCGACGTGCCGCTCGGCTCGCACGGCGACGCCTATGACCGCTTCCAGGTGCGCGTCGCCGAGATCCGCCAGTCGACGAAGATCGCCGCCCAGGCGATCGGGCGCATCCGCGAGCTCGGCGAGAAGGGCGAGTACCGCCTGCGCGACTTCAAGTACGTGCTGCCGCCCAAGGAAGAGGTGAAGACGTCGATGGAGGCATTGATCCACCACTTCAAGATCGTGGCCCACGGCTTCTTCCCGCCGGTGGGCGAGGCCTATCAGGCGATCGAGGCGCCGAAGGGCGAGCTGGGCTTCTATTTCGTGAGCGACGGCTCGGCGCGGCCGTGGCGGATGAAGGTGCGCTCGCCGTCGTTCGTGAACCTTCAGGCATTGCCGGTGATGGTGCAGGGGAAGCTCGTGGCCGACGTCATCGCCGCCATCGGCAGCATCGACATCGTGCTCGGGGAGATCGATCGATGAGCGAAGCGAAGAGGCTTCAAGGTCGCGAAGCGAAGAGCCTCCAGTGAGCAGCCATGGAACGGTGATGCCCACCGCCGCGGGGCCGGCGACGCTGGCGTGGTCCGAGAAGGCGAAGGCCGAGGTGGCCGAGGCGCTCTCGCGCTACCCGGTCAAGCGCTCGGCCGTGCTGCCCGTGCTGTGGATCGCGCAGCACGAGTGGGGCTGGCTGCCCACCGCGGCGCTCCGGCTGGTCGCGGAGACGGTCGGACTCCCCGAGTCCGAGGTCTTCGGCATCGCCACATTCTACACGATGTTCAACATGAAGCCGATCGGCCGTCACCATCTTCAGATCTGCATGACGCTGTCCTGCTCGTTGATGGGATCCGACCGGCTGTTCAAGCACTTGGAGAAGAAGCTCGGCGTGGGCCACGGCGAGACCACGCCGGATGGCCGGTTCACGCTGCGCAAGGTCGAGTGCCTCGCGGCCTGCGGCGGCGGCCCGTGCATGCAGGTGGGCTTCGACTACCACGAGAACCTGGACGAGAAGAAGGTCGACGCACTGCTGGAGAAGCTGCGATGAGCGAAGCGAAGAGTTCCCAAGGCGGCCGCGGGCCGTTCTTGTTCAAGGACATCGACGCGCCCGGCCTGCGCTCGATCGACACCTATCGCAAGGGCGGCGGCTACGACGCCGTGGCCGCGACGCTCAACAGGACGACCGCCGACCAGGTGATCGAGGTGGTGAAGGCCTCGGGCCTTCGCGGCCGCGGCGGCGCCGGCTTCCCGACCGGCCTCAAGTGGAGCTTCGTGCCCAAGGCGAGCCCGAAGCCGCGCTACATCGTGTGCAACGCCGACGAGTCCGAGCCGGGCACGTTCAAGGACCGCGAGTTGATGGAGAAGAACCCGCACCTGCTCATTGAAGGAATGATCCTTGCCGGCTATGCGATCGGGTCGCACGTGGGATACATCTACCTGCGCGGCGAGTTCGAGTACATCCAGAAGATCATCGACAAGGCCATCGCGGAAGCACGCGCCGCCGGCATCCTCGGCGACAACGTCATGGGCACGGGCTACCGCTTCGAGCTCCACACGCACCTGGGCGCCGGCGCCTACATCTGCGGCGAGGAGACCGCGCTCCTGTCGTCGCTCGAGGGCTACCGCGGTCAGCCGCGCCTCAAGCCGCCGTTCCCCGCGGTGGAGGGGCTCTACGCCTGCCCCACCGTGGTGAACAACACCGAGACGCTCATGTGCGTGCCGCCCATCCTCAGGAACGGAGCCGCCTGGTACCGGCAATGGGGCACCGAGAAGAGCGCGGGCACGAAGGTGTTCAGCGTCTCCGGCCCGGTGAAGCGACCGGGCAACTACGAGGTGCCGCTCGGCTACTCGATGCAGAAGCTGATCATGGAGGACTGCGGCGGCATGGTCGAGGGCCTGAAGCTCAAGGCCGTGATCCCCGGCGGGTCGTCGGTGCCGCTGCTGCCGGCCGCCGACCTCGACACGCCGCTCGACTACGAGAGCATGAACGCGAAGGGGACGTTCCTGGGTTCGGGCGGCGTCATCGTCATCGACGACCAGACCTGCATCGTGGACGCGCTGTGGAACGTGACGCGCTTCTACGAGCACGAGTCGTGCGGCAAGTGCACGCCGTGCCGCGAGGGCACGTACTGGATGGCGGAGGTGTTCGAGCGGCTGGAGAACGGCCACGGAAAAGACACCGACATCGACCTGCTGGCGTCGGTCGCGGACAACATTCTGGGGAAGTCCTTCTGCGCGCTCGGTGACGCGGCCGCGATGCCCGTCCAGGGGGCGTTGAAGCACTTCCGCGACGAGTTCGAGCACCACGTCACGCACAAGTCCTGCCGCGTGAACCGCCGGCGCGACGAGGTGGCGGAGGTGCGCGCTTGAGCGGTCTGGTGCGCGTGACCATCGATGGCCGCACGGTCGAGGTCCCGCCGGGGACGCTCGTGACCGACGCCGCGCGCGCGGCCGAGGTGCACGTGCCCATTTTCTGCTCGCACCAGAAGCTGCCGCCGCTCGGCGCCTGCCGCATCTGCGTCGTCGAGGTGGGCACGCCGAAGCTCGGGCCCGATCGCAAGCCGGTGATGGGGGCCGACGGCGCGCCGGAGATCGCGTGGATGCCGAAGGTGCAGACGGGCTGCACCACGCCGGTCTCGGACGGCATGCACGTGCGCACGCGCACCGAGGTGGCCACGGCCGCGCGCAAGGGCGTCATGGAGTTCCTGCTCGTCAACCACCCGCTCGACTGCCCGGTATGCGACGAGGGCGGCGAGTGCCAGCTCCAGGACCTGGCGTTCGCGTTCGGCCACGACTACTCGCGCATGGACGAGGCGAAGCGCACGTTCGACTCCGAGGATCTGGGCCCGATCGTCAAGAAGGAGGCGAACCGCTGCATCGTCTGCATGCGGTGCGTGCGCTACTGCGACGAGGTGATGGGCGAGAACGCGCTCACGGCGCACCAGCGCGGCGTGTTCACCGAGATCTCGTCGTTCGACCGCCAGCCGCTCGCGTGCGAGCAGTGCGGCAACTGCATCGAGGTCTGCCCGGTCGGGGCGCTCACCGCGCTGCCGTACCGGTTCAAGGCGCGGCCGTGGGACCTGCGCCAGCACATCACGATCTGCGAATGGTGCCCGAACGGCTGCTCGGTGCGCCTCGGCGTGCGCGGCATGGAGGTCCTGCGCGCGCGCGGCACCGAGTTCCGCGGCGTGAACCAGGAATACCTGTGCGTGCGCGGCCGCTTTGGCCACGACTGGGTGAACGCCCCGGACCGGTTGACGACGCCGCTCGTGAAGACGGGCGCGGCGCTGGAGCCGGCCACGCGCGACGTGGCCGAAGCCTGGGCCGCGGCGCGGCTGCGCGACATCGCGGCGACGCACGGGCCGGAGGCGATCGCGTTCCTGGGCGGCGAGAAGCTGAACATCGAGGAGCAGTACCTGTTCCAGAAGCTGGCGCGCGGCGTGCTCGGCACGCCGCACGTCGACGCGCGCACGCGACAGCCGGCGGCCGTGCCGGGCGCCTCGCTGCGACGCGCCACCGGCGCCGGCCGGAAGCCGCTCACGTTCGACGCGCTGTACGAGGCGCAGGAAGTGCTGGTGCTGTTCGACGACCTGCAGGGCGAGGCGCCGTTCGCGCAGGCGGCGATCGTGCGCGGCTTCCGCCAGCGCAGCCTGCACGTGACCGTGGCGCACGCGCGTCGCGTGAAGCTCGCGCGCCCGCGGTTCAAGGGCGACTGGCTCGCCGTGAAGCCGGGCGCGGAGCTGGCGCTCGTGCTGGCGCTGACGCGCGCCGCACTGGAGCTCGGAGCCCCGCAGGGCGCGCCGCCCGACGTGGCGCGCGCGCTGGAATCGCTGAAGGGCTCGCTCGGGGCGGACCGCGCCGAGGCCGAGACCGGTGTCTCCAGCGCCACATTCGCCGCCGCCGCCCGTCGCATGCGCGAGGCGGCGAGGAAGGCGCTGCTCTTCGGCCGCGGCGTGCTCGAGCACCCGCAGGCGGCAGCGCTCGTGCAGGCGATCGAGAACCTGGCCTGGGCACTCGGCGCCATCAGCGCCGAGCGGTCTTCGGTGATGGCGTTCGGCGCCCACCACGACAGCGCGGGCGCGATCGAGATGGGCCTGGCGCCCGACCTGCTCCCGGGCGGCATCGCCGCCGGCGACGCTGCAAGCCGTGCTGCCTACGAGAAGCCGTTCGGCCGGCTGCCCGCGGGGGCGGGTGCGGCCACGCGTGACGTCCTCGCCGCGGCAGCCGCGGGCAAGGTGCGCGCGCTGTGGATCGCCTCCGACGACCTGCTCGCGAGCTTCCCCGACCGCGCGCTCGCCGAGCAGGCGCTCGAGCGCTGCGAGCTCGTGATCGTCAACGAGCTCTTCCTCACGCGCACGGCCGCTCGCGCGCACGTCGTGTTCCCGGTCGCCGCGTTCGCCGAGAAGGAGGGCGCGACGATGAACTCGGAAGGCCGGCTCCAGCGCACGAACCGTGCGCTCTCGCCGCGTCCCGGCTCGCGTCCCGACTGGGAGGTGTTCCAGGCGGTGGCGCGGCAGCTCGGCGCCGACTGGCGGTACCGCACCGCCGAGGACGTGTTCCGCGAGATCGCGCGCGTGGTGCCAGGCTTCCAGGGACTCTCCTACGCGGCGCTGCTCCCGGACGGCGGCTGGCTCACTTCCGCACCCGGTACGACCCGCATCGAGGCGGTGGAGCCCCGCGCAGACGTTGCACATGAAGATGTCGGCGCCGGTGGGAAGGAGGGGGCGATGTGGCTCCTCGCCGGCGGCACGCTGTTCGCCGACGGCAGCCTGTCGCAGCGCTCGGGCACGCTGGCGAAGCTCGCGGGCCCGGTGCGCGCGCGACTGTCACCGGCCGAGGCGTCCCGCTTGAGGCTCGAGGCGGGCGACCGCGTGGAGATCACGGGCCCTGCGGGCGCGCTCACGTTGCCGCTCGAGCTGGACGACTCGGTGCCCGCGGGCGCGGTGTTCGTGCCGTACGCCGGCGCGGAGCTCAACCGCCTGGGCGCGCCGTCGGGCGCCGGCCTGCGCGTGGGGGTCCGCCGCGCGGCGGCCGCCGCCGCGGTGGAAAGGTAGGCGGGGAGCATGGCCGCGCTCTGGAGCATCCCTGCCGTCCAGACGGCGACGTGGGCGTTCGTCAAAGTGATGATCATCCTGAACGGGATGCTCGGCGTCGTCTCCTATCTCATCTACGCCGAGCGCAAGATCTGCGGTCACATCCAGGCGCGCACGGGCCCGAACCGCGTCGGCCCGTTCGGGCTGCTGCAGCCGATCGCGGACGTGTTGAAGCTCCTCTTCAAGGAGGAGTTCATCCCCGCGAACGCGAACAAGGTCATCTTCCACATCGCGCCCATCCTCGCGGTGTTCCCCGCGGTCGTGACGTTCTCGGTCATCCCCATGGGCCCGCCGCCCATGTTCGTCGCGACCGACATCAACGTCGGGCTGTTGCTGTTCCTCGCCATGTCGAGCCTCGGCGTGTACGCGATCACGCTCGGCGGCTGGTCCTCGAACAACAAGTACGCCCTGCTCGGGGGCTTGAGGTCGTCGGCCCAGATGATCTCGTACGAGCTGGCGATGGGGCTCTCGACCATCCCGGTGCTGCTCCGGTCGGGCACGCTGTCGCTCGTCGGCATCGTCGAGAACCAGGCCGGCTGGTACGCGCTCGGGCGCACGCCGCTCGCGCTCCCAAACTGGGGCATCTTCCACTGGTACCTGATCCTGCCGTTCGTGATCTTCCTGATCACCGCGTTCGCGGAGACGAACCGCGCGCCGTTCGACCTGCCCGAGGCCGAGGGCGAGCTCGTGGCCGGGTTCCACACCGAGTACTCGTCGATGAAGTGGGCGCTGTTCTTCCTCGGCGAGTACATGAACATGATCGTCATCAGCTCGATCGCGGTGACGCTGTTCCTCGGCGGCTGGCACGGGCCGGGCCTCATGTTCGGCGCGAACGGCTGGCTCTCCGAGGGGCCGCCGTGGATGGGGCTCGTCTGGTACCTGATCAAGCTCGGCGCGCTGATGTTCTTCTTCATCTGGGTGCGGTGGACGTTCCCGCGGCTCCGCTACGACCAGCTCATGGGCTTCGGCTGGAAGGTGCTGCTGCCGGCCGCGGTCGTGAACGTGCTGATCGCCTCGGTGTGGCTGTTCGTGCGCGGAGGCATGTGATGGTCGCGGCGCTGTTCTTCGGCTTTGCGGCGCTGCTCGTCGTGACCTCGCTCATGGTCGTGCTGCACAAGAACCCGGTCACGAGCGCTCTGTTCCTGGTGCTGGCGTTCTGCTCGCTCGCCGGCATCTACCTCATGCTGCGCGCGGAGTTCCTGGGAATGGTGCAGATCGTGGTCTACGCGGGCGCGATCATGGTGCTGTTCCTGTTCGTGATCATGTACCTGAACCTCCAGCACGACGTGGAGACCGGCCTGCAGATCGCGGTGCGCCGCGGCCTCGGCTGGTTCGTGGGCGCCCTGCTGTTGCTCGCGGGTGGCGCGCTCCTGAAGCGCGGGTGGGCGCTCGGGCCGGCGAACGACGAGCTGCCGGGCGCGGAGCAGGGCAACGTGGCGTCGGTCGGCCGCGTGCTCTACTCCCGCTACCTGTTCCCGTTCGAGATCACGTCGATCCTGCTGCTCGTGGCCATGGTCGGCGTCATCGTCATCGCGCGCGGCCGGACCCGACACACGGCGCGGGAAGGCGGCGCCGCGTGATCCCGCTCTCCTGGCTCATCGCGCTCTCCGCGGTCGTGTTCGTGATCGGCGTGGTCGGCGTGCTCGTCCGCCGCAACGCGCTCGTCATCTTCATGTCGATCGAGCTGATGCTGAACGCGGCGAACCTGGCGTTCGTGGCGTTCGCGAGCCACATGAAGTCGCTCGACGGCCAGGTGTTCGTGTTCTTCGTCATGACCGTGGCGGCCGCCGAGGTGGCGATCGGCCTCGCCATCATCGTCCACCTGTTCCGTCTGCGCGAGACCGTGTTCGTGGACGAGATCCACCTCTTGAAGGGCTGATTCCCTTGCACCTCCCGTTGCTGTGGATCATCCCCGCGCTGCCGCTCGCGGCCGTGCTGATGAACCTCCTGATCGGGGACCGGCTCGGCAAGCGCGGCACGACCGTGCTCGCGTGCGGCTCGGTGATCGCGGCGTTCGCCTTCGCGTTGCGCGCCGTGCTGCACCTGGCCGCACTGCCCGAGGCCGAGCGGCACGTCGAGGAGTTCTGCTGGACGTGGATGCGCGTCGGCGACTTCTCCGCGGACGTCTCGTTCCTCCTGGACCCGCTGTCCGCGGTCATGGTGCTCATCGTCACCGGCGTGGGCTCGCTCATCCACGTCTACGCCACCGGCTACATGAGCCACGACCCGTCGTTCCGCCGGTTCTTCCTCTACC